>Ga0114996_10002848_pt1 | contig 21972 bp, 20 predicted proteins | sample ArcticOcean_MG_C_4_FD_87039 | JGI IMG/M metagenome (GOLD analysis project Ga0114996, IMG submission 87039) | Marine microbial communities from western Arctic Ocean - ArcticOcean_MG_CB4_134 | ecosystem: Environmental > Aquatic > Marine > Oceanic | place: Arctic Ocean: Canada Basin | collected... | reverse complement strand
CAGCTCGCGCGCCTGGTCCCTGAGAACGAAGAGTACATGGGAGAGCTCGAGGCGCAGCAATACCCCGACAGTAACCCGTACTTCGAGTCGACCGGGGAACTCGCGCCTGAACGGCGTGCGCGGGCGATTGCTGCGGTCACCGAGCAGGCCGCGTCTCGAAATTTGATCTCCACCGGGTTCCTCATTCACCGGGCGGCGAGCACTGCGGTGGCCACGAGTAACGGTCTCTTCGCCTACGGCACGAACACGGGCGTCAATTTCACGACGACTGTGCGCACGCCGGACGGGACGGGCTCCGGATGGGCAGGAACGAGCGCGCACGACTTCGACGACCTGGACACGCAGGCCCTGGGCGCTGTTGCGGTCGAGAAAGCCATGAGCTCGCAGGGCCCCCGGGCGGTCGAGCCTGGACGCTGGACGGTGGTGATGGAGCCGACCACGGTCGGCAACATGGTCAATTTGATGATGAACCAGCTCAGTGCGCGCAGCGCGGACGAGGGCCGGTCGTTCTTCAGCAAGGCGGGCGGAGGAACCAAGCTGGGTGAGCGATTCATCGACAGCCGGGTGAACATCCATTCCGACCCCGGCGACTCGAGAATCCTCTCGACACCGTTCAACGGTCAGGGTGTGCCCAATAGGCCGATGACCTGGGTCGAGAACGGTGAGCTCCAGAACCTCAACTACTCGAGGTACTGGGCCGACCAACAGGGCACGCAGCCGACTGGCTTCCCATCGGGCTGGTACATGGCGGGCGGCAACTCGACAGTCGACGAGATGATCCGCTCCACCGAGCGGGGTCTGCTGCTCACGAGGTTCTGGTACATCCGAGGAGTCGATCCGCGCACGATCCTGTATACGGGTCTGACCCGTGACGGAACGTTCCTCATCGAGAACGGGGAGATCAGCCACCCGGTGAAGAACTTCCGCTGGAACGAGTCGCCGATCTTCATGCTCAACAACATCGAGATGATGGGCGAGCCGGTGCGGATTTCGTCCGGTGAGTCGTCCGGGCTGACGAATGCCGTGGTGGTGCCGCCGCTCAAGGTTCGGGACTTCACGTTCACGTCGTTGTCGGACGCGATTTAGCGACGAAGCTGTTGGCGAGTTGAAGGGCGCCCCGATTTCGGGGCGTCCTTCATTGCTTTCTTGCGATCCGCCCGTTTACGCGCACCCACCTGACGACTCCCCTGTCGTCCCGAATGAATTCCACCGCCATGCCCAGGAAGGCGCCGGGTCCGGTTGCGTAGGTCACGTCGCGTCCCCAGAAGACGAGTCCGTAGGCGGTGGGTCCAGAGCCGATCACGAGCCGTCCATCCTCTTCCCGGACCACGACGTCTCCCACGGGTGGTCGGAGGTACGAGCCGATGTATTCTCCCAGCGCGGGTTGCGTCTGGAGCGGCTCAGCATGGTTGGTCATTCGTTCGTTGCCTCCGCGGTTGCCGCCGGTCCGCTGACCTGGAGCGAGCGAGAGTCCCTCATAGGTCTCCAGGATGACCGTCGCGACGTCCTCGTTCAGCCTCCAGCCGTCACGGTGATTCGTGAGGATCGCGAAGCAGAGATTTCGCTCCGGTACGAGTTGGAGGTGGAGGCAGTGGCCGCTGAGCGTGCCTCCGTGCTGAGCGGTTAGCACGCCGCCGAGAGAGCGCAGGTGCCATCCGAGCCCCATCTCTTCCGTCGAGCTGTTCTTCTGGATCCGGGGGGTCCGCATGGCAGTCAGCGACGCCTGGGTTAGAAGGCGTTCCCCACTCGCGGAGGTCCCGTCGCCTAGGTGGAACTCGGCATAACGCAGCAGGTTCTCCACGCTCATTGCGCAACCACCTGCGGCGACGTTGGCGGGAAGCTGAAACGGACGATTCACGGCGGTGCGCCCGTCTCGTTCGCGGTGGGGTGCCGCGAAACGGTACGTCATGGCCTCACCGGTGCGTGAAGAGGCCCGGTCCAGGCCGAGTGGATCGAAGACCAGGTCGTCGAGCGCTTCGTTGATCGTACCACCCGTCACGGCCTCGATCACGCGACCCGCTACGCCCCACCCCGCGTTGTTGTAGCTCCATACCTCGCCCGGGCGGGCCAGCTGCGGCAGGTCTCGAAGCGTCTCGATGAAATTCGCCAGTGTTGCCGGGCCTCGGTCGGGTGTGCTGAGTTGCCCCTCCCAGCCCGGCGTATGCGTCAGGAGGTGCCAGATTCGTACGTCCCTCGCCGCCACTGCATCCGCGAGGCTGAAATCGGGGATGTAGTCGCGCACCGGAGCCTCGACATCGACTCTCCCCTGGTCGTGGAGCCGCATCATCGCGGTGCCTACCGTAGTCTTGGAAATCGAGGCGATCGGGAAGACCGTGTCCGGCGTGACCGGCTGAGGATTGTCGACGTTCGTGATCCCGAAGCCCCGGCGCTGTGAGGCGCCGTTCGTGGATAGACCGAATGCGACGCCCGTCGTCCGGTATTCGGCCATCTTCGCCTCGATGAGCCGACTGATCCGGTCGAAGCGAGGATCGGCCTGCGTAGGCGTGACTCCAGTCCCGGTGTTGCTCCCGGTCTCGGCGCGCGCCGCCCTGCCCACGCCCAACGTTCCTGCGGCGGTCAATGAGAGAAAGTGCCGTCTGTGCATCGAAGTCTCCCAGGTTTTTAGTCGACAGGAGCATGGCCGCTGCTCAGCGCGCGCGCCACACCCCCGTCCCGAACCCGACGACTGCCGAGCCTGCTATGAATCCACCGGCCGCGACGTACATCGAGCCCTCGGCCTCTTTCCCGTAGCGGTGGCTCAGAACGGCCCGCGCGAGCAAGGCGACCGCCGCGGTCCACCCGGCCGCCGGGTTTAAGATCAGGAGCCCCGTTGCGAGTAACACTCCCATCTGTCGAGAGGGTCCGCCGAGTAGCTGGATCAGACCACCCGGAATCGCCCACATGAGCAAGGAGCGAGATAGCTCTGGGCTCGCTCCGGCCGCGATCGTAGTCACAAATACTCGATCAAGCGGTGGGATCAGATTGGCGCTGAAGTAGCGCTCCCAGGTGAACCACACGAAGAGGGCGGCCACTGCGAAGCCCAGGAGCTCCGCGAAGTACTGCTGGCGACGACCGGCTCGCTCGAACTCCGGATCGCTCCCTCGACCCCGCAGAATCCACCCGGCCTTGAGGTCGTAGCCCATATCGGCAAAGGCGGGGCCCGTAGCGGCTGTGAAGCCCACGAGCAGCGCGAGGGGTAGCTCCGGCAGGCCCAGCAACATTCCGAGCACCAAGAAGATCAGCGACGTTGCGAAGGCTGGGAACCAGCCCGCGTGCATCGCCGAGAGGCCCACCACCAGTTCCGAGATCAGAGCGGCGCCGGCGGCGAATACGACCAGGCCGACCGTCATGGCGACGGACGTTTCCGTCGCCATGCCGGCGAGCAGCGCGAGCGTCGTCGCGGCGAGCAGATACGCCACGAACCCACCTCCGAGCGTGCGCCCGAAGGCTCGACCTCCGACCGTGGTGTTTTCGGCACTGCCTCGCTCACGCACCGCCCACGCCATCTGAAGCAGCGCCACGAGGCCTGCTCCGATCATGATGCCGTGAGGTACATACATCGCCTCGAGGTCGAGGCCGAACATCGTGGGGCTGTTCGCGCGCAGGAGGAGGCCCACAGCGAACATCGTGAGCGCCCACACGTTACCAATCCAACAGATGCCGAAGATGTCCATGGGAATGCCGAAGAACTGACCCGTGCCTCCGGCCAGGCTCCCGGCGACGAGAATCCGAGCCCGGCTCCCACCCTGGTTGCCGGCGATGAGCACTTCGGCCGTCGCAACCCCTGACGGCCAGAGCCCGGTGGCGGGGAACGTGCGGGAGTCGAAGACGCGGTAGAGGATCGTCGCATCGATGACGAGGGCGAGCATTGCACCCAACAGCATGGGCGCAACGAGGTCGGTGCGACCCATGAGCCACGGGATACCGATGGGCAACAGCAGAGCGTTGGCACCGCCGAACGTCGCGCCCGAGATGACCGTCTGGAGGAGGTTCTGACGGTGGAGATCGCCCATCCCTTTCAGGACGGTGAGCGGGAGGCGAGCGACCATGATCGCGACCATGGCACCGATAACCGAGCTGTTGGGCGTAATGCCGACTCGCGTGATGAGCTGGATGCCGATGATGGCCCCAAGCACTGCCATGGCGACCCCGAGCAGGAGTGTGGCCGGCTCGGCCAACGACGGGTGCGGTCTAGGCTTGGTCATGGTCATCGGCCAAGCATATGCGTGCGCGCGCCTTGCCGCACAACCCGCACGTCCGGTATCGTCGGCACCATGTCATCTTCAGACTCTCACGCCGCTACGCGACCGCTCCTGCTCGAAGAGTTGGAGCCGCTCGCCACGGGGGCCTGGATTCTCGGTGCCGGCGGTGGGGGAGATCCCTACCACGCCTATTTGAACATGCGCGAGCTCTACGCCGACGGCGTGTCAGTGTCGCTCGTAGATCCGTTGTCGCTCGCCGACGACGCGGCGGTCGCGGTCGTCTCCTCGATGGGCGCGCCTTTGGTGGGCGAGGAACGATTGAAGGATCCCGTGATGGCTGCGCTGGCCGTGCAGCAGATGGAGCAGCACCTGGGGCGTCGGTTCGACGCGGTCATGTCGGTCGAGATCGGAGGATCCAACGCGTTTCAGCCGCTCATGGTTGCGGCGGTGATGGGACTGCCCGTGGTCGATGCCGATACCATGGGGCGCGCATACCCCGAGGCCCAGCATTCGAGTTTCGCGATCGGCGACCTGCAGCCTTATCCACTCACGCTCGCCGACGTGCGCGAGAACGCGGTCGTCGTTTCGCGCGTGGCGAGCTGGAAGTGGATGGAGCGCATCAGTCGCAAGGTGTGCACCGAGGTCGGCTCGGTTGCGGCCACCTGCAAGGCTCCCCGGACCGGCGCGGAGGTGAAGCAGTGGGCCATACTGCACACCGTCACGCAGGCGATCCGCCTGGGCGATACCGTGCACGATGCTCGACGGCGCAAAGCGGATGCCGTGGCCGCCGTGGTCCAGCACACCGGAGGCGTGCTCCTCTTCTCCGGAAAGGTCGTCGATGTCGCCCGACGAACCACCGAGGGCTTCCTCAGGGGCACGGCGAAGGTCGATGGCCTGGACGAGCACCGCGGTCAAGAGTTCCGCGTGGACTTCCAGAACGAGTTCACGGTGGGATGGGTGGATGAGGAGGTCCGAGTGAGCGTCCCCGACATCATCTGCATTCTGGATGCCACCACCGGTGAGGCGATCGGCACTGAGGCGCTGCGCTACGGACAGCGGGTCAAGGTGGTCGCGCTCCCCGCGCCCGCGATCCAGACGACGCCGAAGGGCCTCGAGCATGTTGGCCCTCGGGCGTTCGGCTACGATTTCGACTTCCGCTCGTTGTTCGGGGATGGGGCGTGAGGCGAATCGGAATCGATGTGGGCGGCACGAACACAGACGCCGTTCTCGTGGAGAACGAGCACGTACTCGCTTCGGTCAAGACGCCGACCACCCACGATGTGACCGGCGGCGTGCGTGAATGCCTGAGGCTTCTCGTCGAGGAAGAACTCAGGGGAGTCGTGGGTCGTGTAGACGGAGTCATGATCGGCACCACGCACTTCACCAACGCGGTCGTGCAGCGTCGTGACCTGCAAGAGGTTGCCGCGATCCGGGTCGGACTGCCGAGCGGCCGCTCGCTTCCTCCGTTCGTCGATTGGCCGAAGGACTTAGCACGGCTGGTCAAGGGGCGAGTGTTCATGGTGCGAGGCGGCCATGAATACGACGGCCGACCCCTCGTAGACTTCGACGCGGCAGCGGTGCGTAGGGCAGCCCGCGAGATCCGGGACTCCGGCATCCGCTCCGTCGCGGTGACCGCTGTGTTTTCACCGCTCACGCCCGAGTGCGAGCATGCGGTCGCGGAGATCATGCTGGACGAGATGCCAGACGTCGTGTTGACGCTGTCTCACGATCTCGGTCGCATCGGCCTGCTGGAGCGGGAGAATGTGGCACTTCTCAACGCCGCGCTCATCGACCTCGCAAGGCGAACCACACGGGCGTTCAGTGAGGCTGTAGGGGAGTCGAGCGTGGAGGCTCCACTCTACCTGACGCAGAATGACGGCACGGTCATGCGTGCCGAGCTTGCCGAGGCGTTCCCGGTCTACTCCTTCTCGTCCGGACCGACGAACAGCATGCGGGGCGCCGCGTTTCTCTCCGGCCTGGCGGACGCGATGGTCGTTGACGTGGGAGGGACGACGACAGACATCGGCCACTTGAAGTCGGGCTTCCCACGAGAGGCAAACCGGACCGTGGAAATAGGAGGCGTGCGCACGCTCTTTCGCATGCCCGACCTGCTCTCGGTGGGCCTCGGTGGTGGCACGATCGTCGATTCCGACGCCGGTGCTGTCGGACCGGTGAGCGTCGGACACCGACTCACGAGCGAGGCCCTCGTATTCGGGGGTGCGCAGCTGACCGCGACGGACATCGCGGTTGCTGCGGGGGTCGCGGAGATCGGCGACGCGAGTGGGGTTCGCGAGGTGGATGCCGCCACGGTGGCGTGGGCTATGGCCCGGTTCCGGGAGATCGTTGAGGAGAGCGTCGATCGCATGAAGGCAGACTCGCGACCACTTCCGTTGCTGGCCGTGGGCGGTGGGGCGTTCCTTGTGCCCGAGCGCGTGCCGGGGATCAGTGAAGTGCTGCACGTCTCGCACGCGGCTGTCGCGAACGCCGTAGGTGCCGCGATCGCGCAGGTGAGCGGAGAGGTCGATCAGGTATTCAGCGGCATGTCGCGCGGTGATGCCGTGGCGCGTGCGGAGGCCCTCGCGCGTGAGCGCGCCGTCGAGGCTGGAGCGGACGCGAGCAGCGTCGATGTCGTGGATGTCGAGGACTTGCCGCTCGCGTATCTGCCGGGGGACGCGCGGAGGGTTCGGGTGCGGGTCGTCGGGGAGGCGGGACCCCCAAAGGCGTAGGTGGGTGTCCAGGGAGCCTGGCCGGCAGGACCGTCGCGTGTGAACGTGGTGTCTCCAGCAACCCAGCACTTCGGAATGTATAATGAGAGACGCCCTTCTACGCCACATCCGCTACGGCCTGCGATCTCTGCGCCGTTCTCGCGGATTTGCAGCCGTCATCATCGCCACGCTCGGCCTCGGCATCGGTGCGGGCACCGCGATGTTCAGCGTCGTGAACGGGCTCTTGCTCGAATCGCTCCCCTATCCGGACGCGGACCGGCTGGTGACGATGTGGTAGGGCCGGCTTGGCATGGACGTCGAGGAAGATTGGTTCTCGGTCGCGCAGTACGTCGATATCCCAACGGGTTGCAGTCATTAGCCACGCACGGAGATTCTATGATGATCATTCCTGACACCACGACTCACACGCGTCGTGCCTTCCTCAGGCAGATAGCGGGAGTCGCGGCCATCGGCAGCTTGAATCCGAGTGGGCTGTCGGCTAGCTCGGAGTCGCAGGTTGCCGGAACACAGTCGCGCCGGGCGTTCGACCTGGTCATATCGGGCGGGCACGTCATCGATCCTGCGTCCGGACTCGACGCTCCTCGCGATATCGGGATCACTGACGGGCTGGTCGCGCGAGTCGCGGACCGGATTCCCGCTGAGGAGGGTCGGAGGGTTGTGGATGCGGCCGGCAAAATCGTCACTCCGGGGCTCATCGACACGCACGTACACGTATACGACGGCGTTGCCCAGGTCGGCGTGCAAGCCGAAGCGGTCGGCATCGCGAAGGGCGTGACGACCCTCATCGATGCGGGCTCGGCCGGAGCCACGACGTTTGCCGGATTCCGCGAGTATGTAATTCGGCCTTCCCGGACCCGTGTCTACGCGCTGCTCAACATCTCGACTCCGGGAATGACGGTGCCGAATGAACTCTCAGATCTGAGCTACGTCGATCCTGACGCTGCCGTGCGGACCATCGAGGCGAACCGGGACGTCATCGTCGGCATCAAGGTCCGCATGCTCGCGGGCATCCCTGGAGGTGGAGATGTGGAGGTCATGCGCCGCACCAGGGAAGCTGCAGATGCAGCCGGGGTGCCGATCGTGGTACACATCGGCGGTCAGACGTCACCGCTTCCCCAGATCCTGGACTTCCTGAGGCCTGGAGACGTCGTGACGCACGCGCTCCGTCAGCGGGGGAGCATCCTGGATACCGACGGCAGTGTGTACCCGGAAGTCCGCGCGGCCGTCGCCCGTGGCGTACATCTCGACGTCGGACACGGACGGGGCAATCTCGATTTCGATACCGCGGAGGCTGTGCTGGCCCAGGGGGTCCAGCCTTCGATGATCTCGAGCGACGTGCACCGCGGAAATGTTGCCGGGCCTGTTTTTGGCCTCCCCACGACATTGTCGAAGTTCCTACTCATGGGCATGACCTTGCCCGAGGTGATTCGAGCCGCCACTTCGTTGCCCGCTGGTGTCTTCGATCTAGGCTTCGGCAGTCTCAGCGAGGGGGCGGTCGCCGACTTGTCGATCTTCGAGCTGGTTGCGGGGACCTACGAGTTCGTCGACTCAGGCGGAAAGCGACGGTCAGCAGCGCGGCGCCTCGTTCCGTACGTGACACTGTTGGGTGGTCGTGAGTACGGGTCCGTCACGGGCTAGGGAGACTGCGGTCAACGTAGGGTGTGGCGGGGGGCTCGGGGCGCAATGTCAGCGCGCCCCCGTTAGTCGTTCACTAAGCCGCTTAAGCCTCGTGCGAGCCTCCGCGTCGTACGCCTGTTCATTGGCGCGCGAGCGTCGGAGCCCGCTGAAGTATTCGCCGCTCCCTATGTCCGGTGACGTCACGAGCTGCATGACGGCGTCGGCTCCCTCGTCGACCGTGGCCCTGGCCGATCGGCCGGCGTTGAGCACCATAGGTGTGTCCATCATGGTGGCAGGGTGCAGCGCGTTCACGCTCACCTGAGAGCCCTCAAGCTCTTCCGCGAGATCAAAGGTGTGTAAGATCTGCGCGAGTTTGCTCTGAGCGTATGCCCGTCCACCGCTGAAGGCGTCCTCCAACATGACGTCATCGAAATCGATCGCTTGCTGAGCAATCGATGAAACGTTGATGATGCGCGAGGGAGCACTTTCACGGAGCCGAGGCAGAAGCATCGCTGTGAGGAGGAAATGCGACAGGTAGTTGACCTGAAAGTGCAGTTCGTGGCCGTCCTCCGAGACAGACCTCTCCGTTGCGAATGCGATGCCGGCATTGTTGATCAGGAGGTCCAGTTTGTCGTAGTCGTTGAGGACCTCTTCACCCAAGGCCCGAACCTGTGCGAGGGACGCGAGGTCGGCGGCGTAAAAGCGAGCACTTCCTCCGGCGCTCTCGATCGCCTCGACGACCTCCAGCCCCCGCTCGCGATTGCGGCCGTGCACGATGACGTGCGTGCCTGCCGCTCCCAACCTCAACGCGACCTCCCGACCCAGGCCGCTCGTGGAGCCCGTGACGAGAGCGACTTGCTGGCCGGACTCAGGTGTCGATTGAGCGTAGGCGGACGGCGTGGTCACGACCGAAGCGCAGGCGACAGTGGCGAGGAATAGGTAGCGCCACGGCACGCGTGCCGACCGCGATCCATTGATATCCATGGAGTGATTCTGTGTGCCCATAACCGATGACTCCTCTGTTCAGTCAGATGAACTGTCGTCGCATGAGAAACGGAACGAGTCGTCCAGATCCTCGGGCAACACCAAGGTGTGGAAGCCGCGCCCGCGTGCCTGGCCGCACATCGCGTCGCGGGCTCCCGTGTCTGATACGTAGTCGGGGAGATACTCGGCGTTCAACACGGTTTTGCCGGCGGCGATGAACTCCTCCAATTGACCACATTCGCCCAACTCGTGGCAACGCTCGTTCACGCTGAGGTCCACGTAGTCGATGAGCTCGGCGGCCTGGTCGCCGTCGTTCTTGAGCGCGACCGCGAGGCCCCGTTGGTGCGCGCCGTTGAAGAGTCGCCGATTGAAAGCGAGTTGGTCGGCCGCCGTGAGCGGGAAGCCACTGGCGTTGCCGAAGCCATCCACGTTGTCGGCCTCGACCCCGTCGCATCCCTTCTGGCGAGCGAGGTCGAGCCGCGTATTCATCAGGGTCAGGACCGTTGGAGAACGAATGTCGAGCCAGCGTTCGTCGGGGAAGCCGCTGTAGACGTTCCCGAGGACGGCTGCGGGGAAGGAGTCTGCGTCGTCCCGGAAGTCCTCCCACGACCCGGCCGAGAAATAGCACAGCACAGCGCGCCCCGCGTCCTTCAGGGACTGGATCGTGGCGATCGGTGTGTCGAACAGATCGACCTCGTAGAGATCAACATCGTACGATGTGTTCAGAGACTCCTGAAGCTGCCACTGCCAGGTGATCGAAGTCGCTGGCCTGTACCAGCTTCCGCTCGTCACCCGTTCTACGTTGGGGTCTGATCCGGTGATGTCACCGGGAGCCATCGGACCGTCGTGGCCTTCGTCATCGTCGCCGCCCCCGCAAGCCGTAAGCAGTAAGAGCGTGAACAACGTGGCGCCCGCCGCGATCTGGGCAAGATTCTCCTCCAATCCAAAGATTCATGGCGAACCCGAAGAACGAGGCTAGCGGGGTCGAGTTCTGCGTTGACGTGGAGTCCGTCTAGGTCGCGATCGGCCGCGTAGGGGACGAAGCCCTGAACTCGAGAGGCCGTGTACATGGAACGCACGGTCACGGCGTCCGGAGGATAGTCGACCGTGAGCACGAATTTCCCCCGACCGAGCGCCCGCTGGAGGGAGCCGATGCTGAAGTCCGTCTCCTCCTCGGGGGTGGGAGCGTCGTCGCTCTCATAGCCCCAGAAAAGATCCTCCTTGGCGATACCGTCGATGGCGCCCACATAGTCCTCGTGCTCGAGTAGGCGTTCACCGTTTTGTGGGATGACCAAAAAGCCGCTTCCCGCTCTGCTCTTTGCGTATTCCGAGATGCGACGCACGAAGTCGACCATCTCGCGCTCTGCCTCGGGGCGCGTATCCTCGTAGTACTCGAACGCGTCGATGATGTCGAGATAGATACCGTCGAAGCTCGCCTCGAGGATGAGATCGAGATACGCCTCCCGACGACGGTGTACTCGAGGTGTGTGTCCGCGCCGAGGCCACCGGCGACTGCGCTTCCGCTGTTCATGCCGACACCGAACGTGATGGGGAGGTCGCCGCGCGCCTCACGCGCCCGGTTTACTGTCTCCAACGCCTCTTTCATGTCGAGGGCCGCCCGGACCGCACCCATCGCATCATCCTCGTGATCAGCCGGCGCTCCGAAGACGGCGAAGACCTCGTCACCGATGAGCTTGTCGACAACGCCACCGTGGCGTTGCACGCATGGGATGAGCGCGCCGAAATATTCATTGAGCATCTGCACGACACCTCTGGCCGGCAAGCTCTCGACGAGCGAAGTGAAACCGCGGATGTCGGCAAACAAGGCCGTAATTTCGCGCATCTCGCCGGTCAGCGCGAGGCCTTCGCTGAGCAATTTGTCAGCCACGGCCGTCGACACGGATCGGTCGAGGATACTCCGTAGTCGTGCCTTCTCTTCGAGTTCTCCTAAGAGTTCGTTGAACGCTTGGCTCATCTCACCGATCTCGTCGCTCGAGGTGATCGCCACGCTCGCCGCGTAGTCGCCGCCTCGCACACGCGTCATCGCCTCGGTCAGGTTCGTGACCGGGCGTGTCAGTCGGCGAGACAAGAGCACCGCGCCGAGCGGCAGATCCACCGCGAGCAGCACGGGCAGGTCCTGTCCCTCGCTCGACAGGGGCACGTATCCACTCATCCAAGTGCCATACTCGTCAGCGTATGCTTCGGGGGCGTGCTCCGGATCGCGCGTGCGTAAGACCGCTCGTTTCACGTCGACGAGGACCGTGTCCGCCACTACCAACGCTGCGTCGTCACCCGTGGGGTCCGCGAGCACGCGCAACACTCCGTCTACTGAGGCGAGCAGGTACACGTTCTCGACACCCGCGAGGCCTTGCTCGGACTGGATGTCTGCGAGTTCGCTTACCAGCAGCCGCCACTCCAGCGTGTCCTCGGGTTCGGCCAGGACGGTCGCCACGAGCTTGGTGTTCAGGACGTTGGAAGCGTCGCCCGCTAGTCGGATTGCCTCTCGACCCACCCCCTCAATGAGGAGGTCGGTAGCGGTCAGGAAGAACGTCGTCGACGATACGACGAGAACCGAGATCGCGAGTCCCGCGACGAGTGCGAGCAGTTTCCAGAAGAAGCGCATGGGCAACGCTTAAGAAGGGAGGGGGACGGTAGGGGCTCCGCCACGGCCGACAAGGATATCGGCGGCGCCTATCGCGCCCCCGGAAGGGCGCGCTAGCATACGTCTACGGCACGCGTGTGTCGACGGCACGCCCAAGCGGGGTCCAACACTTTCGGGGAAGCGCCTCATAAGCGAGACATCCATTCTGGCGGCCGAAGGATTGGGGCGTCGATTAGCGAACGGTTGGATCTGGCGTGCTTTGGATCTGGAGCTCTCCGCCGGGGAGCGGGCGGTTCTGACAGGCCGATCGGGTACCGGCAAGTCGCTATTGCTCCGCACGTTGTGTGGCCTCGACCGTGCTGACGAGGGACATGTCCACCATCGTGGCAGCCCCGTAGCCGGCCATGACCTCCCTCGATTTCGGGCGCAGGTGATCTACGTGCAACAACGGCCGGTTCTGATGCCCGGTACCGTTCGCGACAACCTCCATCTGCCGCTGCGTTTCCACGTCAACGCTGCGCGAGGTTGGCAGGAAGGGCGGGTGACCGCAGTGCTCTCTCACATGGGAAAGCCGGCCGAATTCCTCAATCGACGGGCGTCCGTTCTTTCAGGCGGCGAAGCTCAGATCGTGGGCCTCGTGCGGGCCCTGCTCTTGGAGCCGGAAATCCTCCTTCTCGACGAGCCTACTGCTCACCTCGATGCCGAGACGACCGAGCGAGTGGAGGAGGTGGTCCTCGAGTGGGTGGACGCTGGGGACCGCGCGACGCTGTGGACGAGCCATGACCAAGCTCAAGTAGATCGTATTCGCCGCGGATCCGCGATCCAATTGGGGGGCGCGTCGTGAACGCATACATCGACGTTACTTGGCCCTCATTGTTGATTGCGGCGTCCCTTCTCATCGCGAACCTGGTGCTCTCCGCGGTGTTGCGGCTGGGCATGGGCCGCCGATTGCTCGTCGCTGGCATACGTATGGTCGTGCAGTTGTTCCTACTGGGATTGGTGCTCGAATGGGTGTTCGAGTCCGCAAACGGGCCAGCTGTCTTGGCCCTGGGCCTCCTGATGGGCGTCGTAGCGGGAGTGACGGCCGTTCGGCGCACGTCGATTCGATTCCCGGCGGCTTACCTGGATTCCGTGGTCGTCATCGTGTCGACGGGTTTTCTAGTCACTGGCGTGTCGGTGCTAGGCATCATTCGCCCCACTCCCCTGTGGGATCCCCAATACGTGATCCCGCTGTTGGGGATGTTGCTCGGCAATGCACTCACGGGAATCTCATTGGGACTCGATCGCTTCCTCAACGGTGTGCTCGTCGATCGAACGCAGGTCGAGGGCTTCCTCGCTCTGGGCGCGACACGTTGGGAGGCGGCACGGGACGAGGTGCGAGAGGCGCTGCGAGTAGGCTTGATCCCCACCGTGAACTCGATGCTCGTCATGGGCATCGTCAGCTTGCCTGGCATGATGACCGGTCAGATCCTAGCGGGTGCCGCGCCCGCCGACGCCGTGCGTTATCAGATCATGATCGTGTTCATGATTGCGGCCACAGTGTCGACAGCGACCTTTGGCGTGACCATGCTCGCATATGGCCGAATTTTCACGTCGGACCACCGACTGAAGAGCGCTGCGGAGTTGGGGATCGAACTGCAGTAGTTGATCGATCCGCCCGCCCGACCGCTACCTACGCGCGTCCCGAGCCACGCCCCTCATCCTCCTCCTGCGTACCCCGGCCCGCGCAGAATCTGTCCAGGTCGCATGCCGGAAACCTCGCCGTCCCGAACCACCGCAACCCCGCCCACGAACACGTGGGGGATGCCGACCGGATACTGGTGAGGCTGCTCGAACGTGGCTCGGTCAATCACCGTCGCGGGATCGAATACGGTCACGTCCGCGATCGCTCCCTCCGAAATCCGGCCCCGGCCCGCGAAGCCGAGCCGATCTGCCGGCGCGGAGGTCATGCGGCGTACAGCCTCCTCGAGGCTAATCACGCCGAGTTCTCTGACATAGCGCCCGAGCACACGCGGGAACGTCCCATAGCCACGCGGATGGGGGCTCGCTTCTCCGAAATGAGAGAGCCGCCCGTCCGATCCGATCATACCGTATTCGGACTGCATGAAGCGCTCGACGTCCGATTCGTCGAAAGAATGAAAGATCGCGCTGCAACCGCCCGCTTGGTCGAGGTCGATGATGAGATCGGCGATCGCGTCGGGCGTATGAGCGGCTGCTCGCGAATCGAGGACATCCGCGAGCGTCCACCCAGCCATGTCCTCCGGGAACGCTGCAGCGGAATGCTCTTCGATTCCGCACGACACGAGCTGGACCTTGGACGGGTCATCCGCGAACCGCATCTCGACGAAACCTTTGATGTCGTCCTCGACTCGTGCTCTCGTTGCCGGGTCCGCCAGCCGATCTTTTAGCCCTCCGCCGGCCTTCGCCCAGGGAGGGATGATCGCAGATAGCCCGGTAGACGACGCCGTATAGGGGTATTGGTCGAACGTGATGTCGACGCCGTCGGCCCTCGCAACGTGCATGAGCTCAATCGAGGCTTCGCTCTGACCGTAGTTCCGGTGTCCGCCCACCTTGTGGTGGCTCATCTGTACCGGGATCGTCGCCTCGCGCCCGATCCGGATCGTTTCCCGCACTGAAACGAGCACGTTCACGTCCTCGTTACGCATGTGCGAGATGTAGACGCCTCCCGCCTCGCCCGCGATGCGAGCTAGCTCAATGATCTCCTCCGTCTCGGCGAAGCTACCCGGCACATAGAAGAGCCCGGTCGACAGTCCCAATGCGCCATCGATCATGGCTCGTTCGACGTAGCCTTTCATTCGCTCGAGTTCATCGACGGTAGGCATTCGATCATCCGAATCCATCACTTCGGAGCGGATGGTCCCGTGGCCGACGAACATCGCGAAGTTCGGAGCTGTGCCCCCGGTTGTGGTGAGGGAGTCGTAGAACGCTGCGAGGTCGAGCGGTGATCCGCCGTCCTGGCCCTCGGTGAGCGTGGTAACGCCCTGCAGCACGAAGTTGTCCGCGGTCGGAATCTCGAAGATGGTGCCACGCGAATGCGTGTGTGGATCGATGAATCCCGGCGCCACTACGTGACCGGAGACGTCCAGACGCTCCGCCGTGGAGCGCCCGGTGAGGTCCCCCACCTCGGTAATCAAGCCCGCTCGGATTCCCACGTCCGCGGCGAATCCTTCAGCGCCGGTGCCGTCGACGACCGTCCCCCCCTCCAGCACCATGTCGAACTCGGGCGTGCAGCCGGACGCGGAGGTAAGAACGAATAGTGCGGTCGCAAGCCTCCAGCACGCGTGTTCGGTCGGATGCCGCATCATGCCAGATTTCTCCGTGGTATCAACAATTGCTGTCCCCTCTGTTCAGCTGATGGCCACACTCACCGCATCCCGTCGAAAACCCGACCGTGCTCCCTAACGATACGCTGGCGTGCGTCGTCGTCCGGGTCGAGTGACCAATCGCCTTCCTGCGATGTCCCACCCAGAACGATGCCGTCGGCCCTCGGCTGCATATGAATGAAGCCGCCCGTACCGGGAAGCCCCCCGAACGTCGTGTAGTCTACTTCCCGCTGCGGCACGAGCACGGTCAGCTGACCCTTTAGGGGCCTAATCTCTGCATCCCCGAAGAGCTCGCCCGACCCCAGTCCCGTGCAATTCACGACGATCGACTCGTCGAGTGTCATCAGGTCGCGGGTTGTGTCGAATTTCCGGATGACGATCCGACCACCGAAGCGAAGGAAGTCACGGACGAGGGCATCCAAGTATCAAGTATAATGGAGGGCTCGATTCGCAGTGTCGTCCCGTGACTCGCGTACCGCGTCGGAAAGGGGTGCTCGCCCGGACCGAGTAGCGTCGATCCGGTCCGCAACTCCTGTGGCAGCAGCGGATCCTCCCTGGCGTCCTCGGCTCGCTCCGTAGGCGCAGTCGCCCGTAGTGCGTATGAATCGATCCAGGAAAGCCCGTACTCTGGACCGATCAGGAGCTGAAGCTCGCGGTCGGCGATTCGTGCGGCCTGCCGGAGTTGTGCGTCCCACTGCGCTGTCCGGCGACTGGAGTCGACGAGGCCGCTGGTGGGGGTCCAAGCAGCGAGCGACATGTTCGACGTCGTGTCGGGAGGGACGGTCATCGCATAGATGGTCACCTCGAAACCGCGCCGCTGGAGCTGCCGCCCGGTCGTAAGGCCAGCTACGCCACACCCGATCACTGCCGCTCGTCGCTCGTCGCTCGTCGCGGCCTTGGGCGAGGTCGGCCGCCATCGAGCCCGTACCCCAAGACAGCGACATCCCAGAGCCACCGTGGCCGTAGTTGTGGATAAGCGTTTTTCCGTCGAGTCGCTCGCCCCTGAGCACAAAGCCCGATGGCCGGTACGGCCGCAAGCCTACTGTCGTCCGAATGACTCGATCCCAAGATACCTGGACCGGCGCGAGCCGGAGTGACGGGGACAGGGTAGAAGGGCCAGTTCCTCGAGAACATGCTTCGAGGCCCAGACCGATCAGCCCCGTTAGCCCCATGCTCCCGGTTCTGATCAGGGTCCGTCTATCCATGGCCGCGGGCCTCCTGACCCGGTTCAGCTGGGCTGCACCCCTTCACCGTTACGCGATATCCCGAGCGAAGTTTGGGAAAGTAGTCCCACACCGCGAAGTGTTGCGTGCATCGGTTGTCCCAGAAGGCGATCGAATGTGGAGCCCATCGGAAGCGCACCTGAAACTCCGGGTTGCGGATATGCTCGAAGAGGAAGGTGAGCAGCGCGTCGCTTTCCGACTTGGGAAGACCGACCAGTCGGGTTGTGAACATCCGGTTCACGTAGAGACACTTTCGTTGCGTATCCGGATGGACGCGCACCACCGGGTGCTCGCTCGACGGATACGTTTTTCCGCCGTCATCCCGCCCGAGGATTCTGTTCACTTCCCGGTAGTACGGAGCTCCGTCATGGATCGCCGTGAGGCCGTCGAGCAACTGCTTCATGGGGTCGGAGAGCGCCTCGTAGGCGGCGTACATGCTGGCGAAGAGCGTGTCGCCACCGCTTTCTGGAACGGCGAACATCCTCAGGATAGATCCCATAGGGGGCTCAGGCGAGCACGAGACGTCGGAGTGCCATATCGCGCCCGCAACACGGTCTGAGTGCTCGTCGGCGTGGAGGATCATGACTTCCGGATGACCTTCCAGGCCTGGGTCATTAGGATGGATGTCGAGCTGACCGAAGCGTGCTCCGAAAGCCTTATGAGCTTCGACCGAAATGTCCTGGTCGCGGAAGAAGATCACCTGGTGCTCGAGCAACGCAGTGTGGATCGTGTGGAACGTCGCGTCGTCGATAGGTCCGGCGAGATCGATTCCGAAGAGTTCAGCGCCGACGGTGGGCGTGACGGGGCGGATGGTGACGCCCGTCCGCATAGAGGCTACGTCCATGGGTACGACTTGGACCTCTCCATGCTTGCACGAACTCCATCTGGGGTGGACGCCGAATGTACGGCACACAACCACGCGGTACCAGCGAGCGAAGGACTGCGGACAGGCCACGGTCCGCCGCTATCTTCCTGACATGAGTGTCCTTCTATCCATCGTGGTGGTTCTGGCCATGCTCGCCTGCCTGGCCCTGATCCCTCTCGGTCTACCTGGACTGTGGCTCATCGTCGCCACAACCCTGGCACTTGTGCTGATGGGCAGCCTGTCCTGGACGTTCGGGCTCATCGTCGCAGGTGTGGCACTGGTCTCCGAGGTTGCCGAGTTTGCCGTGTTGAAGAGGTTCGGCGACGCCTACGGTGGATCTCGAAAGGCGTTTTGGGGAGCCGTGATCGGTGGTATGGCCGGGCTCTTCGTCGGCGTCCCCGTCCCGATCATCGGTCCCATGATAACCGCGTTTCTGGGGACCTTCGTCGGTGCGGGGCTCGTGACTTACTTCGAAACGCTCTCGCTAAAGACTTCGGCCAAGGTCGGGTGGGGCATGTTATTCGCTCGCACCGCCGCGGTGGCGCTCAAGATTGCGGTGGCAGTGGCGGTGATTGCAGCCGTCGGGGTCGCGCTCCTGCTCTAGGCTGCGCACTCCTGCTCCAACGCCCGCTCACCCTGTGCCAGGTGCCCTCAGCTCGTTCCAGCGTTGGATGAACGCCACCGCTGCGTCCACCAAGGTCTCGGCGTCGACGCGGCCTCGTTCCAAGGTCGCCTCCGCTGGGTCCCGCACGCCCCAGACGCCGGTCGTCGACATCTGCGCGGCGGAAGTGCCTTTCCCCGTGGCTTCGTCTTTCAGCCCTTCGGCCAGAAAGACCGCGAGCGCCGTCGCGTCTCCGGCGACGACATCGAGCAGCATCTTCTCCATATGCGCAGGCAGCGTTAGCTCAGCCGCGTAGGCGGCATCGATGTCCACCAGCTCTGGGATCAGGTAGAGCGAGTTGGATGTTTCTGAAGTGCCGCCATGACGGTCGAACATTGCTTCGGCTGGGACCGGCAGTGCCCGTGACGCTGTGCCATCCCTGAAGGGGCCCGAGACCGCGCCCAAATCAACGGCGATGCCCTCAGTCTCCTGATTGATACGGTCGACGATAAAGGTCGTGATCGCGCGGTTGCCGCCGTGTGCGTTCAAGAATAAGAAGCGCTTGAATCCGTGGTGCATCAGGCTCTTGGCGGCCTCGACGTATACCTCCTGAATGAGCGGCGATGGCAGCGTCACTGTGCCAGCGAATCCCATGTGATACGGAGACTGACCAGGCAGTAGAATCGGGGCGACGAGCACGTCCGCACGTTGCGCGATGAGCTTCGCGCGCTCAACCCCGTTCAAGTAGTCTGTGCCGATCGGCAGGTGCGTGCCGTGCTGCTCGAGCGAAGCGACCGGAATGATGACCATATCGGTCCTAGTCAGCAGATCCGCCACTTCTGGCCGCGTCATGTGCGGCAGGAAGTTCTTCACCTTTTCGATCCGCGGCAGCTCCGTGTTTTGGGCTGTCAACGGAATCGCTAGCGGCGAGGTGATCATCAAGAACAGGGCCAGACGTCTCATCGTGCGTCTCCATCCAGGTGCGAACATTGCATGGCAGATCGTACGGTGTACTGTCCGTCCAGGCCATCCGTTCAAATCATCGCGGGCCTCACGAGTGATCAGCTCGAGTTGGGACGACGGCTTAACATCTGAGGCCGACTTGTCGAAACACAGGTGAGGCTTGGGCAAGCGACCGGAGTGGAAACGATGACCAAAAGCGTAGTGGTACGGCCGCCCTCGATTGGCGAGGATATCAAACAACGGAAACCGTTCCGGACTCGGAGCCAAGGGGCGTATTTAGGCCTGCTGCGCACAGGAGACGATCTCAAGCGACGAACCACGGCTGTCATAGAGTCGGCCGGCGTTACGCCTCAGCAGTAGAACGTGCTGAGAATCCTCCGGGGGGCGGGAGAAGAGGGCCTTCCTACACTGACCATCGCTGAGCGCATGCCCGAGCGCACGCCAGGGGTCACGCGCCTAATCGACCGCATGAAAGGAAAGGGCTGGGTCGCTCGCCGGCGATGCACCGAGGATCGACGGCGCGTTGGTGCGCAATAACGGACGCGGGCCTCGCCTTGATCGAACCCCTAGGCGCCCCCGTAGACGCGCAGGATGACTTCTTGCTCGGTCTGTTGGATGAAGCCGAGCTTACCCGACTCGTCGACTACCTGGACCGCATTCGGGCGCACGCCAACAAATAGGTGAGCTCTGAAACAGCGCGTCGCGTACTCCGTAGGTAGTGATGTGTGGGGTGGTGACGAAGTGGAGCTTTGGGCTCGATGTGGGGGGTGTTGGCGATGGGTGTGGAGCTTCGCCCTACGGGGCCTGGCCTGATGTCAGAGGCCGACCTGGTTGAGGGGAGCCGCTCCGAGTAGTTTGAGCGCCGAAGTCTTTGCACAAAGAGGCCCGGCCACCGTTGGTGGTCGGGCTTTCGTGTTGTCCTCTCCTCTACCCGGAACAACCGCGTGTTTCACCGGATTCCTCGGTTGGTTGATCCGTGTATATTTAGCCGCTGTTGTGATTCCTGGGCACCTCCCAGAGATCCGAACTCTGACAGGATTATAGGCAACAATGAAGCGTATTTCGATGCTCCCGACACTGGTTGTTGCGGTAGCTGCGTGTGGTGGTGGTGAGCCAGCCGACGGCGCTGCTGACACCTCTCCGGAGGCAGCGCCCGTGGCCGCAGTGAGCACGGCACCGGTGGTCCCCTCCGGCCCGCTGACCCTACCAGACTGGTTTCACGTCGACGCAGATGCACAGACGGTCCACATGACGCTCACGGCGGGCGGCACGCCCCCATGGCACTTCAACGACGCCCGGCACGGCGGTCAGGCGATCACCGTTCCCGAGGGATACACGGTCACGATCGACCTGATCAACGAGGATCCTATCATGGCTCACAGCTTGGGGATCTCGGTGGAGGCCCCACCCTTCGACGGCATCCTCGAGCCGGTAGCGGTGTTCGACGGGGCGATGACGGAGAATCCCGCATCGATGGTCGATGGGACCATGCCCGGTGAGACCGAGACCGTCACTTTCGTTGCCGAGACTGCGGGGAACTATACGGTCGTCTGTTACATCACCGGTCACTCACTAACCGGCATGTGGCTCTACTTCAACGTCTCGAGCGACGGCTCGGTCGGAGTCCAGGGGGCGTAACCCGCCACGGCGGTATGCGGCCCAGCGTATCGGCCCCGGCGGCCCCGTCGTGCGAACGTCAGGCGCCGCCGGGGGCTGTTACGTAGCTTGTTCGGAGTCCGGTAGGCTAGGACCTCGCAGATGCAGAGGTGCCTTCTTCGCCTTGATGCGCAGGTTGAGCACTTCGACGAAGACGGAGAAGCCCATCGCGAAATAGATGTAGCGCTTTTCTATCTCCTGGCCCATGCCGTCGGCGACCAGCGCCATGCCGATCAGCAGAAGGAAGGAGAGCGCCAGCATTTTCAGCGTCGGGTGAGCGTTCACGAAACGACTCACGCTGTTGGCTGCCACGACCATGAACGCCCCTGCGACGACCACCGCGATGACCATGACCGAGAGTTCGTCGGCCACTCCGACGGCGGTGATCACCGAGTCGAGCGAGAAGACGATATCGAGCAGCGCGATCTGGACCAGGACAGAGACGAACGCCGCCGCGGGCTTGGCATTCCCACCCTGTTCGTCTTCGTCGCCCTCCAGCTTGTGGTGGATCTCGCGCGTGGACTTGAACATGAGGAAGATTCCGCCGGCGATCAGGATGAGATCGCGACCGGAGAACTCACGGCCGACCAATGAGAAAAGCGGCGCAGTGAGGCCCATGATCCAGACGATCGAGAAGAGCAAGAGGACGCGCATCCCCACCGCGATGGTCAGCCCCATCTGACGAGCTCTCGCACGCGACTCCTTCTTCACCCGCTCCGCCAAGATGGCGATGAAGATGATGTTGTCGATGCCCAGGACGACCTCGAGAGCCGTAAGCGTGAGCAGGGCGATCCATGCCTCAGGGCTGTTGAGCCAGTCCATGAATTGTGCCGGATGGAGTGAATGGCGGCGCCCGAGCAAGCAGCCGGGTGAGACAAGCTACTCCCTGGAAGCGGTCACGCCAAAGCTTCGTGGCAGCAGTGTATTTCCACCGGCCGCATGAGTTCCCGCTGGTCCTCCTTCTTTATATATTGATTTGACGAATCAAAATATATATACCAAATCCATCGAAAAATCCTTAATTCGAGCGTCTTGACAGGGTGAAATGCCCAGGAGCGACGATGTCAGACGTGGAAACACTGCTCAGCACCTATTCACGCATCCACTTCGCCTGTCGCGCGCGGCATGTGCGGGATCCGGCGGACGGAAATGTCCTGAGTGCGCACCAGATGAGCATCTTGAGTCCATT
>Ga0114996_10002837_pt1 | contig 22009 bp, 18 predicted proteins | sample ArcticOcean_MG_C_4_FD_87039 | JGI IMG/M metagenome (GOLD analysis project Ga0114996, IMG submission 87039) | Marine microbial communities from western Arctic Ocean - ArcticOcean_MG_CB4_134 | ecosystem: Environmental > Aquatic > Marine > Oceanic | place: Arctic Ocean: Canada Basin | collected... | reverse complement strand
GTAGAATCAAGTCAGGACTACCAGGAAGTCATAAATAGGCTTTCGCGGAAGGCCGAAGACATGGGAGCCGAGTTGTCCGATTTCCAAGTTTGGCGATAGGGTCCCAGGCGCGAATGGTCTGAAAGCCCGATCCGTTCCGACCGCCCTCAGCAGCGGGAATTCAATGGATCAACACCGACTCGACGAATGCCGCCAGCGGCTCGAGGCCCTACGGACCGAACTACAAGCTACTCTCGCTTCCGGCTCGGAACAGACGCGACCCGTCGCGCCAGACCGTGCCATCGGTCGGCTCACCCGCCAAGACGCCATGCAGTCTCAACAAATGGCGCTGGAGCTAGAAAGAAGGAATCAGCAACGTTTGACGCAGATCGATAGCGCTCTGCGGCGTGTCGAGGAAGGGACCTACGGTTATTGCGTTCGCTGCGACGAGGAGATTTCCGCCGCCAGGCTGGGCGTGCGGCCCGAGGCGCCTATCTGCATCGTTTGCGCCGACAACCGCGCACGACGATAGAGACTGCGCGGGGGGACACCCGTCCGCTCCTCGCTGGTTTACTATCTCTGCCTGCCCATTTCGCGGCGCAGGTCTTCGCCGTAACGCATGCCGCGGCCGTAATCAATGTTCGGCTTGTAGGCTTGGCGGTCGCGGTAACGAACTGGACCGGAATAACGAAGGCCGCTTCCGTAGGAGAATCGATTGCCATAGCCGATCCCAGAGCCATACTGGAAAGCGTTGCTGCGATAGCGTCCGATGTTTCGCGTGCCGGGCGAATACGCAAGGCCTTCACCGTAGCGAAAACCCCTGCGTGACGAGGTCCGCTTCACTGGTTCGATACGCTTTCTCGGGAATCTGAGCTTGCTGGGGAATGCTGTTTCGAAGGGCATGTCGCTCGAAAGCTCCTGCGTTGAGATTTCTCCGAGTAACACTATTCCCGATTCAGACTGCCCTACTTGCATTTCCCGGCCAATGGTAACGTTCTGTTGGTGGCCCGCGCCCTCAATGAGAATTCCTCGCCCGTCTGCTGCCGTGGAGGCAGCGAGCACCAACAAGGCTCCCGTAAAAATCGCCGAAGTGAGTCGCATGGTTCCGCTCCTGTGATAGCGAGGAAATTCGTTCCTCACTGTCTTTATCGGCACGCGGCAGGGGCGCCCTTAACCGGCTTTCCTCACCGCCTGCCGATCCAAGCACGCGGTGAGGAAAGCGGGCTCCGTGTGAATAGGAGTCTCGAGGTTGAGATGGGCGATTTTCGCGGTTCGTCAACATGCCGTGCCCGGCCGAAGGCTGAGCCTGTTTTCGACCCTTGACAAGAGGCGAACAAAAAGCGAATATAGATGCGTGCTCTTCACCCTCGATCGTCCGGCCAAGCTTGTTGGGATCGCTCGCTTGGCCACCGAAAGCCATCGCCTGGCCGCTAAATCGAAGGTCGAATACTTCGAGCTGCCGGCACGCAGTATTCTCAACCGCTGCAGCAATGCCAGAATGCCGTTCAGGTGGACGATCAACCCTTACCGGGGATGTGAGTTCGGCTGCAAATATTGCTACGCGCGTTACACGCATGAGTTCATGGGGATGGAGGTTCGTCACGCCTCTCAGCACTCCCATAGTGAGCTCGTATGAGAGGTTCAAACGCTCGTACAGTTGTTGGGGAGAAGCGTTGTTAGTGCTATGTGCCGTTCTCGGCTCTAGTTCGTTGTGGCCTTTTCACCAGCCACCAAGTGGCCAGTACTGCTACACCAGCTGTAGCTGCTGAGGTGACCCAACCGTCTAAATGCAAGAAGCAGGCCAGAATTATCGCGAAGGTCCAGCAAATAGAGATCGAGATTCCCACGGTTTGGACGTGATCTCCCCTTTTTAGGAGCCAATAATAAAGGATCAAACCCAGCAGGCAACCCCCGCTCGCCCATGCTGCGATGACGTTTGGCGACCTATGATATTCCATGGATGACTCGTCAAGATAAGCAGGAAATGCACACTCGATAATCCAGACGCAGATTCCCAAGCTCAATACCAAACTGGCTGATGCTACCGATAGAGCTTCGACCGCTAATGCGACAAGTGTGCGGTGTCTTGCGGGGTGCATCTTGCGGCGTCGGTCGTCTGGAGCCCCCGGAGGTCTACCACGGGCGTCAACACCCCACCAGTACAAAGACACCCCCACAGTCGCAAAAGGGGTCATCAGTATCGAAAGAACATGGAATAAGTAACCGGTGCTAACACCCACAGCCACCGATATTAGTACGATCTTTGCAGCGAGGCCGATCGTGAAACAATCACGCAACCACAGATAGTACACCAAGGCTCCGACTACTATGGCAATGAAACCCCCGATCCATGCGGACGGCACCACAATCGCTGCCGCTTCAGTCAACTCTGCGATCGAGAGCCGCAGGACCGAAGCACTCTGCAAGAACCCAATTCCGCTTCCGATTACAAGCGAGCTGACAAGAACCACGAAAAGTTCGGAAATTCGTCTAGAAAGCAATCTCACCGCGTCACTATATATCCCGATTCTACAGGAGAAACGGTCCAGGAGGACTAACCGGCAGCGGTGGATAGATGCACGCGACAGCGCCTAGGTAAGCGCGAAGACGTCCAAGGATACCCCGAGGAATGCCGACTCGGTTGGCAGCCTGCTGGTAGCAGAATGTATGGGCCGCATCCATCGCTTTTTGAGTCTGTGGACCCCGATTCGCAATACACGCCAGACAGTATCGCACTAAATTGCCCCAGGAATTGTTGCCCCCGTTGAAGAACATGCATGTTGCGCTGACACCTTTATACTGAGCACTCGAGATATAACCAGAAGTTGTGGATGAGGGCTGAGGGAAGGCGGCGTATCCTGACGATTGAGGAATCAATTCAATCGTTTCCTGGAAAGGAACAAGGAGGATACACCATGAGTCAGTGTGAAGCTGCTGAGAGCAACAGTCAAGTCAAGCCCCAAGTCATGGATGGAAAGGAACGCTTGCCCTTGGATGAGGTGTTGCGCCAAGGAGCGCTCCAGATGCTCGTCAAGGCCGTCGAAGCCGAAGTGGCCGCTTACATCGAAGCGCATCAGCACAAAGTCGGCGACGACGGCCGGCTTTTCGAGGAGAAGATTTACGCCAAGGCGGATGCGGCGCGCCTGTTACGAAAAGACCTGCGGAAACATCGCACCGGCGCGATCGCCATCGGCACCGGGACCGACCCCTATCAGCCTGCCGAGCGGCGCTACGGCGTGACCAGGGCATTACTCGAAGTCTTCGCACGGGAGCAGGGCCGGGATCTCTCGATCACCACCAAGTCCGATTTGGTCGTTCGGGATATTGATTTGCTGCTCGAAGTAAGCCGGTCCAATGTGCTGCATGTGAACATGACGATCACCACGCTGGATCGCGAACTAGCTCGCAAACTGGAACCCCGCGCGCCGCGTCCTGACCTGCGTCTGGAGGCGGTCCGCAAGCTCGCCGCCGCCGGGGTGTCGGTCGGAGTGTTCGCCAATCCGGTGATGCCCCTGATCACCGATTCCGAACAAGCCCTGGGGACGCTCGCCCGCGCCGCCAAAGTCGCTGGAGCCGCTTTCTTCGGCGGCGGCACGCTGTTTCTCATGCCCTGCGCAAAGAAGCAGTTTTACCCTTTTCTCAAAGAACATTTCCCGGCGCTTGTGGCGCGCTATCGCTCGCGTTATGAGGGCAGCCCCTATCTGCGCGGGGCCTATGTGGAGTATGTGCGAGAGAGGATCGAGAAGATTCGGAAGGCGCAAGGCTTGGCCTCCTCTCCGGTTCGGTATGAGCCGGAGTTGGGCGCCCAAGATCAGATGAGTCTATTTGGTGAAGATCGTGTTGGTGAAGATCGTGAGAACGGCGAGATTTCCGCCGTCTCCGCCACCAGGCCCGAAAGTCTCACTCGTCCGCCAGCTCGGTTTCGAGCCAAGCCAGGTAGTTCGGGGACCCGTCGACGATCGGCGTGACGATCAGCTCCGGCAGGTCGTAGGTATGCAGCTTGTCAAGCGCTTGCCGCACTGCGTCGACCAAGTCTCTTGAGGTCTTGATCATCAGCAGAACCTCGTCGTCGTTCTCGACGCTGCCCTTCCAGCGATAGTAGGATTTCACGCCCTCGACGACGCTCACACAAGCGGCCAAACGCTCGTCAATCAGATGACGTGCGATCTTCTCTGCTTCTTCCGGATCGCCGCAGGTGGTGTAGGCGACAACTTTGTCGGTCATCTAGAAGGACCTCCTGGCCCGCCTGACCCGTGGGCGAGCCCCAATACTGTCCGCTGTGGGCTTAGGAGCCGAGGGTCTTCCAATCCAGAGCCATTGAGCCGCGAAGCGGCGCGGGTTTGTACCCCACAAGGCAAGCCCTGAAAGGCGAAGGAGAAACCCGGTCCCGTCGCCTCCGTGGAGAGCGACGCGGCGGGCTCTCAACAAGACCCGAAACAATGCCCGAAACAAGACCACGCGCCATGCAACAAAAACCGTCCGCGGGCCTGTTCAGTCTACAGTATTGGGACTAGCCCCAATACTCTTCACTTAAGAACATTTTTGTGGCATTCAGTTTCAGACAGGAACAGGAGGACCACAGTATGGCGCGCAGGCTGGCAGAGCTTCCCAAGGGTTCGCGAATCAGCGATTACATCAGTCTCGGGGTGATCGCCAAAACGTTTCCGGCAGACAAGATTGAGGCGGTTTTGGCGGCCACGGGCAAAGCCAGCGTGCGGCGGTGCGAGTTGGTCGCCGCAAGCTTCCGCGCTTCGTCGCTATTGCCCCCTCGGGACAGAAAAGCCTTTCATGAGGCCGTGCTCGAACAGAAACTGGAGGAGCGTGTGGCCTGCAGCCGAGGACGCCGCAATCCGCGCGCGGTCAAGCGGAAGATGAGCGGCTATCCGCTGCGGCGAAACCAGCCGATCTCACCCCCTATTCAAGATATCGAGAAACACATCAGGATCGTTAAGTGAAGAGTATGGGGGCTTGGCCCGTCAGCCGCTGAGAAATGCGGGTTAGGCCCGCTGCCCCACAAGGTCAAAGGTTGACAGCCGGTCACGGAACTCAAAAAAAACATTCGCCGTGTTTTCAACAAACTTGTGCGCTCAACGATTGACATCCGTAAATGTGCCGCTATGCTGACAGCGGTGAAGGAATCGGCGAACAAATCATCAGGCCAGAGATCAAGAAGGAGGCAAGCTGACAGCGGAAGAGCGAAAAATCCCCAGAACCTGAAATCATCTGCAAAATACTGCAATCGAAAAATATAGGTTAGTTCAATACAAGGACTTACGCTCAACCGAAAAATTGGCGTCGGGACGCCTGGAGGTGGAAGTTAGCGTGCCTAGTGATCCCAAAGCCGAGGAAGTCGCCGCGAGAAGGCCACTTCGCCTCAATAGCCGAAACGCGGGCTAACGCCCCGGCGGCGCCGACAGAGCCATTCAGTCGGCTTGAGCAGCGCTTACACTATTCTTACAATCTCCTTGCAAACCGCTGACCAACTCGATCAGACACAAGCGTAACTTGGAATCAGAAGCAGTTGGGCGATCCACTCCCGCGATCCACCCCCAACGACCTGCTGACAAGGAGAAGCGATGAGAATGAAGACCCTATTTCAAGGATGTATCCGGGCTGCGGTGCTGTTCGGACTGGCGCTTCAGGCGATGCCGGCGGCGCCCACGCGTTCCGTCGAGCTGGATGTAGAAATGTCAACCCCGGCGCTGTTGACCGGAGGGCGACAAAAGGCTTACGTGAGAATCGCTCTAACCGGCCTCGATGCCCAGCGAATGCGAGCACCGGTAAACGCCGCGATCGTGCTCGACCAGTCTGGCTCGATGTCGGGCCGCAAGATCGAAGAGGCGAAACGGGCCGCGATCATGGCCATTGACCAGCTCCGGGATGATGACATTGTCTCGGTCGTGACCTATCAAAGCACGGTGGACGTGCTGGTTCCGGCCACGAAGCTTTACGACCGTGAGACCATTCGCAGGGCTATCCGGGGCATTCGGGCGAGAGGGAAAACAGCCCTTTTCGCCGGAGTGAGTAAGGGCGCACGGGAACTCGAAAAGTTTTTGGACCGTAATCGCGTGAATACCCTGCTGCTGCTCTCCGACGGGCTGGCCAACGTGGGTCCGAGTTCACCGGGCGAGCTGGCTCAGTTCGGCGAATCGCTCGGCCGTCAGGGCATTTCGGTGACGACGATCGGACTCGGTTTGCAATACAACGAAGATTTGATGACGCGGCTGGCGATGGCCAGTGACGGCAACCACTTCTTTGTCGAGGACGAGCATGATCTGGAGGCGGCCTTCGCTACCGAGTTCGGCGACATACTCTCGACCGTGGCGCAGGGTGTGACGATCCACATCCACTGCCCCGAAGGTGTGCGGCCGCTTCGGATGGTAGGGCGCGAAGCACGCATCTCCGGCCAGGACGTTCGTGCATCGCTGAATCAGATCTTTCGCAACCAGACCCGCTACTTGCTGCTTGAGGTGGAAGTGCCGGCGGCTGCGGTGGGGAAGGTGCAGCGGGTTGCCGACGTCACGGTCGGCTACCGTGACCTGGCGGGGGGATCGCAGGCAACGCTTCGCGGCGGCGCCTCGGTGACTTACACCAACTCCGCGACGACCGTCGAACAGAGACGAAACCGGGAAGTGATGGTCGCGGTGGTCAGCCAGTTCGGCGTTGAACGAAACGAGGCGGCCACGGCTTTGCGGGATGAGGGTAAGATCGAGGAATCCCGCGAGGCGTTCAGAGCCAATTCCGCCTATCTCAAGAAGGAATCGGAAAAATTGAATGACGTCCGTTTGAGACAGGACGCTGATTCCAACTATGAGGCCAGCGAGAACCTGGACGAGAAGGGATGGGTCCGGGAACGCAAGCAGCAGCAAGAGCTGCAATATAAGACCAAGAACCAGCGGTCGAGTATCCAGAAGCAGAAGAAAGATTAAAACCTTGAACTTCAAGCCAAACGCAGCGGGAAATGCGAGAACCAGACTCGGAGCCCCGACCGTCAGGGAGGGGTTAGCCGCTTCCGCGCGCTCCTCCGACAGCGGCCAATCTCAGCCTGTTTGGTTGCGACGGGTCCGCGTCGGGTGTTGAGAAATGCGGACTAAGCTCATCATCATTCTGGTGCTGATCGTGATCACGCCCCTGGCTATCGTCGGATGGTTGGGGGCGAGGATCGTCCAGGACGAGCAAGTCGTTCTTGAGCACCAGCTTCGCGAGCTGATGCGGGGCCAGCTCCGCGCGGTCGATAGTGTGCTGGGGCGGTCGCTCGAGCGTTACGGGCAAGCGGTGCTTGACGAGATGCGTCCCTTTTCCGTCGACTCGGAAGAGCTGCGAAGGCGCAGTCGCTTGTCACCCTACGTCGTTCAATTCTATGTGCTCGATGAGCAGGGGCAACTGCTCTTTCCCCCTGTTGGGACAACGGATGACGTCACGGCTTCCGAGCGCGAGTCGCTACGGCGCACAAGTCAGATCTGGGACGGGGGTGTACTGGCGGGTGCGGGACAGGCGGCCGAGGGTTCAGGGGGCGTAGCGGCCTCGACAGGTTGGCATGTCTGGTACTGGGGCGATGGAATTCAGATGATGCTGTGGGCGCACGACGGGGAGCAAACTCATGCCGCGGAGATCAACCGCGCGCGGCTGCTCGCTGATCTCATCGCCGAATTGCCGGAAACGGATATGCTTGCTCCAGAATTGGCCGAGGGGCGAATTCGGCTTGCTGATTCCGCCGGACGAGTTCTTTACCAATGGGGCTCTTTCGAAGCCGGAGACGACGCGCAACCGGTAGCCGCCCTGGCGGTGGGCGCTCCGCTTGGGGCTTGGAGCTTGCAATATCATGCACCAGCGAACGTCTTTGGATCGGCCGTCACGGGCGGATTTCTGCTGAACTTGGCGGCGGCCCTCGCCGTGCTGGGGGCGGCGGTTGCCGGCCTGAGCTACTACTTCTATCGCGAGCAGTCGCGCGAGATGCATGAGGCGGCGCAGCGGGTCAGCTTCGTCAACCAGGTATCCCATGAATTGAAGACGCCGCTGACGAACATTCGCATGTACGCCGAATTGCTCGAGAAGGACCTGGACCAGCCTGACGAGCGCTTGCAGCGGCATCTGGGCGTGATCGTCTCCGAGAGCCAGCGGCTGAGCCGGCTGATTGGCAACGTGCTGACCTTCAGCCGCAAGCAGCGCGAGACGCTGGAGGTCCGCCGCACACCTGGAGTCGTTGACGACGTATTGCGCAGCGTTCTCGATCATTTCGGTCCGGCCCTGGAGGCCAAGCAGATCGAAGTGCGGTTCGAGCCCGGCGCGGGCGATTCGGTCTCGCTGGATGCCGACGCCGTGGAGCAAATTGTCGGCAACCTCATCAGCAATGTCGAAAAATACGGAGCCGAAGGTAAGCGCATGGAGATTGCCAGCCGCCGCCATGGGGATACGATCGAAATCACCGTGGCCGATCGCGGACCCGGCCTGCCCCCGCGCGAGCGCCAACGGATTTTCGAGCCCTTCTACCGGGTCAGCAACACGCTGACCGAAGGAGTCGGCGGCACGGGCATGGGGCTTGCTATCTCGCGCGACCTGGCCCGCCTCCACGGCGGTGATCTGGAACTGCTTGCATCGCAGCAAGGCGCGCGCTTTCGCCTCACGCTGGAGTGTCCGCCCGTGGAGCAGTTGCTATGAAAATACTCGTGGACGGGTCGCAATGAAAGTACTCATCGCCGAGGACGACCGCAACATCCGCGCCGGGCTCGAAGAGATCCTCTCCGACGAAGGCTATGAGACCGTGGTCGCCCAGGATGGGACACAGGCACTCGAACTTTACCGCCGCGAGTCGCCCGACTTCGTTTGTCTCGACATCATGATGCCGGGGGTCAACGGCTATCAGGTCTGCCGTGAGATCCGGCGCGCCGACCCTGGCGTGCCGATCATTTTCATCAGCGCCAAATCAGAGGAAGTTGACAAGGTGCTGGGGCTGGAGTTGGGAGCGGATGATTTCATCCTCAAACCGTTCGGTGTGCGCGAAGTGCTGGCGCGCATTCGCGCGGTGACCCGGCGCTGCATCGCCCGGGACCGCCCGGAAGCAAACCAGCAGTCCCTTCCGCGCGAGCCTTTTCGGATGGACGACCTTGAGATCCTCCCCGCCGAGCTGCGAGCGCGCCGGGGAGATCAAATCATCGACCTGAGTCTGCGCGACGTGAAGATCCTGCAACTGCTTCACCGCGCGAGTGGCCAAGTTGTCGACCGCGACACGATGTTCGACCAATGCTGGGGGCTATCGCACGTCGCCAACAGCCGCACGCTGGACCAGCACATCTCGCAACTCCGCAAGCGCATCGAGCTGGACCCAAAACAACCGCGCATCATCAAGACGGTCCACGGCGCCGGCTACCGCTACGAGGTCGCGTAAGGAGCTGCGGGCGCGAGGCTAGATCGACCACAAGCTGGCTCGGCTACAGGCTACAAACCCGATAGCTCTGCTTCGATTCGCTGGACCATCTGTTGCGGACCGGGATCGCCAGGGGCTAACGGAATCATCTCCCGCGCGAAACGCAGGGCCTCGTGCAAGCGGCGCTCCTGGAGATAGAAGATGACCAGGGCGTTCACCGTGTCGGGGACCGTGGGCCCTATCTTGTAGGCGCGAAGCAGTTGCTGTTCTCCCTCGGCGCGGCGGTCGAGCCGTTGCAGCGCGAGCGAGTAGTTGTAGAAGACGCGCGCTCGTTGGGGCAGGCGCTGAGCGGCCTGGCGCAAGTAAACCTCGGCTTCTTCGAGCCGCTGTTCTTCGGCCAACAACAGTCCCAGGGAATAGTAAATCTCGCCTTCCTCCGGAGAGGTCTTCAGAGATTCACGAAGCACCTGCTCGGCCTCGGCGTTGTCTCCGTTTTCGTTGTGCAGCCGGGCCAGCTCCAGCGGTGCGGCCGCGAAACGGGAGTCCATTTTCCAAGCCGTCTGGTAATGCTCTACCGCGAGATCCGCCTTGCCCATGTCGGCACGCAAACGGCCGAGATTCATGTGGGAGGCAGGCATGTCGGCCGCGCTCATTTGCGCATCTTCGTATTCCTCTAGCGCGGCGTCGAACTCGCCGCGCTGCTCCGGTTTGAAGTCCCCTGCCGGGACAGACGCCAGCACGCGCGCCGCCTCGATGCGAACCGATCGAGCAGGATCGGAAAGCAACGGCTCAACCGAATCGAGACGCGGCCCTGGGGGCAAACGGTTGAGACCGCCGACGGCCAGCGTCCGCACCAGAGGGTCCGGGTCTTTCGTCGCCAGCATCATCGCCGCGCCGCCGTCGACGCCGAATCCTCGCAGCAGCTCCAATGCGGTCGCCCGCGCAATGGCGGGTTGCTCGGCGTCCATAGCAAGACGAATGAGTTTGCTTTCCGCGCCTGCCTCGCCCCGGCGGCCGGCCGTGATCGCTGCGGCGAAGTGCGGCTCTTGCCTGCGCCCGGGGCCATACCACTTCGTGACGGCGGCGACGGCCCATTCGGGCGTCTGATCTTCGTGGCAATCATTGCAGGCGTTGGGCGTACCCAATTTCACCGAGAGATCCGGACGAGGCACGCGGAAGCTGTGATCGCGGCGCGGATCGACACCCATATAGGTGCTCGCGGGAGCATGGCAGTTGACGCATTCCGCTCCCTCGCCGCCGAGAGCGTGGAAGTGGTGTTCGGGCGTCTCGTATTCCTTCGACTTCAAGCTGGAGAACTCCTCGGGCGGACTCGTCTGATGACAGCGAGTGCAGACACCGTTTCCCGGGCTCTGAAGACGGCCACTGTGCGGGTTGTGGCAGTCCGTGCAGCGCACCCCTTTCTGGTGCATCTTGCTTTGGATGAAAGACCCGTAGACGTAGACTTCATCGAGGATCTGCCCGTCCGCGTGATAGAGACCTTCTCGGAGAGTCTCCACCATAAATCCGTCGAAGAAAGATGCGCCCGCCTGAGTATCGGCACGCAATTGTTGCCGCCTGGAATGGCAGGGCGCGCAGGTCTGAATCTCGTTCTCGGGCTTGTCGCCCAGGAACACGGCAGCCAGTTGGTAGTCCGCCCCGTCGGTGGCCGCTCCTTCCGGCAGACTCCGCGCCCATTCGACATGAGCTTCGCCGGGACCGTGGCACGCTTGGCAACTGACGTTGATCTCGGCCCAGGTCGTCGCATAAGTGTCGGAATCGGGATCGTAGTTCTTTCGCAGGTCCGTGCTGTGGCAGGCGGCGCACATGTGATTCCAAACTTGGTAACGCCCGCTCCAGTGAAGCGCATCGTCGGCGGCGATTTCCTCGTCGGCATAGAGGTGGAACCATCGATTGCCCTCGGTGTCCCAAGCCGTTGTCAGGCTCTGCAGTCGCCCTCCAGGAAACTCAATCAGATACTGCTGCAACGGCTTTACGCCGAAGGTGTAGCGGATCTGGAAATCAGCCGCTTTGCCGTCAGGCCTCTCGGTGTTGACGAAGAACTGGCCGTCCTTTTGGAAGAACCGGGTGGTTTGATCAAAGTGCGTGAAGGTGGCGTCGTTGAAGTCCCCGAGCACGGTCTCCTCGCTGGCGTGCTGCATGGCGAGGTCGTGGTCGGAGCCGCCCCAGTCGTCGAATTGCTGCTGATGGCATTCCGCGCAAGTCTGGTTGGGAACGAAGGTGGAGCCGTGCGAAGATACAGTGCGATTCTGCCGTGGAGGACTGCCATGGCTGCCGAACTTGGGCGCCAGCAGGAACGCCGCGCCAAGCATGGCGCCAAGCCCCAGAACTGCCATCGGGACACGGAGCGGCCGCCGCAATCTTGCCGGTTGCGTCGCCGGATTGGGGGCCGCCTGGCTGGAGGCCTCGCGCCGCTTCACCGGCGCACGCTTTTGATGAGGACGCTTTTTCACCGCGAGACCTAGTGTAATCAATCGGCCCGAAGCAGCCGCCTGGGCTGGAAGAGTGAGCCGCTGGCCTTGCGGCGGGGCGCAGCCCGGCGTGGAACCGCGGGGCCATGCACGGGGCTTTACGAGGATTTTTAGAATAATCCGGCGCAGCCGCCTCGCACTGAAGAAAGCGGCTCACTCGAAACCGCTGGCCCCTTCCATACGAAAACTTCGCTTACATATATAGGGCTGCAAGCTAAATCGACAAAATGTTTTGAGTGCTAGTTTTTCGCGTACTATACTAGGTGCGGTCACCATCACCTGTTTCCGCTAAAGGCGCGGTTATGATTCCAAAACAATCACAGTTGGCGTCAATCAGCTTGTTTCCGTCAGTCGCCCCGTTCGCAATACCAACATTTTTGGCGAAATCCCATGAAGACCTCGCGTTTTTCTCTCTTGCGTGCGATTTGCACGCCCGCGGGATAGCGCTATGAACTCAAACGCGAGTCGCCCCTTACCGCGAGCCAATACCGGCTCCGTGTTCAAGAACTGGTTTTCCAATACATCTGTCTTCCTGGTGCAGATGGAGCGGCGTATCGATCACTGGATCCGTCCGCCGTTCGATTTTCTCTTTCGCGACCTGACAGCACGCGTGGTCACGGCTCTGATCAACTTTCAGCGCAAGGACGAAGGTTTGAAGATCGCCGAGGAAAAGCCGCTTCCCGGCGAGGAAGAATATGTCAGCTCGATTATTTCGAGTTTTGAGAAGCAGATGGCCGACCTCTGGAAGCCCGGCGGATACGAGCGCGGCGGGAACACCAAGACGCAGGGGGTCTTACGCGGCGAGTTTATTGTTCACGAAAATGTGCCCCCACAGTTCCGGAAGGGAATCTTTGCCGAGCCCCGGACCTTTCCCGCATGGGTGCGATTCTCGGGCCCGGGCCCATATGTGACGCCTGACATCGACGACCCCGGTTTCATGAGCATCAGCATCAAGCTGATGGGCGTGCCCGGGCCGAAACTGATGGAGCAGGAGAAACACACCCAGGATTTAGTCGCCGTCTCGCCGCCGACTTTCGTGACGCCCGATATCAAGGCGAATGCACAGTTGCAGGTGGAGAGCGGCATGAATGCGCAGCTATTCTACTTCCTGAACTTCGGCCGGTCGCACCTGCTGGATCTGATCATGCAGGCGCTCTGGATGAAAACGCAGAGCAGCCCGTTTGAAGCGCCCTACTTCAGTTGCGTGCCCTATCTTCTTGGGGAAGGCCAGGCGATGCAGTACTCGGTCTGGCCGAAATCGAAGAAGCGAACGCGGATTCCGCGCCTTCCCTTCCGCCCGCCTGACGACTATCTCCGCAACGCGATGGTCGCCTCTCTCGATCAGGGCGATGTCGAGTTCGATATCCGCCTGCAACTCCAAACCGATCCGTTCTTGATGCCGCTCGAAAACAATGCCGTGCTCTGGCCCGAAAGGCTTTCACCGCGCGTATCGGTCGCCACGCTGCGCCTCCCCAAGCAAAGATTCGACTCCCCGGCGCAGATAAAATTCACCAGAATACTCTCTTACAATCCATGGCACGCCATTGCCGAGCACCGGCCGCTCGGGAATCAGAGCCGGGCGCGCGGCCGGATGTATTTCGAGCTTTCCAAGCTGAGGCAAAGAAAAAACAACGTAGAGCATTACGAGCCAACGGGTGAGGAGAGGTTCGAGTAAAGGACGATGACGCCGCAATCAAGTTTTATGGTGTTGGCGCCAATTGTGCCGGCTCGGGAAGAGGAACTGCGGGCATTGCTCGCTGCGATGAACGATTCGCCGGGGATAGTGGACCCGCAAAACGCTCTGGTCCCGTTCGGCCGATTCACCACGCTGCATTTCGCGCGCTTTGTCATCCTCGACGACCTGACGACCGGCGACATAGGCGTCTACGGTTTGCCGACTCGAGAGTATCCGCTCTACCTGGCGTTCCTTGGAGATGTCGATGGCAGCGAAACTGCTTTTCTCAGGTGGCTGGTGGGATCGGCGCCGGACGGTTTGCGCAAACTCTTTTCATGTTGCAAGGATTTCGGACCCGATACCGATCTGCTGGATTGGATCCAGCAGCACCGAAGCCCGCCCCGGGCGAACTACGTAAACACTCGCGGCCGCACGGTGGGCCAAGTTCACGAGGAAGCGGGGCTGCGAGACGCGCTGGAAGCCCATATCACGGCCAATGCGGCTGTGTTCCAGGATCTTTCTCCTCAGGCGATCCACGCCGAGTTGCGATGGTTGGTATATCGCAAAACCTCCCCGAAGCGCTTTACGCTAACTGCTCCTGCTCCGACACCGTTAAAGTGGCGGATACGGAACGTGCTGCATCTGATCGGTGTCCCGTTGCTGCTTTTGGCGGCATCGCCTCTACTGATCGCCATCCTGCCGTTCTACTTAATCATCCTCCGCTACAAGGAGAAAACGGATCCTGTAGTCGCTCCAACTGTTGACCAGAAATACTCCGACGACCTGGCGCTGCTCGAGGATCATGACGTCACAAATCAGTTCAGTGCTCTGGGCAGTCTCAAGCCTGGGATATTCCGATTTTTGACCCTCTTCGGCGTGCTGCTGGCCGTTGATTACGCGGCGCGGCATATTGTGCGGCCTGGCCGCCTGGGCCGCATACGCACGATTCACTTCGCGCGCTGGGTGTTTGTCGCCGGCCGCGAGCGAATGGTATTTTTCAGCAACTATGACGGCAGCGTCGACAGTTACATGGACGACTTCATCAATAAGACTGCCTTCGGCCTGAACTCCTCCTTCGGCAACGGCATTGGCTACCCCGTGACGAATTGGCTCATCAAAGACGGATGCTGGGACGAGCGAAATTATAAGGAATACCTCCGGCGTCATACCATACCCACGCAAGTCTGGTATAAGGCACGCCCGGGTCTGACGGCGGTCGATATGGAAAGGAATACACGCATTCGTCAGGGCTTGGAGTCGGAGACGATCAGCGAGGAAGCGGCCCGCGAATGGGCGGCTCTTCTGTAACCATGACAACCAACGGCGAAGTCGAGTTCTCGGACGTTCAGGGGTTGATGCGCTTCGGCTACAGGCGGATGACGAAAGCCCGCTATGTGCTTCTGCGCGTGAAGGACGCTGCCGCGGCCCGCCGCTGGCTGGCCTCGGCCAAGGTCAACACCGCGGAATTAAAGAACTCGAAGGCGAGGGAATCGAAGGACAAGCCGCCGACAACCGCCTTGCACATCGCCTTCACGGCATCCGGACTCGACGCTATCGGTGTTCCCGAGTCCGTGATTGCCATGTTCTCACACGAGTTTCGCACCGGTATGGCGACTGAGTACCGTGCGCGGCAACTGGGCGACTTGGGGGCCAATGCGCACGGTCATTGGGATTGGGGTCCTCGCCGCGCTGAGCCGGACGTACCCAGCAGCGAGCCGGATGCGCCCGTCGGTGAGCCGCACGTGCTGGTGATGTTTTTCGCCGAGCCTGAGGAGTTCGATGACCATCTACAAAGGTCGACTGGCGAAGCATGGGACAAGGCGTTCGAGGTGCAGCGCTCATTCCCCGCGGACGTGGATTTAATCGAGCACTTTGGTTTTAAGGATGGCGTCAGTCAGCCAAAGATTTCCTGGGATCAGAAGCGCGAAACTCCAAAGACTCAATTGGACTACACGAATGTTGCCGCGCTTGGTGAATTCCTGCTCGGGTATCGCAACGAGTACGGGAAATTCACCGACCGGCCGTTACTCAAGCCCGGCGCCGGCAACGCTGAATTGCTAGACGCGGTAGACGCGCCGGGGAAGAAGGATCTAGCCCGCAATGGGACGTATCTTGTGATGCGCCAGCTGCGGCAGGATGTGCGGGGGTTCTGGCAGTTCGTAAACGAGCAATCCGGGGATTTTGCGGAAGCAGAGAAACTGGCAACGGCAATGGTTGGCCGGGCACTCGACGGCGACCCCCTTGTGCCAATTCAGATGGAGCCTATACCCGGCGTCGATCGGAAGCAAAATCAATTCACGTTCGACAACGATGCGGCAGGCACGTGGTGCCCGTTCGGCTCCCATGCCCGCAGAGCGAATCCGCGTAATACTGATTTTCCGGGGCGCCCCGCCAACTGGCTGAAAAAGCTGATCATTTCACTGGGTTTCGGGTCGAAGGACTTCGGATACGATCTGGCGTCCTCGGTTCGCTTTCATCGCATTCTGCGGCGCGGACGCAACTACGGTACACGGCTCAAGCCCGAAGACGCGCTCTCGCCGCCGCCGCCGGACGAAGGCGATCGCGGCCTGCACTTCATGTGCCTGAACGCGAACATCTCGCGTCAGTTCGAGTTCGTGCAGAACGCCTGGTTTGCCAACACCAAGTTCTCCGGCATGACCGGAGAGAGCGATCCGTTGCTCGGCAATCGCGAGCCAATACCGGGCTGCCCGGTGACCAGCGACTTCAACATGCCCCAACAGAGCGGCTTGCGGCAGCGTGTTTCGGGACTGCCGCAATTCATCAAAGTGGTCGGCGGAGCGTATTTCTTTCTCCCGAGTCTGCGCGCCCTGCGCTACTTCGCGGGCGACAAGACGGCCTGAGCGATCCAAGCGCGGCGACCGGTGCGCCTTCAGCGGCGGCGCACCCGCCTGTTTCATCACGAGCCCGGAGATCAGTTGCTGCCGGCGTCGTTCGTTTTCCTCAGAGCCAGCTTTAGCTCGGCCATCAGAGCCGTTGGCCGCAGAGGCCTGTTCGACAGCGCCTTGGACTCCTCCCGCAGCATCAGGGCGACAGCCTGCCTGAGGCGGGAGAAGTCGTCACAAATGGTCGCGCCGGCCGTGGCGGGGAATTGTTTCGTGGAATGGAGCGGGTCCGCCTTCCAGCACAACTTCACTTCGCTGACTCGCGCCCCGCCCGCCAGACGCGCGTGGAGTCTGGCGGAGCGTTCCATCGGCTCCATTACGTAGCACGCTTGACCGCCCGCGGACTCACGTTTCGCCGCCGCTCCGTGCAAATAGGTCAGGGGCGGCTGGCCCGCGATGCTAAGCCGGGTGATTTCTCCATCGCCTAGCTTTGCGGCCGCTGAGCCTTGAGCCGTAGGGGTCCAGGCCGTCAGCTCCAATTTTTCTCCGGCGCACTCGAAGTGCAGTATCGACCCGCCGGTCTCCCGCGTGACCGCGGCCGTGCAGGGAGCTTCGAATTCCCGCGGCTCACACGATGCTGTTGAGATCAGCCCCTCGTCGATAGCCCGGATATCCTCGCGAGTGAAGAAGGATGCGAACCCCGCAATGACTTCGTCGTAAAACTGGGGACCGGCATCTTCCACGCGCCAGACCTCCAGAGGCTCGCGCGGACTCCGCGGCTCCAGCGCGCTGTTGTCGAAGGACTCGTCGATCAGCGCGGCGAATTCGTCTGTCCCGGCGGTCCTGAAGACTTCCGGATTCCCGGAACGCTCGCTTGTTCGCCGGGCGGTCTCCAAAGGGTCGCGATTGGGAATGTCGGGATTCGGAATCCGCAGCCCCGCGGGCCACTGCCGCTGCCAGGATTCCGCAAGGGCCTCGGAAAAATCCACTTTTTCCGCTGCGCGGTGGCCCTGCGCATTCTGGAAACCACTGAGCCGGTACTGCAGCGCCGCGACCAGAGCGTCCGCCCGGCACCGAGGCGATTCATCGCAGCCTTGCCGCCAGAGAAGCTGGTAGGCCGAGAACCGATTGGCACGGTCGGTGGCGTCGTCAATGAGCTGCGGAACATCAACCCCTTGATCGCACTGGACGCCGAAGAACTCGGCTCCGTGCTCGCCAAGGCGCGACCTGACGCCGCGGTTCGCATTGGTCTCGTCCCACAGTGGCCGCGGAAAAATCGGTGCATGGCCCTGGTGGCAAGCCACGCACACCTGTCGCGGAGCATGGGCGACTTGCGGTTGCTTTCCTTCGGCGTAGTCGCTGACAATCTGGAACTCGAAGCGCCCGGCTTCTTCGTTGTAGCTGATCACCTCGATCACCGCTGACTTCGCCTGGTAGCCGAGGAAGAGACGGTCTTTCAGGCGTTGTTGCAACTCGCCTTTCCTCGCCCCCGGGTCGGTGTCGGCCGCGACGACAACTCGCGGCGACCCAAAATAGTCCGGCTTATTGGCGAAACGTTGCAGGGAGCGGCCGATCGGAATCAGGACCTTCCGCAGCAAAGGCTTCCCTCGGTTGGCGGAGCTGGACTCGATACGGGCCGTCAGCTTTTCAAACGGAAAGGGAATGTCATGGACGAGCTTCCCGTTGATGGTCTCGCCCAGGAGCGAATCAAATAGAGAGATGCCCGCCGGGGGCTGGTCGGGCCCGGCATCGCTGGGGTCGGCGGTCCACACTGCTTGGGTTGCGCTGGACCGGCTGGTATCAACACCGCTGGTATCCCCGCCGCCGCAGCACAGGAAACCGCAGCATGCAAGCGCGATGAGAGTTCGCCGGACCATATGTCGGCCGTCGCCGGGGTGTGTTGCGAAGGCATTCGCAAGGAGGCTTTCGCGGGCTGGTCCTCGGAACGTCGGGTCTTTGCTAGTCAGACGCGGTGAGGAACTGCTCGCCGGCCCAGCAGTCTTCTCGCACTTTACCGCCCGACTCGGCGAATGCATCCGAATCACGCTCGACTACATCATTTTTGATCAGCGTGAAGTTCAGCAGGAAGGCGCGTTTGAGATAGGCGCGTCCCAGATAGAAGCCCGGGCGCACCATCCGAATTTCGTCTCGCACCGCAAACCCGTTCCGTCCCGCCAGCCTGTCTGGATCGCGACGGTAGCCGGGCAGTTTATCGGTGAAAGCGTAGTCGATGATCAGCGACTCGCGCCGTCCGTCGAGCAGGCTCTGGCCGCAGTAGAGCTTGGCCGGGAAGAGCAGGTAGGCGTCCTTGCCGTTGACCTCAATCATCTCGATGGTGTCGAGGGGTTCGGCGCCGAGCAGAGGCTTGATCAGAAGCCTGTCCTCCATGCGGTTCCTTAGCAGCATCTGTTCGGGATAGAATACCTTTCCTTTCCACATGCTGCGGCCGATGAACTCGGTCTTTTGAGTGCCAACGTCGGCCAGAAGTCCTTTCAGTCCCCCGCCAAAAATCTCCGCCAATCGAGAATCGCCGTCCACCCCGGCCGGAAAGAATAGATCGCCGTCGTAGGGGCCTTCAGGAATCGGCCCGACCGTAAGTCTCCCGTAGATCTGGTCGATTTGCTCTTGGCTTAGGTCCTTGAGGTTTTTCGGCGTGATGCTCATCCGCGCTTCAACCGTCAGCGGCAACTCCGCCTCCAATCGCGCGAAATCAATCGGCTTGCCGTCGATCCGATCTTCTTGGAAAGGAACCTTCAGGCCGTTACCGCAACCAAGAATCGTAGTCATCAGCGCCGCGGCCGCCACCGAAGTGAGTTTCCATTTGGACAGGTTCATGGTCATCTCCTCGTTGATTTCGTTAGAGAGTGGCCAGAAAGGCCGTCAGGTCTCTTTTCTCGCTGTCGGATAAATCTTCGCCAAAGGTGTGTCCTTTGTTTTCGACGAAGTCGGTTGTGTTGAGGTAGTAGCGCTCGATGAACGCGTGATATTTTGTGATGACGTCGACCGCCTTCAGCGGATTTTTCATGACTTCGTTCAGGGCTTTCCCGAAGCCCTCCACGATTCGCTCGGCCTCGTCACTTGTAAGACCCTTGGCCACAAACTTGTCGCGGAGCTCGTCCGGCTTGGTTTTGGAGAGCACCACATCTTTGATCAGCTCCTTGTGATCCAACGAGCCCACGAAAGCCGCCGGGACGCCCTTGGGAATCACCAGCGTGAATCCCGCATTTTCGTTCCCCTTGTCAAAGAGCCGCGGACCGGCGTCGATAATGACGTCGTGGTCGAGCAGCGTAACTTTGGGGATGCGCTTATTGGGATGAAGAAGCAGGTCCATCGAGGCCTTGTAGAGTTTGTAGCGGCCGGCGACGCTGGGGTCGTGCTGCTAGCAGGGCGGCGGGTTCTCGATCGGCTTCTTGTTCTCGTCGACATAGGGCGAGCTGTAGAAGTCGTTGCGCTTGTTCTCGGGGTTGCCGCAGACCTCGGGGCCGATGGCATTGTTGTGCAGGAAAGGCGCGGTGGCCCAGAGGCTAATCAGCGAGATGTTGCGATAGCAACCCCGTCCGCCGTCACTTGACTCCGGGGCATCAGCAAGAATGTCGGCTTCGGCCCGCAAATCTTCCGACCCGTAGGCTTGCCAAACGTGGCCCGTCATGTGATTGGAGTGCAGCGACCGCGAGCGGTTGGTGCCGACTTCGGTCACTGGCGTGCGGACATCATTGCCCATCCAGTCCGCGCGAATCGGAGGTTTGCCAGGGATACTGCTCGGCGTCATCGCCCAGTAGTCGCGCGATTCAACCGGGCCGCTCTGCGTCGAATGGCACCTGGCACAAAGCTCCCCGAACTTTTGCCGCCCCCGCTCGACCGCCCCCGCGCCGTACTCGCGGTCCAACTGACGGACCAGCGCCGCGCGGTTGGGCAGGCGTCTGGCCGTATGCAGATCCGTCGCTCGCGCGCTGAACAGGAAGTCGATTACATTGCCCAAGCGGTCTTCAATCGCGCGGAAACTCGAACAGTCGCGGCGGCATTGACCGACGTCGAACGGCGTTTGGCCGAAGCCGCGATGCGCCGGGTCGGCCTGCCGCAGATCGGTGATGTGGTTTATCCAGCACTGTTCCGAGCAGGAGCCAATATTGACGTAAACGCGCTGAACCGCTTCCAACGCTCCGGTGCTGTCTTCGCCGCCTTTGAGAATGTGGTGGATCTTTTCCTTCTTGTCACCATGCACCCAGCATTTTCCGGGTTTGCTGGGTTCACACCAGCATTCTTGAAAACTCGCGTCGTCGGGGCAAGTGTCCGTTCTGCGCCATTTCACGACATTTTCTTCAAATGTCGGCCGCCGCTCCAGGTTCAACAGGGCATTCATCGTCCCCGGGTTGGTCACCTGATCGTTGGGCACGGCGGAGGTGTCGACCGTACCAGGCCGGGCGTGGGCGAACATTTGCCACTCCAGACTGTGCGGCGACATTCCGGATCCCAGCACTTCCGACAAACGGCCGTATTGGGCGCCAACCAAACCCTTGATGTTTTCTGGTTTTGGATTTGCCGTGTCTTTCGGCGGATTCAGCGGGTCAAAGCTGATGTGGCATGTTCCGCAGGCCATGCCGATCGTAAACGGAGGCTCGACCGAACCATCGATCAGATGGTTTTTCCGCGAATCCGGGGAGGCGGGGTCATCAGAAAGATACTTGCCGAAAGCCTCCCAGGACCCAAGTGAGCCGTTGAGGGTTTTCCAGGCCTCCGCGTCGAATTTCGGGTTAGGAAACTTGCGCAGGCCCATCGCTCCGGTCGATGTCCCGAACCGCAGCGAACAAGCGCTTTCGCGGTTGTCGCTGGTCCCCCCGTGTCCATTTTCTTCCCAAGGAGCATCGGCCATATCGCAGGCGGGGTCGCGGTAGCCGGTCTTGCCGACAAAGCTGAGCAAGTCTTCGTCACCGGGACACCAGTCGAAGCCGTAAGTTTCCTCGTAGCTCTTTGCCGGGCAGTCGTTCGATCCGGGAACACAGCAGCCCGGATCGTTGATCAATCCCCAAGCCTTAAACCGATCGCCGCGCTCTTTGGTGTTCAGCACGCGGTACCAGTCGATCATCACGCCCAAACGCTGTTGAAAAACGTAGGTGTGAAATCGGTCGTTGTCAGCCGTGGCATAAAACCAAATCTGGCAGCCGGCGCGCTCCGATAGTGTCAGACCTTCATAGCTAGAGCAGAATCCGGGATCTTCGTAATATTCAGCAGAAAATGCCGGTGTGGCGAGCAAAGCGAGCGCCAGAACAAAGATGATGGAAGCGAATTGTGATCGTTTTGGAATCATAACTGCACCTCGAAGCGTTAACAAACAATGGTGACCGCACCTAGTATAGTACGGCAAAAACCAGGCGTCAAAAGATTTTCGCCCATTTCCTAAAAGTGATCGGGCCCGTTACTTAGTACTGCACGATGAGGATTTAACCCCTCAATGTCCTTGGAAAGCACCCGCCAACTCGTTCGAGCAGTGAGCCTTTATTCTATAAATCGCGGCAGTCTTGCCGCCGGATATTTCAACGCCGGCTCGACGGGCTACAATGCCTCTCTTTCTATGTAAGCGTGAACGCCCGCCCGAAGGGGCCAACGAGCCCGCATTTTTCACCGTCCTCGGACCTTCATCACGGGCTGCTAACGCCGTGCT
>Ga0114996_10002834_pt1 | contig 22028 bp, 15 predicted proteins | sample ArcticOcean_MG_C_4_FD_87039 | JGI IMG/M metagenome (GOLD analysis project Ga0114996, IMG submission 87039) | Marine microbial communities from western Arctic Ocean - ArcticOcean_MG_CB4_134 | ecosystem: Environmental > Aquatic > Marine > Oceanic | place: Arctic Ocean: Canada Basin | collected... | reverse complement strand
TGATTCGTTGCATGGGGAAGCTTCCTTCGGCTTGCTATTGGGTTTGTGGAGATACCTCGCACGGGGCGATGAATCACCCTCGCAGGGATCGAGGCATCTGTCATCCTAGCGAATCCTTGACCGGAGCAGGAGATCTCATCGGACTTTGTCGTATCTCCGTCCGGCACCGTATGGAGACTCGGCGGACCGTGTCGATTCGGTGTTACTTACGCTTGGCCAAAAGTTTAGATCTTTTCGCCGTGTCGCTCATGCCCTCGAACTTGCTTTCGCACCGGTTGCAGCAGAAGCCGATCTGGGCGCCTTCGAACTCGACAAGAACCTTCGCGTCGTTGTCGGGCTGGAGCAGGCACTTGTCGACAGGCTGGGCTGACGGGGCCGAGCAGCCGCCCAGGAGAAGGGTAAAGACCAATGATCGCAGTGAGTTTCTTCCTGGGTGTCCCTGTCGTTGCAATGAATGGTTGGGGCGAGCCCCAAGCGATCACCGTGCACTCATTGGGATGCAAGCGGTTCCGGTTGGATCAGGCGTGCCGGGCTATCCGTCGCGCCACCACCGACACGAGATCCCCGGCGACCACGATCGCGCCGCCGACGAGGATGAGGAAGAACATCTCGTCGTAGCGGATCGCCACTCTGGCGTCGTCGATCAGGAAACCGAGCGAGGCGATGCCCAGCATGCCGAGCACCGTCGCTTCCCGGACACAGGTCTCCCACCGGTAGAAGAAGTAGAGCAGCAGACGGGTGAAGCTCTGCGGCACCAGGCTGAAGACGGTGATCTGGCGGCGATTCGCGCCGAGGCCGCGCAGCGCGGACGGGGTTTCCGTGTCGACGTTCTCGACGAGTTCGGAAGTCAGCCGACCGAGGATGCCGGCGTTGTGCAGCGCCAGCGCGAGAATTGCGGTCCATGCGTTGAGACCCACGACGGACAGGAGGAGGAACGCCCACACGTACTCGGGAATCGCGCGCAGGAGGATCAGGATGCTGCGCGTGGCGAGTACGAGTGCGCGCCATGGGTAGAGTTCGATCGCGGTCGGTGGGTTTGGTCCGGGGACGAACGGTTCGGGATTCGCGAAGTTGCGCGCCGCCGGGAGTGTGAACAGCAGCGCGAGCCCCATCGCGAGGACGATCGCCACGACGGAGATCGACAGCGTCGAGATCGCTGCTTCGAACCCTCCACGCTGCAGCAGATCCACCATCCAATCCCATGCGACCCCGAAATCGAACGGCTTCCCTTGCAGCGGGAAAGGCGTGATATCCACGAGGAATCGATCGAAGTTCGCGAGTCGCTTCGCGCTGAGTCCGAGCTCGAAGCCGCTGGTGAGGAACACCACCAGGATCAGCGCCCCCATCGCGAGCAGGCTGCGCTCCAGGAAGGTGTTGCGTGGCCGCTTCTCCCACAGCGCCGCGACGCGTTTTTCCCGGGCGTTCACTGGGCGAAGCTCCTGCGGAAAGCGCCGCTCCACCAGTCGGCGGCGATGACGAGTGCGAGCAGTGCGTACAGGAACGTCCACGTCTGGCCGTAGTCCGTGTCCTGGAACGCGCCCTTGATGAAGTAGCCGAGCGTCTCGAAGCCGAAGAAGCCGAGAATCGCCGCCGACCTCAGCGTGCATTCGAAGCGGTAGAACGCGTAGGCAGTGATGTCCGGGAGAGCCCTGGGCACGAGTCCGAAGCAGTAGACCTGCATCGCGGAAGCGCCGGCCGCGCGCAACGCCGTGGCGGATTCCCGCGGCGCTTCGTCGACCATCTCGGAGAAGATCTTGGCGAGGGTACAGCCGTAGGGGATCGCGATCGCGAGGACGCCGGAGAACGGATTGACCCCCATCGCGACGAGGAACAACACCGCCCAGAACAGCTCGTGGATGGATCGGAACAGCGCGATGAACAACCTCGCAAACACGTAGACCGCGGGGCAGATCGTGCAGCGAAGGCAGGTTACGCAGGTGTTGCCCTTGGCGGCGCCGTCCTCCGACCACCATGCGGTGGACGAGAGGAATCCGAGTACGATTCCCATCAGGAGCGCGAGGGTCATCGCCGCGGTTGCGAACACGACCGTGTTCCACACCGCGCGCAACATTTCGGACAGCGCGAGTGACGAGACGTCAGGGGTCAGCGCGCCGAGGAAGAAGTCGCCGAGGATCGTCAGTCGCGCGCCGCTCGGAAACAACGCGGCGAAGTCCAGCTCAAGCTGCCAGACGGCCCAGGCGAAGGCGATGAGGATCGCGAGGACGAGGCCGCCTCGCGCGCCCACGGGCGCGGGTCGCCGCGGGCGGTCAACAGCCATCGCCCCACATCTCTTCGGAGTCCAGTTGGTAGAGCGATCCGAATTCCGTGTCGACGATCTCCGCCGCGAGGCGATCGAAGTGCACGACGCCGTCGCGCAGTCCGATCAGCCGCGGGAAGAACTCTCGCGCGAGCGACAGATCGTGCATGCTCGCCACGAGTGTCAATCCACGTTCGCGGGCCAAGGACGTGAGCAGGTCGATCGTGTCGCGGGAGCGCGCGGGGTCGAGGCTCGATACGGGTTCGTCGACGAGGAGTGCGGTTCCTTCCTGGTAGAGCGCCCGGGCGATTGCGACGCGTTGGCGTTGCCCGCCGGAGAGACGGTCGGTGCGCTCGAAGAGTTTCTCCGCGATCCCGACGCGGTCGAGCAGTTCGTGCACTCGTTCGAGATCGGCGCGGGGTGGTCGGATCATCGTGCGCAATGAGCGCCAGAAGCTGGTTCGTCCCAGACGACCGGCGAGGACGTTCTGTGACACGCGGAGGTTTGGCACGAGGCTGTGTTCCTGGTGCACGAACCCGATCTTTGAGCGCAGGGCCTTGATGCTCTTGCTGTTCAGATCGGAAAGCTCTTCGCCGTTGACGCGGACGACGCCGGTCGTCGGGCGGATCGTTCCGTTCAGCAGTCGCAGAGCGCTCGTCTTGCCGGCGCCGCTCGGGCCGACAAAAGCCACCATCTCTCCGCTCTCTATGACCATGGAGACGGAGTCCAACGCATTCTTGCCGTTGAAAGCTACGGATACGTTGTCGAGGTGGAATCGGGCGCCGGCGCGGGACACGACGTCAGCGTAGCAAGTCGAGCTGCCTGGCGACGTCGACGATCCCCTGGAAATCGGAGTTCGCCGCGGGAACCATCTTCTTGCGCCTGAAACGGGCGCACATCTCTTCGTCGAGCTTGAGCAGGGCCTTCGTGAGCCTCTCGGTGAATCCGGCTCCGTACTTTTCGTCGAGGCCCGGTCGGGCGGTGAAGTTGTAGTCGGCGTACGTGGGCGTCTCCCAGATGATTGGGCAGTCCTCGGCCTTCAGCTCGCCCTTCGCGATGTGGTCTTCGTACTCGGCAAAATCGACCGCGCCGAGGTCCCATCCGCCGTCGACCACTTGCTTGATCGTGTTGCTGTGTGATCCCGAGAAACCGACCTCTGCAAAGAAGTCGTTCGGGGCCAGGTCCGTGTTCTTGCGGATGAAGAACTCCGGCATCAGCCGACCGGAGGTCGATCCCTTGTTGCCGAACGTGAGCCGTTTGTCCTTGGCGGCCATCGGGAACTTGTCACTCGTGGTGAGAGGAGTGTTCTTCGGGGCGATGAAGTAGGTCTTGTAGTTGGCGTCCAGCTGGCCTTTCGCGATCGCGTTTGCGCCTTTGACTCGATCGCGGGCTTGGACGCCGGTGAGGCCGCCGAACCACGCAAACTGGATCTCGTCGTTCACGAACATCGCCACGGATGCCTGGTAGTCCGCTGCGGGGATGTACTCGACAGGGATGCCGAGCTTCTCGCTCAGGAACTTCGCGACAGGTTGATACTCGGACTTCAGCAACTTCGCGTCGATGTTCGGAATGGCGCTGAACTTCAGCGTCAACTTCGCTTCAGACGAGCATCCCTGAAGAAACAGCAGAGGGAACAGGATTGTGCATCGTGCGATCGACATTCTCATGTGGCTCCTTCTCGAAGGGTTTTTCGACCCTAGCGCTGGCCTACCGATCAATCAATGCGCGACGAGTTCTTTCGATGCTGTGCCAAGGCCCAGCCCATTGTGACCCGTGGGCTACGTGGGCGCGCACTCCAATGCCGTGTCCAGGATGGGGTTCTCGGGAGCATCCTTCCGCCACGCTGCCACGACAGGGAACTCTACCTTGGGTGCGGGGAGCGGACGCGCGACGATGCCGCGGCTTCGCGGGCCGGTGGTCGAGAGGGATGGGACCAGCGAGAAACCCAGTCCTGATTCGACGAAGCCGAGTATCGAATCTGCGGAACTCGTGGTAATGACGCGTGACGGTTGTACCCCGTGGGTCAACAACGCTTGCATCTGCAAACGATGCGGCAGCATGTCCTCGTGGTAGGCGATGAACGTCTCGTCCTTCAGGTCGGTGACGCTGATCCGCGACCGGTTCGCGAGCCTGTGATCTCTCGGAATGACGAGGAACGGGTACAACGTGGCGACCTGCATCGTTGCGATGTCGTCGTACTCCGTGGGCATGTACGCCACGATGATGTCCGCCTTGCCGCTGCGCAGCGCGTCGATGCTGACCTCGGTGAACTCGCGCAGGTCGACCTGGATGTCCGGTCGCTTGCGCTGCACGCGCTTCACCCACGCGGGCAAGAGGTGGCGCAGCATCAGGGGTTCGGCGTAGATGCTCAGCCGCCCGCCGTAGTTGTGACTCTGGAGGGTCCGGGTGACTGCGGGGAGGTCCCTGAAGAACGGGGCGATGAACCCGTACAGGTACTCGCCGGCCGGTGTCAGCTGCATCTGGTCCTTGCCGACGCGTTCGAACAGGGTCATGTCCAGCTCGCGCTCGAGCTTCTTGACCTGCTGGTGCACGGCTGGCTGGGTGATCGGGTAGGGGAAGGCCCGCGCGGCCCGCGCGTACCCGCCTGTGAACGCGACCCAGTAGAAGCCTTCGAGGCGTTGGACTTGGAGCATTTCGTTTATCGATAAGTTATGCTTATCAATTGTCCTCGCACAAATAGCGGCACGTCAACCCACATCATGACGAAAGTAGGTAGCGTCCGCAGCGATTCGCGCCGCTAAAAAGGAGGCCCCATCCATGCCAGAAACCACGCTACCCCGTCGGCCCCTCGCTGGACTCTTGACGGCGCAGTTCTTCGGCGCGTTCAACGACAACGCGATGAAGTTGATGGTGGCGCTCCTCGCGGGCGCCGTGGCGGTGAGGGGCATCACGGATCCCGCCGCGAAGGAACTGGCGTTACAGGAGCAGACGACCATCGCGTTTGTCGTGTTCACGCTGCCGCTGATGTTGTTCTCGCTGCCGTCGGCGTTGATGGCCGACCGGTTCAGCAAGCGCACGCTGACGATCGCGATGAAGGTGCTCGAGTTCGTGCTCATGTCAGCGGGAGCGGTAGTCCTCTACTTCGATCCTACGGGCGGAAACTTGCTGTTCGTCGTGCTGGGGTTCATGGGTCTGCAGAGCGCGATCTTCAGCCCGGCGAAGTACGGCATCATGCCGCAACTCTGCGATGAGGCGACGATTACGAAGGGGAACGGTCTGCTGGAGTTGTGGACGTTCGTCGCGATCATCGGTGGCTATGGAGTGGGGGGCGCCCTGTTGGAGTCGACGCGACCGGACGTGTACCTCGCGATGGGAGTGTTGGCGTTGTTGGCGATCGTTGGCCTGTCCGCGTCGTTCGCGATACCACGAGTCCCCGCGACCGGATCGCCGGGCAGCAAGCCGATTCGCGACGCGTGGAAGGCGATCCGCGCCGACCGCACGTTGCAGCTCGTCATCGCGGGGCAGACGGTGTTCTGGGGGCTCGCGAGCCTGCTGGGTCAGGACGTTCTCACCTACGCGAAGTCGGCTCTCGAACTGGGGGATTTCGACGCGGGGATCACGTTCGTGGCGTTCGGAATCGGGGTCGGGGCCGGCAGTGTTCTCGCCGGTCGACTCTCGCCGACGCACATCGAACCGGGACTGATTCCCTTTGGCGCGATCGGGTTGGCCCTCGGCACGACGGCGCTCGGCGTGTTCGCGCCGGGCTACGCGTGGACGCTCGCGATGATGGGCTTCATCGGTGTATCCGCTGGGATCACGGTCGTCCCGCTCGAGGCGATGCTGCAGTGGTACGCGCCGGTCGACAAACGCGGCGCCGTCATCGCGATCTCGAACGTGCCGATCTTCTTCGGGGTGATGCTCGGGTCGTTCCTCGTGTACGGCCTCTCGGTCTTCGGTGGATTCTCCGCGGCGGAGATCCTGACGATCGCGGGCCTGATGACAGTGGTCGCGACGGCATGGGCGATGTGGTTGTTGCCCAAGGCGCTCGTACGGATGGTGTTCTTGTTCCTCACCAACACGCTGTATCGGTTGCGCGTCGAGGGGCGGAAGAACCTGCCAGAGGAAGGCGGCGCGCTGATCGTCGTCAATCACGTATCGCTGATCGATTGGCTGTTCGTCATCGCGAGCAGTGAGCGCCCGATCCGTTTCCTGGTCGACTCGACGTACTTCCACCACTGGTTCCTCCGACCGTTCATGAAGATGCTCGGTGCGATCCCGATCTCGGCGGCGAGCCCGCGCGAGTTGATGCGCGCGATGAAGGACGCCGGTGCATTTCTGAAGAACGGCGAGCTGGTCTGCATCTTCGCCGAGGGCGAGATCTCGAGGACCGGGGCGCTGCTCCCGTTCCGTCGCGGCCTGACGCGCATCCTGAAGGGCAATGACGTGCCGGTCATCCCGGCGCACCTAGACCAGGTCTGGGGCAGCCCGTTCAGCTCGAAGGGTGGCGGATTCCTGCGCAGCTGGAACGGGATGATTCCCCGACCCGTGACCTTGTCCTTTGGCGAGCCGATGCCGGCGACAGCCACCCCAGAGGAGATCCGTACGCAGATCAAGATCCTGGACGAACGCGCATGGGGTATGCGCCAGGAGTCGCGACCGCCATTGCACCACACTCTCACGCGCACCTGCCGCCGTCGGCGCTTCACGATGGCGGCCTGCGACACGACTGGAAAACGCGTCAGCCGAATCTCTCTGTTGGCGGGCTCCCTGTTGCTGGCGCGAAAGCTGCGCGAGGCGTGGGGCGATCAGGAGAGCGTCGGCATCATGCTGCCGCCGAGCGTCGGCAGCGCGATGGTGAACTTCGCCGCGGCGTTTTCCGGTCGCGTGAGCGTCAACCTCAACTACACGGTCGGTCGGTCTGGGCTGGAGTCAGCGGCGCGGCAAGCGGAGCTCCGCACCGTGATCACGTCGCGCGAGTTCATCGAGAAGGCGGAGATCGAGTTGCCTTCGAACGTCCAACCCATCTACCTCGACGAAGTCATCGCGACGGTGAGCTCGGGCGAGCGGCGGGGGGCGTTCTTGCGCGCGATGTTCTTCCCGGTCCGGGCGCTCGAGCGGTTCGCCGGAGCGATCCGCCGACCGGAGATCGGCGATGTCGTCACGGTGATCTTCAGCAGCGGCAGCACGGGAGAACCCAAGGGGATCGTGTTGACCCACAGCAACATCGACAGCAATAGCGAGGCTGTCAGCCAGGTGATCTCCGTCGAGAAGAACGAACGACTGCTCGGGATCCTGCCTCAGTTCCACTCGTTCGGCTACATGGGGATGTGGTTCGCGGCGAACAACGGCATCGGCACGGTCTGCCACAGCAATCCGGTGGACGCGGCGACGATCGGGCCGCTGGTCGAGAGAGAACGCGTGACGCTGATGATCGCGACGCCGACGTTCTTGCAGGTCTACCTGCGACGGTGCAGTCCGGGGCAGTTCGGGTCGCTGCGGCTGGTTCTCACCGGCGCGGAAAAGTTGCCGCCGGCTGCCGCCGACGCGTTCGAGGACATCTTTGGGCTTCGACCGTTCGAAGGGTACGGAACGACGGAGTGCTCGCCCGCGGTCGCGATCGGTACGGCCCCGTATCGAGCACCCGGGTTCTTCCAGGCAGGGAGCAAGCGCGGGTCGATCGGTCAGCCGTTGCCGGGTGTCGCCGTGTGCATCGTCGACCCCGACACGTTCGATCCGTTGACGACCGGTGAACCCGGGATGTTGCTCGTGCGCGGCCCCAACGTCATGAAGGGCTATCTCGGTCAGCCGGAGTTGACGGCGAGGGTGATGCACGACGGTTGGTACATCACGGGCGACATCGCGACGATCGACGAAGACGGCTACATCCGCATCACCGATCGGCTCTCACGTTTTTCGAAGATCGGTGGCGAGATGGTTCCCCACGGCAATGTCGAAGAAGCGCTTCACCAGGCCGCTGGCGAGGCAGATCGCCAGGTCTTCTGCGTGGTCGGGCTACCGGACCCCAGGAAGGGCGAGCGCCTCTCCGTCGTGCACACGTTGGACGAATCGGAGCTGTCTGCGATCCTCGAGGCGTTGCGCGAGACGGGGTTGCCAAACCTGTTCATCCCGCGGGAAGATCAGTTCGTGAGGGTCGATGAGATTCCGATTCTGGGGACGGGGAAGATCGACCTGAAAGGCGTGAAGAAGCTCGCCGGCGGCTAGGCGCGGTCAGCGGTCGTCGAAGCACTCCTTGATCAACCGGTCGTAGATTGTCAGAGCCTCGTCGTAGGCCGCCTTCGCGGCGTCTTTCTCCGACTTGCGTATCCGGGGCGACTTGCGTTTCCAGCACGTTTCCACGCCCTCGCGGCACCACTCTGCGCTGCGCCTCGATGCGCGAACGGGCTTCTTGTCGACCAGGACGAAGATCGGGTTCGTGTGGCATGCGTAGAGCACGCGCAGCGCGACCCAACTCGACCTCTCGATCTTGGTCTTGAACGACACGGTCGTCCACTTGCCGTCCGCGACGATCTCGCGCTTGTCGACGGCGATGCCGTTCACGGTCAGCTCGACGGCGACCGCGTGGCGCTTGCCGATCCGCGCCCGTTCGATGTCCCAGAAGGGCTGCTGGCTCTGTCTGCGCTTGGCGATGTAAGCACCGAGTTGGTCCTGTTTCACCGGAAGGTGCGCGGCGACCAGAGCCGTGACCTCGACTTCGCCGGGCGCCGCGATCTGGAGCTCGCTGCCTTTCTCGCCGAGTTTGGCGCCATCGATCTGGAAGTCGATGATGTGCGCCTTCCCATCGGATACGTAGCTGCGGCCTTTCTCGATGCTGTCGATCGCCTTCTCGAACGTCAACTTCCCATCGACCTTTGCGTAGCTTCGCGCCATGCCGACCCGCTCATCAAAGATGCACGGGAAGTCGGTCTCACCACTGATGCGCGTGCGGAAGCCGACACTCAGCGTGTGGTACCAGATATTGAGTTCCCAGTGCAGCGGCGTGTCGCCGGCGGAGATGAAGTCCACCGCGTCGTGGGCGACCGTGACGATGAACTCGTTTGCGCCGATGCCGTCGAACTTCGCGGGAACGAAGTTCGGAAAGTCGTTCGTCGGCGTCTTCGGTTGGAGACCCCATCCCGAGTGCGCGTAGCCCGTGAAGCCGCCTTGATCCTGCGCCCACTTCATGACCGGCAGAGTCCAGCTCGGCCATTCTTCGACCTTGGTTGTTCCGGGGTAGTCGTCTTCCTTCAATCGAAGCAGACAGATGTGGCCCGCGTGCGACGAGGGGAAGCCGGAGACCTCGACGTCGTATCGGATGATGTACGGCCCTTGCGACAGCTCGTGGGACTTGCCGTCGAAGAACTGCTTCTGGAAGTACCAACACGGACCCCAGGTGAGCACGCACGCGACGTTGAGATCTTCGCCGAGGGCCTGGCGGAACATGTCCTTCGGGAGAACACCCTCGTCAGGGCTCTCGTAGTGTGAGCACCCGGCGGCGTGGACATGATGGTCGACGCTGTACCATCCGAGTTTCTTGAGGTGGACCCATCGCTCGAGCTGGAAGTCGACTTCGATCTCCTTCTCGCCTGTCGCGGGGATCTCGACGCGCCGCTTTTGCGTGTGGTATTCGGGGCCTCGCGAGACCGTGATGTCGTAGACGCCGGGTGGGAGAAGGACGTGTTCGCCGTCCGACCGGTAGACCTGGGCCTGAAAGAAGAAGTCGGGGTAGCCTTCGCGAGCGAGCCGGCGCGCGGGCAGCGGATACACGCCGCGCAATCGGTGGAATGGTACCGGGCGCCCGCTCGTATCCCACGGCAACTTGAGCGCCATGGTGTGCCGGTAGTTCGCGTTGAGCGGACTCTTGACGGGCTTCTCGACGACGCGCTCGATGCCGTCGACGATCGTGAACGATGCCGTGGTGGGCGCGCCGCTTTCGTCCTTCACGCGCAGCACCATCTTCACCGCAGGCGCGCATTCGAACAGGACGTCGATGGCGTTTCGATGGGCGAGGTCCGCGGTGCCCTGCCCAGCCTCGAAACCGATCTTCGCCTCACGCTTGCCGGATTCGTTCGTGAAGATCTGGACGATCGCGTACTCCAACGCCAACCCGGACAGGTCGCGCTTCATCGGGCGGCTGCGATACATCACGACTTCGAGGAAGCGCGCGGCGACCTGGCCGTCCGTCAACTCGTTCGCCGGCTTGGCGCGCTTGGCGTTCGTGGAACGGTGCAGGAAGGGGAGCGCGTTGGGGCTCTTGGCGGACAGGGTCGCGGTGATTCCTGCTTCGTTGTGTACCTTGACGAGGTAACACTTCCAGCCACTCTGGTTCAGTATCGCAGTGGCCGGACCTCTGCGGACCTTCACGCGAGCCTCGGGGTTGATCTCGACCATCGCCAGGCAGTAGGGGTCGAGGATTCCCTGGATCGCCGCCACTGTCTTCGCCGTCGGCCTCTCCGCGGTCAACTGGGCGAGTCGTCTCGCGTCGTCGTACGGCAAGCTCGCGCCGATTTGTACCAGCGCCGCCTGCACGCGCGCTGCCTGCGCGACGACGGGTTGCGGCTCTACGCCGGCAATCAGAGGAAGAGATCCTGCCGTCGACCGCGCAGTCTGCACGGAGCTACAGGATGCACAAGCGAACACGAGGACCGCCGAGAGAGCCAGATTCTGCATGGAGAACACCGTGCTGGAGACGATTCGCAAGAGGTCCGAAGATAGCGGTCAGCCCTCGCGAGATCGAGTCTGACAGTTTCGTTCCGCTTTGGGGAGCACTCGGGAAGGGAAACGCGCAGAATCCGTCGGAGTCAGTCCGGTGAGCCGACCGACGTCCCATGGATGAACGCACGCGTATTGCACTGCTGATCACGGAACTCCGCCCGGCTGGCGCGGAGCGCGTGGTGTACGACCTGGCGACGGGGCTCGACCGCGATCGGTTCGACGTGCGGGTCTGTTCGCTCACGAGTCGAGATGATGACGACGGCGCGATCGCCCGGGATCTCGAGGCCGCGGGCATCCCGGTGTTCCCGGCTCGCATGCGGTCCAAGCTCGACGTTCTCGGGGCGCGGCGACTCGCCCGCGGGGTCGCGGAGTTTCGCCCGCACATCCTGCATGCCCATCTCTTTCACGCGAACCTCGCGGCGCGGTTGCTCGGGCGTCGCGTCGGCGCCGAGCGCGTGGTGTCCACGATCCACATCGTCGAGCGACGTCCGCTGCGATTGCGACGGATCCTCGAACGATTGGGGGCGCGGCGCGACGACGTGACGGTTTGTGTTTCCGAAGCGGTCGCGCGGCACGCCCGCGACGACCTCGGCGTGGCGAATCCCCGGGTCGTCTACAACGGCATCGATGTCGATCGTTTCCTGGGTCTTCCCGCAAAGGAATCCGCGCGTCGCGCGCTCGGGTTGCCGACTGACGGTCCGCTCATCGGTTGCGTCGGTCGGTTGTCGCATCAGAAGGGCGTGGATGTGTTGTTGCGTGCATTCGCGACGATGTCCGCGGACAGCTCCGTGGTCGTCGCCGGCGAGGGCGAAGAGGAGTCCGTCTTGCGCGCGTTGGCGCGGGATCTCGGTGTCGCGGAGCGCGTGCACTTCGTCGGATTCCAGGACGACGTGCGAGGCGTGCTCGCGGCGATCGACGCGTTCTGCATGCCGAGCCGGTGGGAGGGGTTTGGTCTCGCGTTGGTCGAAGCGCTCGCCGCCGGCGTGCCGGTGGTCGCGACGGGGGTGGACAGCATTCCCGAGGTCATGGGCGACGCGGGCGTTCGTGTGCCGCCGGACGACGTCGCGGCCCTGGCCTCTGCGCTCGATGAAGTACTGCGCGAACCACGCGCAAACGACCCGCTCTGCGACCGCGGTCGCGCGCAAGCCGCGCGTTTTGGCGTCGATTCGATGGTCGCCGCGTACGACGCGTTGTACTCCGAGATCTGGCCGGCATCATCCTCGCGGTGAAGGTCTACTGCGGCCCGCGATGAAGTCTACGATGTGCTGCGCGACGCCTCCGCGGCGATCGTGGTCAGCGACAGGGAGGCGTGTGATTCGGCAGCAGCGCTGAGCACGTCCGACTGGGGCTACGTTCGCATGCGACGCGAGGAGTATGCCGATGCCGATCTCGAGAACTTGCGGGCGCGATTGTACGAGACTGGGTGGGACGAGGCCGACGTCTTCTTCAAGCACGAGGATGGCCGCGTTGGCCCGGGGCTCGCATGCGGTTTCAGGCGATGTTCGAGGAGTAGCGTCGGTTAGAGTCGCCGCGATGTTTGAAGAGGAATCGATACCGGCTGTCGTCGAACGGCCGTTCGCGCCTCGGACCTACCTCGCGACGCTTCCCGCGTGGAAGAAGACGATGATCGCCGGCGCGGTGATGATGCTGGTCGCGGCGGTCGTCACGATCTTCGTCGAGGATCCGGTGGAGAAGGTCACGGACCTGGGCGGATTGCCCTCGACGCTCGATGCGGGGCAGGATCCCAAGGCCATTGAGAATGGTCCCGAAGCGCCGACGCCGTGGTCCGAGGCGTTCTTCAAGTTCGGGTTCAGCTTTTTCGTCGGGTTCGCGGTGGGCTACGCGACGCGCGCGTTCCTGAAGCTGGTTCTGTTCTTGATCGGGGGGTTGGCGATCTGCCTGTTCCTGCTGTCGTACTTCGAGTTCGTCGAGGTGAATTGGCAGGCGTTGGACGACGCCTTCACTCAATTCGGGGGACTGTTCAGCGGACAGTTCGAGAAGTTCCGGACCTTCATCACCGGCAGTCTGCCGAACGCGGCGCTCGCGGGTCTCGGGTTGTTCACGGGTTTCAAGAAGAACCGATGAGGTGCCTGATCCTCATCGCGGTGTCTGTCGGAGGCGGCGCGTGTGCGCAGGTGGAAGTCGTGACTGCGGAATTCATCTTCGAGAAGGCGGAGTTCCCGCGGTGTCACGCTTCGACGATCGCAAAGGGGAAGGACGGGCTGGTCGCCGCGTGGTTCGGAGGCAAGAACGAGAAGAATCCGGACGTCGGAATCTGGGCGTCCCGCCAGGTCGAGGGGCGGTGGACCGCCCCGGTCGAGGTGGCGAACGGTGTGCAGTTCGTCGATGCGAAGAACAAGGCGCACCGTCACCCGTGTTGGAATCCCGTGTTGTTCCAGCCAGCGCCCGTGCGCGGCAAGGCGCAGCCGTTGTTGTTGTTCTACAAGTGCGGTCCGGATCCCCGGCGGTGGTGGGGGATGATGTCGAAGTCACTGAACGGTGGCGTGACGTTCGAGACGCCGTGGCGTTTGCCGGAAAAGATCGACGGGCCGATCAAGAACAAGCCGATCCAGTTGCCGGGGGGTGACATCCTGTGCGGTTCGAGCACAGAGTACGCCGGGTGGCGGGTGCACTTCGAACGCACGAGCGATCTCGGTCGGACGTGGCAGCGGATCGGACCGATCCACGACGCCAAGCGATTCAACGCGATCCAGCCGAGCATCCTGACGTATCCCTTTGGCAAGCTCCAGATCCTGTGTCGCAGCAAGGAGGGGAAGATCGTCACGAGTTGGTCCACGGATCTCGGCAAGACGTGGTCGAAGCCCGAGGCGACCGCTCTTCCCAACCCGAATTCCGGCACCGACGCGGTGACGCTCGCGGACGGTCGGCAACTCCTCGTCTACAACCACACGGCACGCCGCGGCGCCTTCCCGAGTGGTCGCGAGATGTTGAATGTCGCGCTCAGCCACGACGGCAAGCGGTGGTTCGCCGCCGCCGTCCTGGAGCGCAGCAAGGGCGAATTCTCCTACCCCGCCGTCATCCAGACACCGGACGGCCTGATCCACATCACCTACACCTGGAAGCGCCAGCGCATCAAGCACGTCGTCCTCGACCCCACCAAGTTCACCCTCAAACAAATCGAGGGCTCAAAGTGGCCCCGTTAGACGCGCGGAAAGGGCCCCGTGTCTTCGAGTTGAGGATATTTGTGGGGGACTCGCGGTAGCAAGCGGTGCGCTGCGGACAGGTTTACCTTGGTCAGATCTTCGCTAAGGTGCGCGCGACCCCCCAGTCAGGAGTGCAGGACCAAATCAGGTGATCCGGATTCGCGACGTCAGCAAGCGATACGACGAGACCGTTGCGGTCGACGGTCTGTCCCTCGATATCGCGGAGAACAAACTCCTCGGGTTGATCGGGCCCAACGGCGCCGGAAAGACGACGACGCTGAAGATGCTCTCGACGCTCGTCAAGCCTGACCACGGGTCGATCGAGATCCACGGCCTCGAACTGCCGAGAGACGTGCGCGAGGTTCGTCGCCGTGTCGGCTACATGCCGGACACGTTTGGCACGTTCCGCGGCCTGACCTGCTTCGAGTATCTGCACTTCTTCGGCTGCTGCCACGGGCTTCGCGGGCGCGAGCTGGCCTCACGCATCGACGACGTGATGGCGCTCACCGACCTCACCAAACTCGCCGACAACCTGGCGTCCGGTCTGTCGATGGGTTTGCGCCAGCGGTTGTCGTTGGCCAAGACGCTGATCCACGACCCGTCCATCCTGCTCCTCGACGAACCGGCGAGCGGACTCGATCCCCGCGCGAGGATCGAGACCCTCGACCACCGGCTGCTCCTCATCGAGATCCCGATCCTGAATTGATCCGTGGGCCTGGGGGTTGGATGATCCTGCGATGAGCATGCGTCGTTGTTTTCTCCGTGGATTTGCATTGTTCGGTGCCGGCGTGCTCCTCGTGGGGTGTGTGGTGGGGCCGTCGCGACCGAACATCGTCTTCATCATGGCGGACGACATGGGGTACGGCGATCCAGGTTGCTACAACCCGGATTCGAAGATCGCGACACCGAACATCGACCGGATCGCGGCGCAGGGGATTCGGTTCACGGACGCGCACTCGCCGGGTCCGTGGTGCATCCCGTCGCGTTACGGGTTGTTGACGGGTCGGTATCCGATGCGGGCGAAGTTCGCGGTCAAGCGGCAGGCGTCGATTGGGAAGGACCAGGTGACGATCGCTTCGGTTCTGAAGAAGAACGGCTACGCGACGGCGATGGTTGGCAAGTGGCATCTGGGATTCGATGTCGGCTGGAATCGTGACTGGACGCAAGCGATGCGTGGCGGGCCCGTGGATGTCGGGTTTGATTCCTACTTCGGGATTCCCGCGTCGTTGGACATCCCGCCGTACTACTACATTCGCGACCGGCGACCGGTGTCGCCGCCGACGGGACGCATCGGTCCGAAGAACACGGACGGTTGGACCAACATCCAGGGGGAGTTCTGGCGCGCTGGTGGATTGGCGCCGGGGTTTGTGCACGAGGAAGTGCTGCCGCGTTTCGAAGCCGAAGCGGTGAAGTACATCGATGGGCGTGGTGAGTCGACCGACGGCAATCCGTTCTTTCTCTACGTAGCGCTCACTGCGCCGCACACGCCGTGGTCGCCGACGAAGGAGTTCCAGGGTAAGAGCAAGGTCGATCTCTACGGTGACTTCGTCATGCAGGTGGATGCGACGGTGGGCAAGATCCTCGCGGCGCTCGAGCGGAACGGGATGGCCGAGAACACGCTCGTGGTGTTCACCTCGGACAACGGGCCGGTGTGGTACTCGCAAGACGTCGAGAAGTTCGCGCATCGCTCCGTCGGTTCGCTGCGCGGCATGAAGAGCGACGCGTGGGAGGGGGGCCATCGGATGCCGTTCGTCGTGCGTTGGCCGGGCAGGATCAAGGCCGGGTCGACCTGTGATCAGACCATCTGTTTCACGGACATGCTCGCGACGTTTGCGGATGTCGTCGGCGAGGAGTTGGCGGCAGCGGACACGCGGGACAGCGTGAGCATCCTGCCCCTGCTCGGCGGTGCAAAACGTCCGGTCCGCGACGTGACCGTGTTGCACCCACGCGCCACGGTCCTCCGTCAGGGAAAGTGGAAGCTGATCACGCATCTGGGTTCCGGGGGCTTCTCGAAGCCCAGAAGGATCAACCCCAAACCCGGGGAAGCGACCGGCCAGCTCTACGACCTCGAAGCCGACCCCGCCGAGACCACGAACCTCTGGTTGTCCCGACCGGGCACGGTCGCCCGCCTCACCGACCTCCTCGAAGCCGCCAGGCGCCCTCCCCAGTGAAACACGGACTTTGGATCGTGTTTCAGCGGAGGGTTGGTTTGCCCTCGAGGTAGCCGAGGAAGCCCAGGAATCGGTCCATCTTGCGAATGGTGTCCTGGTAGTCGCTGCCGTTGCCGCGACCGTGGTTGAAGAAGCCGTGGGCTCGACCGACGTAGAGTTCGAGCTCGCTCTGACTGCCGGCCTTGCGCATCGCCGCCTGGAACTTCTTTCCCGTCGCCACGGGAATGAGGCTGTCCTTCGTGCCGAGGAACACGATCGTCGGCGCGATGCCCTTGCGGATGTTGTGCATCGGTGAGATCTCGCGGAAGCGCGCCTTGACCCGCTTGTAGCCGTAGCCCCCGGGACCGTTGTCGTAGACGGGGTTGAACAGCACGAGCGCGTCAGGGACCGCGCTGACCGATTGACCCTCCTCTCCGAATCCGGGGACCGTCGCGACTGCTGCGGCGACGTGACCGCCAGCGGAGCCACCCCCCGCCGCGACCTTGCCGGAGTCGATTCCCATGCGACCCGCGTTCATCCGCACGAAACGCACGGCGGATTTGCCGTCGGCGACGCACTCGAACGGCGTGGTCTGGTGCTTGTTCTTCACCCGATACTCCGCGGAGATCGCCACCATCCCGCGTCCCGCGAGGTAGTCGCAATGCGGATAGAACTGGGCAGGAGTTCCGCCGTTCCATCCGCCGCCGAAGAAGAACACGATCGCCGCACGCCGGTCCGAGGCCTTGTGGTTGTCGGGCTCGAACACGTGCAACCTGAGTTCGACGTCGCCGATCTTCTTGTAGATCACCTTCTTCGCCGGCTCCCACCTCGGTTTCCTAGCCTTCTTCTTCTTCGATTTGTTTGCCGACGCGCGCTGCTTGAGCGCGCGGTCGATGCTCTTGACGACCTGCTTCGCGAGCAGCATGGAACCCTGCTTCGTGAAGTGGACGTTGCCAGGCTTCGTCGCGAACTTTTTCATCCGACCCGCCATCACTTCGTGCAGGCCGTCGATGCCGATGCCGTGCGCCCTCATGATCTTCAGCGCGACCGCATTGTACTTCACCGCATCTCCGACGACGCGACCCGACTCGCCTAAGGGGACCGGCGTCGTCGTCGCGAAGATCAACTCGGCCCCAGTCTTCTCGAGCTGGGCCACGATCTTCTCCAGGTTCGCGGCGTATTGCTTCGGCGGGTGTGATTGCTTGCCGGACTTCTTGTTGAGACCCTTTCCATTCGCGTTGCGGTATGCGAGGTCGTGGAGCCCGAAGTTGAAGTGCACCACATCCCACTTGCCTGTCGCCGCCGCCAGCCACGTCGAGATGTTGGCCACGCCCCGGCTCGTGTGCGCGGCGTTGCCGGGGTTGCGCGCCACGAAGGCTCGGCCCTGCATCAGTCGTTGCACCGGTTTGGTGTAGCCGCGTGAGATGGAATCTCCGATCAACAGCACGCGGGGAAGGTCGCTCGCCGGCGCCGCGGTCGGCTTGTCCTGCGGCTTCTTCTGCTTGTCTTGCTGGGGCAACCGCACTTGATGGATCAACATCTGGTCGGGCCACAACCGCACGCGCTTGTGATTCGTGTCGAATCCGCGCACCGGCTGTTCCATCAACAGGTAGGCGCCGTCACGGTGCGCGATCGCACTGACCCCGTAGTTCAGCGGGGTGCGACCCACGATTTTCAACGTCGTCGGATCCAGGAACAGCAGCGAACCCTTCTTCGTACTCAGGTGAGTCGCCGTCACGATGTGCTTGCCGTCGAACTCCAACTTCCAACTCCGCTCTGGGAGGCTTCTCGTCGTGATCACCTCGCCGGTCTTGGCGTCGACTTCGTAGAGCTTGTTGCTGAGAGCCAGGACGAAGAGCTTACTCCCGACAAAAGTGATGCCGCTCGCGGCCATGTAGCGGTTGGCCTTGTTCGCCTCCGTCACGATCTCGCGGACGACCTCACCACTCGTGGGGTCGATCACGTAGATCGGCTTGCCGGCTGTCCATCCGTAGTCGACCGCGTAGAGGAGCTTCCCGTCCGAACACAGTCCGCGCACCGGTCGCGGAAGTGACCAGGTTTCCTCGACCTCGCCGCTGGCGAGGTCGACGCGGTGAAGCTTGCGACCCTGTGCCGTGAACAGCTTGCCGCCCATCACTGCCGCGCCGCCCGGTGGTTCCTCTGTTGGCGCCTTGATCGTCTGAACGGCAGCGCCGTCACAGATCGTCGCCGCGCGCGGCGGTCGGAGGTCCCACTTCTCGCCCTTCTTGTAGAGATCGTGTCGGCGCAGCCCCTCCTTCAAATGCTTGCGAAATTCCTTTGGCAACATGAAGCTCTGGAACCGGTAGATCTTCTCGTCGTCGCGACCGACCACCAGCAGGGATGGATAGGCACTGACGTTGAACCTCTTGGGCAGCGTTGGGGCGTGGTCGCGATTGACTTCTACCCACCGGAACTTCTCGCTCATCGCCACGACCGCGGCGTCGGGGAAGGTCTTCTTCTCGAGGACCTTGCACCAGTGTCAAGTGTCGAACGTGAAGTAGAGAATCGTCGGGCGGGGGTCGTTCGCGGTCGACTCGGGAACTCCATCATCCGAGGCGTGGAGCCACTGGATCGCGTCGACCTTCGTCGGCTTCTGCGCGGTGAGTCCCGGCGCGGCGAACAGGAATATGGCAAGCGATGCGAGGGTCTTCATTGCGCCGTCATTAGACCGCGAATCCTCGGTCGCTGGGATGTTTGCTGGCCTCTTCGTTCGAAAACGACCCTCCCTGAACGGTCTACGCGTCGCCGGCCCGTTCCATCCGTTTTTGCCGCCGATCGTCGGCGGTCTGTTCCGCGTTCATGCGACCGAGGAACGCGTCGCCCTCCTTGGCGCGGATGAACGACGCGAACAGCGGTGACACGCGCTGCACTTCCTTGAACAGATCCAGCGCGCTCTGTCGGTAGGCGAAGTGTCCTTCCGGTCCGGAGCGCAACTCGATGAAGTACGCCGTCTGCCGTGGTTCGAACGTGATGCGCACGCGCTGAAGGAACGCGAACGGCGTGATGTACCCCGCCGCGTGCGGATGGTCTGTCGCGATCTTCGGCTGCAGCTTGGCGACGCGATTCAGCACCGCCGAGAACTTCTCTTCGAGGCCCGCCTCGCGGATCAGCGGCGGGGTCAGGTAGCCGTGCGCGGTCGTCAACACTTGCTGCTGTTGGAAACCCTTGCGGTGCCGACCGATGTCCCGGTAGGCGCCGAAGTCCACGAGCAGCTCGAAATCGAAAGGGGCCGCGCCCTCGATGCCGAAGGGCAGAGCGTCGCGCGAGCCGCGGTTCTGAAGGATCGATGCCATCAGCCCCTTCTGATCGTCGGAGTTCATCGCCTTGCACTGCGAAAGCAACGATTCGTAGGGCTGGTCGCTCTGTTCGTAGACGAGCGACGCCAAGAGTCGTGCGTCCAGGTCGGGGTCGTAGGACAGCAGCCGGATCCCCGGCTTCCCCTCTCCGTTCACGCGGGAAACGGCGCCGAATCGACCCGCGACCCCACGCATCGACGTGTGTTGCTCGTGCAGGAACTCGTTGGGTCCCGAGTGGGTCAGCAGCGTCGGCAGGGCGTGCTCCGCCTGCTCCTTGATGCGTCTGCCGACCAGCTTGAACTCCTCGAGAGGATGGCTGAGGAGTTCGGTGATGACGTCGGAGAGCGTGCGCGCGTCGGCGACCATGCCCCACTTCGTGTAGATCGCTGGCGTCAACAAGTAGCGCGCCGCGTCGAATGCCTCGGCGCGGATCGTGCGCAACCACGGCCCTTCCTTCTCGTCGGCACCGAGCGGACGGTTGGCCTTCAGGTATTCGATGAGCTTCTCGGAGATCTCCTGATAGAGCTCGAACGTGACCCCCAGGATCTCCTCGTAGGCTTCGTTCACGTCACCGCCCGCCTCGACGACGGAGGGGTCGCGCCAGTGCCCCTCCTGGCTGAACGAAATGTAGCGGGTCGACGACTCTTCGAAGCTGCACCGTCGCTCGCGTTGGATGAACCGCGTCACGAGCTGCGAGACGTTTTCGACGGCTAGGTGCACGACCGAACCCTCTCGCAGCGAGTTGTGTCCGTGGTCGATCGCGTAGGTCTTGAGAAACTTGCCCGCCTTGTCGGACAGGACCCTGCCGAGGAAGTCCTCGGGCGGGTCGGGGACCTCCGCGTCCTCGAACGAGGTGCCGGCGCTCTCGATGCCCTTCTTCAATCGATCGAGGAACTGGTCGCGCATCGATAGGCGGCTGCGCGAGTAGACACCGTTCAACGTGGCGGCGACCTCGGGGGGGAGATTGCGGACGAGGTAGATGTCGCCGTGGTCGCGAGGGGTCAGGACGGAGAAGTACTGACCGAGCAGGCGGAGTTCCTTGTCGGTGTAGGGCATGTCGCCGTGACGATAGCGACGACGGTCGGGGGATTCAGCAGCGTGGTCCGCAGGTTCGATCGTCCGGTGGGAGTCGCACGCTTGTCCCCAGTACAAAACGAGAGCCCCGCCCAGGTGGCAGGACTCTCGTGGGAGGAGGAATCACAGAAAGGGTGTCAGGCCAGACTCACGACATCCAGGGTGTCGCCGTTGCGGTAGACCGAGAGCCAATCCCTGCGGACGAGTCTGGAGATCTCATCCACGATGGCTTGGTGGGCAATCTGGCGAATCGCTATTTCTTCGGGAGGCGGTCGCTCGGCTTCCAAGATCTTCAGCCTCGTCAAGAGGTCCAAGACCCGCTGTTTCTCGATTTCACTCACGGCTTGGGTCGCGGGACTTCGGCCCGGCAATCCACTACTAGGATCCGTGCACCGTCGGGTTTCCGATCGATGTCGCAAAAGTTCGGCGTTCCGAAAATGTCGGGCGGTCTACCCCGTCGGAAGGGGGTTTTCCTCGAGCCAGCGCTCCGCCTCGATCGCCGCGCCGCACCCGGTCCCGGCGGCCGTCACGGCCTGCCGGTAGTAGCTGTCCTGGCAGTCCCCGCAGGCGAAGACGCCGGGCACGTTCGTCGCGGTCCGGTCCGGCTGGGTGATCAGGTAACCGACGTCGTCCATGTCGAGCTGACCCTTGAACATGTCGGTGTTGGGCTTGTGTCCGATCGCCAGAAACAGGCCACCGCACTCCACGTTGGTCTTCTCGCCGGTGTCGCTGTGGGTGAGTTCCAGGCCCGTGACCTTGCCGTCGTCGACGCCGAAGACCTCGGTGACGTTCTGCTTCCAGTGCACCGTGATCTTCGGGTGCTCGAGGGCGCGCTGCGCCATGATCTTGCTGGCGCGCAGCACGTCGCGGCGCACGATCAGGTGCACTTCGCTCGCGAACTTCGTCAGGAAGGTCGACTCTTCACACGCCGAATCGCCGCCGCCGACCACGTAGACGACCCTCTCCTTGAAAAAGAACCCGTCGCAAGTCGCGCACGCGGAGACGCCACGGCCCTGTAGTGCGGTCTCGTTCGGGAGGCCGAGGTACTGGGCTGAGGCGCCGGTACTGATGATCAGCGTGGCGCATTCGTAGTCGTTTCCGACGGTCGTGTGGACGGTGAACGGGCGCTTGCTCAGGTCGACCTTGTCCGCGTGTTCGAAGATCACCTTCGAGCCGAAGCGCTCCGCCTGCTTCTGGAACATCTCCATCATCTCCGGGCCCATGACGCCGTCGGGGAAGCCGGGGTAGTTCTCGACGTCGGAGGTGATGGTCAGTTGGCCACCGGGTTGGAGGCCGGCGAGGACGACGGGCTCCATGTTGGCGCGGGCAGCGTAGATCGCGGCGGTGTATCCGGCTGGGCCGGTTCCGAGGATGAGGGTCTTCTGGACTTCGG
>Ga0114996_10002831_pt1 | contig 22044 bp, 15 predicted proteins | sample ArcticOcean_MG_C_4_FD_87039 | JGI IMG/M metagenome (GOLD analysis project Ga0114996, IMG submission 87039) | Marine microbial communities from western Arctic Ocean - ArcticOcean_MG_CB4_134 | ecosystem: Environmental > Aquatic > Marine > Oceanic | place: Arctic Ocean: Canada Basin | collected... | reverse complement strand
CCGGCAGATAGACGACGATGGCCATGCGGAAGAACTGAAACACGATGAACGAAAGGCTGCCAAACAGTCGCGCGGCGACGTTAAACCGTCGCTCCAGATACTCGTATGCGGTGGTGACATTCAGCCGCCGAAAAAATGGCAGATAGAAAAAGACCACAATTGGCGCCATCGCAAAGATCAACAACTGTCCGGGATACAGCAGCCAGTTGCTTGCATACGGCACGGCGGGCAGCCCGATGAACGTCATGGCGCTAAGCTGTGTGGCATAGATCGACATGCCCGCGGCCCACCAAGGGATTCGTCGGCCGGCGAGAAAATAGTCGTCGGTGCCTTTTTCTCGACGCGAAAAGTAAAATCCCATGCCCACCAGCGCCGCCAGATAGACGACCACCACGATCATATTAACGGTACCGAACTCGAAGCTGGTTTTCTTTGGCTCAACCGTTTGAACATTCGGCGTGCGCAGGGCGGGGCGAATCTCGCCGCTGGGAATCACGATCTTCTTTTTCCAGGTGACGGCCGTCGTGGTGACCACACCCTGGGGCATTTCGCCGGCCCGAACCCAGCGGTCGGTGATCGTGTGATAGGCCAGCACGTCAGTCGAGAAGAGCGGGATGTCCTGACCGTCCATCGTGATGAACCGGCCGGTCGCGCCGCTAAAGAGCAAGATGTGCGATTGTCCAGTCGGTGCCGCGGTGCCGGCGGCGATGGCTCGAGGTTGCCCAGCGTAAATCGCCGATGCGTCGACGGGACTGGCTGGCTGGTCTTCAGTTCGTTTTTTCCAGACCTTGCGTTCCGCGTCGAACGCATATTTCTTCGAGTCGACCGTGCGGCGTTCCGGCACACTGGGAATGTCAGCAATTCGGGTCCAGGCATCTGTCGCAGGTTGGTAGCGATAGGCATCGGTAAAGAATTCAAAGAGCGCCAGATCGTTCTCACCTTCGGCATTCTTGACCCAGGTTGAGCCACTGAAAAGATACAGGCATTTTGGCGATCTATATTTGTCGTCGGCTCCAGTGGTCTGCACGGCGACGACCATTTTGTGCCGCGCTGCGCCGGGCCAGAGTTTGAGACTCTCCCACTCGCGTTGGTCGTCTGGTAGGGAGAGATCGAGCATCCAAAACGATTTCACGTCGAGCCGGTCGCTCTTGTCGCTCGCGGCGTGCGACGCGGTGACATAGATCTTGTTGCCAATGACGCCGGCCGCATGATAAACCGACGCGCGGGGCAGGGGGGGGAGCGCGTCAGGCGTGACGACGATTTTTTTGGTCTTCTTATCCCACCTTAGCAGCACCACGTCGGCCACGGGATAGTTCGTCGCTTCGCTGTTGGCGTCTTGCTTTCCGAAAGTTTCGCCGCCGATCGCATAAATACCCTTGCTGGTCGATACGCAGGCCGAGTACGCCCTAGAGGCCGGCAGTTGACCGCTTTTCTTCCAGACACCCTTTTCATCTTCTAGTACGAACACATCGCTGTGCCAGACCTTCTTTCCCGGCGTCACGCCTTCGATCTTCCAAGGCGCTCCATCAGGAAAGTTCGCCCCGCCGGCGACGATCAATACGTCGTTGTGCACGCCCACGATCGGTCCGCCGAGACCGAACTTGTCCGGCAGCGGCGGCAGGTTTGTCCATTCGAGCGGCGTATTCGACTCGGGCAACTTGGCGGGCGCGTCGTCCGCAGCGGCGATTTGCCGAGCAAAACCGAACAATATCATTGACACGACGATTGCCAGGGCGCATTTTTTCATCGCGTACTCCGTTGAGTGTTCTTCCGTTCTCAAAGGCGAGCTTATAACGATGGGGCCGGGTCGAGCGGTTCTTTGATTTCCGTCCACTGAAAGAACTCGATCTCTTCGAGATCACTGCGTAGCTTGCGGACCTCGTCGCTCGACAGCCGTGGTAGCGGCAGCCGACACCCGCCCATATCGTGACCTAGCATCTTCAATACTTCCTTCGCCGCCGGATGAAAGGGGTATTTTCCGATCGCACGGATGATCTGCACAGCCTGTGACTGACAGTCTCTGGCCGCGTCGAGCCGGCGCTGGTCATAGTGCGCTAACATCTGCCGGTAGAGCGGTGCCATGATGTTATAGGTGCTGCCGACTGCACCACTGCAACCGACCATGACCGCCGCCAGCAGCATCTCGTCGTGGCCCCACAAAATGTCAAACCGACCGTGATCCCAGTTGCGACAGACCTGATACTCGTGCAATGTGTGGGCAGTGAACTTCACGCCGCAAAGATTCTTGATCCGATCACCGGCCAGATCCAATACGTGCGTCATATCGAAATTGACACCGGTCATCGCCGGGATGTGATAATAATAAAACGGCAGATCGGGCGCCCCAGAGGCCACTTCGGCCATCGAATCGACCAACAGAGAAGCGGTTGCTGGCTTGAAGTACGACGGGCACACGGCCGAGACCGCATCGGCCCCAATCTTCTGGGCATGCGCCGCCAACTCGTGGGCTTTTCGCAGACTGTTATGCCCTACCTGCACGACGACCGGTACGCGGCCATTGGCCACACGAACATATTCTTCTGCCACCTTGCGACGTTCGCTGGCGGTGAGCGAAACTCCCTCGCCGGTGCTTCCACAGACATAGAGTCCCTTCACTCCACGATCGAGCAAATAGTCGACCATCGGCCCGACCGCGTCGAGCTTCAACTCGCCGTCGTCGTCAAGCGGCGTGTAGGTCGCGGCGATCAGTCCCTCGATAGAATATGGTTCGATCACGGTTTCTCCTTGGCGGTGGCGGCCATCGCGTCCAATTCCGTTAGCTTCAACCTCACGCTAAGGATATACGGCGCTTGGCCTTTCGCCCAGTGACCGTAAGTCGTCACGACGTAGGTTCCGTCCGGCATAATCTCAACGCCCGGATAGGCACAGTCGGCACCCCGATGATTGTCCTTCAGCCGCACGACATACTGCCCCTCGCGACCTTTCTGTAAATCTTCGTAGGTGCCGACCCAAGCGACCCAATCTCCTTCCGTGGGTGACGAGGAGGCGGTCTTGCGAGGGTAGCGACTGCGAAATGAAATCAACAGCCGGCCGTCCGCGTTGTATTTGCCGGTGTGGCGATCACCGTTGAGCGTGTTGGGCAGAGCCCGCGGTTTGGTCCAGGTCTTGCCTTCGTCCTCGGAGAAGATAATTTGCGAGTTATGTCGGCGGCTGTTCTCTCGCAGCAATACCGCCAGTTGTTTTCCGTCGGGGGAACGAATGATGCCCGGCTCGCAAAGATGATACTCGCTCGAACGATGCAGCGACTCGGGCTCACTCCAAGTCAGCCCGCCGTCGGTCGAGAGCGTTCGATAGAGCGTAATCGCCCTTGGGTTGGGTCTTTTCGACTTGCTCGAGAAAAACCGTCCATCGTCGTGGAACATCGCCATGTAGTGTCCTGCGCCGGTTCGTAGCGGTTCGACACAACCCATCGTGACGATGCCGCCCCAGTTGCCAATTGCCTTTAGCTCGGACCATGTCGCGCCGTCGTCTTCGGTCACGGCCATGCGGCAGGGATATAGTCCGGAAAACATGATGATCCGCTTCTTGCCACTGGCGTCGATCACGCGATGCAACGTGGGAACTTCTTTCGAGGTGGCCCAACTCTTGGGCGTGGGTAACCGCCGGCTCCAAGTGCGACCGCCGTCGGCGCTTCGTTTGTAGACGATTGCCCCACGACCGTGGCCTTTGGGGTAGACGCAGAGCATTGTCTTGCCGTCTTCCAACAGCAGTGTCGTCGGATGGCCCAGATACTTTCCTGCCTCGCGATCAACGACGACTTGCCGTTTGGCCTGAGCATCGAGGTCGATGAGCGGAATTGAGAACGGTCGCTTAGGCAAGGGGGTCGTTTTGTCGTCGGCCTGAACAGGGAGGGCAACCGTGACAACGAGTAAGAAACAACCAACAAGTTGTATTCGATGGCGAAGGGAACGCATGGTGCAGAGACTCCTCGGAGGGCGACGTCGGTCTGGTGGGAACCAATAAGCGTACCGCGTGCGACGCCGGATCGCCAGCAGGAGGGTGGCCAAGGGGTTGAGGTCAGTGCGAGAGTTGATTTTTCCGTTCGACTAAGGTTCAATAGCGTGCAGCGTTCTTGACCCTACTTAACTCCACGCCATTGCGAGACACCGTCATGCACTTCCCGACCTCACGATATTCTATTGCAATCGCTGCCATCTTTGCGTTGCTGATCGTCGCATCGACCGATGCAGTGGCCCAGAAGAAACCCAAAGATTTCGGTATCCCGCTCACCCCGCCCGATCCGCAAGACGAGTTTGTGGTGGCGATTAATTTTGGCTATGGACAGGGGCCGAAAGAATCAGAAGACCCAAAGATTTTTGAGAAGCTGTTGGTCAACGCCAAAAAGGCGGGCTACAACACGATCTATTGCGTCTATCGCGACTGGCGGGTCGAGCTGTGCCGCAAGCACAAGATGCGGATGATGATCGACATCCTGGCCCATCACGACGATGCCAAGACCGATGTGCGTCGCAAGGAACAACGCGAGACTGTCAAGAAAATCTGCGAAAAGGTCAAAGGCGATAAGGCCGTCTGGGGATATAACCTCTGGAACGAGCGGCTCGACAAGTTCTCGCCCGGCGGCATTGACGCGATGCACGAGAACCTCGCCTTGCTCCGTAAATGGGATCCGACCCATCCGGTTTGGGTTGGCACCTACCTGGGTTACTTCCTTGATCGAGTGCAGGGGACTGCCGGCACCTTGGCCTATTACGACTATCACTGGTCGCGTGGGCTGGGGTTGCATTACAACACGATCACGCATCTGCACAAACTTTGTCAAACTCGGGCTGACGACTGGGGGCGTTGGATTTTGGTAAATCCCGACCCACGAAAAAGCCTCTACACGATCAATACCTCGATCGCGCACGGCATGAAGGTGATGATCTGGTTCATCAATGGCGCCGTTAATCCAAAGACGGGCGAGCTAAACCCGAAGCACGAGCACCTGAAGGTCCACGCCGAGATTCGCCATCTCTACGGCGAAATCGCCGCGCTCGGCAAACCGCGAGCCGTCTACTCGACGCCGATGACCCGCACGATGGACGACAAGCCGGGCCCTGGTACCGTACCGCGCCCTCTGAAGGCGTTCCCCAAAGAGGAATGGGCGCAAGTGACCAGCGGCGAAGCGTTTGTCGGCATCTTCAAATACGACAGCGGCGAAGACGCGCTTTATGTGGCGAACCACAATGCACTGAAGCCGCAGAAGATGACCCTTTCGCTCAAGCCAGCCAAAGGAAAGCAAGTGAAAGTCGAGATGTTCGACCGAGCCAAAGGTGGCTGGAAACCGCTGAAACTAGACGGCCAAAACGTCTCGTTCGACCTCGGGCCAGGTTTGGGCGAGTTGCTGAAAATCACAGGGGTCGCATCGCTGTAGTCGCCGTTTGATGGCAAAGCGACTGTGGGCCGACCTGTGCACAAGTTTTCCCTTGGTGATCGGGCGATGCGTCGATCATTGACCGGACGTCACCCTGCCAAACCAGTTGAGCCCAATTGCGATAGCGGTCAGCGGCACCAATCCATCGCCGATTTCGCACGCGAGTTCCTCCAACTCGACCAGCGTCCCCGCCGCTCCCAGTCGTGCTTGCTCCTCAGGGGCAAGCTCCGTACTCAACACCAGAACCCTGGCTTTTAGACGGCCATCCATTGCCTATCTCCTTAATATTGCCTCATTTGTGCTAGCGATCCCCAAATTCCGAAACACCCATGTAACCCAGTAGCGATTTTTGCAAAGTGCAGAAAACACCCCCTGCACCGACTGCCCCGGCGCCCAAGAATGGTCTTGCCACTGGCAAGAGGATATCTCTACACTCCCGCCCCCAAACCGTATGGTTTGTCCGCCGCTGAAATCCTCGTGGCGGCGGCGAAATTGTACGTCACGCACTTCAAACCCTTTCCGGTTCGCACCCTTTCCGGTTCGCACAGTCGACGTGAACCGAGCAATCTATGAATAGCTGGATGATCATCGGCGCTGTGGCTGTAGCAGTCGTATTTTCGTATGTCTTCACATACGTGATGAGAGTTGCTGCGCCACGACTTGGACTTGTCGATCAACCGGATAATCAACGCAAACTGCAAGAGAGTCCGATCTCGTTAGGTGGGGGGCTCGCGGTTTACGTGGCGATGGTGGTCACGTTTTTCGCAGTGACACTCGCCGCGACGGCGTTCGGGCCATGGGTAGCAACGGCTCTCAGTGATCAAGTCCCGCTGCTTGTCTGTGCCGGCCTGCTTTGTCTTGCGGGCCTGTGGGATGACCTGCGCCCTATGAGATCTTGGCACAAGCTCTTGCTGCAGATCGCCGCCTGTACACCGTTTCTAGCGTTTGGACAGACGATTTCTATCGTGAGTTTTTTCGATTTTCAACTTGATCTTGGGCTGGCATCAACCCCGCTGACTCTGTTCTGGCTTGTCGCCTGCATCAATGCATTCAATTTAATCGATGGCCTTGATGGTTTCGCAAGCTCGTCGGGCATCATTGCCACGGCGACGCTCGGTGTCCTGGCTCTTCTGTCGGGAAACATTGCCATTGCAATGTTGTCTCTCATTACCTGCGGCGCGCTCGTTGGGTTTCTCTTCCACAATCTGCCGCCAGCCCGAATCTACTTAGGCGATGCAGGAAGCTGTTCGATCGGGTTCTTGATTGGGGCGGTTTCAGTCCAAGCCTCCTACAAAACGGCCGCCGTTTATCTGATCGTCGTGCCCGTTGTGTTGCTCGGAATACCGTTTTTCGATACGTTCGTGGCAATCGCGCGAAGAAGACTCAGCGGCCGACACTTCGCGACTGCTGATCGCGAGCACTTTCACCATTGCCTTCAAGACCGCGGACTTTCAAACCGGCAAGCCTTGCTGGCGTTGTCAAGCCTGTCGCTGATGCTCGCCATTTCCGCGGTTTTGACGTTCGTCTATCAAAACGATTTGATCGCGATAGGCACCCTCGTCATGATGGCATCTGCTTTGGTGGTATTCCGCATATTCGGTCATCGAGAGGCGACCATGCTGATTTCCGGCCTGCGATCGGCGGCTGCCTTTCGCAGAAAAGACCAATTCGCTGTTGCTGTTGAGAATCCCGACGCGATCGTTATCCAATTACCGGGGATTGACGACGATGCACCGGCTCCCGACAAGCAGCGTGACGACCGAGCCGCCTAATCCCAACGCGCCGAAGCCCCTTGCGCCGTGGAATAGACCGCCGTACACCGCTAGCGTGAGCGATCTTGCTGAGAGTCGGGGATTTATCTACAAGTGGGCCCCGGTTTCTGTCCGCAAGACATCCCGTCGCCAAATCTCAGGGCGAGCCTGTCATGAACTATCTGATCGTTACTGACAATCCGGAAGTCGCCGTCTTTGGCGAGCAGTGCGGGGTGCGACGGATTTTCGTCGATCTCGAAACTCTTGGTAAATCAGAGCGACCGGTAACGCCTGAATCCGTGGTTGCTTGCCATCGGTCGGAGAACATATCCCAGGTGCAGAAGGCGATTGATCAGGCTGACTTAGTGGTTCGGGTCAATCCGCTTCACAGCCAGACTCTCGTCGAGGTCGAGAGGTGTATCGACGCCGGCGCTGACCATCTGATGCTGCCGATGTTCCGAAGCGCCCGAGAGCTCGATCAGTTTTGTCGCTTTGTGGCTGGGCGCGTCGGTGTGATTCCGCTGATTGAGACGGCCGGTGCCATGAACGACATCGACAAGATCGTTCGCGTTGAAGGTGTTGCTGAGGTCTTCGTCGGGCTAAATGACTTGTATCTCGAACTCGGGCTTCAGTTCTCGTTGCAACCACTTGCCATGGGCCTGGTTGATCAGATAGCCGCTTGTTGTCGAGAGGTTGACATGACCTTTGGCGTCGGATCTGCGTCAACGGTCGGACCAGGAGATCTGCCCGGTGCGATGGTTCTCGGCGAGTATGTTCGTCTGGGGGCGAAGTGGACGATTCTTTCGCGTTCATTTAGCCATCCGAAGGACGACGTTGGGGACGCACTGAAGAACAGCGATCTTCCTCATGAAATCACGCAACTACAACTCGAATGCGAGCGACTTGCTCACCGCGCCGCCAATCAGGTCGAGGCAGATCATCGCGAATTCTGTCGCCGCGTTGCGAGATTTATCGCCGAACGAGCTTGAGGAAATGCGATGCAGCGCAGCCTCTCTCTGTAGAGGGCATTTGCGACGACACCTCTTCCACGGCCCGACGGGTTCGTTGCGATTCTATTTCTTCGCCGTCTTCGCGGGTGCGGGAAAGCGGTCCTTGCCGCTGGCCGCGTCGACTACGCGGATCGAATCGTCGTGGCTGCCGATGGCCACCGTCTTTCCGTCGGGCGAGAAGGCGACCGACCAGACGGAGCTCACAAACCCACCGACGATCGTCGCCATTTGACCGTCAATCGCCTTGCTCTTGGCGGCGGCAGCGGCCGCAATTTTTTCCGCGGCAGCTTGAGCCTGGGCGACCTGTTTGGCCTTCTTTTCAGCGTCCGCGGCTCCCTTTGGCGAAGAGGCCGCCTTCTGTAGGGCCAGGGTATCGGCCACTTTCTTGTCGGCGATGGTCTTTTTTTCAGTGACTTGCTTCAATTTTTTCTCGGCGTTGCCCCTGTTTTTTTCGGTGGCATTCTTTTTATTAACGAGTCCTTTGTCCTTGGGCTTCTTCGCCAAGGCTTCGACCGCTTTCTTGGCGGCGTCGGTTGACTTCTTGAGGGCGTCCGTAAACTTCTTCACCTCGTTGGCGGCCGCCGTCTGGGCTTTCTTGACCGCCGCGAGTTGCTTTGCCAAATTCGCCAGCCCTTCTTTGGTCGCGTTGGCCTTAACTGAGGCGACGAGGCCCTCGGCAGACCGTGTCGCTTCGGCTGCGGCCTCGGCTGCGGCGCGGGTTTCGTCAGCTTTCTTGACGGCGGCTGCGGCCTGCGCGCCAAGGTTTTTGGCCGTGTCAAGATTCCAAATCCTGGCGCTGCGATCGTGGCTGCCTGTGGCCAAACGTTTTCCGTCAGACGAAAACGCCGCGCAAGTTACCCAGTTCTTGTGGCCATTAAGCGTGAGCACCGGTTTGCCGGCGGCATCCCAGAGTCGTGCCGTGTTGTCGGCACCGGCAGTGGCCAGTTGCTTTCCGTCGGGTGAGAAACAGACAGCCCACACGGCGTCGGTATGTCCCTCGACCTTGAGTGTCTCTTTGGCCGCAGCCCAATCCCACAGTCGCACCGTCTTGTCGGAGCTGGCGGTGGCAAGCGTTTTGCCGTCAGGCGAAAACGCAGCGGCGTTGACGGTCGCGGTGTGACCTTTAAGTTCCTGAGTCGCTTTGCCGGTAGCGATATCCCAGATCGCGACCGTGCCGTCTTCGCTGCAGGTGGCTAGATGTTTTCCGTCCGGCGAAAACGTCAAGTCGCGTACCCACAGCTTGTGTTTCTCTAGCTTCTTGGTTTCCTTGCCGGTCGCCGCATCCCACAATCGCACGGTGCCGTTGTATTCGCCGGTGGCGAGCGTCTTGCCATCGGGCGAAAACGCGACCGCCCAAACCGTGGTTTCCTGACCCTTGAATGCTGAGCGACTTGCGCCGCTGGCAGGGTCCCAAAGAATCACGTCGCCCGGCCGATACGGCAGCCCGCTGCCACCGACGGTGACCAGCGTCTTGCCATCGGGCGAAAATGTCACGGCAGTAACGAAGCGATCGTGTTTGGCAATCGCCGCGGCGTTCTGGGCGTCGGCGCTGCTCGCCAAAATGCCGACGAGCAAAAAGCAAGGAATCGAAAGCGCCAAGCCAAGGTGGATACGAAGCGCAGCAGTGTTGTCAGTCTTCATCGCGGAGGATCTCCTCGTTAGAATTTCGTTTGCTGATGGAACCAAGGGTCGAAGTCGCGGTCCGGTTGGTCTGCGACCGTCCGTACGATTATAGCATTGTTGTTGGGGGGGAAATCAAGCAATCCCGACCGGTCGACGTGCCGGGATCTTGAATTGGAGTCTGTCGGGGTCCGCCCCCGCAGTCGGCCCGGGGCCCTGCAAGTACAATAGATTGGACCCGTTCCTTCGCGTTTTCGACCGATTATGACAATATCCGACCCCTCCAATCCGCCCGGCGGCTATTACGGCCGCTATCTGCGAGTCGATCTCTCGACCGGACAATCACGATTTGTGCCGTTGGCCGAGGACATACTGCGGCGATTTCTCGGCGGTAGCGGGCTGGGCGTCTGGCTGATGCTGCACGAGGGTGCGGCGAAGGTCGATCCCCTGTCAGCCAATGCGGCGATCGCCTTTGTCTTCAGCCCGCTGGTCGGCAGCCCACTGACCACCTCAGCCAAGTTTGCGGTCGTTTGCAAGAGTCCACTAACCGAGCGGATCAACGATTCGCTGTCGAGCAGTCATTTCGCGATCTCCGGCAAGGCCTGTGGGTGCGATGCGATCGTCATCGTGGGACAAGCCATCGAGCCTTCGGTGTTGGTCGTGGACGATGGTCAGATTCGTGTTGAACCGGCAGGCGATGCCTGGGGGATGGAATGCCCAGCCGCGGAAGAGACGTTGAGGCAGCGCCACGGCAGCGATTTTCATTGTGCTGTGATCGGCCCGGCGGGCGAGCGGCAGGTTCGCTATGCGTCAATTTCGCACGCAGGCCGACACGCGGGGCGCGGCGGCGGCGGCGCGGTGTTTGGGGCGAAGAACCTCAAGGCCCTGTTGGTCCGCGGCACACAACGGTGCAGTTGGAGCGATACCAACGGCTTGATCGCCTATGCCAAGGACCTGTCAAAGAAGTCGTTTGGCCCGGCGACGGAGAAATATCGAGAGTTGGGCACTGCCGCCAATCTGCTGACGATGAACCGGCTGGGGGCGCTGCCGACGCGCAACTTTCAACAGGGATCGTTTGACGGCGCCGAGGCGATCTCCCCGGAACAACTTGGCGTGGCGCGTGAAAAAACTCGGGCTTACTGCGCGGCGTGTACGATCGGCTGCGAGCACATCTACGCTCTTGACTCCAAGAATCATCAAGGCGAAAGCGGTGGCGTTCGGCTGGAATACGAAAACCTGTTCGCCCTCGGCCCGCTTTGCGGAATCAGCGACGCCGACGTCGTGTTGAGGGCCTCGAAGTATTGCGATGCAGCGGGCATCGACACGATCAGCGCCGGGGGTACGATCGCTTTTGCGATGGAGTGCGCTGAGCGGGGGTTGATCGACGCGCCTTGGTTAAGGTTCGGCGACGGTGATGCGCTGCTACGGGCGTTACGAGAGATCACCGCGAGAGAGGGGCTCGGCCGGCGCCTGGCCGAAGGCAGCCGGCGTTTGGCACACGAGATTGGCCAGAACACCATCGCGTTCGCACCCCAAGTCAAGGGCCTGGAGATTCCCGGCTATGAGCCACGGGCGCTGCAAACCATGGCGTTGGGATTTGCGACGGGTGCTCGTGGAGCGGACCACAATCGCAGCGGCGCGTACGAGGTCGATTTTTCTGAACAGGTCGACCGTCGTAACGTCGGCGAGGAAGCGGCGGCGCTGGCCGTTGAGACCGAAGACAAGGCGGCGCTGATGGACTCGTTGATTCTGTGCAAGTTCCTCCGCGGCGTGTTTGACGAGTTCTATGGCGACGCGGCCGACATATTGCGATTGGTGACCGGATGGGAAATCGACGCCAAGGAGTTGCGCACCACCGCAGCCGGAATTGTTACGGCCAAGAAACAATTCAATATCCTCGCCGGCTGGACCCCGGCCGAAGATACCCTGCCCGAGCGGTTCCTGAGCACGGCATTGCAAGACGACGCCGAAGCGAGGCTGACCACCGAGCGGCTGTCGTCGCTCGTGCGAGCCTATAATCTCCAGCGAGGCTGGAGCGAGGAGGGATGGATCGCCGAAGATCAGATGGCCACTAGCTGAACTCCCCGTTGCCGCACATGCGAGCATGTGGTGTCCCCTGGCCAACGCCGGTGATCACTGCGAAAATAGCGACCTGAAATAGCTTTCCTCGACTGAATCTACCCGCCGACTCAATCATGCCAGAAACCTTTATCCTCATTCCCGGACGGACGGCCAAACAAGGGGCCGGCATTAGCGAGGGGAAGTTTGAGAAGACTTACCAATACGAGATCAATCACTTGCAGGTCTCGCCGCAGGACATGGAGCGACTTGGGATCGAGGTCGGAGATCGTGTCCGGCTGACTGGCGAACATGGACAGGTCGAGGTCGACGTGATCGCCAGCAAAGGCGATGAGTTGCCGCCGGGGTTGTTGTTTATTCCCTATGGCGATATTTCGAGCCGGCTGATGGGTGCTGAGACCCATGGCTCGGGCATGCCGACCAGCAAGGGGATGGATGTTGAGATGGAACTGATCAATAAACCGGCTTAGTCTATATTAGACGCCCGTCGCGGAACATTTCCGCGAGCAACTGTTTTGTGTTAAAAGAAAAGAAACGCATGGCCACTGCATCAACCACCGTTGAGACGACCGGCGACGACGTTCGCGTTATTCAAGATGCCACCTGCACGTTCTGCGGTTGCGTCTGTGACGATATTGATCTAACGGTAAAGGACAATCGCATTACTCAGGCCAAACGAGCCTGCGTGTTGGGCAAGGCTTGGTTCCTGAACCACGAAATCGAGGATCGCCCATCGTGTCTGATCGAGGGCCAACCGGCCACTGTCGAGGAAGGTATCGATCGGGCGGCACGAATCTTGACCGACGCGATCTATCCGATTACCTATGGGCTGAGCGATTCGACGAGCGAGGCGCAGCGAGTTGCTGTGAGCATCGTCGACTGGATCGGCGGCATCGTTGACACCACAACCAGTGTCTGTCACGGACCTTCGGGGATGGCGTTTCAAGGCGTCGGCGAGGTGACTTGTACGCTGGGCGAAGTCGCCAATCGGGCTGACTTCGTGATGTTCTGGGGTTCGAACCCGGCAGAGAGTCACCCGCGGCACTTCACCAAGTACAGTCTGATGCCCAAGGGAATGTTCGTACCCAACGGTCGCAAGGACCGCACGTGCGTGATGGTCGACGTGCGCAAAACCAAGAGCGTTAGGGCGGCTGATATCCATATTCAAATCAAACCGCGTTGCGATTTCGAAGGGCTATGGACTCTGCGGGCGTTGGCTCAGGACATCGAACTCGACCCGGTGCAGGTGCTCGAAGATACCGGCGTAGAGTTGGCAGCTTGGCAGGATCTGATGGACCGCATGAAAGCCTGCAAGTTTGGCGTGATCTTCTTTGGCATGGGGCTCACCATGACCCGCGGCAAGCATGCCAACAGCGAAGCGTTGCTGCTGCTGACTCGCGACATGAATAAGTACACGCGGTTCACTTGCAAGCCAAATCGCGGACATGGCAACGTCACCGGGGCCGATAACGTGGTCGCTTGGCGGACCGGATATCCATTCGGCGTGAATCTTTCGCGTGGCTACCCTCGATTTAATCCTGGCGAGTTCACCACGTCCGATACGCTCGGACGGGGCGAGGCGGATGCGGCGATGATCATTGCCAGTGACCCGATGGCCAACTTCTCTCAAGCCGCCCGTGATCATCTCGCGTCGATCCCCTATATCGCGCTCGACCCAAAGGAGACCCCGACGACCCGCGCTGCAACAGTTGCGTTTACCGTGGCGACCTACGGCATTAATACGGGCGGCACCGTCTATCGAATGGACGACGTGCCGATCCCGCTTCGCCCGGCGTTCGAGTCGCCACATCCGAGCGACTTTGACGTGCTGACCGGCATCGAAAAGCGGGTGAAAGAGATACTCGCCGACCGCAGCAGTTCGTCGTCCTGAGCGAGTCGGTCGGTGTTAGCGTCGTATCGCTTTGGCTGGCCGTCGCGCCGTGACGGCGCCACCTTCGTGGTTGATTCTTGCCTTGCGAATGGTCACCAGCAGTCCCGAGAGACGTTTGTCCTCGGGCTTTTGAGCAAGACACCGCCTGATTTGCTGTTCGGCTTCGGCGAGTCGGCCTACCTGATGCAGACGTGTGCCATAAATATAGTGTGCGTAATGGTTGTCCGGTGCCGTCTCGACGGCTCGCTGAGCGCACTCGATCATCGCTTCCGTCTCGCCGAGGCCAGCGTGTAATTGTTGACACTCGATCCAAAGCCTCGAGGCTTGCAAGCCATCAAGGCGGTTTGCTTCTTCGGTGATCTTGGTTGCGAAATATCGCATGAGATTGCCAAGTACCTGCGGACGGTCCGGCGACGGATGAAGCTGGCTGTACCGCTTGTAGAGTTGACGTGATGCCAGCAGGTCGGGCTGAAAGTGTTCGAGGAAAAACTCCGGTGGCACCCGAGCGTAGAGAAGGTCGATCAACTGACGCTGGTCACGGCGAGCGGTGTGGAACGAGCGTTTCCAATACTTCAGCGCGGTGTCGAAGTCCTGGTCGAGCATCGCTTCGCGACCCGCGGCGAAGAGGACTTGGCCTTCGTAAGGCCTTACGCGCACGGCTTGCTGGAGGAAAGCCGTCTTGTTCTCGGTCGATGCTTGTCCGCCTCGGAGGAAACCGAGCGTGGCCATTGTGACGTAACCCTCGCCTTGAAGCGGGCAAAGCGCCAGACCGCGTTGCGTTGCGATCAGGGCGGCGTCCAACAGGCGACCGTTCTCGCCGACGGCTCGCACAAGCCATTGATCAAGATACAGACGGCCCAATTCCTCGACGTTCAGTTGCGAATCGCCGTCGGTGTCGATTGCGGCAAATCGCGTGACGAGCTCGGGGTCACTGGCGACCTCGTCTGGCGATAGGTGGGCGTCGGCGTTGCGGTCATGTTGGGCGAGCGAGGTTTGTCCCATCTTTTGGAAGTGCGCAGCCGAGGCGACCGCCGCGTCGCGAATCTGCGTCAGCGGCATCTGATTGACCGACTGCTGTTGGGCGTTTTCGAATCGAAGAAGTTGTACGGTGGCCATGCGCATCTGCGCACGATGGTGATTGGGGTAATGCGACAGCACACGCTTGAGTGCTTCGTACTGACGATCGAGCACCTGAGATTCGGCTAACCGGTCACTTGGTGCCTCGCCGTTCGCGTTTTCGCGGTCGTCGTGATCGCCGGTGACTGCGAGGCTTTCGCTGAGCAGTTTGCCATTCTCTTCGCGCTCGGAGATTCGCAGATACTCGTCCCAGTGTGGGGCAGCCGCCGCAGGTGCCCATTGGTTGACGATCATCCATCCGCCGACCACCACAACCGCCAGTGCTGTGCCAAGATCGCCAAGGCGTCCCATCGAGGAACTTCGTGGCGTCGTTCGTGGCTGGCGTCCTTGAGAGGCCCTGTAGAGACAAAATGCACAGCTGGCCAGCAACGCGGTAATCGCCATACACGACCCGATGTACCAAACAAAATCGAATAGCGAATGAACTACGCTGGCGGCAAGTCCCGCGGCGACCGCGGCCATTGCGGCGTGGACTCTTCGCTGTACGTCATCTGGCGTAGCGTCTGAAGACGCGCGGCGCATCCCGGCGATGCACCAATAGATGCACAGCGCCAATCCAGCGAGCGTTACGGCCAGCGCGGGGAGCCCGGCCTCGAGTGCGATCTGGAGAAAACTGTTTTCGGCGTGCGAATATTCAAAGTCACGCGCACCGTCGAGATACATCGGGACCAACTCTCGGTGGCTTCCGACTCCAGAACCGAGTCGCCAAAAATCGCCGGTACCCTTGGCGACGGCCAGCCAAACGTCTCGACGTCCGCTGCCCTTATCGAGTTCGTTCACGCTTCCCTGCGTAAGATCGTCTAAGCGGCCCGCGACAGACCTATAGCCGTGAATTCCCAGTCCGACCGCGACCAATAGCGCTGCGGCCGCCACGCAACCGAGGAACCTGCCGCCGATAATTCCTTTTCGAAAGTAAACGCCCACACAGACAGTCGCAGCGACCAACATCGCGATCGCACCGCCACGTGAAAGCGACATCAACGCGGCAAACAGGACAATGCCCAGAGCCAACATCGGTAGCAATGGCCCGACAAGTCCCTTGTTCCGACGACGCTGCCAGGAATCAACGCCGGTGAGGCGGCCCGACTTGCCGGCGTGAAGCTCGTGCTGAATCCACCACAGCAAGGGACCAAGTCCCAACGCCATCAGATGGGCGAAGTGATTCTTATTGGCGTACGCCCCTTGAACCCAGCCGTTGGTGTCGCGGTAGGGGTGTTCGTAAACCCAGAGAAATTTTCCATTGCCCGTCAAGAACTGGGCGATTCCCAGGATCGCCATGGCGGTGGCCGAGATCGCAATCCATCGAAAGAGCCGTTCGACGTCGCTGATCCTGCGCATTCGCTGGGCCGCGACCAGAAACAGCATGCTGTAGGAAAGAAATACGATCAGCCCGCTTCGGGTCGATTCCGGACTAAGCGACACCCGATTCCAGGCGCTTGGTGTGCCAGCAGCGAGCGGCAGAATCTCTGCGGTCGTAGGAGAAAGGAATGCGTGGACCGATGTCGGCAGCGGTACTATCTGTAACAGCACCACGGCAAGGCCCACGAGCAGTAGCGGCTCAGCCCGAGTCCAGGTCCAGCGTTGGCCCGGCGCACTGATGCGTACTGCACACCATGCCGTAGCTGCCAGTACCGCCGTGATCGCGAGAAACAGCTCGCCCCATGGGTGCCGACCGCCCATGATCCAGGGCAGCACAATCACGGCGGCGGCCAGCGACCCGTCGACCGTATGCAGCAGCCATGTCGGCGCTGAGCGTAGTCGGTTGGAAGCGGATGACGAGGAGTTACGGTCGGACATGATTTTTCTTAATGCATGCGCCTGCTGGAAAGCCTCGTGTGATCGCAATGTCTCTTACCGCGACGACACAACGTCAGGACGTCACCTTACCGATCGACGCGTCATGCTGGGCATCGCGTTACATGGGGATCGCTGACGCCACTGGCGTCCCGCTTACGACCCGCTGTCTTTGTTGGCGTTGTGAACGAGGACCGGAATGCCGACGGCCAGGGCGACGACGCCTGCCATGAAGTAGGGATTCACCAGCCAGGTCTTCACCGGCGGCAGTCCTTGACCCCGAGCCAGTTTGCCACCAGTGGTCAACAGCACCGACGTTGAGGCCGAAGGCGGAGCGGTACCTGGTGCCCAAACACGTAGTACGCTTGCGGTTTGGCCAGAGACCAGCTGGTAGATTCCACCGCGCAGCGAGCCAACGGCGAACCGTCCGTCGGCGTTGGTCGTAATGGTTGCTATCCTCTGGTTCCCACTTAGGACGGTAACTGTGCGGTTGGCGATCGTCGCGCCTTGGGCGTTGACCAGTTGGCCGTGCAGCTTGGCATCGGCCGCCAGCGCCACGTCAAGTATTGTGACCGCCGCCTGGGCTTTCGCGCCTGGTTGCTGAGCGTGAAGCGAGTGGACCGGATAGAGCATAGAAATGCACGCTAGCGATGTCGCCAGCCGTTGCGAGGTGCGCACGATTTTCATAAGGAGAGACCCTTTCGATTGTCAGACGAGTCGCCGGCGATTAGGTATCGCGACCGACGAGACGTTGCGTTGAAAAAGACGAATTCGCCGGGAAACACCGACATGCTATGAGGAGAATTCCTGGAAAGCGCGCGGATCGTACTGAAACAGCGGTCGAGAGAAAAGACCAATTGTCGCTTCGTCGGCGCTGGCGATTGCTGGTGTAATCCGACGAAGTCCGCGCGCTCATGCCGAAAAGGGTCCGGTTCAGCGTCGTTTAGCCGGCGGGCAAGCCCGCCGGCTAAATAAAATATGCCACATAGGCGATTTGCTGGCTATGATGCCGGAAACTTGACGTTTCGCCCTTCGGCGTCCTTGCATCCGATCTGCAAAAACTCCGGCGTGGCTCCTTCTTGGCCCAATATCTGGACCATCAGGCCGCCCTCGTCTTCGAGTTGCGATATCTGCCGACGTTTGCGGTTGTTAAGATAGGTCGCCACATCGAGTGTGACTGTGACCGTGACCGTGGCGACTTTTTCGTTTTGGCTTGCTAGCATCAACATCCGCGTCACTTCGATGGCCATGCTTTCGGCCGTCTTGACCAGGCCCGTGCCATGACAGCCGGGACAGTCCATATAGACGCTTCGCTTCAAGCTCGGCTTGATTCGCTGCCGAGTCATTTCGATCAGGCCAAACGGACTGGTGCGAAGAATCTTGGTCCGGGCACGATCTCGTTTGAAGGCGTCTTTCAGTGATCGCTCAACATCCCGGCGATGTTTCTCTCGCCGCATGTCGATAAAGTCGTTCACCACCACGCCACCCAGATCGCGTAGCCGTAGCTGGCGGGCGATTTCCTTCGACGCAATCATGTTGAGCTGATAGGCCGACTCTTCGGCGGTGCCGGACGTGCGGAAGGTTCCGCTGTTGACGTCGATTGCGACGAGAGCCTCGGTCTGATCGATCACCAGCGAGCCACCTCGCTTGAGCGGCACACTGCGCTGGTGGATTCGGCTGATTTCCTCTTCAATCTCGTACTTATGGAACAACGGTTCACGGCCTTCGTAGAATCGGAGCCGTCCAACGTGACGAGGCATCACGAGCTTGAGGAATTCCTGCGCCCGTTCAAAGGCTGATTTTTCGTCGATGTAGATCGCGTCCACGTCGCTCGAGAAGATATCTCGAATCGTGCGGATGATCATGTCGCTTTCTTCGTAGATATCGATCGGGGCCGAACATTTTTTTACGCGGCGCACGATCACCTTCCAGAGTCGCATCAGATACGCCATATCGCGCGACAGCTCGCGCTTGGTCCGGTCGCTGCCCGCCGTGCGGACGATGAACCCCAAGCCCTTGGGCGGATTTAGTTCCAAGAGAATTTGCCGCAGCCGGCGGCGCGTGTCTTCGTCTTCGATCTTGCGCGATACGCCGACGCGACCAAGCGCTGGCATCAACACCAGATAACGGCCCGGAATGCTGATATAAGTCGAGAGTGTTGGCCCCTTGGTGCCGATGCCCTCTTTGATTACCTGCACCAACACCTCGTCGCCGCGGCGAAGGATATCCTGGATCGGCGGTTTGACGCGCGGGCGCGCACCGGGACGCTGCGTGCGGCCTTTGCTACGCCGTGGTCGCTCAGCGTTATTCTCGTCCGATTCGTCGTCGTCGTCACCAACATCCACCTCAGGCGGAAGTTGCTGCTTGCCGCCGTTCTCGATCGGTCGATTCGGATCGAATCCACCCTGCCGAAAATACTGCTGCTCGACATCACTGATGTGCAAGAACCCATTGCGACCGACACCAAAGTCGACGAAGGCCGCTTGGATACTTGGTTCGAGGTTGACCACTCGACCCTTGTAAATGTTTCCGACGAAATTTTCGTGTCCGGTTCGCTCAATGTAAAGCTCTTCCAGCACGCCGTCCTCAACAATCGCGACCCGACATTCCTCGGGCTGCGAGACGTTGATGAGCATCTCCTTTTTCATGTAATTTTCTTTCCTGGTTGTGGCGACGACGATTTCTATTACGTCGCGGTCGATGCGGGCGACTGCCGCGAGGGCGTCGGGTGATCGATCTGTACGTTGCTGCGAGTCAGGAAGCAGCCTTCCGCTTCCAGGTCATCTAGGCCGAGGCAGGCGAGAATCTCTCGCGGTCGTGCATCGCCCTTTCCCGTGACTCGCAACGTGATTCGCAATGTTCCGCCGTCGAGCGTGAGCGCGTTGATCGAGCTTCGCAGATCGATCGGCTCGCGCCGTCTTGCTCGCTCGATCAATATCTCGGAGCTGGCAAGCAGCTCGTCGATCTTGATCTGTAGCGCTGCACGACGTGATTCAGGGACCGGCGTTTCCAACTCGACCTGCTTAACCCGCGCCTTGGCGGCGCCGTCGGCAAGCACTTCGATCGAGGTGAAACTGAGCCCCAGCGGCAGAAAGGGAGTGACGACCTCTCGCAACTCATCGGACGTATATTCGCGGGCCAGTTCAAGCTCCATGACTTCGTCAATGCCGGCAATTCCCAGAGCCAGGGCCAGAGGAAAGCTCATCCGTGGTTTCGGATGATATCCCTCGGTCATGCTCAGGGGCAACTCGGCCCGACGCAACAGTCGCTCGAACAGGCGCACGAGGTCGCGATGGCTGATCAAGCGAAGATCACCCTCTTTACGGAACCGTATGCGTATTCGTTGTCGCACCATGACTTCTCACTTGGGGACGCTCCGGCAACGAGCACGCAGCGCCGCTCTTCAATAGATTGTGTGACGGGGTTTCTGAGGTACTGTTTCTGTCGTACTTCGTTTTCCTAAAATCTCTTGTCTCGAAAAAGTGCGCGGCTCAGCAGGCGAGTTCCGGCACGGCCTTCTTCAATTCCTCTTTCAATAGACTGCGTATGTCTCTCGCGTGTTCTATGGTCATGGCCCGGCAGGCCAATGCTTCGCACTGTTCGATGGTGACGCTTCGGCAGACTTTCTTGATTTCCGGAACGCTCGCCGGAGTGACACTTAGCTGGCGAAGTCCCATTCCCAGGAGCAACATCGTATAGGTCGGGTTACCGCTCATCTGGCCGCAGATCGTAACCGGGGTTGAGCCCTGGCTGCCGGCGCTGATCACTGCCGAGATCAGTCGAAGCACTGCGGGGTCGAGCGAGTTGTACAGGGCGGCGACGTCCTTGTTGCTGCGGTCGACGGCCAAGGTGTACTGGATCAGGTCGTTGGTTCCCAAGCTGAGAAAATCGACTTCCTCGACAAACCGATCGATGATCATTACGGCCGACGGGACCTCGACCATCATGCCGATTTCGATCTCCCGATTAAACGGAATCTTTTGCTCGTCGAGGTCCTCCATCACATCGGTCAGCACCATCTTGGCTTGGCGTAACTCAAGCAATGTGGAAATCAACGGGAACATGATCCGCACGTTCCCCAGCGCGCTGGCCCGCAAGATTGCCCGCAACTGTGTGCGAAACAGCGGCAAATTGCGCAGCGAAAGCCGGATGCTCCGAAGTCCCAGCACCGGATTTCGTTCATCCTCCGGGTTCGGCAGATGGTCCATCTTGTCGGCGCCCAAGTCGAGTGTACGGATCACGATCGGCCGCTCGCCCATCGCATCGATCACCTTTGAATACGCCTCGAAGTGAACGTCCTCGGTCGGTTCGCTTTCAGCCCCCAGGTAAAGAAACTCCGTGCGATAAAGCCCGATGCCGTCTGCTCCGCGTTCGATACAATGGCCCACCTCGTGCGGGAACTCGATGTTGGCAAAGATCTGAATCCGTTGGCCATCGGCGGTTTCGGCCGGTAGATCACGCAACGACTCCAGCCGCGCCGCGAGCGTGCGATTCACTTCGTCCTCGTGCCGATAGCGGGCAATCGTCTCTTCGTCAGGCTGCAGGATCACCCGGCCGCGATCACCATCGATAATCACCAGATCGCCGCCCGATACGTCAGTCAAAAACGGGCCGGTACCGACCACTGCGGGAATCTCTAACCCTTGGGCGACAATCGCGGTATGACTCCCCGGGCCGCCGATTTCGGTGACGAAACCGCGAACAAAATTCGGGTCAAGGTTGGCGGTTTCGCTGGGAGTTAGGTTATGGGCCAGGATCACGACGGGCGAAGTCAGGTGTCCGAGTTCTTCTCGCCGGCGACCGAGTAGCTGGCGCAGCAACCGCTTTTCGATGTCGTAGATATCGGTCGTTCGTTGAGCGAGATAATCATCCTCAAGCGTCTGGAATACTTTGGCATAGCGGCGCAGCGCGCGGCTAACCGAGTACTCGGGCGAATAATTACGTTGGCGGATGAGATCTTCAATCTCGCTCCGCAGTTGCGCGTCACGAAGCATCTGTAGATGCGCGGCAAAGATGGCGCCGTATTGTTCGCCGAGCTGCGCTGAGACCGCGTCGCGTTTGCGCTCTAGTTCGCCAGCGGCCGCATCGATCGCGTTGGCGAGTCGTTCTAGTTCGTGCTCGACCGCGTCGCGCGCGCAAAAGCGGTGAGGGATACGAAACCCCTCGTAGTCGACGACCAGCGTCTCGCCAATGGCTACGCCCGGCGAAACGGCAATTCCTTCGAGTGTCTGCATGCGACCCTTTCGCGGTGAAGCGGAGCCTGCGGCACCTCGTCGACGACGAGCGGCGCTGCACATCGGTCGGTAGACCTAAGGCGTAACTTCACCGGGAAACCGGCCTCAAGCGAAACATCGCAGCGGGCTCTGG
>Ga0114996_10002828_pt1 | contig 22054 bp, 22 predicted proteins | sample ArcticOcean_MG_C_4_FD_87039 | JGI IMG/M metagenome (GOLD analysis project Ga0114996, IMG submission 87039) | Marine microbial communities from western Arctic Ocean - ArcticOcean_MG_CB4_134 | ecosystem: Environmental > Aquatic > Marine > Oceanic | place: Arctic Ocean: Canada Basin | collected... | reverse complement strand
GGATTTCTTTGCGGCGGATTTCTTTGCGGCGGTCTTCTTCGCTGCCGATTTTGGCGTTTTGTCTGTTGGCACCTGGGCATCCTCGGCGGTCCAAGGAAGGCTTTGCTTTAGAGGGGGGCGAATCCCATGTTTCTTTAGTATATTTTCTGCCCTCGTCAGTGCTTCCTTGGAGGCACTGTGGCGTCCCAATTTATTGAGCACATCGCCCATTTGGGCTCTCGCTTGTGCTTCGTCAATTTCACACCGGGACTCTTCGAGAGTCTGAATGCCTTGCCGTATCGTCGACAGCCCCTCCTCTATTCCGGTTGCTTCGGAGACGCTCTTGCTGAGTCCGACCATGACGTCGCCTTGGCAAACCTGTGCGAGACCTTCGATGGGTTTGTTTCCGATGGCAATGGCATGAGCCAGCGCGCGGGTGGCACAATCGAGCGCCATGGTGTGCTCCCCACGAGACATGGCTGTTAGCGCCTGGTTTACCAGCAGATTTCCCAGGGTACGGCGGTCACCTGCTCGTTCCGCAATTTTCACGCCCTCTTGGAGCAATTGGTCGGCCTCGTCCCATAGGCCGCGGTATGCGATGGCTTCGGCCAAGTTGCACATGATGTTTGCTGAGAGTGGTAATTCCCCGATTTCTCGGCTGATGTCGAGGCTCTCTCTCCAGGCCTGCTCGGCTTCGGTTGCATCTCCACGACCCCAATGCACAACGGCCAGATTGCTCAGTGATTTACAAATACCGGACTGATCGTTGAGGGATCGTCGGATTTGAAGGGCATCTCCTAAGCACTTTTCTGCTTGATCGTAGTTGCCTTCATCGAGATAGACAGAGGCGATGTAGTGTAGAGTGAGCGACAAACCACGCGGGTCTCGAAGCTCTGCACGAAGTGTTTTGGATTTCTCAAAGGTGACGAGCGCCTGGGCAACGTCGCCTTGGAGCCAAGCCACTTGCCCCATGTCATCCAGGGCGCCGGCGACACCTCGGTCGTCGTATACGGAGCGAAACAGTTGCAACGCTTTACCAAAATGTGTTCGAGCGGCTTCGTAATCGCCCTGAGAACGATACACTTGACCAAGCTTGGACAGAGCGACCCCACCCTTTGACCGACTTCGCACGAGCCAGGCGTAGCGCAACATTTTGCTGAAGACGCTCAAGGCTTCTTCGTATCGGCCAACCGTTGCGTACAACTTGCCCAGGGCGAAGAGCAGGTTTTGGAGGTTCGCGAGTTCTTCTTCACCGGTGAGGCGAAGGGCTTCCTCGTAATAACGAATCGCTTCATCATTGTTGAAGTGGGCCCGAGCGCTCTGCCCTGCTCGTTGGAAGTACTGTGCCGCTTTCCAGGAGACACCGCCGATGTCTAAATGTCTGGCAATGGTTGCCAGGCGTGACTCTACGTAGTCGGCGGGTTGGAGCTCAAGCCAATGGGCGATCATTCGATGAAAACGATGACGCACGCGGGCTGGGCACTGTTCATAAAGTACAATTCGATCCAACTCCGACGTGAAGCCGTAGGCCGTTTCGCCGGCCAGAGAGCTGTCCTGAATGTGAGTCAATAATTCACGCTGAACCAAGCTATCGAGCGTCTCCTTCAGGAGGTAAATGGCTTGGTCTTTGCCCACCCCATCCACTGTTTGAACCGATTCACCAGAGGCCAAGCGTTGAAGCATGACTACTTGGCCAAACCAGAACTGAGTTCCTACGACCGCGGCTTGTTGGAGAATTTGTCGTTCCCGCGCCTCCAGGTTTTGAATTCGCGCGTGAGCGACCCCGGTCAGGGTGTTTGGAATGTCCAAATCAAAGAGAACCGTTTCGTCGATTTCCCAGCGGTTACCGCCTTCGGTTGGTGCGATCGCGCCGGATTCATGCAGATAGCGAACAATGGCCCGAACTGCATATGGATTTCCGCCGGCTTTTGGGATGACTCGTTCGGAGAGATCTTTCGGAATATTGTCCACACCGGTGAGAAGCAGCTGGAGTGTTTCTGCTGTCGCTGCACGGCTCAGGGGCTTGAGCTCAATGGTGGGTAGGGTTTGCCAGTCGGGCAAGGCATTGCGCAGATCGGGTTGGCCCACGACCAAAATCATCACCGGTGAATTGCTGAGCCCTTCGGCCATCAAGTCGATCAGCGACAGCATGCGTCCACTGGCTTGATGCGCTTCGTCGATCATGAGAACCATCGGTTGGTTGTGTGCCACCTTGGCTATGAGGCGTGTCAACGCTTGGGACGCTCGTGGGATCAGGGTTTGCGCGTCGTCTTCGTTGGGCGAAAGATAGGGGCTCCCTTCGATTTTGAAGCCCACCAAGAACGCGATGAGACATGCGATCTCGGTGGTTTCGGGTTGGCTATCGCCGGCAAAGTGTTCTTGCACTTCATGGAGAAGGCGTTCACCCGCCATCCACTCATCGAGTTGGGGGGGGATCTTCATGAAGTTTCGAAGGAGCCACCCCATGGACGCGTAGGGTCGTGTGGGCTCGTCCCGGCAAAATGCCTCTGCCCAGATCAGATCCGGATCGATGCTGGGGGCTTCCTTGCGGAATCGATTGAGGAATGTACTTTTGCCCAAGCCCCGGTCTCCCAAGACGAGTACGAGACGACTGCCCCAGTTTTGCACGACCTCTTGAAGCAGCTTCCGTGCGCGCAGGAGTTCTTTGTCACGGCCGATCAGCAGATCAATCTTGTGTTGAGCAGGAGACCATGGAAATCGTGAAGAATCGCTGTGTTCAGGAAGCACCGGTGCGGTGGCATGCATGGTCTCCAACACGCGCTCTTCCACAAAGTCAAAAGGATCGGTGTTGGGACCACTACGTTTGGCCCAGGACGTCTCAGGCAGTAGACACAAGCATTCTTCGCAGAATTCAAACGCAGTGATGTTGTTGTGGCCACATTGTGGGCAACGCATCTTGGCTCCCTCCAATGGAGGGGGGACACCTAACCCACCGTTGGTTGAAATGCAAGCAGGAAGGCGGGTAACCGCAGAAACAGACAAAGATGTTGGCCTCGGAACGGATCTTGAGTGTCGTTCGGCGCTTTATGGAGTACCGATTTCGGCCGAGTTTGTCCGGTCGATTGGTTTCTCCGGTCCTCGCTCCAAGGGCATGTGGATTCCGTGGCGAAGAAACTCCACGTTGGGGTGGGCGCTGATGTCCACCTTGGGTTGGCCATGCTCGATGATGATCGGGTATGACGCCCTGTTGCGAACACTCACTGGAAGATCGGCGTGAACCTGCATGAACTGGCGCCAACCGTAGGGCTGCTCACCGGGCGTGCGTTGCAACAACTCCATCTGCTCGAAGTGTTCTTCAAGCAGATGGACACTCTGTGTTGACAAGAGCGCCTTGAATACGTCGACGTCCTCTCCCTTGGCGGTGTCGAGCAATTGCTGATTGAGCCGAAGGGCCGCAGGATCGGTGGGATCGGAGCTGGCCACTTGGGGTTCGGTTTTCATTCGGTTGCAAGCAACGCTCGCGATGACACCGACAACACATAGGATGACAAGCCCCTTCATGGAAGTCGGTAGACCTGTTTCGTGTTGGCCCCAGTCACTTGGGCCAATGTCTCCAATGAGATCCCGCGGAGTGATGCCACAAATTCGGCCGTGTGGACGAGGAATGAGGGTTCATTGCGCCTTCCGCGGTGTGGAACTGGGGCCAGGTAGGGGCAGTCGGTTTCAATCAGTAACTTGTCCGACGGCGTCATGGTTGCCACAGCAGGGATGTCACCTGCGTTCTTGAACGTGACAATGCCAGGGATGGAGATCCAGCACCCCAACGCCAAGAATCGTTCCGCATGGACTTGTTGACCGGTAAAACAGTGGATGATGGTCCGTACGTCACGGATGTCCTCTTTCTCCAAGATCTCGATGCAGTCTTCGAAGGCATTTCGAACGTGAATGACGAGCGCCTTGTCCAACGACTTGGCGAGCCCAATGAATCGACGAAATACAGTCTTCTGCACGTCCCGAGGACTCAAATCGTAATGATAATCGAGCCCTGTTTCTCCAATACCAACCACGCACTTCCGGTTGGCTAGTGTTGAAATGGCCTCAAACACGTCGTCGGAGCAATCAGCAGCGTTGTGAGGATGAATTCCCACTGTGGCAAAAACATTGTCGGTCGATTCTGCGAGGCTGACCGCACGTTGGGCGTAGGCCACGCTGTCGTCGCTGCCGATGGTCACCATGGTCGTTACGCCGGCCGAGACCGCACGTGCCATCACGTCCGCTAGCTCGTCACCCCAGATGTCTTCATCCAGATGACAGTGTGAATCGATCAATGGGGGTTTATCGAGCAACGCTATGGGTCTTTCCGTGCTGTATCTGTCGGCGAAGTGACAAAAGCAAGTGTTCCATGGCTAGGCGCGCATTTGTATTCCCCAGCAGTGCTTCTTCGGACTGGTCGATCAAGTGAAGGGCTTGGAGACCGTTGTCTACCGGCATCGAGGGGAGCATTCGTGACTCTTTCGAAAACGAACAGTGACCGATCGAACCGGTGGCTGCGCGGATGACCACGTCCCGGAACGCCAATCGAAGGATGTTCAACACGGGTTGGATTTGGGCCCGATCACTTGCCAACTCTTGAGCGCTATCCATCAATTGCTGCGAGGACATGGCGGCACTTTTTTGTAGGAAGCCAATCCAATGATCTCGAAGCGCGATGCGTTCAGGATCGATGAATTCTTCGGCGCGGCCGATGGAACCCCAACTCAAGGCGGCCGATTCGGCGGCTTGTTGTGGATCTGTACCATGTGTTGCGATGAGCCATTTCGCGACCAATGTCTCATTCAATGAGCTACACCGGACCTGTTGGCATCGACTCCGTATGGTCGCGAGCACAGCGTGCGGCTTGGCAGTGTTCAACAGGAAGACATTGCGTTGCGGGGGTTCTTCCAAAGTCTTCAACAGGGCGTTTGCAGCGGCTTCATGAAGACGATCGGCCTGATGAATTAGGGTGATTCGCCATTTTCCGGCTACGGGTTTGAACCGTAGGCTTTTGTGAATGTTTCGAATGGTGTCGATCTTGATGAATTGACCGTCGGGTTCAATGACATTCAAATCCGGATGCCGCTCGTCTTGGAGGAGCCTGCATGGACGGCATTGACCGCATGCATCAGGGCCCACTGACGGATTCTCACAGTTGAGGAGCTGTGCAAAAGCCATGGCCAGGCGCTTTTTGCCGACGCCCGCGGGTCCCCGAAACAGATAGGCATGAGAGACGCGAGCCTTCTCGTAGCTGGTGCGGAGACCGGAGATGACGGATTCGTGGCCGACGATGGATGCGAAGGACATGGTCGAACCATAGCGAAGTGTGGCCATTTCGCAAAGGGGCAATGTGTGCAATGAGTATAGGCAAGCTACTGCTCTGCAAGAGCGTAGACCGAGAGGGCTTCGGAGTCTTGGATGGACTTTGGCCGGCCCTTTCGTGATCACAATATCATGGGGCTGTCCTCACATTGGGTGGAGATTCTGGTACACTTTTGGCAAGTACGGGTGTGCAACGGAGCGATTGAACGACGGATGACGCTGACAATTGACGATGTGGAGCCATTGATGGAAGCGATGGCAGAATGGGCCATGGCGGCCTATCCGAATGAGGGATGTGGTTTGCTTGTTGAACGACAGCGCACGTTGGAAGTTGTGTGTTGCGAAAATCTGCAAGATGAGCTGCATCAGTTGGATCCAGCGCGTTATCCTCGCACGGCACAGACTGCATACAATTTGGACCCACGCGTCTTCTGTGAAGTGGAAGACAGTGGTGGGCGGGTGCGTGGCATTTTTCATTCACATCCGGACCGAGGTGCGTACTTCAGTGACGAAGATTCTTTGTGTGCGTTGGGGGGAGATGTGGGCGGTCAACCGGTCCTACCGGGGGTAGACTACGTGGTTCTTTCGGCCCGCCGCGATGGCGTGGATGATCGAAAATTGTTTCATTGGGAATCTGAAGAACGTGTTTTTAGGGAGAGCACTTAATCATGTCCAGTGGTGATCGAAAACGAGGTGGCGGCGATGGTTTGTCTGCCCCGCAGGCCACGGGGCTCACGGTCGAGGACATCATGGGCAACCCAGGTCTGCTCAAACTTGAGTTGCTTCTCCGGGGACTTCGGGTGGAACCCCAATTGCTTGCAAGCCTGATTAAGACCCGAGGTCCGTCTGCTTTTGCGACCGCATTTGAGTTGGACGTAATGCTTCAAGAGGGGACGAGCGCAACGGTGCCTGTGGATCCCAAGTTCGCTGCAGTGTCTCCCTATCATCTTGTGGAGAGAGAGGATGGCATTGATTCGTCCTACGACATTGAGTGTGGCGATGTGTCGGTAGCGGTCACATTGATTCCGCCCCCACTTTTTTATTCGCGGACCACAGAAAGCGGCATTCCCATGGGCCGGTTCGCAACATTGCACGGGAGCTATTTGGCGTTGAGTCCAATCAGCGAGTGTCAGTTCTTGGGCTCCAGCGACCAATGTCAGTTTTGCAGTTTGGACGGTACGCGACCGGGAATGGGTTCACGCATGCCGGTCTACGAACTTGTGGATGCGGTCAAAGCGGCACAAGAGGAGCGGGCCATCCAAATGATTTACCTGTCGGTTGGGTATATCGAGGGTTCGGACAGTGGTGTCGCCGCATTGGAACCCTATGTGAGGGCGTTGAAGAAGTCGTTCAATGTGTTGGTGGCCGTGGATGCGTTGCCCCCCAGCGAAGATCGTTGGATTGATCGTACCTACGCGATGGGTGTGGATTCAGTGAGCTACAACCTGGAGATTTTCGATCCGGACGCATTTGAGCGAATTTGTCCGGGCCCCGCCCGTCACATTGGCCGTCAGCGATTCTTGGATGCCTTGAGTTATGCGACCACGGTGTTTAACCCGGGTGCGGTGATTTGCCACTTGGTTGTGGGTATGGAGCCTGTGGAGTCGACCTTAGCGGGCATTGACGAGCTTGTCCGTCGTCAGGTTGTTCCTGTGTTGCCTACGTATCGACCGTTCAAGGGGATTGATCTGCGCAGTACAAGCAATTCTCAAATCGACGAGTTGACGACTGAGTCGCTCAGCAGCGTGTATGCGCACTTGTATAAGCGTCTTCGTGAACACCAGATCCCCATGGGCTGGGTGCGGGATATTAGTGTCGTGACGACGCCGATGGAGGGTCGGTTCTTTGTGGGGCAGCAGACTCGATTGGTGGGGATAATGGACCGGCTGTTCAACGATCCACATCGAAAACCGCATCCCCGCTTGGTGGACTTACGGTGCACCTTGCGTGTGCAAGAAACCGAGCCATGAGGGTGTGGACGGAAGTGAATCTGCCGAGAGGTTTGGATTCAGCGAGGAAGACGGTATTTGTATGACCACGCGGGCATTTGAACGATATTCGGGTACAGACGATTACATCGCCAGTGACGATCTAAAACAGGCGGTCAACATGAGTATCGTCTTGGGTCGACCTCTGTTGATCAAGGGCGAACCGGGCACGGGAAAGACCATGTTGGCGCGGAGCATCGCGAAAGCGCTGGAGATGCCCATCTTGGAATGGAGCATTAAGTCCACCACAAGAGCGCAAGATGGTCTGTATGTGTACGACACGGTGCAGCGTCTTCATGACAGTCGATTCAACGACAAAGACGTGGCAGACATTTCCCAATACATTCGACTCGGACCCGTGGGCCGAGCCTTTGATGAAGAGGGACAACACGTCTTATTGATCGATGAGATCGACAAAGCCGATCTCGAATTTCCAAACGATCTATTGGCCGAGATCGACCAAATGAAATTCACGGTCTCGGAAACCGGACGAATCGTCGTCGCCAAGGTGCGTCCCATTGTGATCATCACCTCCAATTCGGAGAAAGAGCTTCCGGATGCATTTCTTCGTCGGTGTATCTTTCATTACATCGCATTCCCCGAAGCTACGCTGATGGAACAAATCGTTCGAGTTCACTTTCCCAATCTCGAAGATCGTCTCCTGGCCCAAGCTATGGCGCGTTTCTATCGGATTCGTGAGGTGGATGGGCTGCGTAAACGACCGTCCACCAGTGAACTACTCGATTGGATCCAAGTGCTTCGTGCTGCGGGTGTCGCCATCGAACGATTGGAGAGCGAGCTGCCCTTCCTCGGTGCGTTGCTCAAGAATGAAAAGGATCAACAACAGGTGGCGCGATGGGTCTCCGGTAACGAACCCAGTCGCTTCAACGGCTGATGTTTACGGAACTCTTTGTTCGGTTGCGAGCCCATCAGGTCGGCGTGACACTTCACGAGTGGTTAACCCTGATAGAGGCGCTGGAACGTGGGTTGATCGCCCCGAATCTGACCAGCTTCTATTACGGCGCACGGGCAATCTTGGTGAAGCGCGAAGCGGACTTCGATCGTTTTGACGAGGTATTTCTTGAACTCTATCGAGGGATAGAGACTGGCGAAGAAGTGCTTGAGGGGGTGTTGGACTGGCTCGATGACCCCAAGCGACTTCGGTACCTGTCCGAGGAGGAAATGGCGGCCTTGGAGGGGTTGGATTTGGACCGTCTCCGCGAGTTGTTTGAACAACGACTCAAAGAACAAACAGACAGGCATGACGGCGGAAATCGTTGGATTGGAACGGGGGGGACTAGTCCCTTTGGCCATGGGGGCTTCCACCCGACAGGTGTTCGTGTGGGCGGCATGGGAAGAGGTCGGCAAGCGGTTCAAATCGCCTCCAAACGACAATTCCAGGGCTATCGGAATGACATTGTGCTCGACACTCGGCAGATTCAGGTTGCGTTGCGTCGATTACGACGACTGGTGCGCCAAGGACGACAGGACGAACTCGATGTGGATGAGAGCATCGATCGGACGTGTCGCAACGCGGGCGATTTGGAGTTGGTCTTCCGGGCCCCCCGTCGAAATCCGATTCGCATGGTCTTGCTCATGGACGCCGGAGGAAGCATGACACCACACGCTCGGTTGGTGTCCCGGCTTTTTTCAGCGGCAAGCAAGGGGGGGCAGTGGAAGAGCTTTCAGTCCTATTATTTTCACAATTGCGTTTACGAAAATGTTTGGTCGGACATCAGCATGCAAGAAAGCACGGCGTTTTCCACCACACAGCTGATTTCGGAGGCGACGCCACAGAGTGTGTTGGTGATGGTTGGCGATGCCGCGATGCACCCGGGTGAATTGACCGAACGCTTTGGATCCATCGACTATTGGCACCGCAATGAAACGCCGGGGGTGGAGTGGTTGCAACGCTTGCGAAAGGCCTATCCCGTCAACGCGTGGGTCAATCCCATGCCTGAGCGATGGTGGAATGCCTCAAGCCTCTACTTGATTCGACGATTGTTCCTCATGTTTCCATTGACCCTATTGGGTCTCGATGATGCCGTGACCCATTTGCGCAGCCAACCTTCTTAGTTGTTGTACTCGCGTACAAATGGACGCTCCTCAGCGCCAATGATAGGCTGGGCCTGAGCCGAACAACGTCGAATGAGACTATACAACCTCTTACTCTTGCTTCTTGTGTGCCTCTTCGCCGGGGGTGTGTCTGCTCGTGTGCAAGAGTGGCCGCCACCGATTACACCGTCCTCCGCGCCCTTGCTGGGTGGGACACGTACTTTAGAAGACCACTGGGAAAACGCTGTTTCTCGCTTAAAGAATGGCGATTACGCCACAGCCCAGAGTTACTTGCAGTACTTGTCCGAGCATCGAGAGAGTGAAGGGATCCGAAACTTGTTCTTGGTCAGCGCGGTGGTTGTGCAGCACGCGGGAAGCGGCGTCATGATGGATGAGGGTTTGGCGTCGAATCTAGTGCACCGAGCGCGCACCTTAGCACCCGAAGCCCCTGGCCCGCTTTTGACGTCGGCGGCCCGACGCTTTTTTACACAACCGGGGGTAGCAATCAGCGATTTGGCGGCTGGCTTATCCATGGCCTGGAACCACTTACCAACCCGTGTTCTCATGGTTGGACGGGCCGCAATGGCATTGATGATCGCTCTGTCGCTGACGCTCTTTTTCTTGGGTTTTGTGACCCTCCTTCGATACGCGGGCCGGTTGATACACGATACATCGCACGTGTTCCCGAAGGCCTTCCGAGGCGGCCCATTGGCGTTGGTGGTACTGAGTCTGGTCACCGTCGTTCCGCTCTCGTTGGGCGCCGGATTGACTATCCTTGGGCTCCTGTGGCTGGTTTTACTGTGGCCCTATTTCCGAACCAACGAGCGAGTGATGGCCAGTTTATTGGCGCTCATGACGGCAGGCGTTCCTGTGCTGAACGGTGTGTATGCGGAGGCGCTCGAATATCCTTCAACCGTCGAATCGGTGATCTTTGAGTGTGTGTATGGTCGGTGTTCCACGAAACATCAGGAGCGTTTGGAGGTCGCCATTGAAGCGGGCGATCGTGTCCACGATTCGAACATTGCGCTCGGAACTCATTTCGCACGCAAAGCGTCCAAGTCTCAGGGGGCTGCAGTGGCTTCTCAGGAGTCTGCTGAACGTCATTTTAAGGCGGCCTTGGCTTACGACAAGGACAGTTACGCAGCCTTGGTAAATTTGGCCAACGTGGAGTATGTGCGCGCCCATCAACAGTGTCGGATGCGAGGTCCGGGAGCCGTGCCTGCACTTGATTTGGTGGGGGAACGCTACGCGAGAGCTTCTGCAATTGGGGTGCGGCCAGTTGAATCTGAATACAATCGCAGTGTTCTCCACAAACATCTTGGCGAAGACTCCGAAGCAGGCTTTTTTCGAGCGCAAGCGGCCGCTTTGAAGCCGGTCAAGGTCAAGCGGTTTATCGAAAACGCACCGAAATCCGACAAACAAGTATGCCCTGTCGGATTTAACGCCAATGTGGAGTTAATGAATGTCCCCATCTCTGTCTCGAGCCTGTGGGCAGGATTGTGGCAACAAAGGCCGAGAACCGAGCCCCTGTTAATGCCCTACAGTCGTCTTCTGGTCGGTACCGTGGAAGCTACGTTTTTTCTCCCCTATGGTCTAGCGTGTGGGCTCTTGCTCTTGTTGTCCGGTGTTCTGATGCGTTTTATGAGCCCTGCAAAGCGTTGCACGGTGTGCGGTAGAGTGACCTGTGCGCGTTGCCGTCGTGAGATCCGCCACGTGGATGTGTGTCCGCGATGTCTGGAGATTCGCCTGAAAGGGGCGTTCGTGGATTCGCGTGAACGCTGGCTCCAGGAGCGGGAACGGGTCGAAACACAGGTTCGGGGGGCTCGAGCGTTGGTCTGGTGGTCCGTGCTCGTACCTGGCCTGTCTCAACTGAGCAATGGGCGCTCAGTGTCCGGTGTAGTGTATCTGTTCTTGTTCTCATTGCTCACTGTGTTTGCGTTCTATGGGCCACTATTAATTTCGGAAGCTGCACCGACTTTGGAGACATTCGGCCTGGGTTCATGGATTGTGGTCACGTGTGCCGCTTTCTTGTATTTGGCTTCCTTGTATAGCGCCTGGCGGATGCGGAGAAATGCCTGACATGGACGACACCACGAAAAAACAGCGCAGGACATTGGACCGAGTACTTCTTCGGGCAGGACAAGGGAACGCCAGTGGCATCGTTACGGTTAGCGCCGCGGACGGCGAAGTGGCCATTCATTTGCTCCACGGAAAGATTGCTGGGGTGTATTCCAAGGGGGCCCTGGGCTGGGATCTCACCGACTTCTTGGTCGAAAGTGAGACGGTGGCTCCAAACGTATTGGTTCAAATGAACCGGCGCGCGAAGAAGGCCGGCAAATGTTTGGAAGATATGTTGGTTGAGCGAGGTGTGGTCCAAGAAGAGGTTTTGCAGCGCCTGGTACAGGTCCAAGTCACGGAAACACTCTTGGCGGCGTTGGAAAGGCAAGACGTGCAGATGAGTTTGGTTGATGCAACACCCAGACCGACACCGTACCTCAATCCAATACCGGCACCGTTTCTCATTAAGCGATCAGTGGGACGACGCGAACAGTTGCAGGCATTGCGAAAAAAATTGGCGGGTCCAACGGCGGTGTACGACAAGGTCGAATCGACCATTCCCCGTGTGCTGGGGGCCGATCGGGGACGCATCGAACTGCTGGAAGACACGGAGCTGACCGGTGCGGATCGCCTGGTGTACTATCACTGCAACGGTGCGAAGACGGTGGAACAACTGGTCTTTGCGTCTTGCTTGGGGGAGTTTGAAACCCGTAAATCTCTGGTTTGTTTGCTGGAGTTTGGGTTGGTCCACTTGGTCCACGAGGAAGGCAAAGGACAACGGCTTCAGCGTGAACACGTGTGGTGGCCACGGATTCTAAGAACGTTATCCTATGGGGTGAGCGTAGCCTTGATTATCGGGTTTTTGGGGTGGCGTCCTGCATTACTTCAAGATCCAAAAGCACTTGTGTCTGCCATGTCTGCACCATTAGAGTTTCGGAAGCAGGAGTATCAGACATCGCGAATTGTTCAGGCGCTTGAAGGCTATCGCTTGCTGCGTCGTGAGTATCCTGCAAATCTAAATGTGTTGGTGCATGAAGGATTGATGAAAGAGAAGGACATGCTACCACCGAAGCGTAATCCAGATCTGGTGTACGTCAGAAACGTAGAGAAACCATGGGAATATCAACTGATCACAAAGAAAAAGTAAGAAACGCCGGTGTGTCCACTGAGGATACGGACGCCGCCGGGAGCCTTACGTTTGACGACCAAGACACTTTCCAGAGTGTTCGTGGCCCCAACGATGCGCATCTGCGTCTCATCCAGCGTAAGTTAGGAGTCATCATCGCAGTACGTGGAAACACGTGCCAGCTTCGTGGCGATGAATTTGCTGTCGACCTTGCTCGTGATGTGTTGGACCAGCTGGAACGAGTTGCTCGAAAGGGTCACCCCGTGTATCCCCCGGACGTGTCGCGCGCCATCGACATTTTGTCGGCGAACAGTGGGGTGCAACTGGAATCCATCTGGCTGGACACCGTGTTCATTTCCGCTTCGAAGAACCGGGTTGCACCGAAGAACCTCGGCCAAAAGATGTATATCGAGGCCATTCGAAAACACGATTTGGTATTTGGTGTCGGACCTGCCGGTACCGGAAAGACGTATCTAGCCATGGCCATGGCCGTGGCTGCATTGACCAATGATCAGGTCAAACGGATTGTGTTGGCTCGTCCCGCGGTGGAAGCCGGCGAAAAACTGGGATTTCTACCCGGCGATCTCGCTGAAAAGGTCAATCCGTATTTGCGCCCACTCTATGATGCGCTGAATGACATGGTCGGATTTGAGCGCGCCCACCAATGGATGGACAAAGGTGTCATGGAGGTGGCCCCATTGGCGTTTATGCGGGGACGGACACTTAACGACAGTTTTGTGATCTTGGACGAGGCCCAAAACACCACCATTGAACAAATGAAAATGTTTCTGACTCGCCTTGGTTTCAATTCATGCGCGGTCGTCACCGGAGACATCACACAGACGGATTTGGCGCCCGGCCGTCAGTCCGGATTGAAGCATGCCCTCAGCATCCTCAAAGGGGTCGACGACATCGAACTCTGTTACTTCACCGATAAAGACGTGGTGCGGCACCCGCTCGTACAGCGGATCATCCAAGCCTATGACGGCCCGAGCGAGCAGACCGAGCGTGAAGTGGACGCTAATTCTGACGATGGCGACGAGCGTTCTACGGACGAATGAGCATTGACATCTACAATCGCCAACGTCGCATAACAGGGTTTGACACCGCCTCCCTACGGCGTCGGTCTGCGACGATCCAGCATGCTGCTGACATCATGGAGTTGGAGGTGTGTGTCTTGCTTGTCAGTGATGTTCGGATTCACGATCTCAATCGGACATGGCGCGGTATTGACCGCCCTACGGATGTACTAAGCTTCTCTCAAAAAGAGGGGCAATTTGCGCCACTGAAGAGCATGACCTTGGGGGATGTTATGATCAGCTTGGAGCGAGCCGACGCGCAACGAACCGAGCGCTCGTTGTTGGATGAGGTCACCCACTTGTTGATTCATAATGTGTTGCATTTGTTGGGCCACGATCATGCGGAGTCGACTGAAACGCGAAGAATGCGGGTCGAAGAGGAACGGATCTGGCAAGCCATTCGGGACGTTGAGTCTGACTAAGCAGAGGACTCTTCGTTGGGTTCATCGACCCAGCGAACCCCGAGGCCATCGGCCAACCGATTGTAATAGTTAAACAACGCCACCACTTGCACAGCGTCGTGAATGGCCCGGTCGTCAAAGCCCTGGTCCCGGAGCATGTTGAGATCCTCGGGCCCCATCGAATGCGTTGAGAGCGTTAGTTTCTGTGCGAATTCAACCAGTGCCCGATCGGAGGGTGGCAAGTCCGCCGCCAAGGGATCGGTCATGATCGCGTTGGCCAAGGCGGCATCACCCGATTCTACACGGAGATCCTCCCCGTGAGATCGGAGTCAGTACTCACACTGATTGAAGACGCTCACCGCGGTGGCCAGCATTTCACGCTGGCTTCGAGACAAGGGAGATTGCCCGAACATGACATCGCGGTAGAGGGCGAGGGCCGTTCGAAGAACGGGGGGATTGAGACTCATGGAGCGCAGGATGGAGGCCACTTTACCGGCGCGACCGACGGCCGCATCATAAAGGCGCTTTAGCAACCCGGTGGCGTGTTCCGGGGCAACGGTTTGTATCCACATGCCGCCAGTGTACACCCTCTACTTCGGCGGATCATTCTCAAAGAGGGAAAGTTGCTGACTCGTTTTCGGAGGGCGCTTGAAGGTAGAGTGTCTCGGGTGTGCAATGGCATCCAAGGTTGTGTTGTCGAACCCCAGGCGTTTGCAGGTGGTTAGATACAAGGTCTCGATGGCCTCCCAATAGGCACCGCTACCATGCATACGAACTCCGAATCGATTGTCTGTTCGACGTCCGCCTCGACAATCTTCGATGCGGTGAAAGATGCGGTCAGCACGACCGGGAAATGCGTTTCGGATCCGTTCTTCGAAGACCTGCTCGACGGGCCCCGGAAGCCGCACCAAAATATGTCCTGCTCGTGTTGCGCCCGCCTGGCGTGCGCTTTCCAGGATCTGGGGTATGTCCTCGTCGTTCAGACCGGGAATGATGGGGGCTACATTCACCCCCACGCGGATCCCTGCGTCCACCAGCCGTCGGATGGTCTTGAATCGCCGGGCAGGGGTCGGCGCAAAGGGTTCGACCAACCGGCACTTGTTCGGGTCCATAAAAGGGATGCTGAGGGTCACTGCGCACGCCGCATGTTGGTTTAACTGGGTCAATACATCGATGTCACGTTCGATGAGTGACGCCTTGGTGATGATGCCCACGGGATTGCGATATTCAGCGCATACCTTCAACAGGCTCCGTGTGATTTGATGGGTGGCCTCCAGCGGTTGGTAGCAGTCGGTATTGCCACTAAACAGGATCAACTCCCCTTTCCAGGAGGACTTCATAAATGCATCGCGAAGCAATGAAGCAGCGGCTCTCTTGACCACAATTTTTCGATCGAAATCTGTTCCGGCGCCGAAGTCGAGGAACTGATGACTTGGCCGAGCGTAGCAATATGCGCAGGCATGCATGCAACCTCGGTATGGATTGATGCTCCAGGTGAAGGGGAGGTCCGGACTTGTGTTTTTACTCAAGATTCCAGCGCTCTTGTCCTCGTAAATGCTCAGGGAGACCTTGGGTGGGGGACCCTCCCACTCCAGCGCTCCGTGGTGAAAGGGGTTGGGGGGATTCGAAACGGCTTGGAGGGTTTGGGACGGCCGAGTCATTACTGAACAAATGTACACCATTCCGGGAGGTCCGTCAACTCTCGTGCACAACGGTCGGTGCGGGTCCCCGGGGGATTCTGAAGGCGACCTCTTGGCGTCTTTGCTTTTGGGGCGAATTTTTCGCCCTATGGGCGGTTGATTTTGGTAGGATACTACCTCAGACAACCCGTCGAGGTGATGGTCATGTTCAAGTTCTTTCGTGTTGGTGGAAGCGTGCTTGTGGCACTGGGCGCTGTGTTTCTTGGTTGTGGGGGCTCTGGTGGGAGCTCGAATCCAAACAGTCCTCCTCCCATCGTGCTGCCCGATGGAGACGACAATGTGGTGGCCTTGGCCAACGCGAACGCGTTGGAGTTTGGCCAGACATACACGGCGCTGGCGGTGACCAAAAAGTACGTCTATGCATGCGTGCCAGCGTTTGGAATGCAGGTGGGCACGTTGAATGGACCGGGAGAGCTTACCCTGACCGTGACGGAGGGGCTCTTTCCCAGTGGTACGGGGTGCAGAGCGATCACGACCGGACCGGATGGGATGGTCTTTATGGCGGGGCAGGCGACGGATGGAGGCTCTTGGATTGCGTCCATGGCCGATGGTGCCGCAACGTCCAACGGCGAGCTTCCTTTGCATTCGGTAGTCTCCCTTGGCGATGGCATGGTGGAAGACCTGCTGGCGACGGATACGCATGTATATGTGGTGTTGGGCGACGCCGGTCTGCGGGTATTGAGCCGCGACGGTGGCAATTTGTCCGAAGTCGCTCAGCTGGTGGATGGCTTTGACCAGGCCTTGGGTCTGGCTATGCATGGAACCCACACGTTGATCGTGGGCAATGGTCCGGCGGGTCTGGCCGTGGTGGATGTCCTCAATCCGAGCGCACCCGCCATCACAAACACGTTCAAGACGTACGGTGTGGGTCGAAAAGTGGACGTGTCCGGCGATTTCGCTTTCGTGGCGGCCGTGGGAGGGGGCGTGTCGGTCCACGACCTGACCCAAGCGGATCCATATCCCCCAGTGGCCAGCTGGCCGACCCATTCTTCGACCATGGACATCTCTGTAACCGACGCCGGATTGGCGTTTGTCGCCAACTGGGAAGACTTGGTGGTGTTGGATGTGTCTGTGCCTCAGAACATTCAATTTTTGGCCAGTGAAGTGATCACCACAGGCGGCGGCTCCTCGAAGGTGGTTGGCGTGGTAGGCCGCGATGATGTGGCGTACGTTGCGGATTGGTCGACACTGGCAACCTACATGTATGTTGAGGGTCGGTCCGCCCCCGACATCCATCTGAGCAAGACCAAACTCAAGTTTGGGCTGGTCTCTCTCAAGAAAGGCAAGGCGATCTTGGTGGAGAACTTCGGGTCCGAACCACTCGAGGTCAGCAATATTCAATCCGACAATCCGCTCTTTCAAGTCGATGTGTCCGCGGAGACCATGGTGATTAACCCCGGTGGTATCGACTATCTAGAGATTGTGTTCGAACCGGTTGACGACAGTGAGGTGAAAGCCCATTTGACCATGACCACCAATGATCCGGATGAGTCGTTGGTCGACATCCCTCTGAGCGCCAACGTCATTAGCGGGAAGCAGTTGGGTGGCCCCTTTGATGGGGACGAGCCCATGATCTATCTCGAAGTGGACACAGGCAAAGATGTGACGGTCATGAGTGAGCACGCAGGCAAAGTGGTGCTGCTCGCCTATTTCGCCACCTGGTGAGGCAGCTGTGGTCTGGAGTTATCAGACTTTCAGCAAGCTTATCCCCCTCTAAAAGCACAAGGCGCAGTTTTCATTGGTGTCGCCATACCCGGTGACACCAAAGTCCAGATCGACGCTTTCAAACAGAACTATGGCATCGAATTCGATACCTGGAGCGACATGAACAGTAACTTCCAGGAGTTGGTGGCTCCTGGTGGCCGCATGTTCCCCATCGAAGTGGTCATCGATAAAAAGGGGAAGATCCGTTATTTGGAGAATGACTACGTGAAGGGTGAGGCCATCAAGGTCGTTCAGGATCTGCTCAACGAGTAAGGATCATTCAGAGCGGCGATCATTGCTCCGACCGTGTGACAGGCTCGAAGTGTGCAAAATTTCTACACACAGGCCTTTTAATGGGCGTTCTTGTCACACTACGATGTTTGCGGGTTCGAACAAAACGGCTCACTGAACGGCTTTCCAACCCCCTTGTGTTATTGGTATGCTCCTTGCTATTCAATGGAAGGGTACGTGTTTGCGCGCGCTGACCGCCTGGCGCTGTGCGCACCGGGGAGAAGATAGAAATGTACAAGGGCTCACCGTGGTGGAAACGAACACTCGCTATTTCGTGCACGTTTGTGTGGCTGGTGGGCTGTATTATCGACCCTGTGCCCTTTCCAGGACCCCAAATGATGGCTCCGGAAGACACGGGTTTTACTGAGCCCAATGACGTGTTTGCATCCCAAGACGCGGTTTCATCGGACGGAGGAGCCCCGGACACGGACACATCGGAACCGAGTGTTGATGTGGCGAACTCCTTTATGGCGTTGTTTGAGCTGATCAATGACAGCAGTGAGAGTGTCTATATACAGACCGGAACCCAGAGTGGACCGCCCTCGTGGTATTCGGTGAGCACCGCCGATGGGGTGATCTTGTCCATTCACGACGATTGTTCGGTGCCGAATTGTGACGATCCGGACGGTGGTGTGTGTGGGATCGGACTCTCGATAGCGAAAGAGATCAAGCCGGGTGAATCCCAGCAAGCCCAATGGGATGGCCGGATATGGGAGCATCTCAGCGATGGGGACCCGGGCGCCATGGGCTGTGAGCAAGCGGTAAACAGCACTACTATGTCGTACACCGTGACCTTGTGTTGGGGCATCGCAACGCTTCAAGACGATCCCGGAGAACAGGTGACCGACAGCACCTGTGAATCCGTGGCCTTCGAGGCGGACCAGACGACGCCGACTGTGGTTACGATTACCGGTCCCGGTCCGGACACATCAGACGGTCGTTAGCTTGCTCTTGGGCGGTTTCGACACGTGTGGATTGCCACGAACACTGAATCGCCATGGTTTTTCTGCCCATTCTCCCGCGTAATCCACACCGATCCGAGGGCTGGTCTCCATACAGTCTGTGGGGATCGTTTGATCCGGCACAATGATTAGGGGGCCAGAAACCAAATCGCTTTGGTTCAAACTGCGGTTGATGTGCAAGGCGCGAGTGAGTTTTCCGGGGCCGTTCGTTGTCCTTTCGATACCGGCAATGGGTTCCACACCTCGAATGAGTACGGCGCTTGGCTTTCCTTCTGGCCAAGTGACCACATTGAACATTTCGTACATCCCATAGATCAAATATACGTAGGCGCGTCCGGGCGGTCCGAACATGGGTGCTGTCCGTTTGGTTTGGCCTTTGGACGCATGGCAGGCTTGATCCTCCATGCCACGATAAGCCTCTGTTTCCACAATTCGACCGGCGAGGAGGCCTCGGTTTGGATGGTTGTGAATAAGCAATGAGCCCAATAATCTGGGGGCGACAACCAGGGGATCGTTGGCGTAGAAACGGTGTGGAAATGGGGAGCTTTGTGATGGAGTCACGGACTCAGCGTGCGGGCACAGCGAAATCCTAGAAATGTCTTGGTCTCGTCTTGCGTGTGGGATTGGCTTCGATCTCGAGGACGCGCAGCGCACAGTTCCGTTTCTTGAGTGGTGGTTATTGTGACGACGTGGGCATAGCTGCCCCCCCGATAGCCCCTGGAGCCGCTGCCGAGCTTGGAAGAGGGCTCGTTGATCGGTTGGTCCAAACCATCATAGCCGTTGCAAATGTTCACTCGATCGCCGTTGTCACAGATGGCGTGGCAGTTCGTGTCCTCCGCTGTGCAGACGTTGTTCTCGACCTCGTTCTTGCAGGTCTGGAATCGGTCATGAATGTCTTCGACCCATTCGCTGACGTTTCCTCCCATGTCAAAGATCGACTGTCCCCCCAATTGGACCACATCGTCAGTCGAGTCCCCCACCTTTCGGGGGCCATATGCAGGGCCGGTCACATGGTCGGTATTGCATCCCTTGATCGCGACCTTCTTGGTGTTACACGCTGCGAGATTATCGCCCCATGGCGCGTATTTTGTGCTGCCTTCGGTCGCAACCAACTCCCACTCATATTCGGTGGGCAGTCGTTTTCCTTTGGACAGACAATAGGCCTTGGCCTGCTCCCAGGTCACATTTACTACGGGGTGGTGGTCGAACTTGCCGTCGGAGCGGTTGTAGTACTTTTGGATACTGCCCGCGTTGCCGAACTTGGGTTCGCTGCAATCGTCCAACTCGACGCAATGCAGGTATTGCAGGTTGCTTACTTCGTGTGCATCAATTTCGAATGCGGCGATGGTGACATCCATGGTGGGTGCCGACGGCAGGGGATCTTCCTTGGCGATGTTTTGGATGATGCTGGTTGACGAGTGGGCCATGCAATAGTCTTTTTCGCTTATCTCGAAGCTCCCCTCACAAATGTCTGTTGTTCCGAATGTGAAGGTCAATACAGCGGGATCGTCAATTCGAACCATTTGAGTGGGCACTGGCGGTGTCTTGCCAGTGGCACATCCCAGCATCAAGAGGCATGAGCCGAGCACCACCATGGTACGGATCGCTTGCATCTTAGAAGCGCACAGTTCCATACAGATGGCCCCCTCCTGTCGTGGGAACAAAGCCTATATGGAAGGGCAACCCAGCTCTTTCTTCCACCAAATCAACCGAATCCACCGCATCGCGTACAGCTTCCCATACGAGTAGGCTGATACCGATGCCGAGCATGGAGCCGCCGACGCCGTATCCAAGGTTTTGGTACAGTTGCAACTCTTTGAACAACTCTGTGTCACGAAATTCTTCTTCTGCCAAACGGTACGCGATGATTCCGCCGGCAATAGAGACTACGCCTAGGGTGACCCCGGTCCAACCCAAGTAGGAGCGCCACGATGGCGTGGGATCGATGAGGAAGAGTTTAAATTCCAAGTTCTTTTCAAGGCTCTCTTCCACCGTAAACGTCTGATTGATGCTGGTATACCGGTTTTTCTTAATCACGATCTGGTGGGTACCGATCTCAAGCTTGGGTGTCTGCCGGTAGGGCGTAATTCCGACATTCTTGCCATCGATGTAGATGGTGGCGTCGCGCACATTGACCGAGAGCGAGATGGTTCCGGTTTTGATGACTTTCGCCAGGTCAAAGTGATATTTCCCCTCCTGTTTGGAGAACACCTGAATCTGGGCTTCCTTAGACACATAGCCTGTCTTAGTTAGAAAAACGTTGTATTTTCCCGGATCGAGTTTTCGGGTGAGCGGTGTGGTGCCAATGATGTTGTGCTTTTCACTAAGTGCGACCTGTGCACCCTCCGGGGTGCTTGTGATCGAAATCGGCGGCTGCGCGATCACTTTGCATTTCTCGATCGAACGTTTCACGCTGACGATGTCCGGTGGATCGGTGCCACTGTGTTCCTTCTTGTAGGCTTCAATGTACAATTTGTAGTTGGTGACGCATCCTTTCCACTCACCGAGCTGGTCATGGGCATAGGCCAGGTTGTAATACACAGCGGTGATTGGTTGCAGCTTTAAGCTCTCTCGGAACTTGGCGGCAGCTTCAAGGTATTGGCCGTTTTCTACGAGCTTCTTCCCATCGATGGCCAGTTTCTCCGCCCGCTCTTTGGGAGAAAGGTCTTCGCCGGCGGGCGGCGGTGTTTCCTGAGCGAACGAACATGGCACAAGCAATGTCATTACGAGCCCAAAAACGACAATGGATTCGCGGTTTCTCAACTGCGTGACCTTCCTTATCCTGATGGGGGCAAAGTACCTATGAAGCGGAGTGAGGTCAAGTTCGGGTCCTGTTGCGCCGGCTTCCTGGGCTGTTCAAGAGAAAGACAGTGGGGTGGGGACGGACTCAGTGATTCACTCGATACGGTCTTATAGTGGCGATTATCGAGCGAGTTTTGCACGAATAGCAACGATGATCATGCCCTTCTTGTACGATCGGCCTGCTTGGAAAAACAACCCACCATCGTGGACCTTCACCGTTGTTTTGAGTCCACCGACTGCCATCTCGAGTCTTAGCAAAGAGCGCTCAATGCCCAGATAGGTGAGGGAGAGCGTCGTATTGTTGGGGAGCGATTCCTGACCCTTCTTGGACTTGGTCAACACGAGACGACTGCTATTCATGAGTGTAAACGATTGAAAGCGCGTACCGAACGACCGGCTTAGATACCGGGCGATGGGTTTCAGTTTCGGATCCATGTGTTGGTCGCCATGAGTGGCATGAATCACTTGAATGTCACAATGAACCGGTTTCGAATCGGTATTGACGACCGGATCTGAACTCAGTCCCATGATTAGGGAAGCAGCGATTAGAGTCAGGTTCATCAGATGTAGTCCTCTTCTTCATCCACAAAGTG
>Ga0114996_10002827_pt1 | contig 22060 bp, 16 predicted proteins | sample ArcticOcean_MG_C_4_FD_87039 | JGI IMG/M metagenome (GOLD analysis project Ga0114996, IMG submission 87039) | Marine microbial communities from western Arctic Ocean - ArcticOcean_MG_CB4_134 | ecosystem: Environmental > Aquatic > Marine > Oceanic | place: Arctic Ocean: Canada Basin | collected... | reverse complement strand
GAACTCCGCGCGTACAGACCCGGTACGGTCCCCGACGACCCGGCGTTCCAGCTAGAGGACGGGCTCCGGCGAGCGCTCGCGGCTCGCGGCCTCTTCGAGGCCCACACTCCGGCCTTCGCACCGGAGGGAGAGGGTGACGTCGAGGTGATGAACCCGCTTTCGACCACCGAACGCTTCATGCGGCGCACGCTCATACCTGCGCTCCTTCGGCGAGTGGAGCACAACTTCGCGCGCGGTAGCCGCGACGTGCGGCTCTTCGAGATTGGTACGTCGTTCAGGAGGGCCGGACCGGGTGAGCCGCCCCAAGAGGAGACACACGTCGCCGCGGTTCTGACCGGCCGGAGGGCTCCGCCACACTGGGCCTCCGAGGACGAGGCGCTCACCATCTGGGACCTCAAGTCCCTCTTGGAGGACGTGGCGACAAGGACATACGGAGAGGGTGCCAGCGTCGAGCCCGGAGGGGCGGACTCCGCCCGGCTCGACAGTGACGCATCCTTTACTGTTCGGCGAGCGGGCGACGCTGTGGGGCGCGGGGGCCGGGTCGCATCGGGTGTCGTGGACGCGCCGGTGTGGGCGGGATCGGTGTGGGCTCTCGAGATCACATTGCCGTCCTCCGTCGACGCGCGGCAGCCGACGACCTACCAGGCGCTCCCCACGTTTCCAGCCATCGAGCGCGACCTGGCGCTTCTCGTCCCCCACGGGATACCGTCGGAGCAGGTCGCCACGACGATCCGCACAGCGGGCGGTTCGCTGCTGGAGGCTGTCGAGCTCTTCGACGTGTATCGCGGCAACATTGGAACGGAGGTCGCCCGATCGCTCGCGTTCCGCTTGCGTTTCCGCGCGCAGGAGCGGACCCTGAAGGATAAGGAAGTGGACAAGGCGGTGCAGTCTGTGCTGCGCGGCCTCGAGGAGGAGCTAGTTGTCAAAGCCCGGGGATAACGGTGGCGCACCTGAGAGGCAGGCCTTCGACGCATTGGAGCGGGCGGTGGCCCAAACTCTCGAGCGCCTTCAGACGATGACCAACCGTATGGCGGAGGCAGATGCCCGGAACTCCGAGCTAGGAGAGCTCGTGAAGCGTTTCACTGGCGATGAGGGCGAGGCCGGCCGGATTCTCACCCGTGTGAAGACACTCGAGGACGAGAACGTCGACCTTCACGCGCGGCTTGATCAGGGCCGTGAGGGGGTCGACCGCTTGTTGGCCAAGATACGCTTCTTGGAGAACCAGGTATGAGCGCCGACAAGACCTCGGTGACCGTCCGGATCGCAGGCGAAGAGCACACGATCCGCGCCAGCGCGGAGCCCAGCTACACGCGGAAGTGCGCCGAGTTGGTGGATGACCGCATTCACCAGATTCGCTTGCAGGCCGGCCTGATCGAGGGACACAAAGCCGCCATTCTGGCTGCGCTCTCGATTGCCGACGAGTGCTTCCAGGCGCGGGAAGAGACGGAGCGGCTTCGGCACGAGCTCTCCGAGCGGGCCAACGCTCTCGCCAGTCGCCTCCAGGAAGCGGTTCCAGACGGCCGAGCCTAGGACTCCGGATTGCCGGCGCCTAGCGAGCCGCCTCGGCTTGCGTTCGCCTTCCACCGCAACCTATTCTCACTTGGTTAGGGTCCCTCCCGCCCGTATGGAGGTTCGAGCGGGTGGAAAGGGAGTTTCGCTCACCCTCGGCTGCGTTATGCAGCTGATTTCGGAGTTCATACATGATCACCCCGCCCGTACTGTTGGCGGCGGCGGTGGGACTCGTTCTAGGCGCACTGGTCGGATTCGCGATATCACGATCTCGGGAAAGAGCCCGGCAGCAGCTAGAGAAACAAGGCGCGCAGGACGAGGCCTCCCGCATCCTAGAGAGGGCGCGAGAGCAAGCAGAGAGCGCTCGTAAGGCCGGTGAACTCGCTGGGCGAGAGGAGGGCTTTCGTCTCCGCGAGCTTTGGGAGAAGGAGGAGGGTCGTCGGCGCGAGGAGATCGAGCGCGCCGACCGCCGAGCCGAGGAACGGTCCGACTCGATGGACCGTCGGTTCGACCTCCTCGATGCGCGCGAAGGCGATCTCGAGGAACGCACAAGCACGCTCGCTCAGCGGGAGGAGGCGCTCGCGGCTCAGGTCGGACAGATCGAGCAGGAGCGCGTCGAGGTCCGACACCGACTCGAGAGGATCGCCGGGCTGAGCGCCCACGAGGCGAAGCAGGAGATTATCTCCGACCTCCACGACGCAGCCAAAGCCGAAGCCGCCAACTCCCTACGGGAGATCAAAGAGCAGGCGCAGCGAGAGGCAGAGGGTGAGGCACGCAAGATCGTGGCGCTCTCGATCCAGCGGATGGCCGCCGACCTGACGGCTGAGACGACGGTTTCGGTCGTTCAGCTCCCATCCGATGAAATGAAGGGGCGCATCATCGGGCGCGAGGGCAGAAACATCCGGTCCTTCGAGCAGGCGACCGGGGTCGACGTCATCATCGACGACACCCCCGAGGCCGTCGTGCTTTCGGCGTTCGATCCTGTCCGGCGGGAGGTGGCGCGCATCGCTCTCCAGAGGCTCGTCGAGGACGGGCGCATCCATCCAGGCCGCATCGAGGAAGTCGTGGAGAAGGCAGCGGAAGAGGTTGAGGCGGCCATGGTCACCGCGGCCGAGGAGGTGCTTTACGAGCTGGGCATTCACAACGTCCATGCCGAGATCGTGAAGACACTCGGCCGCCTCCGCTTCCGGACGTCCTACGGGCAGAATCAGCTTCAGCATTCCAAAGAGGTGGCGCTCCTCGCGGGCACGATGGCCTCGGAGATGGGCCTCGACATTCAGGCGACCAAGCGCGCCGGAATACTGCATGATGTAGGAAAGGGAATGACACACGAGCACGAAGGAACCCATGTCGAGCTCGGTTATCGGCTCTGCAAGAAGCACGAAGAGAGCGAGATCGTGCTCAACTCGATTCGCGCCCACCACGACGAGGAGCCGCACTTCTTCGCCGAGACGTTCCTGGTGAGCGCGGCTGACGCAATCAGCGGGTCACGACCGGGAGCGCGCAGGGAGATGTTTGAGGGCTATGTGAAGCGGCTGGAGAAGCTCGAAGAGCTCGCCATGGAGCATCCTGGCGTGGAGCGTTGCTTCGCCATCCAGGCCGGACGCGAGCTCCGCGTAATGGTCCAGCCCGACAAAGTCCGCGACGGGGAGATGGCCCAGCTTTCCGAGGCGGTGGCGCGAAAGATCGAGGCCGAGCTCCAGTATCCAGGACAGATCAAGGTCGTGGTCATACGCGAGACCCGCACTGTGGATTTCGCGCGGTAAGGGCGTGCCGTATGGCGCGCTGTGGCACGGGCCACGCACATTCTTTCCACCGATAGATGGACCCCTCCGCGAGGGTACTTTCATGGCCAGATTCCCCCACGTCTTCTCGTCTCTCGTCGCGATCGCCTGCGGCGCCTCGTGGACGACCGCACTTAGCGGACAGGATGCTCCCGAGACCGCTGATGGCCCTCGTCCCTATACGGAGGTCATCACCGAAGCTGCTCAGAGTGATGACGGACTCTTCACGGTGCACCGCATCGACGAGAAGCTCTACTACGAGATCCCGCGAGCGACGTTCGGTCGAGACATGTTGTTGGTGGCGGACCAGCGTGGGACGATCCGTGGGGCCGGGTACGGTGGCCAGGAAATCAGCAACCGCATCGTGCACTGGGAGCGCAGGAGCGACCGCGTCCTCTTGCGCCTGGTGTCGTACGGGATGCAAGCCGACAGCACCTCGCCCGTGGCTCGTGCCGTGGAGCTGTCCAACGTCCCCCCAATTCTGATGAGCTTCGATATCGAAGCGTGGAGTCCGGACAGCGCCGCCGTCATCGAGGTGACACCCTTGTACACTACCGATGTCCGGGAGCTGAACCTTAGGCAGTCCGGCACGCGCGTCAGGAGCTTCGATCCGGACCGCTCTTTCATCGAGCGTGCGCGCTCCTTCCCGCGCAACATCGAGGTGAGCGCGGTGCAGACCTTCGAGGTGGACTCGGTGCCGAGGGCACCGAGCCAGGGCGGCTTCGACCGGTCCGTGAACACGCTGACCATGGTCATGAACTACTCGATGGTCTTGTTGCCGGACGAGCCGATGATGGCGCGGCTCTGCGACGACCGGGTGGGCTACTTCAACTTTTCCTTCGAGGACTTCAACAACGACCGCGTTCCGGGGCCGGAGCGCTGCTATATCCAGCGGTACCGGCTCGAGCCTACGGAGCCCAGCGCCGCGGTATCGGATCCCGTCGAACCGATCGTGTGGTGGATCGATTCAGCTACGCCCACCAAATGGGTTCCATGGCTCATACAGGGCGTGGAATCCTGGGAGCCGGTCTTCCGCGCCGCGGGCTTCTCCAACGCGATCGAGGCCCGCCTGGCGCCGACCGGCGACCCGGATTTCGACCTCGACGACTCGCGCAACTCCGCGATCCGTTGGCTACCTTCGACAATCGAGAACGCCTACGGGCCGCGCCTCAGCGATCCGCGCAGCGGCGAGATCCTCAACGCCAACGTGGGTTTCTATCACAACATCGTCAGCCTGGTCGAAGGATGGTATTGGGCGCAGGCAGGCGCTACCGACCCGCGCGCGGCGACGCTGCCACTTCCCGACTCGCTGATGGGCGAGCTCATAGCTTGGGTGGCGGCGCACGAGGTCGGCCACAGCCTGGGACTACGCCACAACATGATTGCATCGTCCACCGTTCCGGTGGATTCGCTGCGGAGCCGCACATACACGTGCTCGCGCCAGAATACGAGCCCGTCCATCATGGACTACGCCCGCTACAACTACGTCGCACAGCCTGGGGACGGTGCGTGTCTCATGCAGGGAACCGGGGTGTACGACTACTTCGCGATCGACTGGGGCTACCGCAGGATCCCAGGTGAGGTCACGCCTGATGACGAACGACCGGTGCTCGACTCGCTCGCACGTCTACAGGAGGGCAACCCCGAGCTTCGTTGGATCGGCGACGGCGACGCCGTCGATCCGCGGATCGTCACGGAGGCCTTGGGCGACGATCCCGTCCGCGCCACGGGCTACGGCCTCGAGAACATCAAACGTCTCGCGCGTATGCTGATTCCTGCCGCGACGACCGACGGGCTCGCCAACTACGACCGACTTCGGGACCTTTACGCAGACCTGCTGGGACAGTGGGGACGCGAGGTCGGGCACGTCGCCGTCGTGGTAGGCGGCCAATGGCAGGAGACCAAGTACGCGGGCCAGGCGGGGCCGGTCTACCAACCCGTTCCTAGGACTCGTCAGCAGGAGGCGGTGCGCTTTCTGATCGAGAACGCGTTCGCCACGCCGACGTACTTGTTGGACGTCGAGGTTCTGCGGCGGATCGAGGTGACGGGTGCCGTGGACCGTGTGCGGATACGTCAGGCCGCCGTGCTCACCACGCTGCTACAGGACTCCCGCTTGAACCGGCTCGTGGATCAATCGGCGCTCGCCACGCCGGATGTGCCGGCGTACACGCTGAACGATCTGCTGACCGAGCTCTCTGCGGGGATCTTCAGCGAGCTGGGCGAGTCACGTCCCGCGGCCGACGAGTACCGCAGGGAGCTGCACCGGACGTTCGTCGAGCAGATGCGCCGGCTGATGTCGGTACCGACCGTGGCCACCGGCCGCGATGCGCCGCCTCGGCGTCCTGCGGATGCCCGTGCGCTTGCGCGGGCCACGCTCGTGTCACTGGACGGGCGGCTAAGCGCTGCCGCAGAGGATGCCGCTGACCCCGTAACGTCGGCCCATTTCGACGATCTGAGAGCCGTGATCAAGGAGATCTTGGAACCCCGCTGAAGGCGCCCGGGCGCTAGCCCGAGGTCCTGTTATCTTCTGAGCTTTCCACGAGCACGGGATCCCATGAGCGCCCAAGTCATCTCAGGTCGTGACATCGCGGACCAGATGCGAGCTGAGTTGACCGAGCAGGTGGCCGAGCTCCAGAAGCGTGGCATCCGGCCCGGATTGGCCACTGTGCTGGTCGGCGACGACCCCGCGTCGCAGATGTACGTGGGCATGAAGAACAGGGCTGCGACGAAGATGGGCCTCCATTCGCGCCAGATCACGCTGCCTGTCGAGACGTCGGAGGACGAGCTGCTCGGCGTGGTCGCCGGACTCAACGCGGACCCGGAGATATCGGGCATCCTCGTGCAGGTCCCGCTCCCGGACCACATCGAGGAAGGCAAGGTGCTTGAGGCGATCGACCCCTCGAAGGACGTGGACGGATTTCACCCGATGAGCGTCGGGCGCCTCGCGACCGGCTCGGGCGACTTCTTCGCGCCGTGCACGCCCGCCGGCGTCATCGAGATGCTCGTCCGCAGTGGCCACGATCCGTCGGGCAAGCACGTGGTCGTAATCGGGCGCTCCAACCTGGTGGGACGGCCGGTGGCCTCGCTCCTCCTGCGTAAGGGGCGGGGAGGCGACGCAACCGTGACCGTGTGCCACTCGCGCACGCATGACCTTGCGCAAGTGACTCGTACTGCGGATATCCTGATCGTCGCTATGGGGCGTCCGGAGTCCATCACTGGGGACATGGTCAGCCCGGGAACGGTGGTGATCGACGTCGGCACGCATCGCGTGGACGACCCCGGGTCGGAGAAGGGGTACCGGGTCTGCGGCGATGTGCTCTTCGACGAAGTGAAGGAGGTTGCCGCGGCGATCTCTCCCTCACCAGGAGGTGTGGGGCCGATGACGATCACTATGCTTCTCTCCAACACGGTGAAGTCCGCGATGGCAAGCGCGGCGAACGCGCAGGACTGAACGGGTTGGACGACGACCTCAGCCTCGATCTCTTCGGGGACGACGAGCCCGACACCGAGCCAGAGACCGAGCCAGAGACTCCGCCGGGTGAGGCCGAGGGTGCGCCCCAGCCGCCCGGCCCCAAGGTGTGGTCGGTATCGCAGGTCAACCGCGCGGTGCGCGGGCTGTTGGAGGACAGCGTCGAGCCCTTGTGGATCGGAGGCGAGGTTGGAGGGTGGACACGCTCTCGCGCAGGTCACCGCTACTTCACGCTCAAGGACGACCGGGCACAGCTCCGCTGCGTGATGTTCGCGCGCGAGGCCGAGCTGCTGCCGACCGATCCCGCGGAAGGCACTCAGGTACGTGTCTTCGGAGAGCTCGCCCTTTACGAGGCCCGCGGGGAGTACCAGCTCGTCGTGCGCCGATTGGAAGGAGAGGGCGCCGAGGGGTTGTGGCGCCTCGCCTTCGAGAAGCTGCGAGCGAAGCTCGAGGCGGAAGGTCTGCTGGATGCCCAGCTCAAGCGGCCCCTCCCGGCATACCCGGCCAGGGTTGGCGTCGTGACGTCCCTCGAGGGCGCGGCTCTCCGCGACATCGTGTCGGTGCTCGATCGGCGGGCGCCATGGACCCGCGTCGTCGTGCGTGGTACGAGAGTGCAAGGTGAAGGCGCGTCCTTGGAGATCGCATCAGCGATCCGGGCCCTCGCGGAGAGTGGCCTCGCCGACGTGATCATCGTCGGGCGTGGCGGAGGCTCCGTTGAGGATCTGTGGGCGTTCAACGAAGAGCCGGTGGCCCGGGCGATGGCCGAATCCCCGGTGCCGGTCGTCTCGGCCGTAGGCCATGAGGTCGACGTGACGATCTCGGATCTGGTCGCCGACCTTCGTGCCCCGACGCCGTCGGCAGCGGCGGAGGCAGTGGTTCCGGACAGCCAGGCCGTCCTGATAGGACTGCGGCGCGTACCCGGACAACTCGGGCGGGCATTACGCGGAGTTTCTGACCGACGGCGGTCGCTCATCGAGGGACGTCTCGCGAGCCTGGCACGGACCATGGTGCGGCGGTTCGGGCCACCTCGGCAGGCCATGGACCGTGCGATGAACCGCCTCGAGCGAGCGACTCGCGCGACGGCCCAGGAGCGGCGCCGCCGGCTCGGTACCGTCGCGGCACGGCTGGAGGCGCTCTCGCCCCTGGCTACGCTCCATCGCGGGTACTCCGTCGCGCACGCGCCCGACGGGCGCATCCTCCGGAGGGTTGCAGACTTTCCGGTCGACACCACGTTCGAGCTGCGCGTACTGGACGGGACGGTGGCTGCGAAGGCAACAGGACCCCTACGGAGGGAGCCAGGCTCATGACCGACGCCAAGCAGGACAAGACCTCACTCGAAGAGCGCCTGAGGCGCCTGGACGAGATCCTGGCGAGAATGGAGTCGGACGACGTTTCCCTCGAAGACGCGCTGCGTCTCTTCGAGGAAGGCGTCTCACACGTGCGCGAAGCGGAACGCGTCCTGTCCACCGCCGAGCTGCGCGTCGAGGAGTTGCTCACATCAGGGGAGACGCGGCCGTTGGAGTCCGACGAAGGGTGACCGGGGCCACTCCAGGCGAACTTGATGCGTACCTGGAGAAGCAGCGGGCGCCCGTCGAAGCCGCGCTAGAGCGAGCGGTCTCAGCGCTCGCCCAGGGGCTCTCGGAGGACGTTAGGCGTGCGGCGGGCCACGGTGTGACCACGGGAGGGAAGCGACTTCGACCCGTCCTCTGCCTCGTTTCCTACCGAGCCTGCGGGGGCTCACTCACTGACGCTGCCTACGATCTAGCCGCCTCTGTGGAGCTCATCCACGCCTACTCACTCATGCACGACGACCTGCCGTGTATGGACGATGCAGACCTGAGAAGGGGTAGGCCCACGACGCATCGTGAATCAGGTGAGGACGCCACCATGCGCGCGGGAGCCGCGCTCATTCCCGCCGCTGCGCTCCAGGCATTGGCTGCGTGTGAGGCGTTGGGCTGCGACCGGGAGAAGAGTGTCGCGGTCACCCGCACGTTGTTGGAGGCATCAGGGGCCGGAGGGATGGTCGGAGGCCAGTGGCTCGACCTCCTGGGAGAAGGCAAGGCGCTCGGGCCTGAGGAGCTCGACGGGCTCCATCGGCTCAAGACAGGCGCGCTGCTCAAGGCGGCGCTCGCCATGGGGGCGCTCGCGGCTGGGGCGACGCCATCCGTACAGGCTTGTCTGAGGGAGTACGGCGCCGCCATCGGCCTCGCCTTCCAGATCGTGGACGACATCCTGGATGCCACACAGTCCGTGGAGACACTCGGAAAGAACCCGAGCGACGCCACGCTCGACAAGTCTACCTATGTGTCGCTCTACGGCCTGTATGAGGCCCGGGCGAGGGCCGACCAGCAGGTAAGCCGTGCTCTTTCGGCCCTCTCTGCGGCCGGCCTGGAGGCCCCGATGCTGAGTGCTTTGGCCCGATACGTGGTGCAGCGAGAGAAGTAGGCAGTCGGCTCGCGACCTGTTCGGCACGGTCCATGCCGGTATCTTTTCCTACGCCCCTGCATGAACCCGGCTGAGGAGCCGTCTCACGTGTCACTGCTCGACTCCATCCACTCTCCCGAAGACCTTCGCCGGCTCAAGCCCGAGAGCCTACGTGAGGTGGTCGACGCGGTGCGTGAGCGACACATCGACGTCGTCTCCGAGAAGGGTGGGCACTTCGGGGCGAGCCTCGGCGTGGCCGAGCTCACAGTCGCGCTTCACTACGCGTTCGACACACCGCGCGCGCACCTCGTCTGGGATACGGGTCACCAGGCCTATATCCACAAGATCCTGACGGGTCGCAGCGAGCGGCTTCCGACGATCCGCACCCGGGGTGGTCTCGCCCCCTTCCTCCGGCGAGACGAGTCCGAGTACGACGCCTTCGGTGCCGGTCACGCCGCGACTTCGATTTCGGCCGCCTGGGGCATGGCCGTCGGCCGGGACCTGACCGAGCAGGACTTCGACGTTGTCGCGATCATCGGCGACGGTGCGATGGGATGCGGGCTCGCGTATGAAGCGCTCAACAACGCAGGGCACACCGGTCGTAATTTCATCGTTGTGCTCAACGACAACGACATGTCCATCGCCCCGGCCGTCGGCGCGATGAACAAGTACCTGACCGGGGTGATCACGAACCCCGCATACAACAAGATGCGGGGCATCGTGAAGGAGATCCTGCACAGGACGCCGACCGCGCTGGGCGAGGTCATGGAGGAAGTCGCGGGGCGCCTGGAAGAGAGCGCGAAGCACCTGTTCACCCCCGGTCTCATCTTCGAGGAACTCGGATTCAAGTACGTCGGGCCGGTGGACGGGCACGACGTCGACCGGCTCGTCGAGACGTTCAGCCGCGTCAAAGAGATGAGCGGCCCCATCCTCGTGCACGCGATCACGCAGAAGGGAAGGGGCTTCACGCCTGCGGAGGACGATCCTTGGACGTGGCACGCATCCGGACCGTTCGACAAGGTGACCGGGAAGGGCATCAAGTCCTCGAGTGGTGGGCTGCCTCGCTATCAGAACGCCTTCGGTAAGGGGCTGATCGAGCTGGCTGACGCGGACCCGCGAGTCATAGCGATCACGGCCGCGATGCCGGACGGGACGTCGACGGACATGTTCCAGAAGGCCCATCCGGACCGGTACTTCGACGTGGGCATCGCCGAGGGTCACGGCGTCACCTTTGCGGCGGGGCTGGCCACGCAGGGGGTGAAGCCGATCGTGGCCATCTATTCGACGTTCCTGCAGCGAGCGTACGACAACATCGTGCACGACGTCGCGCTCCAGGGCCTTCCGGTCGTCTTCGGAATGGACCGGGCGGGCATAGCGGGAGAGGACGGGCCGACCCATCACGGTACGCTGGACATCGCCTACATGCTGGCTATTCCTGGCATGACGGTGACCGCTCCGAAGGATGGGAGCGAGATGCTGGCGCTTCTCAGGCTCGCTACGCAGACGAACGACGGACCCTGGAGTGTACGCTGGCCGCGGGCGGCGGTACCTGAGGCGGTGCCCTCCCTCGCCGAGATCCCGTCGCTCGAGCCCTACACGTGGGAGATTCTGCGCAACGGCGCCGACTGCGTTCTGCTCGCGACTGGAACGATGGTGCTCACGGCATCGCGCTCTGCAGACCTCCTCGAGGCGGACGGGATCCGGTGCACGGTGGTGAACTGTCGCTTCCTCAAGCCGTACGACCGCGACATGCTGGAAGAGATGGTGCGCAGCCACCCGCTCGTGGTCACGCTCGAGGAGGGTCAGGTGAGCAACGGCTTCGGCGCTTACATGGCCATGGAGATCAACAGCATCGAGCAGTCCTCGCCCCCGCGAGTTGCCGCCGTTGGCCTGCCGGACGACTTCATCCAGCACGGCTCGAGGGACGGCCTGCTGGCTGAGTTGGGCCTGGATGTAGAGGGGATCGCCGAGCGCGTCCGGAAGCTGACCCGTCGGAGCGCGGAGCTGGAGCCGGCGTGAGCCGACCGGGAGTCAGCAAGCTGGAAGGGCCGATCCGTTCCGTAGCCGTGATGGTGCGTGAGCCCGGCAGCGAGATCGAGGAGGTCACGGACCGTCTCGGTGAGTGGCTCGGCAAGCGCGACGTCGTGGTCATCATCGAGGAGGTCGATGGGCGCTCGAGCTCCGGTGAGACTTCGCTCGATATCGTGAAGAATCCCGTAGACCTGGTGATCGCGCTCGGGGGCGACGGAACGCTCCTGCGTGCAGCCCGGGCCGTCGTCGGGAGCGACGTGCCTGTACTCGGGGTCAACCTGGGACGCCTCGGCTTCCTCACGGCCTTCCCAGACGCCGAGTTGGAGGTGGGGCTCGAGGCTGTTTTCGGAGGTGAGGCACTACTCGATCATCGCTTCACGTTACGTGCGCGCATCGAGGGAGAAGGTGAGACAGGAGATGGTAACTTGTTCGCGCTCAACGACATCGTAGTCCACACATCAGGTGCGGCACGAGTCACTCCGCTCACCCTGCACGTGGGGAGCGGAGGTGTGTGGGAGGAGGTCGGCAGCTTCTCGGCAGACGGCGTGATCCTCGCGACGCCCACTGGGTCGACCGCGTACTCGATGTCGGCCGGGGGGCCGATCATCGTGCCGAAAGTCGAGTGCATTGTCGTCACCCCGATCTGTCCACACTCCCTTGCCGTGCGTCCGCTCGTGATTCCAGCCACGCAAGAGGTGAGCGTGCGCTCCCTCGACCCGGAGGCCGGTCATCAAGTCACCGTCGACGGTCAGGTCGAGCGCTCTCTGGCCCCGGCTGAGGCGGTCATCGTGTCGAGAGAGGACCATCCCGTGAAGCTCGTCCGCTTGCCAGGGCAGACCTTCTTCGGGACTCTGCGGCGGAAGCTCAACTGGGCCGCAAGCCCGCCTGAGAGGGCCTGACTCAAACCCCCATTGAGGGGCCCCCTCCGCTTCCCGTACCTTGCTGTATGCTCGTCGAACTCCGCATCCGTGACTATGCCGTCGTCGAGGATCTGACGCTCGAGCTCGCGCCAGGTCTCAATGTCTTGACTGGCGAGACCGGCGCCGGCAAGTCAATCATCGTCGGTGCACTGTCGTTGCTGCTGGGCGAGCGAGCCTCGGCCTCGGTGGTGAGGACGGGAGCCGAGCGGACCACCGTAGAGGCCGTCTTCGACGTCGAGCGCCTCCCGGAAGTGGTGCGGCTTGTGGAAGAGCAGGGGTTCAGGCTCGATGACGGCCTGCTCATTCTGAGGCGCGAGGTCGCGGCTGAGGGAAGGAACCGGGCTTGGGTGTGCGGATCGCCCGCGACCGCCGGAGCCGTCGGGGAGCTGGGAAGCGCGCTCGTGGATCTTCACGGACAGCACGAGCACCAGACGCTCCTTAGGCCCAGGGATCAGCGAACGATCTTGGACTCGTTCGGAGGGGCTGAGGAGGCCGCCGCCGGGGTTGCGGAGCTATACGCCGAGCTCCAGGCGCTTCGCCAGTCCCTCGAAGAGCGAGAGGAACGCCAGAGGGATGTTGAGAGCCGCGCGGACTTCCTGCGCTTCCAGCTCTCCGAAGTCGACGCAGCGGCTCCGACTCCGGGCGAGGACGAGGCTCTAGAGGCCGAGATCGGCCGTCATGAGCATTCTGAGGATCTCATCCAGGGCGCCGGGGCCATCCACGAGGAACTCTACGTGGCGGACGAATCGCTCTCCGATCGTCTCGACTCGGCGCGCCGGACCTTGGAGCGGCTGGTGAAATTCGATCCAGAGCTCGAGGCCGACCTCGAGCTCCTTGCCGGGGCCATCCACGCGGTGACCGACGTGGGCCGGCGCATGGGCGATTACGCAGGCACCATCGATCACGATCCCGAGCGGCTCGAGGAAGTTCGCGAACGCTTGGACCGGCTCTTCAGGCTTAAGCGCAAGTACGGGCCGGAGTTGGCCGACGTGCTCGCCACCGCGCAGCGCGTGCGGGAAGAACTGGAGGACCTGGACGACGGGGACCACGATCTCGACCGGCTGCGTCGCCGCATCGAGGAAGTGACCGGCGCATTGGAGGAAGTGGCGGCCGACCTGAGCGCGCTTCGCCTTGCGGCCGCGTCAGGGTTGGGTGAGTCCGTCGGACGGGTGCTTCCCGAGCTCGGTCTTTCGGGCGCGTCCTTCGAGGCGAGGCTCACCGCGCACGACGTGATCTCGGCGGGGGGGGCGGAGAGCGTCGAGTTTCTCGTGGCTACGAATCGGGGCTTCGAGCCCATGCCGCTCGCCCGGATCGCGAGTGGCGGAGAGCTCTCGCGAGTGATGCTGGCCTTGAAGTCGATTCTCGCCGGAGTGGACCGTGTACCCGTGCTAGTCTTCGACGAGATCGACGCCGGTGTGGGCGGCGTCGTGGCCGGTGCGGTAGCCGAGAAGCTCTCCGAGGTGGCTACGCGCCATCAGGTCTTCGTAGTGACCCACCTCGCCCAGGTCGCATCTCGGGCCGCGAGTCATCTGCTCGTCGAGAAGGGCGACGGCGATGGCATCACGTCGGCCGGGGTACGGACGCTCGCTGGGGAGGCTCGAGTCGAGGAGATCGCCCGCATGCTCGGAGGTGATCCGGGCTCGGCGACGTCGCGGAAGCATGCCCGGGAGCTGCTCGGCACTTAAAGCTGGACCGACGGCCAATCTACCTCAGGGTGCTCCCCAGAATCGGCGGAAAAGCCGGATCCCGAACTCGAGGCGTGTAGTCACCGGCGTCTGTCCGCCACCCCCGGCTACGGCTCGCGAGATGCGCAGATGGACCTGGAGAGGCGTGATCAATTCTCCCGACATTCGCCGTGCAACCGTGTCGTAGCGGAGGATCCCGCCGACGTGGTGGACCGTGATGCCGCTCTCGACCTGCAGCACGACCGGATCGACACCGGCGCCGACCGAGGTGCCTGTGAGCGTGTAGGTGTCACGGTACTTCCGGTAGATGCGGTATTCTGCTCCGACCGACAGCTCAGGGCCAAGGCGGTAGGAGGGCGCGAGCTCCAAGCCGAAATAGGACCCCGGATCCCACTCGACGAGGTGGCGGCTAGAGAGCGGGGCCAGTACCTGCTCGGGTGGGGCGACGCGGCGCACGAGCGTCCGAGACATCTGGATGCCGTACAGGGCCGCTCCGCGGACGCCTAACCTCCGTCCCACCGTGAGCTCACCCAGAAGCCGCCCCTCGATGTCGGCCTGGCCGTCTCCCGTGCCGACGTCGAGAAAGAAGTCGGGATTGTCCGTCACGCCTGTCGGCAGGCGACCCAGCACGGTTCCGATTAATCGATACGTGAGCCGTGGCGCGAGGGAGGCGGAGTCGCGTAAGGCGCCCTCAAGGAGCCGCACTGACGCGGAGACCTCGAGGTCTCCGGCGTTCCACAGGCTACGGATGTCACCGAGCGGTGCTCCTTGCACCCCGAATCCAGCGATAGCGGAGAGGGACGCGAAGTCCTCAGCAGCCACCCACTCCTCCGCGAAGGCCATGGGCACGCCGATGCCGGCGAGTCCGGCCGAGACGAGGTCCGCATCGAGCGTCGAAGTGGCGGCGCCAAGCGACGTCGCTGCAGCCGAGCCCTCCACTGGAAAGAAGGGCGAAGCCGAGTAGGCCGAGGAGGCGGAGGTGGAGAACGCTCCGGCCCGGTCGGCGAGGCCCTGCGCAGAAGCGCAGGAGGGGCTGCCCGGTGATACGCCGCAGACCTGGCTCGCGTTCACTTGGGCCGCGACGTCCGCAGCATCAAGCGCCACAAGGAATTGGTTCACCCCCGAAGCGTCGGTCGCGACCGGGTTCAGGCCCAGGTCGCCCGTGATCGTGTCCGGACGAAAGTACACGTCGACGTTCGTGCGCGTCCGCATCCAGGGGAGCACGGCGCCTATGGTGAGCCAGTCGAAGACCCCAATGTGGCCCCCGAAGTCGATACGCGTGATGTCCTTCGAGACCCGGCCCATCGCCTCGCCCAGCACGGGCGAGTACCCAGGAGTGCCACTCATCGACTCGATCGCCGCGATGAGAGCCGCCGTGCCAGGGAAGAGCAACTCGGCAGAAGCGGAGGTCAGATCATCGCCCAGTGACTCCCGCCCAGTGACCCCCGCAGCGGTCCGTCCGAAGCGCGAGTCCCAGCTCGAGTAGACCGGAAACATCTGAAGTCGGACCCGACCCCGCGGCACCAACGCGTCGTCCAGCGCTTGGGCCCCCAAGTCGCCCCCAATCGGGAGAGCGAGGAGCAGGACCAGAGCCAGGGCTCGACGCATTAGGCGTCCGTATAAGAGGGTCCGCCGTGAGGCGAAAATGTGCGGGCTCGGAGTCGGGCTGATCCCGCGATCAGCGGCGTAATATAAGGGTTTGCCGGGGCCTAAGGTACCAGCTTCCGGGGCCTCAAACGGCATTGACCGTCTTTCGTGGTGTGTCTAGCTTGGGCTTGCAACAAGGCGGGAATAGCTCAGTTGGTAGAGCACAACCTTGCCAAGGTTGGGGTCGCCGGTTCGAGTCCGGTTTCCCGCTCTGGAAAGGCCAGGCGCCGCGGGGCCTTCGGGCTCTGCGGCGCTTTCTCTTCTGCCTCGCTGTGTCCGGAATGTGTCTGGGAGGAAGCCAGTTGATTCGGCAGAAGACGGTATTCGTGCTCGGTGCCGGAGCCAGCAGGCCATACGGCTTCCCGCCCGGCGAGGAGCTTCGTGCGCAGATTCTGAAGAATCTGGTTTAGGGCGGCAGTAAATGGACGGAGCCTCTACGAAACCTCGGTTTCGATCAGTCCGAAGTCGAGAGGTTCAATGAGGCTTTTAGCGGATCTGCTCGTCCTGCTATCGACCTGTTCGTCGAACACCGTCCGGAGTTCATGAGGCTTGGGAAGGCGGCCATCGCGCTGGCCCTGATTCCGCAGGAGGCCAGCCGCGTAGAGCGACTCCCCCGTCGGCTGCTGATAGAGTCGCTGCATCGTAGCCGGGTTCTTCCACCCGCCTAGCATCGCGGCTGCCTACGTCGTGTTGCGGCAGCTCTGTCTCGAGCGTTGACCGCTCCCGCTGCCGCCCCTAGCCTTCTGGCATGCTCAAGTTGCCCTGCTTCCTAGCACCCTCACGGCTGTGCCCCATGTGTGCCCCATCTAGCCTGACGCCGGTGCTGTCCAAGGCAGCGTGTCGCTGGAAGAGCATTGTATAGCAGCGACTTATAGCGTGGCGCAGTCCGGTAGCGCACCTGCTTTGGGAGCCACTTTCCGGCGTCGGTGGGCGTCGGCCAGCGTCGGAAATGCTGGATTCCTGCGTCAGTTGCGTCGGTGAGCGTCGGTGGGTAACGACGCAGTTCTTGGCACAGTTTGGTGGCGCGATCCCGTGACCTATCTGTTTGACTGTCGCTGAGTCCGGAGCAATACTGATCCCAATGCGCCGGACACCACTGCTGCGGCTCCAAGCCCTTCTGCTCCTAGCGCTCACCGGAGCGCTGGCCAGCGGTGTGCCTTCACATCATCACGAGCGGCCTGACGACGGGCCGGAGTTCGTCGACGCAGGGCACCACGGTCATGGCACGCAGCTGGTCGAACAGGGCGATCGTCAGACCTCGGAGCTCGTCGCTGTCGCGCTTCCCACGCCTGGCACCCTCGAGATCCGTGAGGACGAGCCGACCCTCGTGTCAGTGGCAGTTCCCGTCTCTCGCCCGCTGGCGCTCGGCCAACCTCCTCCAGCGGTCCGTCCGCGCGCGCCTCCCGTCTCCGTGTGACAGCCCGGCCGCAATCGCGGCCGTGGCTCCCCTACTCCATTTCTGGCCATTCAGACGGCGGTCGCCTGTGCGTCTGCCATGGCCAGCGCGTCCGGGAGACGTCCTCGTGTTTCGATATCACATACACGTCACTGTGCTCATGGCGGTGGTGGCTGCCGTTCCCGCAGCCGCCCAGGAAGTGCCGACCGTCACCCTCGATGAGGCCCTGAGCCTCTTCGCTGAGAACAACCTGGAGCTCCGGGTTGCGAGGCTCGACGCGCTCGAACTTCGCGGACTCGCACGGCAGGCCGGGGCGTTTCCCAACCCGACGCTGAGTGTGACGCATGAGCCGCTGTCTGGAGGTACCTCGGACTACTCGGAATCGTACTTCAACCTCAGCCAGACCCTCGAGCTCCCCGGCCTTCGCAGCGCCCGCACGGACGGAGCGCAATGGACGGTGCGGGCGGCCGACGCGCGCTTGGCCGCGGACAGCGTTCGGCTCGCTTATGAGGTGAAGCGCACGTACGTCGAGGCAGTGCTCTTGGAGGATCTGGCGGCCGTGGCTTCGCGAGTCACCGAGGTATTCCGAGTAGCTGCCCGGACCGCCGCGACTCGGGAGGCTCAAGGCGACATCTCTCGCTACGATCTGCGCCGAATACAGATTGAACGTTCGCGTTACGAGAACTTGGTGGCTGAGGCGGAAATCCGCGCGGCCTCCGCGCGCCGGACCCTGGCATCGCTCATCCTCCCGGAAACTGATGTCGCCGAGGTTTCACCGAGCGGCCTCGAGGCTGACACTCCACCGGAGCCGGCGATGCAGCTCGTCGCGGGACAAGGGGGGGTGCGGCGCCCGGAGATCGATGCAGCCCAGGCGGCCATGGAGGCGGCAGTGGCGGACGTGCGCCTCAGGCGCGCTGAGCGTGTGCCGAATGTGACGGCGACTGGTGGCTTCAAGCGTCAGTCGGACGGCCTGAGCGGTGCTTTCCTCGGCGTGGCGGTCCCGATTCCCGTGTTCAACCGAAACGCAGGGGCGTTAGCAGGGGCCGAGACCCGTGTCGAGACGCTCGAGACACGTCTTGGCCTGACCCGGCGTCAAGTCGAGAACGACCTCCGCAGGGCGGTCGAGCACTACGAGAGCGTGAAGCGTCGAGCGGACCTGCTGACTGGAGATGTGCTGGACGGATCGTCCGACCTCCTTCAGATGGCTCAGGTGGCGTACGACCTCGGCGAGATGGATTTGCTGGAACTCCTGGACGCGGCGGACGCGCTGAGAGGGGCGCGGAACGCCGACGCTCACTTGAGGGCGGATCTGTGGATCGCCTACTACAACCTGGAACGAGCGATGGGTGGCCTCGCCATCGACGCCGCGACTGACCCGGAGACCCGATAATGACTTGCGAACGATTGGACATAGACGAGAAGGTGAGTGCGTCCCGAGCCGCATCCGCTGTCGCTCTGATCCTGGCTCTGGCTGCCTGCTACCCAACCGACGACAACTTCGCGGAACCGGAGCTCGGCGCTGTCGTCGTGACGCAGTGGGGCGACGCCACGGAGCTCTTCCTCGAGTATCCGTTCCTCGTGGCGGGGCAACAGAGTGGGAACTGGGCCATACATCTGACGGACCTGGAGGACTTCCAGCCCATTCGGACCGGGACACTCGACGTGCGCTTCATGAGCGGCGGGGTTCCAGCCGAGATGTTCACCGTGGATGCTCCGCTCCGTGACGGCATCTTCCTGGTGGATCCGGCGATCGCCCGGCCGGGCATATATGACGTGGAGCTGACCCTCACGAGTGATCAGGTGGACAGCCGACACGTCGTATCGGATGTCATGGTGTTCGGCAGCGAAGCGGAAGCCCTTGCTCACGAGCCCCCTGAGGAACTGGCTGGCATTTCATTCCTGAAGGAGCAGCAGTGGACGATTCCGTTCGCTGTCGAGCCGGCCGCAGAGCATTCGGTCCAGCAGACGATCCTCGTGCCGGGCGAGATCGTCCCTCCCGACGGTGCGCTCGTGCGGGTCACTGCGCCAGTTGAAGGGATCGCCGCTGCCGCGTCCAATCGAGAAGCCCCCTCGGTGGGCGACGCGGTACGTGAGGGACAGGTCCTGGTGGTCTTGTCTCCGACCGCGCAGGACGGTGGGTTCGCCCAGTCGCGTGGGCGTGTGGAGCGACTGAGGCGTGAAGCCGAGCGCGATGCGGTCCTCTTCGAGGCCGGCGCGATTCCCGCGAGACGCTTGGAGGAGGTGCGGCACGACCTGGAGATCGCTGAAGCCGAGTTGCTCGCCATGGGAGGCCAGACGGATGGTGCCTATCAACTCACCCTGCGTTCCCCAATGGCGGGGGTGATCGCGGAGCGTACGTTCGTGCCCGGTGGCCGGGTAGAGGCGGGGGAGTCGCTGTTCGCGATCGTTGATCCTTCCCGAGCGTGGATCCGGTTGCAGGTGCCGGCGTCGAATGCGAACAACCTGCCTGCCGGTACAGGCTCACTCTTCACCGTCGACAACTCCCGAGAGGCTTTCGACGCTCGGTTGCGTTCGGTCGGGAGCGTGATCCACGCCGACACGAGGACCGTGCCGGTGGTTTTCGAGGTCGCACCGGGGCAGGGTCGGTTCATGTTCGGGCAGTTCGTGCAGGCGACGGTGCCCACAGGTGGAGTCGTGGGCGGCCTCGCGGTCCCCAACGCCGCCATTGTCGACGAGAACGGCACCCCCGTCGCGTACGTGCAGGCGGGCGGTGAAACCTTCGAGCGTCGCATCCTCACGGTGGGGGCCACAGATGGCCGGCGGACTCATGTGATGGGCGGGCTCCGACTTGGGGATATGGTCGTCACCGTGGGCGCGTATCAAGTGCGGCTGGCCTCACTGTCCGGCGGCGACTTTGCCGGCGGTCACGCTCACTAGAGGGGGTCCAGGATGCTAGACCGTCTCATTCGCTGGTCTATCAGCAACCACTTCCTCGTTGCAGGAGCGGCGCTCCTTCTCCTCATCAGTGGTACCGTCACGGCTCTACGCATGCCGGTCGATGTGTTTCCTGACCTGACGGCGCCCACCGTGACGGTCTTGACCGAGGCGCACGGGATGGCGCCCGAAGAGGTCGAGGCGCTGGTGACGTTCCCGATCGAGACGTCCGTCAACGGCGCGACGGGCGTGCGACGGGTGCGGTCCTCGACGTCGCAGGGTCTCAGCATAGTCTGGGTCGAGTTCGATTGGGGCACGGATATCTTCCAGGCCCGACAGATCGTCAACGAGAAGCTTCAGCTGGTGGGTGAGGCATTGCCGCAGAGTGTAGGGGCCCCGACCCTCGCTCCGATTTCGTCCATCATGGGCGAGATCATGTTGATCGCGGTTACGGGAGACGGCTCGGTGACGCCGATGGAAATGCGATCCGTCGCCGACTGGACGCTCCGGAGACGCCTGCTCGCCATCCCGGGCGTGGCGCAGGTCATTCCACTCGGGGGCGAGGTCCGCGAGTACCAAATCCTCGTGGATCCCAGCAGGCTGGACGCCTTCGACGTGACGCTCGAGGACGTGGTCAGGGCGGCCGAGGGCTCGAATGTGAACGCGTCGGGAGGCGTGTTCATGGAGCGTGGGCAGGAGTACCTGATTCGCGCCACAGGAAGAGTTCAGTCGATCGAGGACGTGGCGCTCACTGTGGTGGTCGCCCGAGATGGGACGCCCATCACGATCGGGGATGTCGCGGACGTGCGCATCGGACCTGCCACCAGACTGGGAGAGGGATCGGCGAACGCTGCCAGGGCGGTCATCCTGACACTGCTCAAACAGCCAGGTACGAACACGCTCGAGCTGACTGACCGCATCGAGCAGGAGATCGTGAGCATCGAGGAATCGCTTCCGGAGGGCATGACGATCAATCATGGCATTTTCCGGCAAGCCGACTTCATCCGGACCGCCGTGAACAACGTCGTGGCCGCGCTCCGGGACGGTGCCATTCTCGTGATCGTGATCCTGTTCTTGTTCCTGTGGAGCGTGCGCACCACATCCATATCGGTGCTGGCGATTCCGCTCTCGCTCATCACGGCAGTGCTGGCGCTCAAGCTTCTCGACATCACCATCAACACCATGACCCTGGGAGGGATGGCGATCGCGATCGGAGCGCTGGTCGATGATGCCGTGATCGTCGTCGAGAACGTGTTTCGTCGCCTGCGCGAGAGCCAGCAGCTGCCTCAGGAGCTGAGCAAGCCGGCGTCCGACGTCGTCTTCGACGCATCGAAGGAACTCCTGAGGAGCATCGTCATCGCGACGCTGATCATCATCGTCGTGTTCATACCGATCCTTTTCCTCTCCGGGGTCGAGGGACGCATGCTCCAGCCGCTCGGCCTCGCCTACATCGTGTCGATTCTGGCTTCACTGGTTGTCGCCCTGACTGTCACGCCTGCATTGTGCGTGTACCTTCTGCCGCGATCGAAGGCCATCGACACGGACGAAGAGAGTTGGGTTGTACGCAAGCTCAAACGCGCGTACGGAGCGACGCTGATACCCATCCTCGAGCGGCCAGCGGTAGTAATGGCAGGCGCCGCGTCGCTGGTGGTCTTGTCGCTAGCGGCGTTCCCCTTCCTGGGCCGATCCTTCCTGCCTGAATTTCAGGAAGGATCGCTCGTGATCAGTGCGCTGACGGTCCCGGGTACATCCTTGGACGAATCCGACGCGCTCGGTCGGCGAATCGAGCAGATCCTGTTGGCCCATCCGGCGGTGCTCGAGACAGCTCGCCGCACCGGAAGAGCGGAGCTCGATGAGCACGCCCAAGGCGTCAACGCCGCGGAGATCGACGCGCGGCTCGACATCGACACATATGACTACGACTTGGTCCTCGAAGAGCTGCGTGCGGACGTGGCCGCTGTACCGGGCACCCAGATCACCATCGGTCAGCCCATCGGCCACCGCATCGACCACATGTTATCCGGAACGCGCGCCAGCATTGCCGTGAAGATCTTTGGCCCCGATCTGTATGAGCTCCGCCGGATCGCCAGGGATATCGAGACGCTGGCGCAGGGCGTGCCAGGCACGGTAGACGTAGCCATGGAGCAACAGGCCGACGTGCCGCAGGTCCGAATCGACATGAATCGCACAGCGATGGCCCGTTACGGTGTGACGCCGGCGCTCTTGGCCGAGGCGGTCGATGTGGCTCTCGCGGGCGAAGCGGTGTCTCAGATCCTGGAGCAACAGAGAACGTTCAATCT
>Ga0114996_10002824_pt1 | contig 22069 bp, 17 predicted proteins | sample ArcticOcean_MG_C_4_FD_87039 | JGI IMG/M metagenome (GOLD analysis project Ga0114996, IMG submission 87039) | Marine microbial communities from western Arctic Ocean - ArcticOcean_MG_CB4_134 | ecosystem: Environmental > Aquatic > Marine > Oceanic | place: Arctic Ocean: Canada Basin | collected... | reverse complement strand
GGCCGCTGAGTCTCACGAACCCCTGGAGCCAACCACCCCCCAGCACTACAATCAATTTTCCACTTCGAGCGCTACGTTCTTCGCCCGCCCCAGCGCTACGGTATTCAAACGGCGTTTACACTTGCTGCTGGTCCATCTGTTTGCGGTTGCCTTGACCTTGTTGGCTTATGACCGGACCTCGTCGCTGCATCATCGTTTGCGACGCCTGATGTCGTTCTACGTCGAGCCGCTCAATTTCGATGTGGCCTCGCGTGATGTGCACTCCGAAGACCACAGCGCCGGGGCCGCACCGCGTCGCCTGTCAAACGCTCGCTATCACCTGACGTACGCCCAAGAGGCCGATACCGATGTCAGGCTCTCGATGATGCTCGAGGGTGAACAGCTTCCCGAGCCCCCCGTGTCTCTGTTGTGGGTAACCGGCTCTAACTATTCGCCAGTTCATCGCCGCCGGTTGGCGCTGTCTGCGTTGGCTTCTGAGTTATCTCAGGACCGCTCGACGTCCGCGATCCTGCCGGTCGCGATCGGTGGCGCATTGATGCGGCAACATGGCGCCGACTCTGCCCAATTTTCCGCATGGACCTATTCGCTTCAGGAAATTGACGCGATCAACTCGGACGACTCAGAGGAGCGCGATCCGCTGAGCGAGCAGTACCGTCGAACAGTGTTCGAAGGGAATCTTGTCAAGGTCGACGGGAAGATCACCTATTTGCCGGCTGTCGAGCCTGCTCATGCGACACGAGCCGTTCGCGAGGACGAACCGAACGACCCATGATCCAGTCGATCCGCGAATATCTTGGCACACTCACCGCGCGTTTCAGCGAAGGCTGGAACCGTTTCTGGTTCACGCCGTCCGACACGACAACGCTTGGTGCGCTGCGCGTGCTGGTTGGGTTGCTCGCGCTCTATTTTCATTTGTCGTGGTGCGCCGATCTCGTGCCATTGCTCAGCACCGAGGGTTTAATTTCGGTCGAGACGGTCGAGCAGCTTGGTCCCGGTCGCACAACTTTTTCTTACTACAACCTATTGCACAGCCCCGGTGAGTTATGGACGGCTCATCTCTTGGGAGCGGCGGTGTTGCTGCTACTGACCGTCGGCGTGCTGACGCGAGTCACGTCGGTGCTGTCGCTGATCGTGGTGCTCTCGCTAGTGCATCGCGCTCCGCTTGTGACTGCCGAGGCGGAACCGATTCTGACGATGTTACTCTTTTATCTCTGCTTGGCGCCGGCCGGTAGATCGTTGTCGGTCGACGCGTGGAGGGCCCGCCGAAAAGCCGGCAGCGAGGCCGAGTCCCCGGCTCCTACATGGACCGCGACGGTTGCCACGCGGCTAATCCAGGTTCATCTGTCTGCGCTATACCTGCTGATGGCGCTCGTTAAGATCGGCGGCGACACCTGGTGGGAAGGCTCGGCGGTCTGGTGGCTGATTACTCGTACCGAGCAGCGGCTGATCGACATGACTTGGTTGCACGCTCACCCATTCGCGATCAACCTCTGGACACATTCGATCGTACTGTTCGAGCTGGTATTCGGCCTGCTGATCTGGAATCGAACGGCCCGACCGCTGCTGCTGGGCATTAGCGGCCTGATGTGGCTGTCGTTGGCACTAGTGACGGGCAAGATTCTGTTCTGTACGCTGATGTTCGTCGCGGGGTTAGCGTTTGTTTCGCCGATCGCGATGAGATCGTTTCTGGCGAAGCGGACACCGGCGACGGGACAAATGTGAAACAAGGCACCCAGCGGAGGATCGACCATGAACAGCGTAACCCCTCGCCGTGATTTCCTTCGGGCGACCGCCCTAACGATGCTGGGTGCGGGTACAGCCGGCGCGATCGAGCCGCTTAAGCGAAACGGCACCGCCAAGTTCAAGTTCAGCCTGGCCGCCTATAGCTATCGCAAACTGCTCAGCAGCGGCAAGCTTACGATGGCCGACTTTGTCTCGGACTGTGCCAAGATGGGACTCGAAGGCACGGAGCTAACCTCTTACTATTTCCCCGCCGATGTGAGCGACGCCGATCTGCGATCGCTCAAGCAACACTGCTTTCGCCTGGGGTTGGATGTGTCGGGCACGGCCGTGGGCAACGACTTTTGTCATCCGAAGGGAAATGCCCGAGACAAACAGATCGCGCATGTGAAAAAGTGGATCGATCGGGCCGAAGTGTTGGGGGCTCCCGTGATTCGGATTTTTTCTGGGCGACCTCACGGCAAGCAAACTACCGACGAGGCAATCCGATTAGCGATCACAGGAATCGAAGAGTGTTGCGACTATGCGGGCAAGCACGGCGTGTACCTTGCGCTCGAAAATCATGGCGGTCTGACGTCCACGCCCGACGGGATGCTCAAGATCGTTCGCGGGGTGAAGAGCGCTTGGTTTGGCGTGAATCTCGACACGGGGAATTTTCATGGCGACGATGTCTATGCCGAACTGGCCCAGATCGCCCCCTATGCCGTGAATGTCCAGGTCAAGGTGGTCACACACGGGGCCGACAAGGTCCGCAAGCCGTCTGACTTCGGTCGATTGGCCAAGATCCTTCGCGGCGTTGGCTACCGCGGCTATGTTGTGCTGGAGTACGAGGAGAAGGGCGACCCGCGCGTCGAGTGCCCGAAGTTCGTCGAGCAGTTACGGAAAGGGTTTGCGTAGCGGACTGATTGACGACGGCGCGGAATGAAGTGCGATGAATTGAGGTGCGTCCCCTTTGTTCGCCCTGTCAAAAACGACGAGTTGATGGGACTGCAAGGCGTGATTAGTGATGAATCTTGCAGTTCACCACCAACAGCGTCCGCATGCTGAACTGATACCAGCGGAGTTTGGGATTCGATGAGGCGGGCAACGGCAGTGCCATTCAGTTCTGACCGCCTTTTCCTTTACCGGCTTTCTCACCGTCTTGTTATGAGCGTCGCTATCAAGAGGACCGCGAAAATGCAGGTAATAATGAATAGCGCGAATAGGGAACCGTCGTAAGTCGCCATCATTGGTGTGGTCACAGGAAAGAGCGCCCACAAGAATACGAACCCTCCCAGATCGCTCAGCGTGTGTGGCCCACCTCCCAAAAACGCGGCAGCGACCGTCATGCTAGGAGGCCCCCAAAACCAGACACCCAGCAAGAAGATCGAGGCCCTCCACGCTAACGAACAACCCCATTCCAGCAAGCAGAGTGCCGCAAAAGCGATGGCCGCAGTTCCCGGACAAGCGACCGAAATGATCACCACATCGAGTACGCCAAACCTTGGTCCGTGCATAAAGTGAACCACAACCGACGGGAGCCAAAACGCCAGGGCATCCACTAAGAACACTGCCGCGCAGACCCAATCGCGTTTACTGACCATACCGCACCTATCGCAAGCCCTGCTCGGCCAATGATGCGCGAGACATAACCACCCCAGGTAACGAGCGCAGGACGACAAGGGCACCCACCGATCACCTGCCGCACCCATTTATCCAGTTCGGGGCGGTTAGAGCAATAGGTTCGCCTTGTAGCCGTGCCAGACACTCAGGACTCGCACCGCCGATCCGCCAAACCTTCGGTTCTTGCTCCACCCCTTACCACCACATGACTTGCGGTAACTCGCGGGAACTCATCCCCATATTGCCGTTCCGCTACTCAAAACCCCGTAAAACGTCAAATCAAGAGGCTTACGAGGCATTCCCAACGGCGATGATTCAAAACTTCCTCGGTCGGGGATGGGTCCTCTTTTCGGGGATTGCCCGAACACTCCCCGAGAACCTCACAGGAGGAATAATTGCTATTCGTTAGATAGGATCGCCCACGGGAAGAATATCCGTCGCCGCCATGAAGCCCGTTTGGCTACCGGATGTTAGCGTCTGTGTTTCGTAAGAGGAAAGGAACGATGTCCTCGTTCCATACACGAGTTTTTTCCAGGGTTTCCCGATCAAGCGTACCCTTGAAGTCATGATCGGATCGGAAGCTCGGGAAAGCTATCGCCAACACGTTGAAGTTTCCTGATCTTGTCTCGCTAATAAAGCAGTCGTCAGGGATTGAAAAGAATCGCACTTCACCAGATTCATTTACAATCGCCACATCGGCGTCGTTGGGAAACTTGATGCTGCGATCAGGCAATATCAACGTTCTATCACGAGTTTCAATTGGGACGCTATGCGTATCTCCCGTGAAAAGCACCAGTGAGTACGCATCAAAATAAATCTTGTCAGACCAATAGCAGTAAAGTTGGCGATCCTGTAGATTCCCCAGGGCGCACATCGTGGTCACACGTTCTTGCCAAGCCAACCAAGTGCCGATGCAGAAGAACAAGGCTAAGTAGATAAGGATCGAAAATCCGGCCACTTTCTTACGTCGGACCAACATGCAAATTGCAGTCGCTAACAATCCGACCAGAATGCCGGTGCCGGTATCTCGCGCTCTCGCGGCACCGAGAGACAGCGCAAAGACTGACACCGCCATAAGCATGGCAACCAAGCTGAACGCAAACTTTCCCGACTTGCCAGGGATCGGTGCGTCTTTAGAGAGTAAGCCAACCATTGCTTTGGTCCGCCAACGGGAAGTGGGGCCGTCGCCGCGCCAACCACTGGCTTGGTTGAGGCCACTGATTACAGGATAAAGACTTTCGGACCGGGTCTGCAACACATTCTAGGCGATCCGCCGCAGGCGGACATTGCGGCCACGCTTTGTTGGTGGCCAAGCGCTACACTCAGAATGAGCACTACCCGCCCCCAAATACCGCCACGATGAATGTGATAACAGCGATTCCAATCAGCACCAACTGCCACCGTGCCGCAGCCACTGCTTTTCGCGACTGGGATATGGCACGCTGGTTCTGCGACTTGAAGAACTCCTGATTCCGCTCCGTAGTCTCTATGTTTCCAAGTGCCTTTTTGTTGAAATCTCTTGCATGTTCTAAGTAGCCCTTGTTTAACGAGAGAATCTCACTCTGAAAGTCTCGAATCTCAGTAAGAAGCTGGATTATTTCATCGTTTCCGTTCATGTTGGTATTGATCTCCTCATGAAGAATAACGTCAGCCTATACGCGAGGCGAAGCTGATCGGCCCTGAATACTTCGCCAGCCTTACAACGGGATACTTGGCGACATCATGTTTATAAACGACTGCTGTATTATATGGTGGTGCTTGGGTTTATAGCAATCAAGGGGTCAAAAACATGTCTTGCGATGTCAGAAATCCCAGATCGAAAGCCAAATCTTCCCGCCACGTCGATCAACGACCAACAGCGTTCCGTTGTGCCAAGCAATTGAGTCGCAGCATCGCTCATGGGCACTATACATGATCTCTGACGATCCAAGAACATTTACAAGAACGCGATCACCAGAATAATGTGTTGGGCCGCCGTCGACGCTCATTGCCGCGACACCGTCGGTACCGAAGCTACAGTGAAACCCAATCTCTGTCGGTACGGGTCCGGATCTCCATTCTGAAAGCGGGGACTTCGGTTGAGATTCCAGAATTCGATCGATTGTCGCTTCATCAACGGCTATCACGACGTGGAATTCTCCATCACCCAAAAACCCGCCATGTTCGTCGCCTGAAGAAACTACGGATGCGTTGGATGGCAATGCCAATCCAGTTTCTCGTTCAAACACAGATATTGGACTGGTCGGCAGAAAGAGGTATAGCAAGCCGCCGCCACACAACAACGCAGGGAGAAGTACACAACCGGATGCCGCAATTATGCAGCCAATCCGTTTGCGTTCCGGTTCGTGTCGCCTATCGTTCATTCTGTTCGCTCGTTAGCCTAGCTTGGCGATTGCTTCGGAGTTACTACCTGCCAGAACAAATCTAGTGGGTGACCACTTCACCTACATTATCTGCCTACGAACGCCAATTAGCTAGGACGGCTGAGTATTCCCGCAAGCGAACTGCGGCTGGTGCGGAGATTGGCATTCTGCCGAGCGTCGTCAATTCGCGTCGGAAGAAGAAGGCAAGCAAGGATCTGGGTTATTTCTTGCGGACATACTTTCCCGCTGCCTTCAATCTGAAATTCTCGCCTGCTCACAAAGAGGTGATCAAGCTCGTTCAGCAAGCCGTGCTGGATGGAGGATTATTCGCGGTAGCGATGCCTCGATCATCAGGCAAGTCAGCAATCCTTCTGCGTGCTCTGATCTGGTCGGCCCTCTACGCTCACCACAGATTCCTATTTCTGATCGCTGCCAACGAGCAGATGAGTAAATCGCTGCTGGCGAGCTTCAAATCAGAAATTGAGAATAATCCACTTCTGTACGAGGATTTCCCCGAGATCGCTCACGCTGTCCGGGCGTTGGAATGTCTTGGTTCAGCGTGAAATGGTATTTCGGTCTTTGTGAGTTAGTGAATAGTGGTGCGGCGGAGCCGCGGTGTTTGTCTTTGCGTTCACGCAGACCAGAGGGGTGTCCCTACCAAAAATTCCATCCGTGTGGAATGACGGCAACATTTTGTGTTGCCGATGACGGGCAGAAATTCAAGTCGACGAACATCCGAGCCGAATTCGATCGTAGAATCGTGCGAGTACGCCCGACTCTCGCCATCAGCGCAGACAGCCAGCGCAGAACAATGAATGACGCTCACTCGCAACTTGCTAAGTAGCACGAGGGGTGTAGCGATGATGCAATCCACCGATGAACGATCCAAAACTTTTTCATTTGCAAAAGAACCACCTTGCTGCTAGGTTGCAATGAGACACGTAGATCCGTCCGTTGCGCACCGCAGAACACGCCCCGCGACGCCGGAGATTTCTTGCACCTTCGCAGAGAAGTAGGCCGGACCGAGCGCAGCGCTGCTGCGGCATGGTCAGTCGTCTTGCCGGAGCTGCGTCGCTTCGCTCCTTGATCCGGCCTACTTGACTAGAGGGCATTTCAGAACTAATACAAGACGCGAAGCGCAAGCGAGTGGATCGAACACAGGTGACGATATCCTCGCTGAAATCCACTCGCTTGCGCGTCGCGTCTTGTATTGAATCTGTCGCAAGCGAGTTTTGAAATGCCCTCTAAACAAACCCTTCCCGCAGCGCCCTAAATCGATGTTCCAAAAAAACAAACACGCCGACAAAAAACCATTTGACACACGGGCTTCCCTGCCCGGCGGGTTCTCGAACAAGGGTGGTCGAAAAGAGGTGTCCTTTTGGAACGTTTTTGGGGTTCGATCTAAGGGCGTTCGATTAGTTTTGCCGAGTCGAACAGTGCTGTTTGAAAATACGCCGGTTCCGTGCCGCATTGCTTCAGCGGTGAAAAACAAAACCACCGTCCGAGCGCGACGCAACTCGTTAGTCCCACAACCGGTTACGTCCGATCGATGTGAAAACAGAAATCGCTTACACCCCACTGTTGAACGACACGACGCGAGAGAACAATTCCTCGGGCGATCACGAATTCGGTCAACCCCAAAAATGTATTCAAATCCGTGTTTTTCCGAGCCGTGCGAATAGAAGAATAAAAGAAGAATAAAAGTGGGACAATGAAAGGCTGTTCGGAAGGGGTCAGGTCCATGTTTTCGGACAGCGCGATAAGCAAGTAGCGGAGTTTTGCTGGCCGAAAAATAGACCAGACCCCAGTCGGTCAATACGACGCGGTGAGATGGGCTCGCACTTCGGCTGCGGTAAAGAACGAGCCGGTGGCGCAGATCAGATCATCGGGGCCTGCCCAACCGCATAGGTCGTCGCAGGCGGTTGCCACATCGTCGCACACCGACCACGTTGCACAACGGGGAAACTCGACTTGCAGCCGCTCGGTCAGCGCGGCCAACTCGTCGGCCGGTACGGCGCGGGGATTGTTCGTGTATTGGGTGAATATCACCCGATCGAAATGGGGCAGCAACACCTTGAGCATCCCGGCAAGATTCTTGTCCTGTGTCGAGGCGAATAGCAGTCCTCGCCGGCTGGCTGAAAAACTCTCGGCCAGCACATTCCACAACGCCTCGACCGATGCCACGTTATGGGCCGCGTCAACAATCACGGTCGGGCGCCGGGTGAGCACCTCGACGCGCGCCGGACAGCGAACCGTGGCCAGACCCTGGCGAATCGCTTCGTCCGGGATGCGCCACTCTTGAGTCCGAAGCTGCTGGATGGTCGCCAGCGCCACCGCGGCGTTTGCTCCCTGATGACGCCCCAGCAGACCGAGATCGTACTCTGCATCATCGCGCCCGATGAGTGAGAACGTAACTCGCCCGGTTGCGGCCGATGATTCGACCTCCTTTGGTGCGAGGTAGCGCGAATCGAAATCGACGCCCCGCTGAATCAATCGGCTGCCGTGCTCTCGACAGACTCTGGCAATCTCGGCCCTCGGTTCGTCTTCTCTCACGCCGCTTACGACCGGGACGCCCGGCTTGATGATGCCGGCCTTTTCGCGGGCGATCGACGCCAGGGTCGGGCCCAGTTGCTTCTCGTGATCGAAGCTGATGCTCGTGATCACCGACAGCACCGGTTGGCAAACGTTGGTCGCGTCGAGCCGGCCGCCGAGCCCCACTTCCATCAGCGCGATGTCAACGCCCTGCTGTGCAAAGTGTAACATCGCCATCGCCGTGGTGATTTCGAAATAGGTCGGTCCGTCGCCATCGGTTCGTCGATCGATCGCCTCGACCTCGGGTCGCAACCGATTCACGAGCGCCACAAAATCGTCTTCGCCGCACGGCATCGCATCGATGGCAAATCGTTCTTCGAGTCGCTGTAGATGCGGCGACGTAAACGAGCCGGTCGTATAGCCGGCAGCCGAGAGGATCGCGGCGATTATGGCCGCGGTCGAGCCCTTGCCTTTGGTCCCCGCGATATGCACGACGGGCCGATCCAGGTGAGGATTATCCAGCCGATCAAGCAGTCGCCGCATTCGGTCGAGCTTCAGCCGCTGTTGGTGATAGGGAATCGTGAGCGTCCGTTCATAGTCGATCCGTCCGTACAGATAGCGCAGCGCTTCGTCTCGGTCGGTGATCGTCGAAGTGGAAATCATTGAGGTTGCATTCTATTGATGTTTGCGCGGTCAATGACCCAGGCCTGCCAACTCGTGTCCACGTTTCGCCGGACTCCCGTTGGTCGCCCTAGCTTTCATTCGCGGCGCAAAGGTCAATAGGGCCCGTTGATCGACGCTGGACATGATGCCCGACGGCACTGATCGACTACGGAAACTCTTTCCTTGTTCAAGATCTCCGCACGCTTACTTGTTGCCGCCAGATGGGTCCTTTATAGTAACCGATTGTCGGTGCCGTCGAGGACCGGTGGTCCCCTTCGGCCCGAACAAGAGAACAATCCGAAGCGACGTAGCGTCGAGGCGGCCGAACGCAGCTTTTTGGGGATGTGTGAACCGAAACACCGTTTCTTGCGTAGTAGCACTGTTCTGGTCGGACGAATAGGCTGATATGCATAGGCTGAAACGCATAGACTGAAACGGTGGTCGCTTTTCGCGCAACGTCCCGTCCAGACTGAGAGTCCTTTTTCGTCTCTACCGCTCTTTGTAGGGGCGACACTCAACAGGCCGCCTCCAGCAGCACCGCATCAACCAAGGGCGATGGCATGCAGACCCAAGAGACCGGCTCTTCGAAACACGCTTCGGCCAACCAGAGTCGTCCTGGCGACTCGAGCCGCGACGACGTCGTGATCGAAACCAGAAACCTCTCGAAGGTCTATCGCGACTTCTGGGGACGACAAAAAGTAAGAGCCCTCAAGGCGCTGGATCTCGAAGTTCGCCAGGGTGAAGTCTTCGGGCTGCTGGGGCCCAATGGTTCGGGCAAGTCGACCACGATCAAGTTGCTTCTGGGGCTGCTCTTTCCAACCGGTGGCGAGGCGCTCGTGTTTGGCCGCGAGGCGACCGACGTGCAGATCAACGAACGGATCGGCTATCTGCCCGAGGAGTCGTATCTGTATCGATTCCTTAACGCGGAGGAGACGCTCGATTTCTATGGCCGGCTGTTCGAGATGCCGGCCAAATTACGTCGCGAGAGGGTTAAGCAACTGATCGAACAGGTCGGACTGAACTGGGCCAAGCGACGCCCGCTCAAAGAATACTCCAAAGGCATGGTCCGCCGAATCGGATTAGCCCAGGCGCTGATCAACGACCCAGAACTCATCTTGCTGGACGAACCGACCACCGGGCTGGACCCGATCGGTACCCGTGAGATGAAGGACATGATCATCGATCTCAAGTCGCGAGGCAAAACGGTCGTGATGTGCAGCCATCTGTTGGCCGACGTACAGGATGTCTGCGATCGGATCGCGATTTTGCATCAGGGTGAACTGAAAGAATTGGGCCGGGTTGATACATTGCTCAAAGTTCGGGATGTTACCGAGTTGCAGGTGGCGGGCCTGAGCGACAAGGCGCTTGCCGAGATCCGCTCGGTCATTGACGCTGATGGGGCGAAGCTCCAATCGGTCGACAACCCAACCACAACGCTGGAAGAGCTGTTCCTTAGTATTGTCCAAGACAGCGAAGCGCGTCCCGGTCGCAAGGCCACAGGCAGCGATTCGTAGGGGCGAGTTTGTTTGAATCGAAGGAGTCCGGCCCAGGTAGGTTGGGCGGAGCGACCGTTGTTTTATGGAATATGTAACCACGCCTCCTGATTTCTTCCCTTGGCTCCGCGAGAGCGGCCTGACGTTCTTGTTGGTCGTCGTGGGACTGGCGAAGATCTCGATTCTCTTTGGCTATCTCGTCACCGCGGTGCGTCGCGGTCCCGTGGCGGCGCTGAGCATCACGAGCAAGGCGATTGCTGGTGGAGTGGTCGATCTGGTCCGCATATCGCCCCGTCGCGTCATGGCGCTGGCTTGGTTGGCAATCAAGGAATCGATCGGGCGACGGGTGCTGGTGGTGTTCGTAATCTACGCATTGGTCCTGATGTTCGCCGGGTTGATTCTTGACCCGACGTTGCGCGAGACTGGTCGGCTATATGTCGGTTTTGTGCTCAACGCGATGCTGTATCTGATGCTGGCATTGGCGTGGATTCTTAGCGCGTTTAGCCTGCCAAACGATCTAAAGCAGCGGACGATCTACACGATCGTGACCAAGCCCGTCCGCCCGAGCGAGATCGTGCTAGGACGGATGATCGGTTTTAGTGCCGTCGGCTCGATGCTGTTGGCGGTCATGGCGCTCTTTAGTTTTCTGTTTGTCGTACGGTCTTTACGTCACACGCACGCGGTCGAAGCCGGCAGCCAGACGTCGCTCGTGACAGGCCACCGACACGTGATCGATAAGAATCAGGTCGGAGAAGAGGGCGGCACCACTGACCGGGCCCATAGCCATTCTCATCATGTCGATGATCCCAGCCGGGGCGAGATGACCGGTCCGTCCCAGGGGGAACTGATTGCGCGGGTGCCGATTCACGGAACACTCCAGTTCACCGACGATAAGGGTCAGCCCAAGGAAAAAGGAACCAACGTAGGCAAGGAGTGGACCTATCGCAGTTATATCAAAGGCGGTTCGCTTGCCGCGGCGACTTGGCGATTCTCGGACGTGCGAGCCGAAGACTTTTGCGACGCCGAGGGCAAGACCGATTCGTTGCCGATCACGATGAATCTGCGCGTCTTTCGGTTGCACAAGGGCACCATCGACCGCGGCGTTCTCGGCAGCATCGTGCTGCGAAATCCCGACGATCCCGATCTCGTGAGCGGCATGATCACGTTTCGAGCCAAGGAGTTTCAACTCGACGAGATCGACATCCCGCGCCATCTGCTTTCGGGGAAACCGGGCCCTGATGGTCGGCCGATGAGACTCGACCTGTTTGACGATCTGGTCAGTGAGTCGGGCGAGTTGGACGTGCAGATTCAATGCGAAGAATCGCAGCAGTATTTCGGCATGGCGCAGGAGGACGTCTATCTGCGTTCGCGCGATGGGTCGTTCGCGATGAACTTTATCAAGGGCTGTCTGGGCATCTGGCTGCAGATGGTCATTGTGCTTTCGCTCGGGGTGATGTTCAGTACGTTCCTGAGCGGCCCCGTGACGATGATCGCCACTCTCGGGGCGTTGGTCACCGGCATGTTCGCCGGTAAAATTTCGGCATTGGTTGCCGGAGAATATCTCGGCGGCGGCCCGATTGAGGCGTTTGTGCGTATCGTGACACAGCGAAATCTTGTGTCGCCGCTGGAGGTAGGGATGGCCACGACGCTCATCGAAATGTTTGATAAGGCCATCCTATTCATTCTATGGGTTATTCTTAAACTGCTTCCCGATTTTCAGAGCTACAGCAATATCGACCAGGTTGCGATCGGTTTTAATATCCCCGGGATGCTTTCGCTGCAACATCTGCTTTCGGCGCTGGCCTATCTGAGTGTGGCGATGGTGGTGGGACTCTTCTTTCTTCGAACACGCGAGGTGGCCCGATGAGCCAGCGACAATCGTTCTTTCGCAAGGTCTCCTACTTTGTCACGATCGCGATCCTGTTGGTGCCGCTTTCGTGGTTAAGCCGCCCGGCCACTTCGGCCTCTGAACAGCAACCAGGAGACCCAGGCGGTCACCTGGCGCAACTGCGCAGCGAGCATCAGTTGAGCCAAGCGAACCTCGGCCAGATCGACCCCACCAGCGAAACGCTCAAACTGGCGACTCTGGGATTTCGTGGCGTCGCGGTTGCGATTCTTTGGACTAAAGTCGACGAGTATAAGAAGCACGAGGATTGGGCGCGGCTCGAATCGACATTGCAGCAGATCATGACTCTGATGCCGAATTTTGTTCACGTATGGCGATATCAAGCGTGGAATGTTTCCTATAACGTGTCGGTCGAATTTGACGACTATCGCGACCGCTATCATTATGTGAAGCAAGGTCTCAAGTTGCTGGTCAAGGGTGCCGCTTACAACGCGAAAGAGCCCAATCTGTTGGCGGACATCGGCTGGTTTACGACGCAAAAGATCGGCCGCTCCGACGAGAAGAGCGAGTTCCGGCGGTTGTTCGCAGATGACACCGATTTTCACGAATATCTATCCAACTATATCGATCTGGACCAGACTCGTGGTCCCAACGAAAACAAGCCTGATAGTTGGTTGGCCGGCCGGATGTGGTATCTCAAGGCAGAGAAATTGGTCGACGATAACGAGCATATTACCGTCGGCGGCGTCTCGCCCGCCCTGTTTTACGAGCACTCCGCCAAGTGCCAGATTAACTTTGCCGACACAATCCAAAAGGACGGGTTCTTCGGCGAAGTAGCCGAGCGGGCATGGCGACGCAGTGCGAAGCTGTGGAAACAGTACGGCGATCGCACGCTGGAACTAAACGACGGCCGGACGTTTAGTCTGAACGATGTTCGGGCCAAGCTACAGGAGATCGGTGAGTTGAGCGAGCAACTCGACGCATTGCAGCCCGGCCTGCGGCTGCAGATGCGAGCTGAGCGGACCAAAGACGTGCCGCCGGACCTGCTCACAGCGAAGAAAATAAAGCCTGACCAGCGCAGTGCGCTAGAGCGAGACCTCGCGGAGCGGGCAGAGCGCCTGATTCTTGTCTCGCCTAAAGATCTGGCGGAACAGATGGACGACTCGGTCCGCGGCGAGGCGCTCGCGATCGCCGACGTGATGGGACAGCAGGCACGCCTGCTGCGCAAAATTCAATCGGACCGGGGTATTGTGAATTACGATGCTTGGGCATTTCGTTGCCTGACCGAACAGTCCGAGCATCTGCTCAAAGGTCGCCAGCGGTTGCACGAGGCGAACGTCCAATACAAGAAAGGCCGTCTCGACTCCGACGACCCGAACCGACCCGGGGCCCAACAACTCTTCGAGGCCGGATTTCGCTCGTGGGCCGCGGCATTTAAGGAGTATCCGGCGCTCTATTACGACGAACACCGATGCGAAGATTTACTGGTCGCCGTCGACAGTTATCGCCGCCGGGTCTTGGACGGTGGACCGTTGCCGAAGGATTTTTCACTGGCCGAATTGCTGCGGCGCTCCGCCAAGGAGCCGACACGACGGCGGGGATCAAAAAAAATGACCCCGAAAACGGGCAAGACTCCTGAAAAGACCGAGCAGACCACGGGCAAGGATGCGAAAACCAAGCCGGCGAAAAAGGATCCCGCAGGCAAGTAACCCGCGGGCCAAGTGGTACGCTTATCTCTTGCTTGGTCCCGACAACATCCTCGAGCGCATTAAATTGACGACTGCGCGGCCAATGATCACTGGGTGGCAGGGAATGGATATGCGTATCTGTCGATTTGTAACGGCCGTGGTTTTACTTTTGTTGGTGTCGGTCACCATTGCGGCCGAAAAATCTTCCTCTGGCAAGGCGATGCAGTACGGACCGTGTCTGTGCAGCAGTGTGACTTTCGTAAAGCCGAGAGACCACAATGCGGCGACATGGAAAGGCGCTGTCACTCGGGCGATGACCGTGGCGCTGTCCGACAGGGCGGCGATCTGCTACGACCTCCAGCGGCTGAGCGTCGCGGGACTCTGGCAGGGCGGATTTCTTGATCGCAGCAACACGCACCACACTAGTTACAAAGGCGGACTGCCGCCGCGACCCGGCGCCAAGGTCGTCTATAAGAATCTCAACCAGCCCGGCTGGGCCACGCCCCGAGGAGCGATATCGCCAGAGCAGTTGCAGTTGCGAGGTTACTATCTGCACAACAACCGCGTGGTGCTCTCGTACCGTGTCGCGGACCGCGATGTGCTCGAGACGCCAGAGTCGGCGGTCGGCGGACTTGTGCGAAGAACGTTTCGTATCGGGGCGGGCAAACAGACCGTCTCGCTGCACATTGCAAACGTGACGGCGAAATTCACTCCAGATGCTGTCGCGCGTGGAGATATCAAGGGACTCGCGCTGCAGACGCGCAATGACCGTCTTTATTACGACGTCCCGGCGGGCGAACAGCCTCGCGTGTTCACCGTTTGGGCCACCTATCGCGCGACAGCAAACGGCGTCGCACCGACCCTGGCGGCCGGCAAAGCAACCAAGTTGATCGATCCGGCTGATCTGATCACCGGCGGTTCGCGACGTTGGAAAGAAACCCACATCACCCGCGGCGTACTGGGTCCCAACGATACCGCCTACACGCTCGACGACATGCGGCTGCCCGACAGCCCCTGGGGTTCGTGGATGCGGCTCTCGGCGATCGACTTTTTTCTCGATGGTCGGATGACCGTCGCGACGCTCAGCGGCGATGTCTGGATCGCTTCGTTCGACGCCAAGACGCTCGAAAAGATCACTTGGCGGCGATTCGCCACAGGCCTTTACGAGCCGCTTGGCATGAAAGTGGTCGAGGGCAAGATCTATGTTCGTGGTCGCGATCGAATCACCCGGCTGCACGACTTGAACAACGACGGCGAGGCCGATTTCTATGAGAATTTTCACTCCGCCGGACCGATTGGACCGGGCTATCATGCGTTTCTGTTTGATCTGGTGACCGACAAGGCCGGCAATTTCTATTTCGCCACCTCCGGGCGCAAGGCCCCGACGCTTGGCCAGGTGATCGAGGTCAGTCCGGACGGCCGGCGGCGAGAGGTGATCGCCAAGCATTTTCGTCATCCCAACGGCCTGGGCAGCGGCGGGCCACATGGCTGGATCACAATCGCCGACAATCCCGACGGCAAGTACCCTTCAGGCGCATCGATCGTACGTCCCGGCGGCACCTATGGCTATAACGGACCACGCAATACGCCGATGCTCTATATCGTGCCGCCCAAGGTCGATTCGTCTGCCGGTTCGCAATGTTGGACCGACCCCAAGCGGTTTGGCCCGCTGAGCAATGCCATCATTCACACGTCGTTCAGCACCAGCACGCTCACCTATGTGCTGACCCAAAACATCAAGCCGCATCCCAACGGTTTTGCGGTGCGGATGCCATGGGGATTGAAGTCGGGCGCCATGCGAGCCGCGGTCAATCCGCTCGATGGCCAGATGTACGTTGCCTGTCAGCGAGGCTGGGACACCAACGCCGCCATCACCGGCATCGTGCATCGGGTTCGCTATACGGGCAAGACTGCGTATCTCGTTAGCAAAGCCGCCGCGACGGCCGACGGACTGGAACTGACGTTCGCCTGCCCGCTCGATCCCAAGACAGTCAACTTCGACGCCTTCTACACCGGTCGCATTGGCGGCAAGGGAAAGGAAAAGGAACTCGATATCGACGAGGTGAAGTTGATCGGAGATCGCACCGTGCGGCTGGTGATTCCGGCGCTCGACCCGGCCGACGTCATCGACAAGCGAGCGACCAAGAAGCACAGCATCACGCAATATCGCATCATGGCGCCGCTGGCCGTCATGTTCGACCTCAAAGCCGCCGACGGCACGAAGATCAAAGACACGGTATATGCCACGGTGAATTCACGGTGAGCGAGAAAACAACATGCCGAAAGTGCGGCGATGAGTCTGATGATGATGCGATGGGCGTACTCTCTGGGCTCTTGCTTCAAACACAAAGGCGAGGTAATCACACTAATCTGGCGGCAAAGCGGCCGAAAAAACTGCTTGTCTATCGGTAACGAATGGGTTACTATTAAAGATGGCTGATACAGAAATTGAAATCGTTGAATACGAAAACAACGCTGGCAAGAATGCTTTTCGCGACTGGTTGGCTGATTTGGAAACAAGGGCTTTCGCCCGCGTCACGTCGGCCATCGCTCGAATGCGACTCGGAAACTTTGGCGACGTTAAGCCGGTTGGCGGTGGTGTGAGCGAGCGGCGAATTGATTACGGCCGGGGATACCGCATTTATTTTGGCCGGGATGGCAAGAAGCTGGTTGTCCTGCTGGGCGGCGGATCGAAATCACGACAGAACAAGGATATTCAAGCCGCTCAAAAAGCCTGGCTCGAATACAAGAAGACGAAAAAGGAGAAAAAAGATGGGACTGACTAGACCATTCATCGAATCCGTGAAGGAGAGAGCTGCCACGGACCCGGATTTCCGGGCGGGCATGTTGGCCGAAGCATCCGAGTGTTTTCTCAACGGCGAGGCCGACGTTGCAAAGCTACTGCTTCGCGATTACGTGAACGCCACCATCGGATTTCAGGAATTGGCAGACGTTGTTGATAAGAATGCGAAGAGCCTGATGCGTATGCTCTCGGCCTCGGGCAATCCGCGTGCCGACAACCTGTCGACTCTGATTGCCACCCTCAAGGAATATGAAGGCGTTGACCTGCACGTCGAGGTCGGAAGGTAACAAGAAAACCGGCTTACACACCCGACAATCATGTCGTCAATGCCTTCTTGAATTGCAGCACGCTCTTCGGCGTTTCACCGTAACCGCGAGATCAAGCGGCGTTTTTATCTTTGGCGTCAACAACGGCCGCGAACGCGGCTACGATGCCAAGGCGAGAGAAGGCGTTGACGAAAAATACTTCTACTCCTTCTTCGCCTTCTTCTTCTTCTTCGGCAGCAGCGTCTTGAGCTGCTCTCTGATCACCTCTAGCGACTCTTGAACTTTCGGCGTGCTGGTGTTGACGCTGCCTGTGGCACCGCGGCCTTCTTTCACGCGGTCGCCGACGTCCAGGGCGATTAGCCGGTGATCAATGTCCCAGTACTTGCCCACCTTGGCCGGCACCGCCAACGGGCGGACCAGTCGAAAACCGACGCCGCGAGCCGGATCGGTTGTGTACCACCAAGGGCTCAGCGGCAGATTCGGGTCTTCGTCTTTCCATTCTTCGTCTTCCGAGCCGAGCTTGGCCGCCGAGCGACAATACTCCGCGTCGTCATCCCACGAGCCGCCGCGCACTACACGTGGCCATTGCTTCTTCGGCCAGGCAATCGCCGACTCCCACGTTTGCGGCTTGCCTTTCAGTCGGGCATAGCCGTCGGTCATGTACTCGTCCAAGACCCACTCGGCGACGTTGCCGTGGATGTCGTACAGGCCCCAGGGGTTCGGCTTCTTCTGGCCGACGTCGTGCGTCTTCTCGCCAGAGTTGTCGGTGTACCAGGCGTAGTCGCCCAACTGTTTCGGGTCGTCGCCAAAGTGAAAGGCCGTCTTGCTGCCGGCCCGCGCGGCATATTCCCATTCGGCCTCGGTCGGCAGTCGATAAAAGCGACCATGTAACCGGCTAAGCCATTTGGTGTATTGCTTGGCCGCGTACTGGGTCATCGTCGCGGCGGGCTGCTTCGGTCGTTCGCCCAACTTGAACGTATAGCTCGGCTCGTACAGCTTCGTGGGCGCGGTGATCGCATCGGTCGGGTGCGGGTTCTTCACGACACGAACCGTCAGCGCACCGTGCGGTTTGATCACGGCCAGCAGCGGCTCGCGTTTCCGGTCGTTCTTGAGCAATTCGCGAATCGCTTCGAGATCCTTAAACGTGTCGTACAAACCCATGAACTGTTTGTACTCGACCCAGGTGATCTCGTACTTGCCCATCCAGAACGGCGCGATGGTCACTAGGGTCTGCGGACCTTCGACCTTTTCGCGACCTTTTTCCGACGCGGGGCTACCCAACAGAAATTTGCCGCCGGGAATCGGCACCATCTCATACGTCGCGTCCGTGCCCGGGATCATCGCCTTGTACGGCACCATGAATCCGGCCGCGGTTTCGACAAAACGGCCCGAGGTGGGTTTTGTTTTCACCAGACCCGGCGAAGGTGCGACCGAAGCGGCGATCTTTGGTCCGGCCGGTTTCTTGGCGACTTTTGCTTCCGCGGCGAAACTCGCGCAGCAGACGAGCGCGATGACACAGCAGACGGCGAGTCGGAAACCAACATGCATCATGAAAGCAATCCTCGAAGGGAGTCGTCTGCTGCCGTGCCGATTCTTACTCGGCCGGGCGACGAAGCGCTGTGGCAGTGAAAACTGTTGATGGGGTGGGAAGGCTCAATTATACTCCGCCTGCGCGGCGATCTAAATGGGGCAAACTCGTCCCGTTTGCACCATCTGCGCGGCGATCGCGCGTCACTTCCCACCCGATCGTCGGGCGTGTCTCGCTCGCCGTGCGGGAGCCCCGAAGGAGTCGACTTTCCGAACAGACGATTCGACTTCACAAGCACTAATCGAACAGCCCTAGATGGACCCCCAATTCCGTACGAAAGGTCCGCGCCTTTTCGAGCGCGCCGCGAACGTTGCGCAGCGCTGTCACCGCACGATCGATCCTGGTAAATCGTTCGATCTTGAGTCACAAAAACATCCTTTCCGTGTGCAGAGCACAGCGCGCGGACACCCGCCGATAAATCTGGTTCATCCGGTATTTGCGGGGACACTCGTGGGCAGAAAATGAAAAGAACCGCGGATGAACACGGATAGACGCGGATCTTCACGGATGCGTTTCTCTCACAGGACATTGTTGTTTCCCTTTTTTTCCGCGCGCAGACACCCCCCGATAAATCTGGTTCATCCGATATTTGTGGGGACAGTCGTGGGCGGAAAAGGAAAAGAACCGCGGATAAACACGGATAGACGCGGATCTTCACGGATGCGTTTCTCTCACAGGGCGTTTTGTTTTTCAAGCAGTTGTGGCCTTCGTCAATAATGCATCCACAAGAAAATCCGCGTTAATCAGCGTCCATCCGCGGTTCCTTTTGAACTCTCAGGAAGAGTCTGTCAGCAGGGGGTACCCGATATTCCCGGATGAACCATAACTCTTCTCCCATCGCGGGAAGTCCTTCGAGGCCAGGGAGAAAAGGGCACCGAGAAGACCGCAAACTCACCGTATCGAAACAGTGGTACAAATTCAATAGGCCGAACGCAAATTTCTTCAGCGGCCCGCGATCAAGCACCCACTTTGGGTTGAATACGCAACACGACGCTCTCGCCATCGTTGCCAGCGGTCTGATACGACGCCACTTTGCGCAGCTCCAGATCGTTCATCAGCCCGCGATGTCGCGCCTCGCCGCGCTCCTCGGCCCAGCGTGGGCCTTTGATCACCAGTATCCGGCCGATCGACGACCAATGCGGTGCAAACCAAGTGAGCAATTTGGTCAGCGAAGCGACCGCGCGAATCACCAGCACGTCGAACCGATGCGGCTCGACGAGAGACTGTGCTGGCGCATGAAAGACGATCACGGGCAGCCTCAACTCGTCAACGATCGCCGCCACCGCCTTGGCCTTTTTTGCGACTGAGTCACACAGCGCGACCTCGAGATCGGGCCGAACGATCGCCAGCACGATGCCCGGCACTCCGCCACCCGTGCCAACGTCGAGAATCTTCTCGTCGGGCTCAAGCTGCGCCGCCAGCGCCAGACTATCGACCACGTCGCGAGTGACAAACTTTTCGTAAGTCGTATGCCGGGTCAGATTCAACCGGCTGTTCCAGTCCCACAGAACCCGACAAAAGGCGTCGAGTTTCTGCCGCTGGTCGTCGGGCAGTTCGATCTCGTGGCGCGAAAGTGCCGCTTCGAGAGTGTCGTTGGAGAGTTCTTCCACGCGATGATCTTTCCTGGAGGGTAATTCAAAATCAATACAAGACGCGAAGCGCAAGCGAGTGGATTCTTTGTAATCGTTGGATTCTTTGTAATCGTATAGTAACCGTCGTTCGATCCACTCGCTAGCGCTTCGAGCTTGTATTGACCCGGTCGCTAGCGAGTTTTGATAGGTTCTCGGGTAACAAGCCAGCGCGAATCCGACTTATTCGTCGCCTTCCGGTTTTTCAGTTTCTACTTCGACGAATGTGGGCTGACCAACGGCGACAACTTTGATCGGCCGTTTCGACTTATCCTTGAGACCGTTTTCTTTGCCCGTGCGACAATCAAGGTGTAACACGACCGCGTTTTTTTTCACCCCCTGCGACAGATCGTGGGACGGTTTGAAATTCTTGCGGTATTTCACTCCGCTGGTGATCATGACGGACTCGAGGGTGCCGTTGAAAAAGTTGGTTCCGCTATGCGCGGTCTTGTCTGGGTCTGCCCCGATCAATACGTGTCTTTTCGATAATCGTGGTCCTCTCGCTGTCGAAAAATTCTTGGCTGTTTGCAACACGCCGTTAACAAATAGTCCAACGCGTCTGCCGTCGAATACTCCAGCGAGATGGACCTCTTTACGCGAGAACGCTCCGGCGATGGATCGCGGCTGGACATAACTTGTCTGGCCATTCTGCATTACCCTGAACTCAAAAAACCCGGCGCGATTTATCATCAGACCAAACCCTGAACCCTCTGAGTCTGCGACGATGGACTGGTCCTTTCCTTTCGCAATGGCTGCCGGTGTCGCAATAACTTCAACCGTGAACGGCCTCCCATCCCAAACGAGACCGGTGCGAAGATACTGACCGTCACCCGAAAAACGCAGTTCATGCCGGAGGTCCTCGGCCTTTTTCTCGACGTCGTCCGTCACCGCCCCTGGCCCTTTACCGAAAATTGCCTTGGCGATCTGAGCCAATCGTTTCTCGATCCGCACGCGGGCAAGGCCTTCGTGCTCGGGAAGTGCCTGCTTGTACCATAGCCCAGCACGCGCCATGAGGGCGGACTTGGCGTCCCCCTCTTCTTTTTCGGCCAACGCCCACCAACCGTCGGCCAACGCCAACATGTCCCGCTTACTTTTCTTGGCGACGGACTCTTTTCGGGCGAGTCGGCCTAACTCGGAGTTACCGCTGGCCGCCAAAAACGCGATACCTTTGCCCCAGTCCTTGGTCACGAAACAATAGAAACGCCCCGCCGTAAGTTTCGCCGCCGCGTCGTTCGGGGTGTCGCGCAACTTTTCCAACGCAGCCTTCATCGCGACGACCTCTTTTCGCCTAAGGATCAGGCTGCGAGCCGCATCCGTGTCACGGGCCTTGCGGGTGATCACCAATGCCGCGTCGATCAATTCCCCTGCCGCCGCGAAATTGTCGTCGCCCAAAGCGATGTCTGCCCACGTAGCGATTACAGCGCCCAATGCCTTGCGTTGTTCCGACGTCCCAACTCTCTTCTGTAATTTCTGCCCAGCAACGACATAAAGGGATGCCCGCTCGACCTTGAACAGGGCTGCCGATTGTTCGATCGCCGAGGAGACCGTGTCGGTGTCGCCCGCCAAGACCGCCAGGTCGCGGGCGACACGCAACAGAACGTATTGGTCTGCCGAACCCTTGCGGCCCGCGATCGCCTGTTGCAAGATTTTCTCAGCCAGTTCGGACTTCTGCTCCGGTGACTTCGCCGTTGCCCATTCGTCAGCAAATACGTCGCGCACCAACTTAAGCGACTCGGCCTGATCGGCCTTCGCGGGAACGGGTGCCCGAGGTGTCGGCGTTTGCGCCAAGATTCCGTCGCTGGACCCCAATATCAGCGCAAAGAAAAGCGCTGCTGTCGGACAACGGCGGATTACTCG
>Ga0114996_10002821_pt1 | contig 22090 bp, 22 predicted proteins | sample ArcticOcean_MG_C_4_FD_87039 | JGI IMG/M metagenome (GOLD analysis project Ga0114996, IMG submission 87039) | Marine microbial communities from western Arctic Ocean - ArcticOcean_MG_CB4_134 | ecosystem: Environmental > Aquatic > Marine > Oceanic | place: Arctic Ocean: Canada Basin | collected... | reverse complement strand
TACGTCTCGTCCATCCGCCAACTCACCCACACAGGACGCTTGCGGCGGTGGAACTCCTGCTCGAGCTGCGGGCTGTACTTCACGACCCACCGGTTAATGGTAGAGTGATCCACCTTCACCCCCGTTCTTCCATGAGTTCTTCGACGTGGCGCGTGCTTAGCGGATACGCCAGATACCACCGGACTCCCATGAGAATTACCTCTGGGTGGAAATGTGCACCTTTGAAGCTCACCGCCATCGTCTCCCTCCTTCAGGAATGAGCGTTGCTCAAAGAAAGAGATCATACCTCAAACGACCTCAAATCAATTTTTGCGACAGAACCGCGAAGCCGCGATCAGAAGTATCATACGTTCGACTAGCTGAATCGGTCTCATGGGCATCCCTAGGATACAAACCAAACCGCAGCCCGAGTTTCGTTTCCGCACCCGCTCCGACACACCTTAACAATATGCCACTATCTGTCCAACTTGTGCTGACGGGGTACATGCGGCGTCACCTGCAGCACTTTGTTATAACTTTTCATTTGTTGGACCGTTTTTTGGGTTTTGGTACTGGAAGTTCTTCTCTAGTGATTCTTACAAGGGTACTAATCCATTCTCGATCTTCTATCTTATCCCCGATAAGAAAACTTAACTTTGCCCCTTTAAAACAAGGAGCCTCTACAACATCTTTGATAAATTGTCTTCCTCAATATGTAGGCTTTACGAAAAGTTTATTATCACAAATTAGGGCAAATAATATTCCATCCGAATACATTGAATACCCTCCAAACATTGGTTTTCCTTCAATTAATCCAGCATTGTCTATTTGCTCAACGACATAATCTACATATTTTTGAGTAAACGCCATTGTTTCTTTCCTTTACAATTTTAATTACACTTATTAAAAACTCTTTTCTTATAGCCGACATTCCCCAAGTGTACCCCGTCAGCACAAGTTGGACAGATAGTGGCATAGAGGCAGCTGGCGCGTTTCAAGCTCCTGATCATCGACGAACTGGGCTTCGTACCCTTGTCCAAGACCGGCGCCGAGCTGCTCTTCGAGGTCTTCAGTCAGCGCTATGAACGCGGATCGGTCCTGGTTACCTCCAACCTGCCCTTCGACGAGTGGACTGAAAACTTCGGCTCTGAACGGCTCACCGGGGCCCTCCTCGACCGCCTCACCCACCATGTCCATATCCTGGAGATGAACGGAGAGAGCTTCCGCCTCAAGCAGAGCAGGCAAACCAACCAGCATCAGCCAACAGACTCGGGCCTAAGTTCTCACAGACCACGGGACTTTGATACCCACACCTCGGCGTTCAGTGGTACAGTCTTGCTCCGCCCTACTGGTAAAATTTCTCTCCGCCCTCGACACTCGTGGGACAATCCGAACTCCTTCGCCAGTTGACGAAGACTTTTATGATCACTCCGTCCACGCAGTTGGACGATCAGTTCTTCGGTGACCTTTCTTGTGCGCACCGGTGGAGAAGCGGTCGCTGAGACTGAATCCCTAACCAAGAAGATGTATTACACATACGTGTTCGACTCCGGTCGGGTTCGCCAACACCGTTGTCACGAAAACTGTGCGCACAGCCTGTCGCTCGGTCTCCGCTCCTGATCTAGACCACCCTGGCGACTGTTGTCGCCTCTGCCCCCATCGGTCTCGATCCGGATTCGACCCTGCACAGACCAGCGCTCTCACAGCGGGCGTTGTCTCCTTACCGTCGAAGAGTGTTGGGGAGGGTGGGACGTTTACTTGCTCTCGTCCGAAGACGCGAAGGAGTACAGATCGGCGTCTCGCATCCAGAAGCGCAGCTTGAGGTACCGGTTCTTCGGCAATGCCGCGCCACTTCGCCAGACTACCTGATGCGATATCGAGTCACTATCGAATCGAACGGAGTCATCCCTCGACAGACCATGGATAACGCGGTTTCGCTCGTCGCTCACCTCCGCATCGACATACCCTCCTGGGCGACAAGCAGCATTGATGACGAGATGTGAGCCATTCATTTTCACCGGGCGGGTGACCAACAATCCCTCTCTCACCAGCCCGGCTCGGAGCGAAACGAATCCATCGGGGCGAAGTTTCGCCAGACCGATGCCATGGTGGACTTTCGAAAGATCCTTGGCCTCGGGAACGTCGAGACTTTCGCGAGCGCCGGTGATCCACCAGTCATGATGAGAGTTAGAGCCACCGTAGTAGACGTAGAGCTCGTTGCCGACCTGAATCGGCACGTTAGGAACGCACGAGATCATCTCGTCCCAATCACCGACGCCCCCTCGACGGAGGAATGGTTGGCGCTGTCCGGTCCGTCGCCAGTTGACGCCATCTCGGCTGTACACCAATTGTGCGTCCATCACGTTCTCGGTCTGGTGGAATAGGTTCACGATCCCGACGTGTAGATCGTTACCTGGATATGGGTGTCGGAGCACATCCGTCCTTTCGACCGATAGCGGCCACGATGCGAGGCTGTAAAACGAGTCATCGAGATTATCTTCGTCGTCGTCCGGTGCCAGAACCTCGTTGGGCTCATTCCAGTGAATCAGATCACTGCTGGTCGACCGAAATATACGGCGTTTGTTCATGCGAGCCGGGTTGTCGGGCCAATATGGACTCGACCACGCCCTCGTCTTAGGAGTGCCGTCAGGCGAGTTGACCAGCCATGCGTATGGGTGGCGAGTGTGCAAAACATACTCCCGCCTGACCACGTCGTAGGTTAGCACCATCACGTCCCCGAGCCTCGGCCCCAGGCCGCCGAAGTCTAGCCGGTCGGGCTCGACGGCCCAGTGGATGCCGTCTCCGGAGTATGCGATGCGCATCGGACTGTGCAGAATCTGACCACCGGTTGGAGTGGCAACAACATCGGTATCAGGTGACGTGTTGGTGATGTGCTGAAACATCATCTTAAACCGACGGTCTGGGTTGTTCTCAAAGGGGTCGTCCAGCACCGTCGGTCCGTGCGGACTGCCGAAGACGTTTGGGGCATCGAGCGAATCGCCGAGCACGATGTTGGTGTTCTGCCCACCCTCGAATACGACGCCAAGAGATGGCTTATGCCAATGGATGCCATCGCGGGATTCAGCGTACATGACACGACTCATCGATACCGACGGGTCTGTGATGTCCACTTCGGAATTGATCAGGCCGTCCGGGTCGAGTACCCAGTCCTCATACCAACACCGAAAAATCCCTTCCTCGGAGCTATACAAAATACTCCAAACGGCATTGCCGAAGTACGGGATGTGCTCCCATGGCTTGTCTTTGTGTATGAGAGCGAGCCCCATCTTTTCGGGGCTGTGCATCACCCGTGTTACGTCCTGCACCATCTCGATGGACAGGTTATCGAAGAACAAGTGACGCTCGGCTGGCGGTTTGTGCGGGCTCACGATTCTAACTCCCTCTAGCTACGATTGCTACTGCCAGCGACTCTTCAGTTCGCCGTTGACGACCGCTCCGTCGTGCCACCTACCGTTGGATATATCGATAATACACTGAACCGCCTCAAGACCCATGGCATCGAGCGAGAGGTCGTCAGTACCGGATTCCGTACTAGCATAACTTTCGACCTGGGTCAGTTTTCGGGGAGCAGACCAATGGTCTGGATGACCTCGGCGATCTCTTGACGGTTCAGCAGCCATGCAGTCGTTCACAGGTTCCGTATGAACTCCAACTCTTCCTCAAGTTCCGGTAGGGAATAATAATGTTCGAGAAGAACTGTGGCATCAAGCCCTTTGATAGTCCTATGCACTTCCTGGGACAGCGAACCCTTTCCGATTAGCAAGTGCGAGTCTTGGCGACCTCGAGCGTCGAACAGGTAGTTGTCGCTCCAGTGAACGTGGCGGATCAGATGCGGTTTTGACAGGAACGCGAGAACGAGTTCTTCTCGCACTTGAAAGTCGTCTGCGGTTTGGGCGAAGGTACAGGCATGACTCGAATCGAGGCACAACCCAACATTCGGGTGATCCACGTCTTCGCAGATTTTGATCCACTCCTCAGGCGCCGATGCGAAGTTCAAGTTCCTACCCGACCAGTCTATTTGGCTCGCTGGCATATCGTCGGTAATTCCGGTAAACCGCCTGGTCTGGTTCTCTAACAAGAGATCGAGACCTAACCCACGCGCAAATTCACCTAGTCGCTTAATACTGTCTATCAGGCGTTCATAGGCACCTTGTTCAACCAAGTCCTGGTTCTCGTCGAAGGTCTGCTGTCGCGGCGGGTGGACAATCACTTTCTTCAGCTTGGGGAGTTGTCCCACCCGTTCAACATAGAGCAGCAATTGGTTGATCGACCACTCTCGGAACTCGTCGTCTTTGGATGCAACGTTCAGCCTTTGCCCATCTGCCCCCGACGGAGCGTGGCAACTGACGATCAAATCGGCAAACGGTCGTAAATCATCGGAACTCAAGCTAGCCGGGCTTTCAGTGTTCAATTCCAGCCGAGCAAGGTCGTGAAGACCTACAGTGATCGGTGCCGCTGGCGGATGTTTTGTCCCAATGTTTAGCATGCGTTTCACCTACTCCGGAGCACCCCCCCCCATTTTCAGTCAGGATCGACCGCTCCCGGTTGGTTGCTCAGTACTTTCAGCCTTTCTTGACGCGATATTCGTTCCACCCTCTTATAATTCACGGCCCAACCGCGATGCTGAAGTAGAGCTGTGATCCTGCGGTAGCCGTACGAGGGGGAGTTTGCTTTTATCTCGACGATCTGCTCAACGAGAGCTTGTTCGCCTTTGGGTGGAACGAACTTGTACCTTTGAGTTGATCTGGTCTGATCCAGAAGCTCGCAGGCCCTCCGCTCTGATACTCCGAAGACCTCAACGACGTGGGCAACGGACCTGCGGCGAAGACTAGGACTCTTGAGCTTTAGCTTCAACTGATCTTTCAGCAGTCGGTTGCGCAGCATCAAATCAACGATGTTCTTGCTGAGACGGTCGTTCTCGACCTCAAGCAGCTTCATTGTGGTCAGTTTCGGTATGTGTTTCTTTTTCTGCATTTTGCTCCTTTAACATTCTCCCATACCCAACATTAAACATGGTTCAGATTTCGGGGGGGGGGGGCAGGTCAATCCCAACCAGCGCTGATTCTCATCGATAGCACCTTGCATCGTACCTATTTCGCGAGCCAAAGGTCCCTTCTCGTAGGCCTGCCTGAGCACTGCCTCGCGTACTTGACTGATCACGGTCTGACGTTGGTCTGTGGACTGTCTGAAGTTAGGTTGACGTTTGTCTGTAGATTGGCTGTGTAGAGGGCTTTCAAGATGGTCTTCTTCCCGGAAAATGGTCCTAGCCCAAGGCCGAATCCAGGGGCCGGTAACCGCCAGACAAGACAAGCTTTGGGGGCCTGATCTCGATTTTTGGGGTGCCTTAACCCGAGGTTTTCCGGCGAGTGCATGGGCGCAACAGCCCTGCTCCCGACCGTTGCTAAACCGCTCCCGATGCCCACACACTGGAAATTTCGATTGATCTTTGCGGTACTCTCTCTTTTGGACATCCAGAACAAATCTCTAGTGACGCGCCTGTCGTGGCTCGGACCCTAACTCAAGCTCCTTGGAGCGAGCTGTCTCCGTGACCAGCAGAACCGTCGGCTACTTCGAAGCGCTACTCCCAATCTTGAACATCTTGGTGCCGCAAACCGTGCAGACGCCGCGAGTGGCGGCCCTGCCGTTCTTCATTGTTATCTCCTCGGTGTCTTTCATCGTTCTCGACTGCCTGCACTTCATGCAAAAACCGTCCATTCGTCTCTCCTCCATGTTTGCTCTTTCGTGATGAGACCTCGGTTCAAGGCTGAGTCCGGATCAACTCAAGGTTTCCATATACTGGACGTGGATGGCTCAGCCGTCCAACCTGATCTTCTTGGGCCTGCCTCTGCCTCGCTTCGGAGCCCAGAAGTAAACGCCGTCATCGGCCTTCTTCACAGTGAGATCGATGCCGGCAAGCTTGGCCGCGGTTGACAGCCTTCTCTTGATGGCCTGGGGCGTCTCTCCTTCATCGGGGATCACCTTTCCTGCCTGTCCTGGGCCCGGTTGTTTGATCATGTCGAGGTATTCGAGGATGACCCGTGACTTTCCTGTTGATGTCTTAGTCTGGGCCTCTATCAGTTGAATAATTTCGAACCTTGGCATAGCACCGCCTTCTTTGATTTGCTCAATAATACCATTCCGACCTGGCGACGCGTGTTGTCGAGGCCGCGCCACTCCTTTGCAGCAAGCTCAGGTTGCTCGCGAAGGATTCTTATTCCTTCTTCTTCTCGTGCGGCGTCGTATTTGGTGCCCAGGAGCCGGTAGAGAGGGCTGTCAGGAGAATAGTCCATCTTTACTCCTTATCCCTTTCTACGAACAAATGACAAGGGTAATGCACCCCATAGCCATTGAAAATCTGCGGCCACAGCAGCTTCGGGGAGTCTGTACAGCGCTACAACGCCGCGTCGTCAGGGTCGCGGGCGGGGTCGTGCCCTCCCGGCAGGTTGGACTTGCCGAAGTGTTCCTGCTTGTAGTACCAGATGTTGCCCTTGTCCGCTCCGACGACGACTTCCCACTTGCCGTCGCCATCCCAATCGACCACCGCAGGGTGCACGCCGTGACGCCAGAACTCCAGCGGCTCGCCGTCATCGTCGTACAACAGTATCTCCGGGCGTTTGAAGACCGGCTCGGCGTTCGTGCCGACGTTTCGGCAGAGCAACAAATAGCTGGCCTTGAAGGCGCTATGGTGCTGCGGTCCGACGCCGAGCACCAGGTCGATCCGACCGTCGCCGTCCCAATCGACCACGTCGATCTTGGTGCGCCCACGACCGTCGCCCCCACCTGGCGTGTAAACACCGTGGGTCTTGATGACGTCGCCATCTTCGTAGCGCAGCTTTTCTCCCGGCAGCAAGCCAGAGAGGTCCTCACGCCCCACGCGTCGGAAGATCGCGAGGTCGAGGTCGCGATCCAGTGTCACAAGGTCGGGCAGACCGTCGCCGCTGAAGTCGGCGGCACCCGGTCGCACGCGCCAGGGCCCCATAAGCTCGTCGGAGCCGCTATGCAAACGATGCGGCGGGTCCAGTCGCGGCCACTGCTTGGTGCCGCGATTGGGGTACCAGTCGTACAGACCGATCATGTCACCGACGATCAAGTCGAGTTTGCCGTCGCCGTCCCAATCCACGAGAAGTGGGTTGCTGTAGCCGCCGTTGAAGCCGTCACCCGGTCCTTGCGATGAGCCCCAGTGATACCCGGCCGACGGGTTCGGCTTGGCGTAGCGCCTGATCTCCTCGTTTCCGACACGCACTCGCTCAGGAGGAGCGAATCGCAGCGGGTCAGTCGAAAGCGTCCGATACCAAAACACGTAGCCTTCGACGCCTCCGACGACCAGGTCGGCCATGCCGGTGTTTCGCCAGTCGCCTGTCGTTGGCACACTGAACTGACCGCCATTCACGTGAGGATCGTACTGCTTGATCTTCTTTGGGTCGTCGTAAATGGGCCGACCGTCCGCATCGTTCCCGATGTACTTGCACCAGAACACGTTCGATGAGGTGTCGCTGGCGATCAGGTCGGCGCGCCCTTCACCAGTGATGTCGCCAGTGTCGATGGCAGTGAAGGTAGCGCTACGGGTAAACGGTGCGCCGTGCATCGAGACCAGTTCAGTGATCTCGCCCCACTGCGGTGATTCGCCCGCCTCTATGAGCGGGATGTGCCAGAGGTCGCCGTAGTAGCCGGTCACCAGCAGCCCCTTTGACGGGTCGTTCTGGTCGACCGCGCAAAATGTTCCGCCTGGGTCATCAAAGGGGCCAGGCCCATCGGGAAGCTCAATGTGACCCGCGTGGGTGAACTCGAAGCGGTCGCCAATACTGGTGTTGCGGAAGAGGTGCAGCGTCCAGTGCCCCGTGTCGCCTTTCCATCGCCCATCGGTCGTGTAACGGTCTCTCATGTCCTCGGGCACCCTCTTCGTGCCGGGCTCGAAGGCCGGGTATTCGGTCTTCTCGCTGACTTTGACGACCAGGTCTGGCCGACCGTCGCCATTCCAGTCGAAGGCTGCGTGCTTCTGATGCCTGTCCGTGAGCTCCGAGCCCACGAAGTGGACTTCCGCCCCTTCGGACCGACGCTTCGGGGTACCGCCCTTCGGCGATATGGCCATGATCGGCCCGCTGCCGATGGAGTGCGGCGCGACGATGGCCTCGACAACACCGTCGCCGTCGAAGTCACACGTCGTGAGGATTGAGCCGCACAGCCCGGAATCGCCCTCCGGTCCGCTATCACGGTGCGGCGATCTAGACGTCTCTCCCCAACGGAGGCCGCGATCCACGATCGGCGTACCATCTGGCAAGGCGTCGATGACCTTGAAGGAGAAGATGTCGGCGCTAGAGCAGACAATCTCGGTCTGTCCATCGCCGTCTATGTCGAAAGGAGTGACCAGCAGGTAGCCGGATCCCGAGCAGTAGACCCAGAGGTCGGCCAACTGCTCAGGATCACCAAGGGTCAGCGGCGAACCGTCGCCAGTGTTGCCCGCGTCGATGGGCCTTGGGAATTTGTTGTTCATGCGTAGTAAGTCCTCGTCTATGTAGATTCCAGGTTCTGTCGCAAATTTTGGTGCGTAGACGGCTTTAGAGTGAGTTGGCTCCGTTTGGGAGGGGATTAAGCGGCTAAACTGTAGAACTGTTCGGCCACACTGCGGCCCGCAAGTTCCTCGCCTTCCAATTGTTGCTTTTTGAGCATGTGAATTAGTTCAATACCGGCCAAGGTCGACTGCGCCGCGTCAAACGATTTGAAGCCCAACATCGGCCGGGTCACCCGCTTCACCCCGCGGTGATCCTGCTCCACAATGTTGTTGAGGTACTTTACCTGACGGATCATGATAGCGGTGCCGTGATCCTCGTTGTAGCTCTTGATGGCTGCGGCATTGGCATCACTGCCATCGATGGTAATCTTCTGGGGCAAACCGTTGCGACAGATCGCTTTCTTGAGAAACTTCAGCGCCGCTTTACTATCCCGCTTTTCCGTCAGCACAAAATCAATGGTCTTGCCGTATTTGTCCACTGCGCGGTACAAGTACTTCCACTCGCCCTTCACTTTTATGTACGTCTCGTCCATCCGCCAACTCACCCAGACAGGACGCTTGCGGCGGTGGAACTCCTGCTCGAGCTGCGGGCTGTACTTCACGACCCACCGGTTAATGGTAGAGTGATCCACCTTCACCCCCCGTTCTTCCATGAGTTCCTCGACGTGGCGCGTACTCATCGGATACGCCAGATACCAACGGACACCCATGAGAATTACCGCTGGGGGGAAATGTGCACCTTTGAAGCTCACCGCCATCGTCTCCCTCCTTCAGGAATGACCGTTGCTCGGAGAAAGAGATCATACCCCAAATGACCTCATATCAAATTTTGCGACAGAACCGGCCGTAGTCGAACCGCCGTTTTCCGTCATCTTGATCGAGCCGGTGCAGAGTCTACTCTTTTTACTGGTCACCGTAAGGGGTCCATTGTGAATACGGTGGGCTTCAACTGACTAAGGCGTCAAAAGCGACTACGTGTAGGAGCAAGCGAATTCCGTCGACAATGTTGATATTCTCATCACCTGCTACGTCTATGACTGTATGTTGACACTGTGAACACGGCATTGTGAAACAATTCACATAATCTTCACGTCCCGTTCCCTTGGCGTATACGCCGCGTTCACTCCCAGGTTGGATACTGTGTTTATGGCATCGACGATCAACCGCAATTTAGGTAGACCAACGGTAGATCGCCCAGATGTAATCAAATGGGAGGTAGGGGAGATGACAAGCATAACTGTAACGGGAACAAAGACTGAAGTTAGGACGGGTGGGAACGGATCGCCAGACGACTATCCACGGGGTAGGGTGCTTGAAAACCAGAGTTGGGTTACGGCGCTGTTCAGCAGTACTCACTTCGCATGGGTTTGGATGCTCGTGCGAATCTACCTTGGAGTTAGCTGGCTGAACTCCGGTTGGCACAAGCTGTCGGAGGAGGCGTGGACGGGTAACGGACTCGCAGTGAAGGGTTTCTGGACACGAGCAGTCGCGATTCCGGAAGAAGGCAGGCCCGCTATCGCGTACGACTGGTACAGAGATATCCTCGAATACATCCTGAACGCTGAATTGTACGTGCCCTTCGGGAAGCTCGTGGCTTACGGAGAGGTGTTGGTCGGAATCGGGCTGCTCGTCGGCGCTTTGACCGGAACGGCGGCATTCTTCGGAGCGTTGATGAACTGGAACTTCATGTTGGCTGGCACGGCAAGTACCAATCCACTCTTGGGAATCATCGCCATCGCGATCATAGTGTCGTGGAAGACGGCAGGCTGGTGGGGCATTGACCGCATATTGCTCCCGTACACAGGAGTGCCGTGGGAGCGAGGCAAGTTGCTTGGCGGCGAGAAGCTGAGCTTTGAAGGTGAAGAGCCACACACGAAGGCGAGGTACGTTGAAGAGTGGATACGAATGGCCATCGCAGCAGGCGTAACGATCTACGCGCTGGTGTACATGGAGAGTGCTCCACAAATCACAGTCATCGCATTCGGAGTCCTGATGGCAGCTACGACCGGAATGGGCATGTTCCATGCGACGAAGGCCAAGGTAACGGCATAGATCTGAAGCCGGTGGTCTACCTCCAAAGGCCTCGGCGGGGTTCCTCCCGCCGGGGTCTTTGGCGATCATCCATCGGCAGAAAGTGTAGTGACAGCGTTTCCGAACCACGTGAACTGTCTTTGACCGTCTCCCGGTTACCTTCCATCCGCAAACCTCTTGAAGGTCGTGACCTGCGTCTTTTGCTGTAACCCTTGCCGCTATGTACGACTGTTTCCCGTCGTTCGGGGTACATCGGTCGGCCTATGGCGGGCGTATCTGCTGCTACCGTCGTGCTGGCGCGGCCGTACGCGATGTGCGCTCATTTCGCATAGTCAGGCCCTCTTGGCTCTGCTGATCTGTTCGGTGTACCACTCTCGCCCATACACTTCCTTCTTGTTGAACATCCGGCCCTTCTTGGGGACCAGCTTCAGGCTCCTGTCCTCCAGCGGGAACTTGACCGCCGTCATTCCGCGTCGTTCCGATTCTCTAAGTCCGATCGCAATCTCAAGCACCTTCTGCGCATTGTCCGCGTTTGACCTGGGTTCGGCGCCCATTTCGAGCGCATCAACGATGGACTGGACGGTGTCCATTACCCGGCTGCCGACGCTCTTCCATCCGTCAGCCTCATAGTCCCCAGAGATACGCGCAGCACTCTGGAAGACCCCTTCGACTTCTTTGAGGCCGTTCGTGCCTGCGCCCTCCTCAAATTTAAACAGATGGAAGCTGTGGTAGTCCGTCGTGATCATGCCCTTGCTGCACAGGACCTCTATCTCATCCTTTGCCGTTTTCTTGTGGTGGACATACCCCTGAACCCCGTTTGCGAAGCGGATGCAGCCGGCCATGCCTTGGTCGTCGTCGCTGAACGCGTCAAGCCTTGGCTTAACCTCCAAAGAGTCCTCGGCGGCATCGCCTGTGACCCAGCCGAAGGTCCAGTCGACGTCCGCATCGTTCGCGAACAGCCGCATGACGCTGAGCGGCTGGCAACCCGTGCCAGAGATCTGGTCCGAGTTGTGATATGCGTTTATGATCTGCACATCTCCCAATTCGCCGGAGTCGATCATGTCGCGGGCCCTCCGGCACTGGGCAAGATTTCGGAACATATCGCCCGCGCCCAACGGGATGCCGAAGCTCCGACATGTCTCCACCACCTTGTCCGCTTCCGCAAGACTCGCGGCCATGGGCTTCTCGCAAAGAATGGCCTTGACATCTCGGCCAGCGCACCCGATAACCACCTCCGGGTTCACGCTGGTCGGCAAGATGGTTGACGCAATATCAATGTTCTCCTTATCGAGCATTTCCTGGTAGCTCGAATAACCGGGAACCTTGAACCTTTCGCAAAACAACGCCAGGTTTTCCGGGTCCGTGTCAGCTGCAGCAACAAGCTCTGTCATCGGGTGAAGATCGAAAGCGCGGGCCTGGCCCGTCCCCTTTCTGCCGCAGCCTATGGCTCCTACCCTGTATGTGTTGCGCAAAACATCATCCATCGAAAACCTCGCTTTCTCGATTCGTCATTCTCTTTCGAGACTTGTTCTAGCGGTTGGGTCTCGACAAAACTGGTCTTGTCGTCTCGCGGGGCTGGGGCTCGCTTGGTATGTCGCGTAATATCCATCAGCAAGGGTGCCTATTCGCAAAATGCCGTCCCAAGTGGGGTTCCAGATGGGTCACTCTTATTCCTTTGGCACCCTGCCGCCGTGCCATGGGAAGGCGTAGCTCGGGTTGTTGGCGAAGCGCCGCATACCGAGCTGAAGCTGGATAGACGACATGGGCGGTAGCTCCACGGTGAGATACTTGGAATCCAGCACCACACTTTTCTCCTCGAGGGAACGCGCGGCCCTGATCCTGAGCCCAGGATTCGGTCCTTCATAGTCGAGAGACATTTCGTTGTAGGTGACTCCGGTGAATTGGTGTTCGCCGAAGGCCCCAGCTTGAACGACCAGACGCCTTGGGTCGGTGGGGCTCGTGTTTACCAGGTGGACTCCTGCATGGTCTGGTCCCAAACTATCGACGAGCGCCGCGACGTCCGCAGGCAGGCCCGGACGCCTTTCATCCTGATCAAAATAGCGAACGGTTGCCCTCAGCAGTCCGCCATTGTAAATCGTCTGCGGCGTACCCATAGTCACTTCGACGAGTCCCTTCACGACCACGGGGTTTGGAGGCCAGTTGTTGTCCTCGATGATCTTCTCGACGGTACGGGAGTCGTTCAGCATGGCCTCGTAGGTCTGCATCACAATCTCGTACTCGGCAGTCAGTACCTGTAACGGCCAATCGGGATTCTTGCCGTCGTAATACTGGAAGCGGGGGAACTCCGAGTCCCCAGTGCGGCGGTCTCCTTGAGGCTCCATCTGGTTCCAGTCCCGCTCCACGTCGCCCTCCCGCATTTGGACGATGAGGTCGCGGTCCTCGTCGCTAAAGGAGCCGTGATACACGTGGGCCATCTCTCGCATGCGCATGGTCGCGTACTCTTCCCATCCGTCGGGTCCGTGGCGTACGGGGACCTGGAGCTGTCCATTCTCGTTCTTCTTCCCCATGCTCAGGAGCAGCTTTATCTGGGAGCGAATTATGTCAAGGTACTTTTGGTCGCCGGTAAGTAGCAAGGCACATTCAGCGGCAATGGTGCAGCCGATAAAGAGCTTGTCGGCCCCACCCGAGGTGTCGCTGTTCCAGCCGTGAAGTCCGCCCCACCATTGACCCTGGCGTTTCTCGCCGATCACGCCGGTGGGCCCCACGTTGTCCGGCATGATCCCGTTGTTCTCCTGCAGGCGATCCATCCAGGCATCGACGTACTCAAGAACCCAGTTCTTGTACTTTTCGTCCCCGGTGTACAGGTAGGCATTCGTGACGAGGGCGGTGAAGATGAGGTTGACGGGCTCGTCGCCGTTCAAAGCGATGTCCTCGAACAGACCTATGATCTCCTCCCGCCGGTCTGGCTTCTCGAACCATCTCGGCTCCAACTCCTTGACGACCGGATACAGCGTCGTGACCAGGGGCATCTCGCTTGGCTTGTCTCCAAGGCCCGTGCGATGACTGAAATTGCCCATCGACCGCCGGTCGAGCATCTCCCTGACAAGCTCGAGGATGCCGGTGGTCTCGCCGCCGACATGGATGAGGACATGGTCTCGAAAGTTGTCACCCAGGAACGGCCCCTCACTGCCGTGCCACGGACTTCGGATAATCTTGTGCTCTGAATCGTAGTTAGGCGCATCAGGAACTTCTCCGATATACAGATTGGCGAACCGCCGGGCCCTCTCATACATCTCTGCGTTAGTCGGACAGGCCACGCCGAAGTCGTAGAAGAACTGGCTTCCCTCTCCGACGTGAAATCCGTCGGAGTTGTATGGGATCGCGAGGTTCCAGAACTCGTTGTGCAGTTGGGCCATGTACATCGGGTGTCTCGACTCATCTTTGGGGGGCACAACCCCATCGTCATAGTATCGGGTGATGGCGTTCCACTCTTTCAAGGCTATGTCGAGCACGACATCGTCAGCACCGACAGCGTAGAAGATGCCTCGCATCGAGCGGCTCTCGTACACGTCGTCGACGTCGAGGTCGTAGTATGGCAGTCCGCCGGGCCGTGTGTAGTTCTTATGCGCGAGGAGCGCCGCCTTCTCCATCGTGGCAATGAGCTTGCGCTGCATGAGCGCCCAATCGGGGGGAGGCGATATCTCGGTGGCTTTGACGGAGACCATTCCGGGTATTGGCGCGGGATTTGGCATAGTGTTGCTCCTCTTGCTGACTTCCGGTCTCGCGGTTAGTCTACCACCGTGAGGTCGGAGACAAGGCCGAGATCCCTCGGAGAAGTATCGCCAGCATTCGGCGCCGGCTCATTATTGCCAACGGGTAGTCCGTTCGGGCACTGGGTAGCCGTCGTCGATATCCAGATGGTGAGCGACGGTGTAAACGTCGTAGAGATAATTGACCACCAAGCTGGTTTGAGCGCTGAGAGGCGGCGTTTGAAAACCGTACCACGGTCGCCTTCAATTGGGCAAGGGAACAAAACCGACGAGAGGCGCGTCTAGAGAAGTAGCGGGCATGATCCGTAGACCCAAACTTCACTTGAGGGGAGAAAGATGCGAAATCGACAGACGGTCGCAGTGATTCTAGTAGCGGTGGCCGTACTAGCAGTAGGGGCGGCGTGCGGAAGCGACGAAGCAGGTCCGGAAACCGGTGGGCTTAGCCCTCTCGCGCCGGAGGGAAGCGCTCTAACACAAGAGGAGCCAACGGAAGAGCCGGGCGACGTCATCAGCGCGCAGGTATCTTCGGGCAGCATGATAGCGCGGCCCGATAGCGTTGAGAGCCTCGTGGCGCAGTCTCGGATCATGGTGTTGGGCACCATCAGCTCGGTGCTGAGTGAAAAGGTGATGTATTACGGCGAGGACGGGAAACCGGTCGCTGCCGATGAGGAAAGTGGCTCGCCGTATACGGACTATGAGGTCCAAATCGAGAGCATTCTGAAAGCTGATGGTGGCGCCGAAGAAGGCGGCACTCTCGTGCTGCGCATGTTCGGGCACCTGAGTCAACAGAGCGACGTCGTAACGCTTGTCCCTGTCCAACTGCCGCAACCGGGCAGCCACTACCTCCTGGCGCTTGGCCGGAACCCGGACGACACGTTTGGCTCGGGTTCTGAAGGACTTATTAACGTGGACGGCGAGACGGTAGCTTTCGCGGATGGTGTCGCGTTCCCAACAGAGCTCACTGGAGAGGAGTTCGTACAAGCGGTCAGGCAGGAAATCGGTGGGAAGGGCCTCAGCGCGACCAGCATCGAGACGACTCCCACAACGTCTCGATTCGTGCTGACTGAGGACAACTTCAGGGAATTGCTCACAGTTGACGATGTCGAAACGCGCCTGAGCGTCAAGGTTTCGTTGGAAGCCGATTTCAGAGACTTCAAGGAAATGGCTGGGCGGGTTGAACCGTCTCAAGTCGTGAAGATGGACGGCTGGTACGCAATGTCCATCGAAGAGGCCGGTGGCGGTCCAGGTATGACGTTCACCGTAATCGATTTCGACTCACAGGCCTCTGCAGAAGACCACTATGTAGTCGTCATGTCTGAGGCTTCAGGGTTGCAGCAAATGACACCACCTATAGGTGACGTCTCTGGACAGGTCGAGGTGAATGCCGGTGGGATCGGCAGCATGATCGTCTTCATGAGTGGGGACAAGTTCGTATCGATGCACACGGCGCAATCGCGAAGCCGGGCGCCTCTCCTGTCCCTCGAGGACCTTGGGGAACTAGCCACACTAGTGGCGAACAAGCTCTAGCGCGGTGGCGATTGTGGCCCAGGCGCGTTGCCGTAGTCCAGGCTTGCGAAGCTGGTGAGCGAGAGGAATCGCCCGTTGAGAGGGCTGACGTCTATGCGTCGCAAGATTGGTATGCTCCAGCGACCCCGGCAGCCCTGAATCCCACCCGGCAGGCTATACTACGGTTCAAGTGGGTATTGCCAGATTTCATTATACGGATTTCGATTCGCTCGCACGCTGAAACTTAAGAGGGTGAACCCGGTTATTCCTACTCGGAATATGCGAGCGGCCACCGGGTTTGATGTCACTCGGATCGGGTTCCTCCGAACTGGGCGGGACGGAAGGCAACTTTCCAGAGCCGGTCCCCCAAAGCGGATCGCAGCTTGGACCTCGCCGCCACGGTTTCGGAGCGGTCTTCGCCTAGCTCCGTCGAAACCCGAAGAACGGTCCGACTCGGTCGATGGATCCCTTGCTCGCCGGACTAACATAACGAGTGGTACAACCAATGGGGGCAGGTCAGGCCGCTGTGGCGAGACTGATCAGCACAGCAGCCAGCAAGGTATTCACAGATAAGACAGAACGCATCGTGCTTGCTCCAGGACTGCGTCAAACGCATGCGTTCATCTTAACCCAAAGACGTGGTCGCGGACGTAATTGCGGTGATCGTCCGGGCGCGAGGCCAAGTTGAACCCGTGCTCGGTGAGGAACTGCTCGACGAAGTCTCGCGTGCGGAACTGCTCACCATGGCCGCTATCCGCCAAAAAATCGTGACAAGCCACGCAGATCGTTTGAACGCGGTGGATGACTGACTCCATTCCCAACAAGGCGTATCGCTCTGCGCCTTCAATGTTCATTTTCAGGAAGTCGATCTGTTTGATGCCTTCGGCCTCGCAGATCTCGTCCAACGTGGCCGCCCGGACCTGGATTCCTTGAGATCCGTTGCTCTGACCTATTGTGTTTGCTCCCCACCACGACTCGGATTCGACCAGTGACACCATGCCTGACTTATCCATCACCGCCAGCTGAAGAGGCATCGTGTTCACTAACCGATTCAGCGAGCAGAACACCTCCAGAAACTGAAACGAAAGCGGATGCGCTTCGATAGCAATCACGCGGCCCGTGTCCCCGACAGCTTGCGAGAACGCGAGTGTAGACTCGCCTCGGCCTGCTCCCACATCGATCACGACGTCCCCCTTCTGCGGAGGGTTATGTCGAAGCCAGAAGTCTTCAGCATCAGTAATGTACAACTTGGCGAGGTCTTTCCAATGCCTGAAGGTAGCGGAAGTGTAGTTGAATTGCCGACCATCGGGATAGTAATAGGGCCCCAACCGATGGACCCACAGGCCTTGGTAGAGGATCTCGGCGTCGGCACCAGTTTGCTTTCTCGCGAAACGTGTCGCGAGCATTCCGAGGAGGCGCCTGCCCCCCGGCCGATCTAGCCATCGTACAATACGCCTTTTAAGCGACATGGCAAACTACCCCATAAGCCTCAATCCGATATTTCCCAGATCAAATCTAGGGTCCTCATAGGCGGGACCGTAATTGATTAGCAGTATAGACTTTTGGGAGCTAGAGGGAGGACGCGTGTCCAGGAGCGCCTGTCAAGACCCGGCTCAGTCCGTCGACCAAAAGCCGGTCGTCGCTGCGAGCCAACGTCCAGGTCAACCTCGACATGATCACGATTCCCTGTGCCGACACGTTCTACTACCCAGGAACGAGACGGAGCCTCCCTATCCACTCTAGCATGTCATTGAACATGTCCCTAGTCGACATCACCTCAACACGCTGGAATATAAGCCTCCTGGCCTGGCGCACCAACCGCCCCCCAAGCGGTCATCGTGTGGAACCCATTGGAGTGTTGAGGAACCATCAAAGAAGGGGACTAGCACGCCTGTCTTGGAACGTGGTGACAGTATGGCGGAAGGCGACTTTACAGGGTATGTCACATAGTTTGTCCTTCACCAAACTCGCCAGCGCGACCTACCGAAGATTCGGCGCAGCGGGTGCGATGTCCGCGAACGTTCGATCATGGGGTCGTCTGTTCAACTGGAGTTGGGCAGACGCGACTCATAAACATTTTGCCGTCGGGGATCGCGGTGAGTGGGATAGAGGATTGGACCCATAGCCTGTCCTTAGTGGCCTAATGGACGGGGACTTCGAGTAGGGTCAAAGCATACCGTGAACACGGGGTTATGGCTCTGATGGCAGCTTAGTGAGTCCTTCATTGGGAGTTCGCTAATCCCCTGAGATCCAGGAAATGGTTGACGCTGCCGTCGAAAGTCAGGGATTTATCGAAACCACTGGCGGGAACTCGGACAGATTCATAGTCGATCGGGGCGGCCCTCCTGGTTGAAGATCCGCCTCGATCTCTCACCTATGCGAAGCCTTACAACCGCGAAGAGTTCTACTCATGACCGCCCAAGCGCAGCAGGTCGCTGGCTGCAAATTTACCAAAACGTGGCCAGTTATTTGTTCTTCGTACAACGGATAACTGGCGCTGTTGCACTTGGAGCGCTACCACATCGGTCGTCTCCAACTCGCGGTGCTAGCATGATCGGAGTTGTTTAACTCTCAGATCAAGAGGCACTCTGATGTCGGCCTCGTTTCGCAGGAAACTGAGATCGAGCCTCAGCACATGATCCGAAATTCGCGACGCGGCAACTCTGACTGTCTCTGTTCGTCTCTACGTGTCTTGATAAACTGAATTGCAGAACGGTCGCATGCTCTGTGGGTATCCCGAGAGACCCTTGAGTCGGCATCAGAATTGGCATCAACTCAGATCGTCGGTACTACTTCCCGTGCTTGTACCAGTATTTCCCGCTTTGGTTGGTCCGTAACATCACTTGTCCAAGGACGCTCGACTATTGGAATAGTCCGTATTTAATACCCAGGTAGGCTTCAATCGTCGTGCGCTCGGCCGTGGTCAGTGTTTGGTTATACACAATGATCTCCAGTATGGTGCCTTTGTATGTCCTTGAAGTGTTGTTGATATCGCGGCCCAAGTTGTAGCTTCCGGTGTGAAAACCCGACGTGCGGTTGAATACAGTACTGGCAACTTCCGAGCCGTTCAGGTACATGGTCCCCGATGTCCCTGACTTGGTGAATGTATGAAGTTCGGCCAGACCAGTCGACGCATTGAGGTGATTAAGGTTCGTTTGACTTGTGCCGTCCCCGATCGCCGCTGTGAACCCGCTTGCTCCTGACCTACGGTATCCGAGACCGTATCCGTTGCCAGTAGGTGAGAAGGGATCGTTGCTGGCGGCCAAAATCGGCCGGAACACACTACCGCCGGAGTTCTGTTCCGTATTTGTTGCCACGACAAAGATTGTGGTATCTGATGGAATGGGTAGTGACGCGACAGACATGAAGGCGTCTATGCCGTCGAATTCGACTCCCGGCATTCCATTCGCCACTCCTGCTCGGAAGGTGGGCCTTGTGACGGACGCGCTTTGCGTGGCGTGTCTGCCGTTGCCACTTTTGTCCACCCAAGTACCGACCGGATCGCCGTCGTCTACGCCGCCAATGGCGTCGGCTTCGATCCATAGCATGAGCCCTTCGACAGTTTCTGGAGGTTCTTGTGCTAGCTCGAACTCGCCATTGATCGTGTCGAACGGGTAAACCCGGTATTGGACATTCTTTCCCGGTGCGCTCACGATCGTTCTCGCCACCGTGCCGCCAATGGGATCGGCCTCAGCAAGGACATACATCCGACAACAATTATCGGCCTCAAATGTGCTACCGAAGACCAGGAGCGAGTTTCCGTTGTCCAGGCGGGTGACGTTTGAGCAGCAGAATGCGAACAAGTCAGGCGAGTGACGGTATTCCCATACCTTCGTCGCGGTCAGGTTGTCGAAGTCTAGCTCGAGTTCTAAGGCCCTTGTGTACTCTCCTCCCTCGGCTTCCGGTCGAGTGTTTCCGTTGTCGAATAGGAGGATGTTTCCGTTCGCCAGCTCCTTGGGCGAGTGCTGATGGTAGAATCGGTCCGACGGATCCGGGAACGTGAAGTGGCTTCCGACTCCTCCCAACTGCCAAACAATTTGATCGGCGTCTGTGTCCATTGCGATAACGGCGTTCAGGTGACGTGCCGACATCATGATGTTGCCATCCTGAAGCTTCCACAGCGCATTAGCATGGCTCCAGTCTTCGGGAGCTATGCTTTTGTCGCAGAGCCGGAAGAAGCCACCACCTGTCGCACTGGAAGCCAGCGTGCGTTCCACCGTCGGGTCAAGTACATCAAACAGACTAATCAAGCGTGTGATCGTTCCGGCGTCGATGTCCCACAATTCGATGGTATCTCCCGTCTGATCGCGGACCGTTCCGCCGAGTCCTAACGGGGAGGTAATGAGTTCTCCCAATGTCTCATCGGCAACGGTGACAAAACCCCGCGCTGCTGCCGCCGCCGCTGCGTCGAAGGTGAACGGCCCTACCTCGGACCCGATCGTCAGCGCTTTGTCGTCGCCAATGTAGAGCATTTCGTGATGCCAGCGCCCGTTGGCACAGATCTCCCCGTCCACGATATCGGTAATCTGGTTGACGATCGTTCCGTCGGGCCGAATTTCAGTCAGCGTGTTGCGGTTCTCAGGACCGATCAGGAGGTTGTAGTTCGGCTTCTGCTCAATCCCTGAACCAGGCCCTTCGCGATACCACACGAGCTCACCATCTTGATCTATCATTATCACACCGGAGAAACCTGTAACCGGATGGGTGATGGCTGTAAGTTCGGAGGTTAGGCGGCCTTCGATGGCTGCAAAGGTGCCTGCCTCAAGCTCGGTGGGAAGAGAAGCTGTCGTGAAAGTGCCGCCCCTGAGGTCGGGTATGGGATTGACTTGAGCTGTCGGGCCTGCCGCAGTCGGCAACGCGTAGACCTGGATACAGTAGGTGGTATCGGCCCTGAGACGCATGATTTGAAGCTCGTGGTGAGTATCGACCGACGTTCGTTGGGAACTTAGTTTTGGTGCGCTACTGCCCAGCGGCCAGTATTCAGCCCAAATCTCCCCTTCGCCATTCAGGTCTGCGGTCACGTCGTAGATCAGAACGTTGTTGGGATGCTGGGCCCAGTCCGCATCACCAATAAGGGGCTCCCCGATGGTAACCGACGGACCTTGCGGGCACTCTCGAACGTGCTCAGGAGGGCCACAACTCGAAATCGCCGTGAGTCCGACGATATGTCGGAGGATCGTGATGACGTCAATTACGGTGGTGAGCCCGTCTCTGTCCACGTCTGCGAGAAAGCGTTGGTCAGACGTTGTTTGAGAGTCACCGACGATGTAGAACAGGTTCAGGACGGCGTCGAGGACGGTAACGTCGCCGTCTCCGTTATGGTCACCGCAAACGCCGAGCTCAAAAACGTCGATGATGTCGATGGAATCGGACTGACCCATTGACGGCACCGTGCTCAAGTCGCTACCAATCACTATCGCGTTGTTGACATCAACGACAATGGACCCTTCTGCACTATTGTTGACTTGAAACCAGTATTCGGCTAACGAAACGGCTACGAACGGCCCACACGCGATGGCAGTGGCGACGTGGTCTCCCTGGGGGTTGAATGCCGCCGTACAAGGAATCGTCGTTTGCGGTGTGACCGCTGGCAGCACCGGCTCAGCGCGTACAAAGGTGAGTAGGCTCGGATCGTAGGTCAGGTCGTACTCCCAGCCGACAGGGTTTGTGCCGGGGATCCAGACCGACTTGACGACGACTGAAATCTCCTCACCTCTCGCGGCCTGAGTCGGAGCTTCCGGTACGATCCACACGAGGATGTCTTCAGTGACCTGACCGTTAGGAGCTGGGTCAGTTTCGCCTTGCAGCACTATCGGAACCTCGGCGTGTGCCGATGCGGCGACTGGTAGACTACTTAACAAGACAACGATTAGCAACAAGACAGTTCTTCGTACGATACTCATATACGATCCCTTTTCTCGGGTGATCCGCCGACGGTAATCGGCCATTATCATAGCGCATCCGAGGCCTTCGTACACATCGGGGGCAAGCGACCTCGAAAGAACAAGGAGACAGGTCATGGGTGCACCACGCCGAGCTAAGCCGCACTATGTTGACGATGGGCACGGGGCTCAGCCCTGCGTGATGCATTCGCCGCTCAGGATGAATATCTTCTCGACGGCATGATCGGAGGAAGACCGCCGCTGGGAGCTTCAGCCTGAGATTTGAACTGCAAAGCGATGACAGGTGCGCTTGAGCGCCCAGATCAAGGCGACTCTGGTTCGCGCCTTCAGGGACTACGACTCAGTTCGCCAAAAGGTCATTGTAAATGCGAAGCTATGGGCGTGTCGATTCAGAAGGCTCCGAAAGGACT
>Ga0114996_10002819_pt1 | contig 22093 bp, 19 predicted proteins | sample ArcticOcean_MG_C_4_FD_87039 | JGI IMG/M metagenome (GOLD analysis project Ga0114996, IMG submission 87039) | Marine microbial communities from western Arctic Ocean - ArcticOcean_MG_CB4_134 | ecosystem: Environmental > Aquatic > Marine > Oceanic | place: Arctic Ocean: Canada Basin | collected... | reverse complement strand
TTCACCCGCAGTGTGCCCGGATCCGTCCTGTTTGTCTTCAGGCTCATCTTGTGCTGGAAACACTCCTCCTCTTCAGGCTCATCTTGTATTGGACAACTCTACAACCGCGTTCAACTGAAGTAAACCGGCAAAATTCGGCGCTGAGCCCGCGAAGGTTACTCTCGCGTCACGCCCGCCGATCGTGAGCGAGACGGCGAGCCGGGGCCTCGGGAATGGAAACGCCGAGAGCTTGCCGTCAACTCCAGGCGGCATGGTTTGTCCTTCTCCGGTGGCGAAGAAAATTACCACGTCCCCGGCTCTGGCCGGATTGCTGAACGAGTTCAGACTTCCGTCCGAATGCACCGCAATCGCGCGCGTGGGGTTTGAGGAGAAAGAAAAGATACCGGGTGCGCTTTCGCCCACGGGAAACGGCTCTTCTTCGGAGGGCAGTCCCTGGAATTCGATCTGTACGCGAACCTGGGACTTGCCCTCGAGCGAGTAAGGCGCCTGCGCATTGATCTGATCGGAGCGGACAAAAAATAGCGGTGCCGGGACTCCGTCGAATAAGACACGCACGCCGGCTACGGTCGATGCCACTCGCCCGGAGCCGTCCAGCCGCGCCCCGACGCCGGAAATCGGGCCGATGCCGGAGCCGAAAATCGAGACGATCTCGCCAGGAGCAAGTGACCCCGGCGCAAAACTGGCCGCATTGACGATACCTCCGGGCGTAATGACGGTGGCATCGATCTTGGCCACAAACGCGTCCGCTAGCCCGTTGAAACCCAGGTCCGGCCCCACGGTCGGAAACTCGGCGCCCGACGAAGTGGTTACACCCACGACATAGACGGCTCCACGAGGATCCAGCGCGATGCCCCGCGCGCGTTCGTGGTCTTCACCCCCAATGTAGGTCGCGAAGTCGAGCCCCCGGCCCGAGGCGTTAACCTTTGCCACAAAGGCTTCCCTGCCTCCGCGGTAGGTCAGGTCCGGCCCGACGCTGACAGGGAAACTCTGTTGGTCCGACAGCGTGCTTCCGCAGACAAAAACATTGCCGAGCGAGTCGACAGCAATCCCGTTGGCTCGATCGTCGGTCAGCCCTCCGATGTAGCCCGCGTACAAAACGGCGCCGCCGTCGGCGCTGATTTTCGCAACGAAGGCGTCGACCAGGCCTCCAAATGTGAGACTTGGCCCCACCGCCACTGGGAAGTTGGTGTCCGGGGGGGAACTGGTCAGGCCCGTGATGTAGGCGTTGCCTGCCCCGTCGATACCAATATCGTGACCGCGGTCGGCCAAGGGTCCGCCCAAATACCCCGAGTAGACGAGGCTTCCACCGTCGGGGCTAATTTTTGAAACAAAGGCGTCCTCGGATCCGCTGAATTCCTGCATCGGACCTCCCACGACGGGAAACGTGTCGGAGGTCGACTTGGTATAGCCGGTCACAAAAGCATTGTGTTGCCGGTCGACAACGATGCCGAAACCGGAGTCAAATGCGGCTCCACCTAGGTAGCCCGCGTAAGCAAGCGCTCCACCGGCATCGACTTTGGCGACAAAGGCGTCGCTGTTGCCGCCGTTGAACGTCAGATCCGGGCCGCCAAGCACGGGGAAAGTTATTTCCGACGATTGCGTTCGGCCCACAAGGTAGACATTCTGATCGGCGTCGACCGCAATCCCTTGCCCTTCGTCTTCCTGGTTTCCCCCAAGGTAGCCGGAATAAATCAGCTGCGTGCCATCGGGGCTGATCTTGGCGACGAAAGAATCCTTTCTGCCGTTGTGACTCGAATCCAGCGAGCCGCTCACGGGGAAGTCGGTGGACCGCGTCCATCCGGTTATGTAGGCATTGCCGTCGGAGTCGACCGCAATGTCTTCCCCGTGGTCGAAGAAAGTTCCACCGACGTAACCGGCGTAGATCAGCTTCGTGCCGCTGGAATCCACTTTCGCCACGAAGACGTCACTGGTCGTGTTGTCGAAGCTCAACTGAGGCCCGGCCGTAACCGGGAAAGTCATCTCTGAAGATTCCGTTGTGCCGACGATGTAGGCGTTCCCCTGACTGTCGACGTCGACACCGAAAGCCTCGTCTTGCGCCGAACCTCCGATGTAGCCGGCATAAACCAGCACGGCTGGATCGATGACGATCGAATGTCGCGGATCGTATTCGCCCAATTCAAAGCCGTAGTGGATGAGGCCACCTGATCGGGCTGTTTCCACGTAAGATGCCGGCACTTCCAAACGCTTCCCGTCTAGCACCTGGTAGGCGTAGGGCTGCTCGTCCACGAAGCCGCCCACCGGGGTCGTGACCTCGATTTCACCAGCCTCGTTCACCGACGTTTCAGCGCCCGCATAGTAGAATCGGATCTCGTTGGGGTCATACCCGGCGGCCACCCGAAACTCATATTTCAAATGCGGGCCCTCGCCTCTTAGCGCCAAGTCGATTCCAGGCCAGAGCTGTTGATAGCGGACGCTCGTATAAGCCGGAACGTCCGTCTTCCAAGAATCTCGGTCGCCGCGGAAGTAGTTCAGCCCGGCCTCGGCCCGATCATCGCCCACAACAACCGGGTCCGGGTTGGCCCCGGCGAAGCCGAGCTGCACGGCCCAGCGATCGCGAGGGGCGCGCGGGCCGGTCTGCCCGGCACGAGTGGCACGCTCAGCCCGGAAGGATACCGGCTCGACCCGAGCTGTCTCGGATCGGCTCGGGGGAGCGAACAACTCGTAGACCACTCCGCTTGGGGAGAAATATACATTCTTATCCCTGCCCGGCACGTAGTACTTTACGGATGGATCGAGCCGCCCCTGGTTTTCGATGAAATACAGTGGCAGCTTTCCGTAGGTTGCGCGCGTTTCCGGCGAGCTGTTTTTGTGGATTTCCGGTGCTTCCGCTTGCGGTACCCGCGGCAAAGGAGAACCGCGTGAAATCAGAACAAGGGCCGCTATTGCGGTTAGGACTAAGCCAACGGGGAGGGAGGATTTGTTTTGCATCGCATTTTTACTGCGCAAACGGGTTTGCTATTAGGTCCAGCGACGCGCGCCAATGGGTTGGGGTTTCGTGCTGTCAGTGAGAAACGCAATTTTCGACTCACTGACACGATTAGGCCCCATGCCGGGCGCGTTGACCATCGGGAGGACCTCGGTCATCGGCTGAGATTCAATCGTAGGACCGGCATGGCCCAGACATAGGACCGGCGTTGCCCGTATTGCTCACCGCGTGGCGAGGCGAAGTGCGTGAGAGGCGCGTCAGTACGAGGCGTGCGCCGTAGGGACCGGCAATCTTGCCGGTCCATTGCCGCAACGCGGCAACGCCCAATCGTTCCGAGCAAGCGCAACGAAGTAATGGCGGGGCCCTCATGCGCTTGGCCCGTCAGCGGGTGAGAAATGCGGCGTAGAACTTTCCGAGCGATCGGGCAGGCCGGTCCAACCGCGGAAGCGCGAGTGGATTTCCGAAACACACCTATACTGAACCCATGAAAGCTGGCTGGCCGCCCTGGGAAAGACGCGTGGCACTGTCGGCGCTGGCGTGCTTTCTCGGCCTTGCGGGCTGCCGTTTCGCCGAGCAGCACAAGTCCGAGCTTCTGCTCAGTCAACTGCCTAGTGATCAAGCTTTTCAGGTCTATCTGGACGTCGAGCGCCTGCGGTCGCTACCCCAACTCGCGGAAATCATTGCCGTCAAACCCGCCGCTAAAGCCGCCCCGGAACCCGCCGCGAAACCGAACGAGGGCGGCATGTTCGGTCAGATCAGCAACAATCTTGGGTTCGATGTTTGGAGCGGCGTGAACGGTTTGGCAGGGTCACTGGGAACCGGCTCGTTGACACTTGCGGTTTCCGGCAATTTCAGCCGGGAACAAATCCAGCAGCATCTCTCCGAAAAAGGAGCCACTTGCGCCACCTTTCTCGGGAGCCCGGAGTGCGTTTTCGAATCGCCGAGCGCGAATTACATTGTTTGGTTCGACCCTGCTCAAGAGAATCTCCTGGCAGCGGCAAGCGGGACCTCAACGGAAGTGATTCGGGAACTACGACGCCAGCGGGAGCCTGATTATTTGACTCTGGCGTCGGAGATTCAGGCCGGCATGGGGACCAGTCATTTCTTGTGGATCGGGATCGACCCTCGGCGACTCGGGGTTGCGATGCGCGATCCTCCCGAGGATTGGATCAATCTCAGCCTGCTTGCCAACGGTTTACAGCACGCGCATCGGGCGGTGGCAACGGTTGGGCCGCGCGCGGACGGGCAGATCGAGTTCCACCTGCGTGCGTTGTGCGCTTCCGCGGAAGAAGCCGAGAAACAGTCGAACCTGCTCAAGGGGTTATTCAGTTTCGTGGCGGCGGCGCTCGACGCGGGACGAGGAGACAAGCCGGCGGAGAATAGCTGGAGCAGCTTTCTGCGATCCGCCGAAGTGTCGGCGGTCGCCTCGCAAGCCGAAGCCAGAATGTTGCTCGGGGCTGAGCGGCTGACTGAGTTACTAGCCTACATTTCTCACCACATGGCGAGACCAACTGCGTGAGAGGCGCGTCAGTACAATCCGCCCGCCGCTTCCTTGACGGGCCTCTCACCATCGCCACCCCGTGAGCAAGGATTTCGGTCGCCTAAACCCAATACTGTCCACTTAGCGAAGCCCCGCCCCGAGAGTCGAGAGTCGAGAGTCGAGAGCCGTTCAGCCGCGAAGCGGCGCAGGATCGTAGCCTAGGGTGGAGCGAAGCGCAACCCTGGGTAGGAAAGCCCCACCAGGCAAGCCCTGAAAGGGCGCAGGAGCAAACCGGCCGCCTCCTCTCCGGGCAACAACGCGATCCGCGGCCGGCGTTCAACTGCACCCGAAACATACGACACCCCGGCCAACAAAAATTGTCCGCGGAATTGCTAAGTCGACAGTATTGCGCCTAAACCCAAAAAACGGCGATACCCCTAACTCGGTCACGGATAAAACATATTTATAATCCCTTTGTTGTCAACACGTTCACAAAGCACCCGCAAGGATTTTCAAGACCAGCATGTTATCCTAAAAGCGACAAAAACAACCATGACTCACGGGCAACAAAAAGCAAAGGACAAGCATTCCATGGCCTCCGAGGAACCCAAAAACCCGAAAGCCTCTCAAATACTCTCAGATGCTCTCATTGGAAAAAATAACCCGTTACAAATGAACAACTTACCTCCAACTGGCGAGCGGCCATGGAGGCTCTTTGACTGATAAATAAGACCGTATGAGCAGCAAAGAGAGAAAATGCGAGCAAAGCATCCATCTATCGCAACGGACCGCATGGCTCTGATGTAGAAACTCCAGACGCCGGGAGGTGCGGGCCACCTCGGCGCAGCGGCTACTCTCGACCGCACCCTTGCCGCTGCGGCTCTGTTCAGAAATCTTCGGGCAAGCTAGCCCGCATGTTTCACCGGGTGGCGAGGCAAAGTGCATCAGAGTCTTGTCAGTACGAGGCACGCGCCGCATGACGACCGGCACTTGATCACTTGATCACTTGATCACTTGATCAACGACGCGTACTCTCACAGTCCGTTGAGCACGCCGAGCAAGCGCAACGAAGTCATGGCGGGCCTCTGATGTGCTTGGCCCGTCAGCCGCTGAGAAATGCGGGCTAGGATACTGCGAGAATTCGAGGCCGACTCATTCCACCGCCTTGTCTCGCCATACGCGAGCCCGTCGCTCATGCCGACGCTGAGCCAATGTTCCTCAAGCCCCAGTAGCAGAGGAAGATCGCGATGGCCTTCGACAAATCGGTAACGTTCCGCCATCACCCTGGGGAAACCGGGGGAAACCGGGACAACCTCGGTTTTGGCATCCGAGCATCGCAACGGCTGCGGGAAAGTCAGCCTACGACTTTCCAGGGCGCTGTTCGGCCGGCCATCCTCGCATGGCCTAATTGCTAATAGGCCGACCCTTTGAGGGACGGGGTCCCGCGCCCCCCGGCGAATCCGCCCTGGCGAGCAACCGTCGCCGACGGTCGTTCGGGGGTTGGCGTGGGCTCGATGGGCTGCGTCCGATGACCGGGCGCCTCGCGGCCAGTCCCAGAACGACTCCCCCCACCCCTTTACAAAAATAGCCCTTTTCCCAAAACCCCCGCAGCCGGTCACGGATAAATGGTAAATGTAGTGTCAATAAAATCAACACGTTAGAGACCAGGTCGCTGGATCATCGCCAACCGGTTTGGTAGCATAAATGTGAGGGGCCAAAAGCCCGAGACATCGAAGGCCGAGGCAAAAAAGGGGGAAGCAATGAGACACTGGTGTCTCTACACAAGGGTCGTGAGTTATCTGGAACGGCTCGAAGCGGGTCAAGTCCAAAATACCCCAACCGGCGCCTATCTCGTCTGGAGAGACGACGACGGCCCCTGGATGGTCGCTGGCCCGGACATCGACTGGTTCCGAGGCGACGGCCCGCTACCGGACATCGAAGGCCTCATCCTCTCCGGAGCCGCGCGCGTACACAAGCGGTCAGCCCCCAACTCCCTATCCACCCGTGCCAAACAAGATGCGGCAAGCGCATCCAACAGAGCCCCGAACGCCAGTGAGGGGTCGGCAAGTGTCCCATCCAACTCAAGAGAACCCCAACGCGCTGCAACTGAAGCTGACCGGCAAGCCCCCGTGCCACCCGGTTCGGAGAGCATCAACACAACCCAGCAGCAAGCCCTCTTCGAACCCAACCCGCCCGCATCCCACGCCACAAGAAAGGCGAACAAAAGGCATATGCATTTTCTAAGATCCGCTCAAATCTGCTCACACCAGCTCACCCCGCGAAGAAGACAACAGAGCTGCGGGCGGCAGCCTGCCCTCAACACCGCAAACCACCACCCATCAATCCATAGTGATCGGCGCCATCAAGACCGGTGCCGTCGTGACCGGCGCCAGCCAATCTTTTCCTCCGATTAGGCTCAGTCGCGAGTATTCGGGCGTTCTCGCCAGTGGTCGAAGATCACGCGGCAATCGGGCTATTTGGTATTCTTGAAGTGGCTTTATTTGTTGTCGAGAGGTTGACCTATGTCTGGCCATTCTAAGTGGGCGAGCATCAAGCACAAAAAAGCGTCCCTAGACGCAAAACGTGGCAAGCTGTTCACGCGCTTCATCCGTGAGATTCAAATAGCCGCCCGGGAAGGCGGGGGCGATCCAGAGATGAACCCCCGTCTGCGCACCGCGATCGCGACCGCCAAGGGGCAGAGCATGCCTCAGGACAACATCAAGCGGGCGGTTCTGCGCGGTACGGGCCAGCTTGAAGGCGAGAACTTCGAGGAGATCACGTTTGAGGGGTACGGGCCCGCCGGCGTTGCCGTCATTGTCGAGGTCGTGACGGACAATCGAAACCGTACCGTGAGCGAGCTGCGATTTCATTTCACCAAGAACGGCGGAAACCTCGGAGAGAACGGCTGCGTCTCTTGGATGTTCGACAAGAGGAGCGTGGTCGCTATCCCCAAAGAGGCGACGACCGAAGACCAGTTGCTTGAGATTGTTCTCGGCGCGGGTGCCGATGATATGACGGATGACGGCGAGACTTGGTCGGTGATCTCGCCGCCGGATGCTCATCATGCGGTACTCGAAGAGCTGGAGAAGGCAGGCATTACCCCGGCATCCGCTGACGTCACCCAGATTCCACAGAATACCGTCAAGATCGAGGGCAAACAGGCGGCAGCCGTGTTGCGGATGATGGAAGCAATGGAAGAGCACGATGATGTGCAGAATGTCTACGCGAATTTCGATATAGACGACAGCGAGCTGGAGCGGCTTTCCGCCTAGCCCACATTTCTCACCGGGTGGCGAGGCAAAGGGCATCAGAGGCCTGTCAGTACGAGGCGCGCGCCGCTTGCGGTGACAAACGAAGAAACGACGAGCGCAGGCGTACTCTCACTGTCCGTTGAGCACGGCGAGCAAGCGCAACGAAGTAATGGCGGGCCTCTGATGTACTTGGCCCGTCAGCCGGTGAGAAATGCGGGCTAGCCGATTTTCCACCTGCCGAATAGAGGACCCGAGTTTGCGAGTATTTGGGATCGATTGTGGATCACAACGAACCGGATACGGCATCATCGACAGCGACGGGCGGCGGCATCGCTTGGTTGTCGCGGGTGTGATTCAGACCTCGCCCAGAAACCCCTTCCCCGTGCGTCTGAAAGATATATATTGCGGACTCAAGGCCCTGTTGGAGCAGCACGCACCCGATTCGGTAGCCGTGGAAGAAGTGTTTTACGCGGCCAATGTAAAAACAGCATTGCAGCTCGCCCATGTCCGGGGAGTGAGCTTGTTGGCGGCGGCCGAAGCGGGATTGCCGATCGGTGAGTATTCGCCTCTTGAGATCAAGGGTAGCGTCGTGGGATACGGGCGAGCCGACAAAAAACAGGTCCAGATGATGGTTGCTTCTTTGCTCGGTCTCGCGGAGCCCGTTCGGTCGTTCGACGCCTCCGATGCGCTCGCCGCCGCTATCTGTCATGCGAACGTAAGTCAGGCCAGCGCTGCCATAGCCGCCGGGGGCATCCGGCGTGCTTAAATTGCCTGGACGCCGCCGCGCCCGCTCGACCGCCCGCGCCCTGTTAGCGGGTATCTCTGTCTGGACGTTGTTAGCCGCCACAACGCTTGTCGCGGCAGCAGCCGACCCAGGGGACTACCGAATATTTTTTTCCCGCTCGTTTCCCGAGAGTGTTCCGGCCTATTTTGATGTCGCTATCGAGTCTTCCGGAGCTGGCGGCTATCGGGAATCCGAGGACGAGGAACCGCTAGAGTTTGAAGTCGGCGCCGCGGAGTTGGCGGAGGTTCTCGAATACGTCAAGGAACTCGATTACTTCCGAATCGCCCTCGAAAGCAACCTAAAAGTTGCTTTTACCGGCGAGAAGACCTTTCGTTTCGAAGGGGCGGACGGTCGAACGGGAGAGGCGAAGTTCAATCACACCTCGAACGCGGCGGCTCGCCGACTGCTCGCTTGGTTCCACAAAGTAGCGGGAACTGAGCGACATCGGATTGCGCTAGAAAGGGCGGCGCGCTTCGATCGATTGGGGGTCAACAAAACTCTGCTTCAGTTTCAGATTTCTCTTGAAAACAACCGCATCGTTTCGCCCGCGCAGTTTATTCCCATCTTGAAAAAGATCGCGAACGACAAGAAGATTATCCGCATCACGACCGCCAGAGCCGCCGGCCTCTTGGAACGAATTCAGCCCCCAGCTACAAATCCATAGCTGCGGCGGTTGAGGCACAAACGTAGTTAACTTGTTTTGTTACAACTAGATACATGGAAGGCAGAGATCAGGAAACAGGAACTATACTGGTAGGAATGTTTATTCACTGCCCATGATTATCGAGTAGATGCGCTCCAGGTCTTCCTCGGAGTAATACTCGACCTCTATCTTGCCTTTGCGCCGCCCCTGCTCGACGAGCCTGACCTTTGTGCCAAGTCTCTGCTCCAATTCCGCGACAGCCGCGGCAACATTGGGGTCCAGCTGTTTCGTCTTGCCGGCCTTTTTCGACTCGGTAAGCGCTCTGACCGTACGCTCCACTTGACGCACCGAGAGCCCCTGGGCAGCAACTTTTTCGGCCAAGGCGACTTGCTGCGTTGCATCTTCGAGTCCCAAGATCGCGCGGGCGTGCCCGCCAGAAATACGCCGTTCCGCGATCAGCTGTTGGACATCCCCTGGCAGCCGCAAAAGGCGGAGCAGGTTAGTAATGGTGGAACGGTCCTTGCCTGTGCGAGTAGCCACTTCCTCGTGGCTTAGATGCAGCTCCTGAATCATGCGGTCGAGAGCGTGCGCTATCTCGATCGGGTTCAAGTCTTCGCGTTGGATGTTCTCAATCAACGTGACTTCGAGAATACGCTCCGGCTCGATTTGCCGAATGATGGCCGGAATCGTTGCGAGCCCAGCCATCTTGGCCGCGCGCAGGCGGCGCTCGCCGACAATAAGTGCAAACCTGGGGCCGTCGGGCTGAACAACAATCGGCTGAACGAGTCCGTCTTCCCGGATAGATCGCGAAAGTTCCAACAATGCCTTTTGGTCGAAATTCCGCCTCGGCTGGTAGGGGTTGGGATCGATTCGATCAATCTGAAGTTCTCGAATCGCCGCACCCGAAGCTGGAGCTTCTGGCTCACGGGAATCTTGCTGAGGTTTCGGCGGCAGTAAGGCTCCAAGACCTCTGCCCAAGGCTTTACGTGGGGATGTGGCCGACTGAGCTTTTGCTGGCATGGTATTCGATGTCGACTGCGGATTCAAATCCACTAGACCGTGGCTTGACTCGATAGCCGGCCCTGGTTGCGGGCTAAGATCTCCCGCGCTAGGTTGAGGTAACTCTCCGCCCCTTTGGAGCGTAAATCATATTCAATAATGGACTTACCGTGACTGGGGGCTTCCGCCAAACGAACATTCCGCGGTATAACTGTTTTGAAGACCTCATCACCAAAGAAATCTCGCAGATCAGTCGCAACTTGCCGGGTCAACATCGTACGCTCGTCTATCATCGTGAGCAACACGCCCTCAATGGCCAGATTCGGATTCATGTGCTCACGGACCCGATCGATGGTGTCCAGCAGAGCTGAAACTCCCTCGAGCGCGAAATATTCGCATTGAATCGGTATTAGCACTGAATCTGCCGCGACGAGACAATTCAGTGTGAGCAGATCCAGGGCCGGGGGGCAGTCCAAGAAGATATAGTCGTATTCCCCCCTCAGGAGTTGGATTGAGTCCTTTAGTTTTGCCTCACGCCTTTCGAGGTCGGCTAGTTCAAGGTTGGCTCCAGCCAAGTTTCTGGTCGACGGGATTAAGAAGAGGCCTTCCGTCTCCGTTCGATGGGAAGCATCCTGCGCTGGAACTTCTTCAATTAAAAGGCTATAGATGTTTTTACGGTCGGGGTCGAATCCAAATCCCAGGCCGCTCGTTGAGTTAGCCTGAGGATCGCAATCAACGACCAGAACCTTACAATCCGCGGCAGCCATCGATGCCGAGAGATTGATTGCAGTGGTCGTTTTGCCAACGCCACCCTTCTGATTAGCAATCGCTATGATTTTCGCCAAACGCAGATCTCCGAGGGAAGTCTAACTTTATCACAGCTTTGGGGATTCGAAGCTAGAAAAGTTTCATGTGAAACATGCTGGGGGGACTTTGTTTCACGTGAAACTCCTCAAGCTCCATGAGACGCTCGTCCAATCCAAATTACCCTCTGCTCACTCCATGGCACTCCAACGGTACGCTCCCAAACAACCCTCTCGTCTTCCAAGCCCGCGAGTTCTCCCCGAGAAACCAGCAAGGCCAGCTTCTTGGAAATACGAAGCAGGTGCGGAAACACACCTCGCACCGCCACAGCCCGCATCGTTAACCAATCGAACGACTCTTGGAGGTCCTCGACTCTCCCGTGGTAAACCGAAACATTCCCCAGCCGACGCGAAGCCTCTCTCAGAAAGGTAGCTTTCTTCCCAATTGACTCGACCAGCGTCACCCTTACGTCCGGACGAGCCACCGCAAATGGCAGACCCGGAAATCCCGCCCCCGAGCCCACATCGACTAAGCTTTTCGCCTCACCGATCACCTTTGCCAAGTACAGCGCCTCGCCGAAATGCCGCTCAACAATCTCCCGAGGCGCCTGTATGGATGTGAGATTGACGCGGCGATTCCATCGCTGCAGCAACTCGTAGTGCCGTGAGAGGCTGGAGACCTCCCCGCTGGAGAGCTCCAGCGAAATTTTGGCCAAAACCGGCTCGAGCAACGAGCCAAAATCATGAAGATGCTCAGACATTCATCCGTGGACGCCGCGACACATCCAAATAGACGTTCAGAATCGAAATAGCAGCCGGCGTTATGCCTGGAATTCGGCTTGCCTGACCCAAGGTGGCCGGGCCAATCCGCTCCATCTTTTCGATCACTTCAGTTGAAAGTCCTGGAATGCCCGCGAAAGCGAACCCATCCGGGATCCTGCGAGCTTCGGCTCGCCGCAACTGCTGGATGTGCCTCTTTTGCTGATTGAGATAGCCTTGGTACTTGATCTCAGTCTCAATTGATTTCCACTCGGGACGCCTCAAGTTCACTTGAGTATGCTCTCGAATCGAGTCGACCATATCATCGATACTAATCTCGGGCCTCTTCAGCAACTGAAACAAGGTTGGCCGATCGGGTGCTGACTCATCAAGTATCTCTTGCAAGCGCGGCGAGTGAGCATCCCCCGCAGCGGGTCGATACTCCTGGACAAAGCCGCTGACTCGCGCCCTGTCAGCTTCCAACCCTTGGAAACGCTGCCAGTCTTGATCGCCAATAAGACCAATATCCTGCCCAATGGGAGTCAACCGGCGATCCGCATTGTCGATCCGCAGGTGCAGCCGGAACTCGGCCCTCGAAGTGAACATTCGGTACGGCTCATCGGTTCCCTTGGTGATCAAATCGTCGATAAGTATCCCAATGTAGGCGACCGTTCGGTCTAGCACGACCGGAGCCTTACCTTGAATCGAACGCCCTGCGTTGATTCCAGCCATCAAGCCCTGGCACGCCGCCTCCTCGTAGCCGGTTGTTCCATTAATCTGTCCAGCCAGGTACAAGCCATCTATCCTCTTTGTCTCCAATGTGTTACGAAGCTCGGTGGCGTCGACGGAATCGTACTCTATGGCATAACCCGGACGGATCATATCCGCCTGCTCCAGACCTGGCACCGACGCCACCATCGCCGCCTGAACGTCGATCGGCATGCTCGTCGACATGCCGTTCACGTATACCTCATTCGTGTCGAGGCCCTCGGGTTCGAGGAACAACTGGTGGCGAGACTTATCCGGAAACTTAACTACCTTATCCTCGATCGACGGACAGTAGCGAGGTCCAACCCCTTCGATCTGGCCACTATATAAAGGCGACCGATGGATATTCTCCCTCAAGATTTTGTGGGTCTCGGCCGTGGTGAATGCAATGTGGCAACTGATCTGTTCACGTTCAATTCTCTGTGTTCGAAAAGAAAACGGTGTCGGCTCAGGATCTCCCGGCTGTTCCTTGCAGCGGTCCCAGTCGATGGTTCGCCCATCTAACCTCGGAGGCGTACCGGTCTTGAGCCTGCTGCAACGAAATCCGAGACCTCGGAGCACTTCCCCCAGCATGATGGAAGCCGCCTCTCCGCTACGCCCGGCGGCATACCTCGTTTCACCGATATGAATCAGCCCGTTAAGAAAGGTTCCAGTCGTGATAATGACGGCTTCTGCACCGATCATACGCCCATCTAGCAGCCTTACGCCCCGAACGAGCTTCGCTCCACTTTCTACGCCGGATTGCCCAGCGTCCTCCACAACCAGATCAATCACCTCGGCTTGCTTAATGACGAGGTTCGGCTGCTGCTCGAGCATCTGCCGCATCTTCACGCGGTATTGCTTCTTATCGCACTGGGCCCGTGGAGACCACACGGCCGGGCCCCGGCTGGTGTTGAGCAGTCGAAACTGGATCCCAACCGCGTCAGTCACCTCGCCCATGATGCCGCCGAGGGCATCGATCTCCCTGACCAGATGGCCCTTGGCGATACCGCCCACAGCGGGATTGCACGACATCTGAGCTACCAAATCCAGATTCAGCGTCACCAAAGCCGTTCGCAGACCCATTTTCGCGGCCGCCACCGACGCCTCGCAGCCAGCGTGCCCGGCGCCGATTACGACCACTTCGTAGCGTTCTGTAAATTTCTCCATCCTGAACCCAATTAACCAGCTATCTTGTTATTCTATGCAATCGCCCTAAAACAGGCAATGGACACCGGGCAGTCACCAAACGCCCAATCAACTCAAAGGCGGTTTACTCGAACACAATGAAGGTATTAGTCGTCGGCAGCGGTGGGCGCGAACACGCTCTTTCGTGGAAGTTGGGGCAATCAGCCAGCGTTGAACAAGTCTACTGTGTCCCGGGCAACGCCGGCATGGCCACTGAGTTTTCTTGTCTTCCCGCCGACGTTACTTCCAACGCGGAAGTTGCTTCGCTCGCTGAGTCCCTCGGCGTCGAACTGACAGTCATTGGTCCCGAAGCTCCCCTGGCGGCGGGCATCGTCGACGAGTTTCGCTCCCGCCGTTTGCCGATCGTCGGCCCCTCGGCTGGCGGCGCCCAACTCGAAGGCAGCAAGACCTTCGCCAAGCAATTCATGCAGCGACATGGGATTCCGACCGCGGAATCCGCACTGATCGAAAGTGAATCCGACCTTGACGCGAACTTATCCCGCTTTGGCTATCCCGTGGCACTCAAGGCGGATGGACTTGCCGCCGGCAAGGGTGTAGTCATCGTCAAGGACGAAGCCGAAGCGCGCCGCACCGCCGCCTCGCTGCTTTCCGGCGAGTTGGTCGGAGGCGCTGGCCGCCGCTTTCTCGTTGAACAATTCTTACCGGGGGAGGAAGTCAGCTTCATCGTACTCAGCGACGGAACCGGATTCTACGACTTCCCGCCGACCCAGGACCACAAACCCGCTTTCGATAATGACCAAGGCCCGAACACCGGCGGGATGGGCGCCTACTGCGATCCCGCAATTCTGAGCACTGAACAACGCGCTACCATCATCCGCACTATCGTCGAACCCACTCTGAACGGAATCCGCGAGACGGGCACGCCTTTCACCGGATTTCTCTATTGCGGCTTGATGATGACCGCCGAAGGGCCGAAGGTCCTCGAATACAACGTCCGCCTGGGCGATCCCGAAACTCAACCGCTGATGTACCGCATGACGGGCGACCTCGCTGAGCTTCTCTTATCCGCGGCCAACGGTGAGCTGGACACCGCCTCCGTGCATTGGAGCGACGGGCCGACCGTCTGTGTTGTGCTGGCCTCCCAGGGCTATCCCGGTAACTATCCTAAAGGGCGGCCGATTGACGGTATACGCGCCGCCGAAGAAATTGGCGCCAAGGTCTTCCACGCCGGTACGCGCTTTCACCAAGGAAAGATCGCAACCGCCGGCGGTCGCGTGCTCGGCGTCACCGCTGGAGGAAAAGACCTCGACAGCGCAATCGCCAACACGTATGCGGCAGTTCAAGAGATCCACTTTGAAGGCGCGCACTACCGAAGCGACATTGGCCAGAAAGGACTGCGGCGGTGAAACTACGACAAAGAGACCTTTTTATCTTGAACACAGGCTACCGGCAGAAGGTGAGAACTGACGGCCCATGGCGCTGCCCTGGCATCTCGCTGCCGCTTAGTCCGCAACACTGTCCACGGAGAGTCTTCGGAGCGTAGAGCCGCGAAGCGGCACGGCTTCGTAGCCCAGGCGGAAGCAATGCGGAACCCTGGGTCCGAAAACCACCCAGGCTAAGCCCCGGACCAAGCGCAGGAGCACCCCGGCCCCTTCGTCTCCAGCGGAGAGCGATGTGCGATTGGCGTTCAACGGCACCCAAAACAAGACCACACGCCATGCAATAAAAACCGGCCGCGGCAAAAGGAACAAACAACCATGAACGTCGGACTCATCGGAACAGGCGCCATCGCCCACAAGCACGCCGACAGCTACAACGAAATCGGCTACAAGGTCGTCGCAGTCTCAAACCGCGGCGCGGCAAAAGGTCGAGAATTCGCCGAAAAATACGACGCCGAATTCCACGCCGACTATCGGGAACTTTGCCGCCGACCCGACCTCGACTTCGTCGACATCTGTGCCTTCCCCGACTCGCGCCTTGCCATGACCAAGGAAGCCATCGCCAATGGCAAACATGTCCTCGTCCAGAAACCCATCTCCCTAACGCTGGACGAAGCCCAACAAATGATCGACCTTGCCCGCGACGCCGACCTGCGCCTGGGCGTCGTTAGCCAGCACCGCTTCGACGATTGCAGCCTGTTTCTGAGCAAAGCCATCGCCGACGGCCGCCTCGGGAAAATCATCCAAGCCGACGGCTACGTCAAATGGCACCGCCCGCAGGCCTACTACGACCGCCCGGGCAAAGGGACATGGGCCGTGGAGGGCGGCGGCGCACTCATCAACCAAGGTATCCATACCGCCGACATCCTTTTGTTCCTCGCCGGCCCGGTCCGCGAACTCTTCGCCAACTGGCAACTCAGTGTCGCTCACCGGATGGAGTCCGAGGACGTGGTCAATGCGGTCATCACCTACGCCAGCGGTGCGACCGGCGTCCTCCAGGCCTCGACCGCGATTCATCCCGGCTACCCGGAACGCCTCGAAATCCACGGCACCAAGGGCTCAGCGATCATCGAGGGCGACCATCTGACCACTTGGGACGTCGAAGGTGACGATGGCTCCGACGCGCCGCTCACAACCCAGGTCGACTCGGGAGCCTCCGACCCAATGGCCATTTCGCTCGAGCCCATCAAGCGCCAATTCCGCGACTTTGGCAACGCCATCACCAACAACCGCAAACCCCTTTGCGCGGGAGAAGAAGGCTATACAGCCCTCCAGCTCGTTCTGAGCGTCTACCAATCGGCCAGGGACGGCCGAAAAATCGAACTCGAGCCCGCATTTCTCACCACCTGACGGGGGAAGCACGCAAGCGGCCCACGGCTACTTCGGTGTTGCCTCCTCTTCACAAGCCAACTTCGCCTTTTTTGTTCTATGAGCGCTACTCCGGCGGAGCGTTCCGCTGTACTCGAGCTGGCGGCCAAATAGGCGCTTGCGCGTGTAGTCGGGATCAAGTTCCAGCAACTGACAGCAGAGTTCGAAACTCATCTGGCCCTTGGTGCGATTACACACCCAATCTTCGACTTCCGGGCGCTTGGCGCCCGAGCCAGTATCGAAATCCTTACGAGCCTGAATCAGCACTGCGCCAGCCAGCCGCTGGAGGGCGCCGTGTTTGTCCGTATCGACGATCATTCGTGGGGGACCTTTCCTCTTCGGCCAGACAAACTTGCTGGCCCCAGCCCAGGAAGCAATTCTCGTGCCAAGTATCCGGGCGCTTCCAACTGCTTATAAATCAACAACCCTAGGAATCACACCCACCTCGCAATTGCACAGAACATAGACAAATTGCCCAACATATAGGCATTCTTCGCGGCACTTGATGCCCAGCCAACGAGCCAAGTCGGGCGCGGGGCACGCCATTCAGAGCAAGCTCCGCCTGCCAGCCCAGGAACGGCTCAGCGCCCAACCGGATCAGTACTTGACATGCATAGTACTAGTATTAGAAGATGTATGATCAAGGGACTTTAGACATATGCTCAACCTTCCGCGGCGCATACTCGCCGACGCAGAGTTATCTCCCGCACCGCCAAAAGCGGGACTGCGCTATGCCGCTCTGGTAGTTGCCTCCTCAGGTCTGGTACTGGTGTTTGCCGCGCCTCCGCTACTCGGGTCGATTCTCGACGATAGCCGGGTGCTGGGAATGGGTACGGACGAGCTCAACGCCATGACCACGTTTTTCGTGAGCGCGGGAGTTCTCTTTCTGGGATATATCGCTCAAGTCCGCACGAGCGCCGAGCCAGCGGAGGAGCCGATTGACGTAGACGAAATTATCGAATCGCTGCGCGCGTTTGAAGAGAACGAGGCCCACCGGATCCAAGAGCGGCAAACGCTCCATTTCGACGAATTCCGCTTTCGCGATTGACTCAACCCCTCCGGGACTAGCCCGCATTTCTCAGCTGAATCGTCACATTGTTCAATCGCCACATTGGCTCCTGGTTTGTGAATCCCGAGTTGCGACTGAACTCAGGTCCTGTTGGCCCGCCGCTGCCTTTTTAACGATGCTGCTGTTGAAGAGTTCACCTCCCGCGCGCTAGCATTCTCAGTGTCGATGAGGTTCGCGCTGATTTGCTTTGCCGTCTTGGTGGCCGCCGACCCTGCCGCCGACCCTGCCCTTGAGCTGCGAGGACGCATCGACCCTCCTCTGCGCGCGGCCGTCGCCCTGTACGGCTCCACGCATCCCTTTCAGAAACATGTATTGAGCAATGCCAAGGGCCGCTTCCGATTCAAGAATCTTCCGGCGGGGACCTATACCGTCTCGATCTTTCATCCGCGGCGGGGAGAGTTTCGCCGGACAGTCGAGGTGACGCCAAGTTTCGCCGGCCGCAACGGACAGGTGGAAATCACTATTCCGTTCGAGCCGTCAAAGGGAGAGCCTGAGCGGGCACTCGCTCGCACCAACACCGTTGGCGCCCGCGTGTTGAGCATTGATCCGAAGGCCGCGAACCTCTTAGCGGCGGCCCAGAACATGCTCGCAAAAGACCAGCCCGGCGACGCGGTCGCCGACTTGCGAAAAGCGGTTGAACTCTCGCCTCAATTCGTCGAAGCCTGGAATCTGCTTGGGACTATCTCCTACCACCGAGGAGATTATGAACAGGCCGAGCGCGACTTCCGGTCCGCACTAGAGCATGACGACGACGCTTTCGAGCCGACCGTCAACCTGGGAGGGACATTGCTATCGCTGGGCCGCCATCAGGACGCCCTGCCCTACAACCAGTACGCCGTTCTGGCGAGACCCGAGAGCGCATTGGCTAACTCCCAGATGGGTATGAATCACTTTTTTCTGGGCGAACCCGCACGCGCCTTGGACTATCTCGAAAAAGCCAAAAGGCTCGATCCTTCACATTTTTCGCATCCGCAATTGATTCTGGCGCAGCTCCATGCCCAGCAAGGCCGAGCCCCAGAGGCAATCAAGGAGCTGGAAGACTTCTTGCGGCGTCATCCGGATTCGACCAGCGTTGATCAAGTCCTGCAGTCGATCGAGAATCTCAGAAACGCACCGGGCGACCGCCCCTAGAGCCCCACCCGGAACCCCGATTTCTCGTGATCTTTTGCTTGTCGCCAGGGCGAGTCAGAAAAAACATCAGGGTCCGAAAAGCAATTTCCTGACATTGCGGTGCCGCGGCGGCGAAAGCACGCCAACAGCATCGATGACGAGCGGCGGCCGAGTGCTTCCTTCAATCTGAACTGTCATCTGGTTCGGCCCTGGTTTGGACGCCAATGTCCAGTTGACCGTGATGAAACCGCCCGAATCGCTGATCGGGTTCGGCGGGTCGGCGCGCCCATCGCCACTGACACGGATGTTGAAGCGCACGTCCTCGTAAATCAGGAAATTCTCGTCGAACACCTGGAAGAAGAAGGGAAAGGGCATCGGAGCAGCCACCCGGCCCGTCCGCAACCGCTCGCGAGGATCGCCGAGCAGAATCTCCAGTGGAAAAATGCGCTGGCTCGAGAGGCTGGAGGGGTCCCCGAGCACCCGAATTCTTGAGTGGGAGACCTCGAACTCATCCCCGGAAGTCGCCGTTAAACTCGCCGCCCCCGCGCTCACGCCGCTAATGGGAAACTCAACGAACTGGGCGCCCGCCGGAATCGTCGCGCTCGCGGGAACCTGCATCAAATCGCTGTCGCTCGAAAGCTGAACTTCGACCGGCTCAAGGGTGCGGTTTTGTAGGAAGACAACGCCGTCGGTCGTGCTTCCTTCCAATACGCCGGCGGCGGGCCAAGTAGTCAGACCAAGCTTGCGAACCAGCTTCGTCTCAATTTGCGCCCGGTTGCCAACAGCCTGATCAAAGTATTCATCGAAGGCCATTCGAAACCCCTCGATCTTCTCGATGTCTTCGGGCGGAACTTCCTCGCCTTCTTGCTTCAACAAAATGAACCCGTAACGGAAGTTCCGCTGCGACACCGTGTGATCGGGCGCCCGCGTGCCGTGCGCGGCGATGATGTCGTCGATCGTCACTTCGACCCGCTCTCCATCGAAGAAAATGCCCGCCAGCGGTTCGTGCGACTCGTTGAACAAATTGTCGTAAATGCTGGGATCCCTCACAAAGAAGTTCGCGGGAACTTCCTCAGGCGGCAGCAGTCCCATTAGATAGAGGTCCAATTCGCTGAACCCCGCGATCGTCTCGGTCGTCTCGAAACGAAATGCGCCGCTGCCATGGTCGGTGATGCGATTGCCCTCCAGCAGCGACGCTTGCGAGTTGAAGAAGTAGCTCCAGTGGCTGAACTGCCGCCCCAACAGCTCGAACGATAGCGTGTTCGTCTCTTGATCGACGAACAAGGTTCGCGCTAGAAAACGATGACCTGCTTCGTGGGTCAGTACGGTCAGCGGCGTGCTCACTCCCAGCCCGAAGTTGCGAGAGATTCGTTCATTGGGATCCCGCGGGTACTTGTCGAGTTCGCCCATATACATCAAGCCTTGCAGCCGCTGGAAGGAACCCACCAGCGACCCCACGTCGACGAGGTTCTGACTCTCCGCAAAGAACGGAAACGGCCCGATCCCCAGCACGAAATTCCGAATCGGCAAGTAGAACGCAAAGGCTCCGGTATCAATCGGAATCTCGTAGTTCTGAAAAATTACGATGAAGTCGTAAGCGTCCTCATGACCGAGGTAAAACTTCTGGCCAAGTATCGCCAGATCGACGACCGCCGGAAGAAAGATCTCGACCACCGCCGCGGAGAATGTATCGCTGGAGGGCTCGGAGAAATCGCCCGCCAGTGATTGATTAAAGCGCGCACCCGGCGCGATCCCGATAATCGCTTCAACAGTCGAGACATCGGTGTAGGAGAACTCAATCCGCCCATTGGCGAAAAGGCTGACCTGGAAGTTCTGCGGCAGGCCGTTGCCGCCGAAGCTGAACTCCGGTACGTTGATCCAGCTCACGACGAATCGCTCCGAGCCCGAGAGAACTCGGATCGCACTGCCGTCGATCGTCGGGTCGAGATCGGCTAACAACCCCATAATTCGCGGCGGACCCGTGACAGCTCGCGCCGGATCACGCACCGTCGACGCGTTATCCCCTTGACCGAAGGTCAGATTGCCATCCGAGTTGAGGAACAGACTCGTGTACGTTCCTCCGAAGAAGGAGAAGGCGAAGTCCAAGTCAAGCGGCAGCGAGTCATCGTCACCAAGAAAAACGAACTCGCCCGTCGCGGCGGCCTGACCATCGAAGCCGCCATCGCGAACTTCATACTGATAGGCACTGGCCTCGGCGCCGGTGGGCACGAAGGAGAGTGTCTGCCCGTTTAAGTCGAACGGCAGAGGGGGCAGGAAAACTCCGTCCCCGTCATCGACGATGGCGATATCGCCGATGTCGTCGACGAACAACTCGTCGACTGGTTCGGGAGCGGCTTCGAGTGAAACGGTTCCCGGCGGCGGCAGGCCTCTGGATGCCCGAGCAGCGATGTTTTGCTGATGGATGAGTTGGGTCGTGACCGGGCTGGCGAGGTCACCAGGACGCCGCTCCGACTTGGCTCGGAGCTGGCCCGGCGCGAGACCGAAAGCCAGGCATACGGCCACGAAAATAGGCGCATGGCTGCTTGCGCGACGGCGCTGGGAACCCATCTTGTCAGTGTAGCTAGAGCTGGGTCGCTGCCGCTTCGCGTCACTGAGCACGTCGCCGCTTCGCGGCGAAGGACCGGCTTTCCAGCCGGTCCAGTCAGGCAAGGATGCCCGCCCCACTTCGGAATGGCTAAACCCGAGGGCTTGGCTAGTCTCCAACGGCCTCACGGACAGAGTGCCAAGGCGCGGATTGGGAGTTGGTCTTGGCGCGCCGGCTCACCAATTGTTCTCTTCTTGCTGGCCCTTTTCCATCGTAATGAGGCGCTCCATGATGTCTTCGAGGGTGGCGGCTTTGAAGAACATGTCCATCGCGTAGCGAGCGGCGTTGACGCGGCTTGAGGAAGTAGCGTTCTTGTCTACCATGATCTCATCGAGCGCGCCGGCGGCGCGGCCCGCCATGTGCTGCAGGTGGGTCGCTAGCTGGGTCAGCGAGAGCCGCCGGGCGCGCCTGACAGCGCGTTGAAATTCCTCTTCCTGCAGCCAGCGATAGAGGGTGCGTTCGTGGATGTTGGCTTGCTTGGCGGCGTCGCTAATACTGGTGCCGGTGATCAAGGATTGGACAGCGCTATGCTGCCGTGTCGTAAGCTGTTGATTCATAAAGTTCCTTTACAAAATGTCAGGGAATGTCATGATATGCCAGGTTCTAGAGCCATTTATGTTCTGACAACGGGGGCGGCGGCCGGCCGCCGCTGGTCTTGCGTTGGCATTGCTTGATCACTTCCATCCGTGCTCACTATACTAACCGGGTCCGGATATTCCTAGCCCCCCGTATTGCTAACTCGCTGCAAATAAGGGACATACTTTATTTTAAAATCCGTGAACGAAAAATGGAAATCGGAGAATCTGACAATTATGGAGACGATGTCCGGAAGATCGTAGAAAGGGAGCGACTCTCGATCGAGCCTTGATAGGCTCGGGATTCTTAAAACACAAAGGAGAGTCGTCATGAAAAAGAAAGTTGATATGCAGCGGCAACAAGC
>Ga0114996_10002818_pt1 | contig 22094 bp, 19 predicted proteins | sample ArcticOcean_MG_C_4_FD_87039 | JGI IMG/M metagenome (GOLD analysis project Ga0114996, IMG submission 87039) | Marine microbial communities from western Arctic Ocean - ArcticOcean_MG_CB4_134 | ecosystem: Environmental > Aquatic > Marine > Oceanic | place: Arctic Ocean: Canada Basin | collected... | reverse complement strand
GGAATCATAAATTATGAAATAAATAAAAAAATATCGATCAGTTACTTACAAAATAATATTAAACTTAATGCTCTAATACCATCTTCACTTAGTTATGATAATTATATATTAGACCCCTCATCAGCTGCATATAGTTGGGGAAAGATAAAAGGTGGTGAAGAATATAAAAAGAATCTTTCTGCCTTAACTTTTGAAGTACATACAGATAAATATTCATCAAAGTCTAGCTTATATTTTAAAAAATATGATTCAGATGAAAATAGACCTTTCAACTACTTAATTGAAGATAGTAAAACTAATGGAATGAGACATATAAGCACTATTTATAATGATAACTTAATTTTTAATCTAGGGATTGACTATTCAATGGAAAATTATAATTGGAAAACATATAGATTTTTTGGTACTAAAAATCAAGTTAATATTAATAATCAAGAAGAAAAAAGATACAACTTTACTGTATTTGCGCAAGGAAAATATAGTTTAAATAATGATAATACTAATTTTCAATTTGGAATTAGTTCAAATAAAATCAAATACACTTGGGACTTATTAAATTCTGTTATTGACCCGTTAATTTCACAAAAATATTCATATGATAATATTATATCTCCTAGAATATCCATGACTCAAAAAATAAAAAATCAATCTATTTTCGTTAACATAAGTCACGGATATTCCTCTCCAAATATTAATGAAACATTAGATGAAAATGGATTAGTTAATCAAGACATAAAGCCCGAAACAGGATGGAATTATGAAATTGGATTAATTGGAACAAATTTTAATAATCTTATATCATATAATATAAGTATCTACTACATGTCAATTAAAAACTTATTAGTAGCACAAAGAACTTCAATTGACACATATGTTGGAGTAAATGCAGGAAAAACATCTCATCCTGGAATCGAGGGAGAATTAAATTTATTGATATTTCAAAATAATGATAAAAAAATAACCTTAGAATCAAATTTTTTTAAAAACTGGTATAAATTTATAGAATTTAAAAATCTAGGAATTGATTTCTCAGGCAATTTATTAACAGGTGTGCCTTCATATACATTCGCTAGTAATTTAAAATTTAAATTCAATAACCTCACTTCAATTTTATCAATAAATGGAGTTGGAAAAACTCCAATAAATGATGGAAATACTCTTTTTAATAAAAAATATTCTACAATAAATTTTAAACTTTTTAAAACCTTCAATATTGAAAATATAAAAACTACAATTAGCTCTGGAATAAATAATATATTAAATGAAGCGTATGCTTCTGGGATAGTTATAAATGCTAAAAGTTTTGGAGGAAATCAGCCAAGGTATTACTACCCAGGAATACCTAGAAATTATTTCATATCTTTATCCATTAACATTTAAAATAACAGATAAATAAAAATGATGATGATTAATCTATTGAAAAAAAAAATTGAACTTCCAGATTATAAAATAAAATTTCTAACTTTTAGTATTATTAGTTTAGGAATAATAATATTAGAATTAGCAATAATCCCACCCTATCAAGAAAATAATAAAACAAAATTTGAAGTTACTTATTCTGATAAATTCCAAGAGAAAGGATTTGATGGGAGGCTATTATTATTGATAAGCACGAATAATAATTTAGAACCTAGATTTCAAATAAATGATAATCATAACACACAACAAGTTTTTGGTATAGATGTAAATGAATGGAATTCAGATCAAAAAATAATGATCAATGAAAGTGCTGTAGGTTATCCACTTCAAACATTAAATAAACTAAAAGAAGGTGAATATTATGTGCAAGCATTCCTACATAAATATGAAACTTTTAATCTTTCTACTGGACATACAGTAAAATTACCAATGGACCAAGGAGAAGGTCAAAAATGGAATATTAGTCCCAAAAATTTATATAGTACAACAAAAAAAATTAGAATAACTAAATCAGGGATTGTAAACATTAATATTGATAATGAAATACCAGCCATTCAACCTGCTGAAGATACTAAATTTATAAAACACATTAAAATTAAAAGTGCTATGCTTTCTGAATTTTGGGGAAGAGATATGTATTTACAAGCAAATGTTCTTGTCCCATATGGGTTTAGCAAAAAATCAAGTACTAACTATCCTCTTATGATTTTTCATGGACACTTTCCATATACATTTGGTGGATTTAGAACTTCAGCTCCAACAGCTCCAAAAGAAGACAATGTGTATAGTTCAAGGTTTGGAATAACTGGTTACAAATATATTCAAGAAAAAGAAGCATATGATTTACATAAAAACTGGATAAGTGATGATTTTCCTAGATTTATTGCTATTGAAATTCAACATCAAAATCCATATTATGATGATTCATATGCTGTAAATTCAGCAAACATAGGTCCTTATGGAGATGCAATAACTTATGAATTAATACCCCATATAGAAAAATTATTTAATGGTGTAGGAGAAGGATGGGGAAGATTTTTATATGGTGGGTCCACAGGTGGTTGGGAATCATTAGCAGCACAAGTTTTTTATCCAAAAGAATATAATGGTTGTTTTGCAGCTTGCCCAGATCCTATAGATTTTAGAGCTTTTACAGTTTTAAATCTCTATGAAGATAATAACGCATATTTTCATGAAGGAATATTTAGAAAAACATATAGAGCTGGAATGAGAGATGGAAAAGGTATTATTAAAAATCATTTGATTCAAATAAATCAAAGAGAAGCAGCTCTTGGATCAAGAGGAAGATCGGGTGACCAGTGGGATATATGGCAGGCAGTTTATTCTCCTGCAGATAATGATGGCTATCCCAAACCAATTTGGGATAAAAAAACTGGAATAATTGATAAAAATGTTGCAGAATATTGGAAAGAAAATTATGATTTAAGTTATATAATGAAAAGAGATTGGGATAAAATAGGGAAAGATTTAGAAGGAAAAATAAATATATACTGTGGAGATATGGATAATTATTACTTAAATAATGCAGTTGTATTAACAGAAAAATTTCTTGAAACAACAACCAACCCATATTATAATGGGGAAGTTGACTATGGAAATATGGCAGAACACTGTTGGAATGGTGATCAAGAGAACCCAAATGAAATATCTAGACTTCGATATAATACAATGTATCTACCTAAAATTAAAGAAAGACTCAAAAAAACAGCCCCTAAAAATAATAATTTGAAAAACTGGGGAATATAAAGGTAGACTTAAAAATCATTAAGAGATATTGCCTAAAATCTATATTAAATTTATTTAGTGTTATCATTTTATTTAATATTAAAAAAAGGTATTTAGCGAACAAAAATTTCTGATGAAAAAAATTAAAATATATTATAACAATAAATACATCTTTTTTTTATTTTTCCATCCAGCCTTATAACTGTACTTTACAATAAATATGTTCAAATCTGCTTGATAAGCATAATCAACAAAAAATATTTTTTTATCAGAAATATAACTTCTATCAGTAAAAAACCATAATCCTATATTTCCTTTTGATTGATATTCTTTTTCAACTTTAAAAACTTTTAAATCTGCCTGATATTCATGATCTACAACAAAAACTTTTAAATCTGACTGATATTCATATTGCGTAGAATAGATTTTTTGAGAAATAGAGTCAAAAGAATAAAATAAAAATAAAAAAGATAATATGAAAACAATATTATAATGGATGACTGAATTTGAAAAGCTAAAGTATTTGCAGATTTAGCATATTTATTTGCCTCAGAAGCTTCATTTTTAATTTCATTTAATTCAAACTGAGAATATTCAAGCTGAACCTTTAATTCATTTAAAGTATTTCTAGTTTCATAATTTTGATAAGCCAAAATCAATATTCCAAAAAAAGTTAAGTTTTTAAAATTTATATAATTTTTCATGATAGTAAATATTTTTATAAGTACAGAATATAAATGTATCAAATTTTAATATTCAAATGAATTAAAAAAAAATTACTTTTTAAAAGGAGAAGCTTTTAGATGTTCAATTATTGCATTCTTAGCAAAAACAATAGCAATAAACAATGTAACAAAACCACCTCCCCATATGCCTGGAACAAAATCTAAAAATAAAAAATAATCATAAAAGGCATGGAAAAGAATTGGTACAATTAATGATATAGAAATATAAAAAAATTGTTTTTTTCTATTAGACTTTGCCTTCCCTAAGTAATATCCCATAATTACTGCAAAAACAAAATGTGCTGGAACCGCACTAAGCATTCTAAAAATAGCAGTTGCAGGAGAACCCTGAAGAACAAAAGTTAAATTTTCAGCTGTAGCAAAACCCATTCCTACAAATACAGAATAAACAATCCCATCAAAAGGTTCATCAAAATTTTTATTAGGATATAATATTAAAATAACTACCAAAAACTTTAAAAGTTCTTCTGTAATTGCAATTGTTAATGCTTCTTCTCCTATTCTAATAAATCTATTTTCAACATTTATAAAAGTAAATACATATTCAAGAATATCAACATCTAGATGCAAATTCATTGCTCCTAAAATAAAGCTTATAGCAAGTAACCATAATGGTTCTTTATTGTTTACATCAAGATTATAAATAAATATCATAATAAAAATACCTGGAGAGATTGATAAAGAAACCAGAAATAAATCATACCAATCAAATTTATGTATAAGTATTAAAGGGTAAAATAAGACTAAATAAAGAGAAGTAATTAATAGACAACCTAAGACACTATCTTTTATAATTTTGTTCATATAGTACTAATATACGATTAAATTTAAAATTTTAATGAGATCATCCATTCATCATAATATTTGTTATCAATGTTATTATCAAAAGCTCTAGCCCATCCAAATGATAATGTTGAAGATAAATGAGAAAACATAACAAGTTTTGTATCTATTTGAAAACCAATATTACTAAAACTCTCTTTACGTTCAACATCTGTGGTTCCGTTATAATCATTTGAAAACAATACTCCAGCAAAAATTGATGGATGAGAATAAGTAGCAAAGAAATTAAAAAATCCTAATTTTCTATACCTCAGGGCAGGCAAAACTAATTCTACTGTTGATTTAAAAAAGCTTTTTGCAATCAAAGCTTTCCCAGAATCATAACTAACTCCAGGAAATGAAAATGTACTTCTATACATTTTTGAAGATGTATAATCTATATAATTATTCCCAAATGAAGCAAAACCAAATCTAGTAAATGGATTAATCTTATCACTAAATGAATTTCCAAATGAATTTCTTAACCAAAGTGAAGTGTGATTTATAGGCAATTGAAAACCTAAATCCAAACTACCATTTAATCTTGGAAAAAAATTACCATCTGTTATTGAAGATGAAACATTCAAAGATGATTTAATTCCTTTTTCCCCATCAACAGCACCAACAGATCGTTTAATTTCAGTATATGTTAAAGATGTATACACATCATAAAAAAGATTTGTATTATAATCTTCTCCAAAATTAATTTGCTGGAATTCTGGTGATTGATCTAAACCATAATAAGCACCAATTCCAAAATCAATATCCAAATACTTGGGAGAATCATATATAAGTGACTGATTATAATCCACTCCAAAATTCAGACCTTTTCTTGATCTTTTTGTTGGTCCAAATAAATCATAGAAATTAGCTTTATTATAGGAAGCATAGAAATCATAATTACCTGATAAAAACCCACTAAATTTAGTTGTTGAATAATTAAAAGAAGAATGAAACTGTTCACTTTTATCAATTTCTTCACCCGTATCATTAATACCATTTTTCCATTGATTGGGAGTAAAAGAAATAGAAAAATCTAATGATTTAAAGCTGAATGGATCTTCAAAATTAAATTTATAACCCACTCCAAGATTATTTTTATATCCTATTACTATAGGATAAGCATAATTTAATTTCATTTCCTTTCTTGCAACATAATATCCTTCTTCAGTATTAATTTTATCATTTTCAAATGTTTTAGAAGTAGGTATATCTTTTTGCCAATCAGCAAGTTCAGGATATTTTTTTATTGTATTATTTCCTAAAAATTCTATTAACTCAACATTTTCAACAGCTTTATTAGGAATATATACTGGCAAAAAACCCTCACTTGTATACCTAAAAGAAAACATTTTTTCTTCATTAATTTGTATAGGTCTAAAATACCCAGTTATTGCATTTGTTAGTATATTAATATCAAAAGTATTAACATCCACCCTGTATATATTACTAACTCCTGAGTAATAAGAAGAACCAATTAGATATTTGCCATCATCAGTATATCTAAAACTTTGTGGTGAGGCAACATCAAAATCAAAAACCTCTTTAAACACAATGTTATCTTTATCTCCACTATCAAATGATTTAATATCATAAATATTCAAATATTGATTTCCAAAATAATCAGCAACTGCTGCACTAAGACTTAATCCATCTGGAGAAACGTCTATATCAAAAACATCACTTCCATAATCAAGAGTATATTTTTGTTCCCAATTGACATAGTAATCATTGGGGCTATCTGAGTTAAATTTTGGAATTTTAACAATAGTATTGTAACCATTTAAATGCCTTACACCCCATAAAGATTTATCAACCTTATTAAAAGCTAAATCTCCAATACGAGAATTTTTTTGGAGTAATTTTGAGACACCAGTTTTAAGGTTATATGAATTTAAATCTCTCATTGAGCTATGATCAGTAGTATAAAATAGCAAATCATTTTCTTCATCATACGCTAATGATGTAACATTGAAAAGAGCTGGTCCTTTAACATCTTTTAATCTTTCAATTTTTCCTGTTTTTAAATCTAACTCAGCAATATGAGGAATTTTTCCAGGATAGTTAACTCCAACATAGATCTTATCTCTTTTCTTATCATGAAAAGCATAAGAGACACCACCAAGAACTTTATCTGTAATTGGTTCATCTTCAGTAATAGGAATACTTTTTAAATTTTGAATATTTTTATTTTGAAACTTCTTTTCGAATTCAATCCAATTGTTCCAAGAATCAGAAATCTTAATTCCGAAAACATGTTTAAAATTCGAAGCAAAACCTCTCTTACTTCCATCTTTTCTTTTAATCCATTCTATTAAGTCTTTAGGTCCATATTCGTGAGCTAAGTAACTCATAAACCTTGTCCCGTAATAGTAAGAGTTTGCTTTCGACATAAAATCTGCAGAAGTACCTTCAGATTCTAATCCTTGAGCTGAATAGATACGTGCATTTTCAAATACTCTAGTTCTAAAAAACATTTCATCATAATTACCCATTGCATTTCCTGTACCTGCATCCATCCATGTTTCAACGAATACCGCAATACCCTCATGAAGCCATCTAGGAGAATAGTAACGAGGACTAGTCAAATAACTATAAAACATAGAAATAGGATGATCATTGGTATTCCTAACTTTTCCAGCGAATAATTTTTGATAAAAAATATCACTTTTAGAAGCATTATCTAAAGCTGTAATATGAACAAGTTCATGATTCATTATAGAAAAAACCCTTTCTCCAGCAACACTAGACTCAAATGCATAATTCATAGGAGAAATACATGTTGTTACAAGGTTTCTAGGAATAGAAGTAGCTCCCCCATTACCATAATCACCAAAATCTTGAATCATTACTGAGATTTTTTCTCTTGGCTCATAATCAAATAACTCTCTGTGAAAATTAAGGGCATTATGGGCACATCGTATTGCATGATTCAAAACATATGCATGACCAAAACTTAAAGTTACAATATCAAAATCATCAGTTTTAATTTTATTGAGTTGAGAAAATGATGTGTTATTAATAAAAAATAAAAGTAAGACAAAAAGTAAAAAATTTTTCATAGTATAATTTATAAGATTTTATTTATAAAAAAAAAAGGAGAAAATAAATATTTTCTCCTTTAGGATTCAACATATAAAATTAAAAATATTTTACATATTTTTTTGAAACTTCATAAGCTTTTGGAACTCTGCTTTATTAAATAACTTTTCGAAACTTCCATTTTTAGCAAATTTAGTAAAAGTATTACTTTTAGTAAACTTTGATAAATTAGTAGACTTCATAAGCTTATTGAAATCAGCATTATTAGCAAATTTAGCATAAGCTGACTTTTAGCAAATCTTTCTAAATCAGCACCTTTAGCAAATTTATTTAAATCCGTAGACTTCATAAATTTTTGAAGAGTAGCATCTTTCATAAATTTTTGAAATTGATCACTTTTCATAAATTTCTGAAACTCTGCATCTTTCTGAAATTTCTGAAATGCATCATCTTTTTGAAATTTAGAAAAATCAGCTCCACTTTTTAGAAACTTTTGAAATACAGCATCTTTCTGAAATTTAGTAAAAGTAGAACTTTTAGTAAATTTTTGAAAATCAGCAATTTTATTGATAATACCAATAGGAAGAATTGCTACTCCACCACTACCACCAATTCCAGAATCACTATTAGCAGGATTACCAGAAGAACCAGTATACTTACGGTCAGAAGAAATGCCAGATCCACTACCAGATCCATCTTCTCTTACGTTAGCTTTCTCAATTCTATCACCCCTTCTTTTATCCTTGATATCAATATAACCTTCTTCTAAGTTAGAGTTATAAATATCACTCATAATACCGATACCATCATCATCAAGCATTTTGATGAAGTCAGGATCACCGACTAATTTAGAAAATTCAGGTGTTGAAACCATTTTTAGAAAATCTTGATTGTTTAAAATCTCTTGGATTTCTTCTCCATCAAGTTCTACTACAACTTTATTTCTATTATCGTACTTAACGGCTTTTTTAACGCCTTTAATACCAGAACTTGTTCCCATTGACGGGTCTATAGTTCCAGTTTGTACTAATAGATACGCAACTGCACCAAAAACAACTACTACTCCAATAATTAAAAAATTCAATTTTCCATGTACTTTATTTGTATGTTTACTCATAATTTTTAATTTAATTTAAATTATTTCCCAAACAACAATTAATGTTTTACATAAATCGTTAATTGTCCAACAAATTTTTTGTTGGTCAGCAAAAATAGAAAAAATATATGACTTATAAACTAAATGGAATAACTATTAAAGTTGAAAAATCTTAACAATAAATATATTTTAATAAAATGATATTTATAAATTGTTTAAATTATAAAAAAAAATATTATGAAAATTTGTTTTTTAATCATCATTTTTTTCTCATCAATCAACTTAAATAACAATAAATTAATTGGTTTGTGGAGCATGGTTCCAGTTCTATCTGATACTACAGAGCTAAAACATTTTCTTAACTTTAAAAAAGATGGGAGATTAACTCAAATTAAGGATAATGAAACTAGTAGTTTCCAATTTTCAAATAATGAAAAAATAATTCAAATAACAAAAATGAATGGTAGTGTAATAGAAAATAGCTTTCATTTTAAAGGAGACACATTGATTATTCAAAAAATAGAAAATGGAAAGTTTGTTACTGAAAAATATTTAAAAAAGAAATTAGCTCTTTAGAATGTCAAGAAAACCTAAAAATAATAAAGGTAGACTAGCTCAAATTGTGAGAAAAAAAAATTCAACAAAAGTTAAGCCATCAGGAAAAGTCTATAACCGAAAAAAAATAAAATGAATAAAGTAATTTTTTATATAATTCTAATTTTATTAAAATCAGAAATTTCTTATTCTCAACAAAAAGACAAAATAGAGGCTATAGCTTTTGAAACAATTCAAGAAAATTGGGATAATTTTTTTAAAATGTTATCAATACCAAATGATGGGTATGACACCAAAAATATTTATAGAAATATTGATTGGTGTGAAAACACATTTAGTGATCTTGGCTTTACTTTTGAAAAAGTGAATGCAAATACTAATAATAAAGATATCCCTAATCATCCCTTACTAATTGGAAATAAAATTATTTCTAAAAAATTAAAAACTGTACTTATCTACTTTCATATGGATGGTCAACCCGTAGATCCTTCAAAATGGAATCAAGAAAGCCCATATATCCCAGTTTTAAAAGAAAAGATTGCTGGAAATTGGGAAGAAATTGATATTCAAAAAATTAATAATACTCCAAATAGAGAATGGAGAATTTTTGGTAGATCTACAAGTGATGATAAAGGTCCTCCTATGATGCTTGTAAACGCTTTAAAAACTATTAAAAAATTAAACTTAGAACCAAAATTTAATATTAAACTCATAATTGATTTTCAAGAAGAAATGAGTTCACCAACAATTGCAAGTGCTGTTAAGCTCTACAAAGAAAAATTAAAATCTGATTTTTTATTAATTATTGATGGCCCACAACATCCATCCAATGAGCCAACATTAACTTTTGGTGCAAGAGGAATAAGTAAAATTACACTTACTGCATATGGACCAATAAATCCCCAACATAGCGGACACTTTGGTAACTATGCTCCAAATCCTGCTTTTACATTATCAAAAATTTTATCTTCAATGAAAGATTATTCTGGAAGAGTCCTTATTCCTGAATTTTATGATGGAATCAAAATTGGTGAAAATACTATAAAAATTCTTCAGGCAGTCCCAGATGATGAAAATCAAATAAAAAAACAATTAGGAATAGCATTTCCTGATAGGGTAGGAAATAATTATCAAGAATCTATACAATACCCATCATTAAATATTAGAGGTTTAAGTTCAGGGTGGGTCAAAAAAGAAGTAAGAACAATAGTTCCAGATAATGCAATAGCTGAAATTGATATTAGACTTGTTAAAGAAAGTAATCCTGAAAAATTGATTGGTCTTGTCAAAAATCATATTATAAATGAAGGTGCCTATGTTATTGAAAACAGAGACCCAACTACAGAAGAAAGAAATACAAAAAAACACATAATCAGATTTGACGCAAGCATAAGCTATTTAGCATTTAGAACTGAAATCAATTCACCTATTGGAAATTGGGCATCTAGTGCTCTAAAAAAAGCTTTTGGAAGAGAACCTGTTAAAATAAGAACTTCTGGTGGATCAATTCCGATATCACCATTTGTAAGCACACTTAATGTTCCTGCACTTACCTACCCTTCTGTTAATAAAGATAATAATCAGCACAGTCCAAATGAAAATATAAAAATTGGTAATTTTATTGATGGTGTATTGGGTATGACATACCTTCTACTTGAAAAAATAAACTAATACTTATCAGGAATAATAATCCAAGCAATCACATAAGTAATAATTCCACTTCCTAGGGCAAAACATAAAGCAACAAATAGTAATCTTACTAAAACTGGGTCAATTTCAAAATATTCCCCAACTCCCTCACAAACTCCACCAATTATACCCTTACTACTATTTCTTTTTATCTTTCTCATTAAATAAATATAGTGGAATTCCTAATAAAAATTCTGTTGAAATATTTTTTACTGAATTTCCACTGCGACCAGGCCAAACATTAGAAATACCAAATGCAATACTAGATCTAAATACTAGTCTCTCTAGACCAAAACCTACACCAAGTTTAATTCCTATATCTAATGGTTTTAAGGTATCACCATCAGCTTGATTATTCCCAACCCTACCATAATTAATATTATCAACTAAAGAGTTTTTAATTGCTTCATTTAAAGCAAATGATACATATGGGCCTAGGTCAATACTAATATTTTGAGGTTTATAAGAAAATAAAAAAGGAATTTCTAAATATGAATAATAATAATTTTCTCTAACACCCCATGAAGTAACTTTATATCCTTTAACAGAATAATTGATCCCACTTAAAAATGAATAATCATCTACTATTTCATAATTAACATGTATTCCAAAAGAATATGCCGGTAGAAATCCTATACCTGTAGATACCCCAGAACCAAAAATATTTAAATTTCTAAAAGAAACAGAAGACAAGTTTAGTCCACCATGAATTCCTAAACTAACTTGACTGAATAAATTCTGAATGGGGGAAAATAGAATTAGTATTAGTAAATAATTTCTAAATTTCATTTTCATAAAAATAATTATAAACTAATTTAAAGAAATGAATCATAAAAATTAAAAATGATTAAATTAAAGAGATTAAATTTAGATTCTTCATGGCATATAAATTTTAAAAAAAACAATTCTATTAACTTTATTAAAATTAACAACTATAAAGAAAAAATTATTAGTTAATGCTTCATATAATTCTTTTACTTCTATTTAATTTAAATTTATCTGATGATATAGCAATAGAAAACTTAGTTGGAAATTGGGAAAGAGTTTGTATTAAAAATGATGCACTTGGCTTTAAAATCTCACACTGTAATTTTTTTGGAGATAGAAAAATATATATTAATGAATGGAATTATATAGAGATGACTTTTAAAAATGGTGATAGAAAATTTTATGATTTCAGTCTCGATGGAGATGAAATGAAAATCCATCATAAATATGGACAAACAATTGATAACTTAGTTCAGGTAGTTGGAGATACTTTAATAATTGAGTCAAAAGAAGTTTATAATGAATTTATAAACCTAAAATATGATGCTAATTATAATAGAGTATATTTTGTGAGAAATAATTAAATAATTTTCAATACCATTAAATAATGACTGATTGAACCTGCCAAAACAAAAATATGCCATATCACATGATTATACTTCATCTGATTTAAAACATAGAAAATAACACCTATCATATAAAAAATACCCCCATAAACCATTAAATTAACAGCTTCACTAGGATAAATTGAGGTAACTGCATCAAAGTCTATAACAATTAACCAACCCATAATTATGTATAAAAAAAGAGATAGTTTTTCTGATTTATTAATAAAAAAAAATTTGATTAAAGTACCAATACCTGCAAATATCCACACAGCATACATTAACTCTATACCTAAACTAAATTGAAGTTTTAATATCAAGCCTGGTGTATATGAGCCAGCAATTAAAATAAAAATACTTATATGATCTGCTATTCTAAGTTTATTAGTAAAACTGGCATTATAAAAATAGTGATATAAAGATGAGCATGAATACATTAAGATTAGTGAAAGTCCATAAACGATCGATACATAAAGTTTGGTGCTATTAGGATCCATATAGGTTAGTTTTATTAAATAAATCAAACCAATGAAACTTAAAATCAAACCAATGAAATGAGATAAAAAATTTAAAAACTCTTCTTTTTTAGATTCAACTCGCATACTTTTATTAAGTTAAAATATGATTTTCAAATTACAATGAAATTATGCAACTAATTATTACAATTTTTCTTTCGTTTTCTTTAACTGCAAGCAACTTTGGAATTATTGATGATTTATTTAATAATTTAAAACAAAATAAAAAAATTAGGGCAAGAGACCTCGGTATTCCCTTAGATGGAATTACCGGTAAATATAATTCTATAACAGATATAGAAGGTATTGAAGTTGGTCATGTAACTATAATAAAAGGAGAAGGAAATCTAAAAGTTGGTGATGGGCCAGTTAGAACAGGAGTGACTGCAATTTTACCAAGAGGAAAAACATATGATCCAGTATTTGCAGGATGGTACTCTCTTAATGGAAATGGTGAGATGACGGGAACAACATGGGTAGAAGAATCTGGGTTTTTAGAAGGCCCAATTATGATAACAAATACACATAGTGTTGGGGTAGTTAGAGATGCTGTAATAGAATGGCAGTACAAAAATAAAATTTTTAAAACTCTTAATAATATTAAAGATCTCTTTTGGGCATTACCAGTAGTGGCAGAAACATATGACGGAAGCCTTAATGATATAAACGGGTTTCACGTAAAAAAGAAGATGCTATTAATGCACTAAATAGTGCTTCATCTGAAATAGTTTTAGAAGGAAATGTTGGAGGAGGAACAGGCATGATATGTCATGGTTTTAAAGGTGGAATTGGAACATCTTCAAGAAAAATAAATGTGAATGGAAAAGATTATACTTTAGCGGTATTGGTTCAAGCAAATTATGGCAGCAGAAACCAATTAACGATTGCAGGGGTTCCAGTAGGAAAAGAAATTCAAGACCTTAAACCAGAAATAACATATGGAGAAAAAAGAGAAGGATTAGGTTCTATAATTGTAGTTGTTGCTACAGATGCTCCTTTTCTACCTAATCAATTAAAAAGAATTGCAAGAAGAGTTCCTATAGGTATTTCTAAAGTTGGAGGTTATGGATCCAATGGTTCTGGAGATATTTTTATAGCATTTTCAACTGCAAATAAAGATGCTTCAAATAGAGATATTATAAAATCTGTAACTTTTCTACCTAATGATTTTATGAACCCTTTTTTTCTAGCTACTATACAAGCTACAGAAGAAGCAATTTTAAATGCTTTAATAAGTGCTGAAACAATGGTTGGAATAAATAAAAATAAAGTTTATGAATTGCCACATAAAAGATTAATTGATATATTAAAAAAATATAACAGATACAATGATTAAAAAAGTAAATAATTTTATAAATGGGAGATTTGAAAATTCAACAAATAAAACAATTCCAGTATGGAATCCTCAGAATGGTGAACAACTTACTCAAGTAACATGTTCATCAAATCATGATTTAAATAATGCCGTTTCTTCAGCTAAATCTGCTTTTTATTCATGGTCTAACTTAACATTAAAAGAAAGAGTAGATTTCTTTTATGAATTTAGAAACCAACTTAAAAAGAATACTAAATCATTAGCTGATACCATCTGCCAGGAAAATGGAAAAACTTTTGAAGAGGCTAAAGCAGAAGTATTAAAAGGTATCGAGCTTACAGAATTTGCCTGCTCAATGCCTCAAATTATTAACGATGAAATTCAAGAGGTTAGTAAAGGAGTTGAATGCAGATCCTCTCACCTGCCAGTTGGAATAGTAGCATCTATTACGCCTTTTAATTTTCCTATAATGGTACCTATGTGGACAATTCCTAATGCACTTGTTCTTGGAAATTGTATGATTTTAAAACCTTCTGAGCAAACTCCATTAGGAGCTCTAAAAATAGCAGAATTATTAAAATTATCTGGACTCCCTGAAGGTGTTTTTAATGTTATAAATGGAGAAAAAAATATTGTAGAAAATATTTGTGATCATAAAGATATTTCAGCAATATCTTTTGTTGGTTCTACTAAAATTGCTAAAAAAATCTATCAAAGATCCACTTTAAATTTAAAGAGATGCCTTGCGCTAGGTGGTGCTAAAAATCACCTAATTGTTTTACCTGACGCAAATACTGAAATGGCATCAAATGATATAATAGCATCTATGTCTGGTTGTGCTGGTCAAAGATGTATGGCGGCATCTGCAATGGTAGCGGTTGGAAAAATTGATCATATAATAAATAAAATCTATGATAAGGCAAAAACAATTATTCCTGGAAAAAACTTAGGTTCAGTTATATCTAAAGATGCTAAAATTAGAATTGAAAAGTATATTGAAGAAGCCGAAAAAGGAGGTGCGACAATTATTTTAGATGGAAGAAATGCTAAAGTAGTTGGGAAAGAAAATGGATACTATGTTGGACCTACTATTATTGATAATGTAAAACCAAGTATGAAAATTGCTCAAGATGAAGTTTTTGGACCCGTCTTAGCAATTATGCGAACAAATGAAATTGATGAGGCTATAAAAATAGAAAATGAGTCATTATATGGAAATGCAGCTTCTGTATATACTCAAAATGGAAGTCTTGCTAATTATGTTACAGAAAAAATGAATGCTGGGATGGTTGGTGTAAATATTGGAGTTCCAGTTCCAAGAGAACCTTTTTCTTTTGGAGGATGGAATGAATCGAGATTTGGTGTAGGAGATATAACTGGAAAAAGCTCAATTAATTTTTGGACTAGATTAAAGAAAAAAACATCTAAATGGAATACTACTTCTAAAAAAAATTGGATGAGTTAGTAAATTATATTAGTATTAAAAAAAATTAACTTGAATACAAACCCAAAACAATTAAATATTGATCATACACTTTTTGCATGGTCTAAGCAAAAAGGGTTAAATCCTATTCATATAGATAAAGCAAAGGGAGTTTACCTCTTCGATGATAAAGGCAAAAGGTATATTGATTTTTCTTCACAACTCATGAACGTAAATATAGGCCATGGAAGAGAAGAAATTACCGAAGCTGTCAAAAAACAGATGGAAAAATTAAGTTACGTTTGCCCTCCATTTACTACTGATTCAAGGGGACGTCTAGGAAAAAAATTAGCAGAAATTACTCCAAATAATCTTAATAAAACATTTTTTACATTAGGCGGTGCAGAGTCTAATGAAAATGCAATAATTCTTGCAAGGTTATATTCTAAAAAACACAAGATTATAACACATTACAGATCCTATCATGGAGCTACAATTGGTGCTGTAACCGCTGGTGGTGACCCAAGAAAAAATGAAGTAGATAATCAACAAGTTCCAAATTGTATACATGTTGAAAACCCATACTATTATAGGTGTCCATGGTACTCATCAAGTTTTAAAGAATGTGGAGAAAGAGCCATAAAAAATTTAGAAAATACTATTCTTTATGAGGGTCCAAATAATATTGCAGCTATTATGATGGAAGGCGAATCAGGGACATCTGGATGTATTAAATATCCACCATTTTATTTAAAAAAAGTTGAAATACTTTGTGAAAAATACAATCTTCTATTAATAATAGATGAAGTTATGAGTGGCTTTTGCCGTACAGGTAAATGGTTTGGATATGACCATCACAATATTAAACCGGATATAGTAAGCATAGCAAAAGGAATTACTTCTGGATATATTCCATTAGGAGGAATAATGGTTTCAGATAAAATTGCTAATACATTTGATGATAAACTATTTCCCTTAGGGCTAACCTATAGCTCACATGCTGTAGCATGTGCTACTGCATTAGCTGTTATAGATATATATGAAAAAGAAAACTTAAATAATAATGCTAAGGTTATTGGTGAATACACAGATAATTGTATGAAAAAATTAATTGAAAAACATCCATCAATTGGAGACTGGAGAAATACTGGAATGCTTGGTTGTTTGGAACTAGTAAAAAATAGAAAAACAAAAAAACCTATGGCTCCTTTTAATGCAAACCCTAAAGAAATGGGGATTATGAATAAGGTGGTAGGAAAAATAAGAGAATTAGGAATGTTTACTTATACGAAATGGAACTTTATATTTATTGCTCCGCCGCTTATAGCTAAAAAAGAAGAAATTGATGAAGGTTTAGATATTATTTCTAAGGCACTATCAGTTGCTGATGAATATTGTTCTTAATAAGATGCTATGGAAATAAAACTCTTAATATTAAGTATCTATTTTGGAATTTTATTTTTTATAGGTTGGTGGTCTTCCAAACAAATCAATGACATTAAAGATTATTATGTAGGTGGAAAAAATTTAGGCTTTTGGGTTACTGCATTTTCAACAAGAGCTACTGGAGAATCTGCATGGTTGCTTTTAGGACTAACAGGGCTTGGCGCAATAGTAGGCATTAGTGCTTTCTGGGTTGTATTTGGAGAAGTTTTAGGAGTTGCTATTGCATGGATTTTTATGGCAAAGAAATTCAAAAAAATAACAGACCAATATAATTCGATTACGATTCCAGATTATCTAGTAAGTAGATTCAAATCCAAATCAAATAATCTCAGAATTTTATCTTCTATATTCTTATCTTTTTTTATAGTAATATATGTAAGTGCCCAAATAGATGCAACTGGATCAGCATTTGAAGTATTTCTAGGATGGAACTATTTTGTTGGAGCAATAGCTGGATATACTATTGTACTTTTTTATATAACCTTCGGAGGATTCATAGCTGTTGCGTGGTCTGATTTAATACAAGGTTCTTTAATGTTTTTAGCACTTTGCTCATTACCTATTATTGGATTTTTTTTCTTGAACAAAGAAATTCCTTTTTGGGAAAGTATATCAAATATTAATCCTGATTTACTATCAATATGGGGTCCGGGTGGATTCAATTCTATTAATGTAGCAACTATTATTGGCTACTCATGTATAGGGTTAGCATTTTTAGGATCACCACAAATTTTTGTGAGATTTATGTCAATAAAAAGTGAAAAAGAAATTGAAAAAGGAAAATGGGTAGCTATATTATTTACTCTCTTTAGTGATTCGGCTGCAGTAATGATAGGTATTATGGCGCGTTATTTTTTTACTAAAGAAGGATATGATGTTGAAAGTATTCTTGGAAATAATGGACAAAATTCTTTAATACTTCTAGTTGAATATTTATTACCTATTGTTTTCGTTGGAATATATATGGCTGTTATATTGGCAGCAATTATGTCAACTGTAGACTCTCTATTAGTATTAGCATCTAGTGCCATAGTTAGAGATATTTATCAAAAAATAATTAATCCTAAAGTTGATATAAAAAAATTAATATTTATTTCTAGACTAGCTACATTTATTTTAGCATCTATTGCATTGCTCGTAGCTGTATTAGTAGCTATTTCAACGCCAGAAAGAACAATATTTTGGTTTGTTTTAGTTGGTTTTCATGGCATTGCAGCAAGTTTTTGTCCTACAATAATACTTTCTTTATTTTGGAAAGGATTTACTGAAAAAGGAGCTATAGCTTCAATGATTGTTGGATTTTTAGGAGTTTTATTTTTTAAATTTATAATGCCAGATATAGGTTGGTTTGGTATATACTTTGATAAAATTGCTGAATTAGCCCCTGCACTTATTCTAGGACTTTTAACTGGTTATATTGTATCAATACTATTTCCCGATAAAAAATTAGAGGATGAGTTTAAAAAAATAAGTAAATAAATATTATATTTAAATTAATTAACTCAAAATGAAAAATTTTAGTAGAAGACAGTTTCTTGCTTCCATTGGACCATTAGCACTGGTATCATGTTATAGAAAAAACCCTGATATTATTTTATATAATGCAAATATTATAACAGTAAATCCACTACAACCAAAAGCTGAAGCATTAGCTATTTCAGATGATAAAATCGTTGCTATAGGTGACAATAATTCTATTCTTAGACTTGCTTCTAGTTTAACAAAAAAAATAGATATAGAAAACAAAACCATAACTCCTGGATTTATTGATGCCCATTCCCATCCTGCATCATCAGGAAGATCTCATCTTAGAAATGTAGACTGTGATTTAAGGTCAATAAAAGAAATAAAAAATGCTATTTATGAGAGAACCAAGATAACTCCGAAAGGCAATTGGGTTTCTGGGTTTAAATATGATGATACTAAAACAAAAGAAAAAAGATTTATTAATAATAAAGATTTAGATGAAGTATCTCCTAATCATCCTGTGATAATAACTCATAGAGGTGGTCATACTGCTTATGTAAATTCCCTTGCCTTGTCTCTTGCTAAGATAAATAAAAATACACCTAATCCTGAAGGTGGACATATTGAGAGAGATATTTCTTCTGGAGAATTAACTGGAAGACTACTTGAAAGTGCTACTTATGCTGTTGAAAATCTTGTCCCAAATGAATTCACAAGAGATGACTATCAAAAAGGAGTAAAAATTATTTCTGAAATGATGTCAAAGACTGGAATCACTTCAGTAACAGATGCTGGTTCAGGAGTGCGATCTTTACAGAGTTATCAAGATGCTCATGATGATGGTGAACTAAAAACCCGAATTTATTGCATGATAAGAGGATATGCTTTTGATGAAGTTAGTAAATCTGGAAAAAAGACTGGTTATGGAGATAAATGGGTTAAAGTTGGAGCAATAAAACTTGCATGTGATGGATCCATCTCAGAAAGAACAGCAAGATTATCAGAACCATACATTGGAAGGCCTAATGACTATGGTATAATAGTTAATACTGAAGAACAACTTTATGAGCAAGCAATAAAAGCACATAGAGCAGACTGGCAAATTGGTATACATGCAAATGGAGATGTAGGTATTGATATATCTTTAAGAGTATATGAAAGATTACAAAAAGAAAAATATAGAAAAGATCCAAGGTTTAGACTAGAACACTGTACAGTAATAAATGATGACTTAATAAAAAGAATTAAAGCATTAAATGCTATCCCAAATCCTTTTTCAACATATGTATATTTTCATGGAGAGAAAATGAAAGAATATGGAAAGGAAAGATTAGAAAATATGTTTGCAGTAAAAAGCTTCTTAGATGCTGGAATAAATGTAACTCAAACTTCAGATTATCCACCAGGACCTTTTGAGCCTATGATGGCATTACAATCAAGTGTTACTAGAACTGATTATAATGGAGAAGTTTGGGGTCCAAGTCAAAAAATCTCAGTTGAAGAAGCAATTAAAGTTGGTACAATCAACGGAGCTTATGCTTCATACGAAGAAAATTTGAAAGGTTCACTAGAAATTGGAAAATTAGCAGATCTTGTAGTTTTAGATAAAGATCCAAGAAAAATAGATCCTTTAGATATAATTAATATTCCAATTCAAAGAACAATGGTTGGAGGAGATTGGTCATATGAATCATAATATGAATGTTTTCAAAAATTTAATTTTAGCTTTTATTATAATTTCTTTTAATATAAATGCTCAGAAATCAGAATTAAAAACTGAAAGATTGCAATGGAGAAATATTGGACCTGCAAATATGATGGGAAGAATTGCAGCTATAGATGCTAGTAATTCCGATTATAGAAAAGTATTGATTGCATCTGCTTCTGGAGGAGTATTTAAATCAAATAATGCAGGTGTGACTTGGGAAAGCATATTTGATTTTTATGGTTCAGGATCAATTGGATCAGTAAAATTTGATCAAAACAATCTAAATACTATATGGGTAGGTACGGGAGAATCTGCAAATAGAAATTCAAGTGCTTATGGAGATGGAATATATAAATCTATTGATGGTGGAAAATCTTTTAATAATATGGGTTTAGAATCAACTCATCAAATTGCTGAAATAGAAATCCATCCAAAAAATTCAGATATTATATATGCAGCAGCAGTTGGACATTTATGGGGTTATAAAGGAGAAAGAGGTCTTTTTAAAACTATAGATGGAGGAAAATCCTGGGAAAAAGTAAAGGGGGGATTACCAACTGATGATAAAACTGGATGCACCGAAATAATCATTCATCCTAATAATCCAGATATAATGTTCGCAGGTTTTTACCATAGGTTAAGACAACCTGCAAGTTTTGTGAGTGGAGGAGAAAGTGGTGGGTTATTTAAATCTATAGATGGAGGAAAATCTTGGAATAAAATAACCAAAGGTCTTGCAAGAGGTAGTAGTGGGATGATTGACATATCTATTCATTTAAATAATCCTGATATTATGGTAATGGCCTATGAAGCTGATGAAAATTTGCCAGAAAATGAACCAGGAACAGGTGTATATATTTCATATGATCAGGGTGATTCATGGAATTTTTTACTTAAACATGCAGTAAGGCCTTTTTACCATGGACAAATAGAAATCGATCCAATAAATCCTAATAACATATATGTGGTATCTAGGGGGTTTATGATTTCTAATGATGGAGGAAAAACATTTTCATCAAGAAGGTGGAGAACAGATGGTGGTGATGATCATGATATGTGGATAGCTCCATATGATAATAAAATCATGTACTTAGCTACTGATCAAGGTTCAAGGCTATCTATTGATGGTGGAGAAACATGGCTTTCCCATAATAATATGGCTATTGGTCAATATTATGCTATTGGAGTTGATATGAGAGATCCTTATTATATTGGAGGAGGACTTCAAGATAATGGATTATGGATAACTCCTAGTAATAGTAAAGAATATAGAGGGATTCTAAATATGCATAGCACTTGGATTGCTGAAGGTGATGGATTTCATACTCAAATTGATCCAGACGATTGGAGGACAGTATACACAGTTAATCATGTTGGTTTTGTAGCAAGACAAAATATAGAGACTAGAGAATATACATTTATAACTCCGACACCAGAAACCATATCAAATTTTAAGGATTTTGTTGATTTCAAATACGATGAGACAAGAAATAAATATACAATTGATCCAGGTGAACATTGGTTCTTTAGAGAAAGACCAGATAGACCCCTACTCCCACCACAATTCAGGTTTAATTGGAGCAGTCCCTTTATAATATCTTCTCACGACTCTAAAAAAGTTCTTTTTGGTTCAAATTATCTTTTTCAATCATATGATAGAGGAGATACATGGAATATTATCAGTCCTGATCTAACTACAAATGATACAAAACTTAGAAATACTTCTAATGGT
>Ga0114996_10002810_pt1 | contig 22135 bp, 21 predicted proteins | sample ArcticOcean_MG_C_4_FD_87039 | JGI IMG/M metagenome (GOLD analysis project Ga0114996, IMG submission 87039) | Marine microbial communities from western Arctic Ocean - ArcticOcean_MG_CB4_134 | ecosystem: Environmental > Aquatic > Marine > Oceanic | place: Arctic Ocean: Canada Basin | collected... | reverse complement strand
AGTCTAATGGCGCTTCGCCTGGAGCGGATGATGCCGAATGGACGCATGGAAATCCCGTTTACTTCTCGCTTTCGACCTTGACGGAGGATTCCTCATGGACGCTTGCGCTTCGAGCTTGTATTGTCTGTCGAATGTCCTCGTTGGCGGGAACTTTGGCAGGTTACAAACCTACCCCACGGCATCGCGGTGCGAAAAACTTCGACAAGAAAAGAACGTGGCCACGTCAAAAAGCAAATCACGCAGCCGGATGGATTGCACGATTCAACCTATCGCGAAGGTGGCACAAATTCAATAGGCGGATGCCAAAGAATTGTGCGCTACGCCCAACCACGCAAGCACCAATAAATCGCGCCGATCAGCACTCGGTACTGAGTCCCCAGTGACCTGTTGCCGTCTCAGCGTTTCGTACGTTCCGCGGATTGCTCTACGCCCGGGCTCAGAGGAATTTCCTTGACTCCCTACCCCGTTTTGGTAGGATGGATTGCTGCCACCATTTTTCAGCAAAGAGGTGTCCCATGCGAACCATTCTCACGGTTGCTCTCGTTCTTACCGTAACCATTACCCAAGCTCAAACGTACAAGGTGGGTGATAAGTTCGTGGTGAATGTTCGATGGACGCCCAAAACAACATTTCTTCGCCAGACCCGTATCGATAACTTGGATAAAAATCGACCGACTATATATAGCAAGAATGCGATTCAGTATTTCGGCGGGGCAATACGGTCGGCACCGAAGGATGCGACGGCGCATCACCACCGGGGTTTGGCATGGACTTATAGAGGCGAATACGACAAAGCAATTAAGGATTTCAGCGAAGCCATCAGACTAAACCCGAAGAATGGAAATGCTTACCACGATCGTGGCGTTGCATGGGACTTCGCAGGCGATTACGACAAAGCGATTCAGGATTTCAGCAAAGCCATCAAAATCCATCCGAAATTTTCACTCGCCTACTTGAATCGTGCCATCGCCAGGAAGGCCAGAGGCGACTACGACAAAGCGGCGCAAGACTGCAAGGAGGCTATCAGACTCAATCAAAATGACGGAATGGCACACAACAATCTTGCATTCCTCATGGCATCGTGTCCCAACGCAAAAATCCGAAATGGCGCAATGGCTGTCAAGCACGCAACGAAGGCATGTGAGTTATCGGGCTGGCAGTACGCAGACTATGTCGACACACTCGCCGCCGCTTATGCCGAAACTGGCAATTTCACGGAAGCGATCAAGCGACAGCAACAGGCGATTGAACTCGCACCGAAAGACGAGAAGGGCGTTTTCAAGTCGAGACTCGAACTCTACAAACAGGGCAAGCCTTTTCGAGAGAAGCCGAAGAAGTAGCAACCCATCCGCGTCAGAGTCAATACAAGCACGCGCCACCGCTCACCCTGCCGCGACCACTTGGCGATAATACTCGATCGACCGCGCCAAACCTTCTTCAAAATATACCTGCGGCTCGTAGCCCAACGACTTGCGGGCGGCGGTGATGTCGGCGAGGCTCTCTTTGACGTCGCCGACGCGGGCATCCTCAAAAATCGGCTCGATGTCGGTGCCGAGTACCGTGTTGAGTTGGTCGATCAGTTGCAATAGCGAAGTCTGGCGACCATTGGCCACGTTAACCGAACACCCGACGGCGCCGGCTGCGCGGGATGCTAACAGATTGCCGTGTACCACGTTGGCCACATAGGTGAAGTCGCGCGACTGGTGACCGTCGCCATAGATCGTCGGTCGCCGGCCTTCGAGCATCGCGGAAATAAAGAGCGGAATCACGGCCGAGTAATCGCTGTTGGGATCCTGACGCGGGCCGAACACGTTGAAGTAACGAATGCAGACCGTCTCGAAACCAAACGTCGACGTATAGGCGTGACAGTAATGTTCGGCTGCTAGCTTCGCCGCAGCATAGGGCGACAGCGGCGCCGGCAAATCGGTTTCTCGCTTGGACGAGGTCGGTTGATCTCCATACGCGCTGCTCGAGCCCGCATAGACCAACCGCGTCACGCCAGCACGTCGGGCGGCGTCCAACAGCGTCAGCGTACCGGTGACACAAGCGGCGTTCGTATCGAGCGGATGCTCGACGCTGCGCGGAACCGAGGCGAGCGCCGCCTGATGAAACACGACGTCGACCCCGGCAACCGCTTCGGCGACCGCCTGGGCATCAAGCAGATCGGCCTCGATGAACTCGATGCGGTCACGAAAGCCATCCATATTGCTCTCGTGTCCCGTGCAAAGGTTGTCGAGCACGCGGACCGTTTCACCGCACTCGACGAGCTTTTCGGCGATATGCGAACCGATGAACCCGGCGCCGCCGGTAACCAAATACGTTGCCATGGAGTTTCTCGCTGAGAGGTTTGCGATGTGGGGACCACTTGGGACTCGCCAGATCCCGACTAGTGCTTTGTAATCTTCTGGTGGAAATGTATTTCTAGCCCGACGCGTCAGCGAGGGACGCATCGGTAGGTGGCGTACACCACGTTCATTCCTCGCTAACGCGTCGGGCTATGATTCTAGCACGGGAACCACGCTCTCGACACGGACAATGCACTAGGCCGATTGTAGCCTATTGTTGTGCGTTGCTACCACACAGCCTTTGACCTGAGCGCCCGCAGCCCGTAGCGTTTCCGCCACCTGCTGGGCCTGCTGGCGATCGGTCTGATCGAGGCCGACCAGCAGATAAACCGCATCGCACCGAGCGGCAATCGCGGTGGTTTCTGGATTTTGGCCCTCGCCACCATGCACCAGCACATACTCGTACCGCTGGCGAAGCTGGTCCAATAGGGTCGCCATCCGTCGCATGCCACGGGTCGAGGTGTCGATCAGTCCGCGACCCCGGGCGAGCCGATCAATGCGGTCATCGTCGGTCGGCTGCATCACATGAGACCAATCGCCATGCGGATCATTTTGGTCACTGAGTAATTCCGCCAGTCCGTCTTCCGACGGATTGGCGGAGGTCAGCTCAGGCCGCGCGTCGACCAGCACCACGTCGCCGGCGTTGAGATCAGCCAAGCTGGTGGCCAGATCCGCGAGCATCGTTTCCTGGGCGATCCTCTCCGCGCCGGTCGCGCTGTCCATGGTAACCAGCGAAATCGCCAGCTCGCCCGCATCGGGCAACTGGTCCAAGATGCTATCTCGCATCGAGACCACGGCCTCAGGCACACGACGACGCGATGTCGGTTTGGCAGAAGGCGCTGGCGTTGGCTCTGGCACCACGGCTGGTTCCGGCTCTGGCGCACTCTGCGGCGGTCGCTCAGCCGTCGCGGTAGCAGCCGGGGCTCGCAGCCCGCGCAGCCCGCTGTGGCGAGTCGTGATCGGAGGCCCGGCCTGGACCGGCTTGAGATGCGAGGGGTCGATGCGGATGGCGATCGGCGAATCGACGGCGGCGATCGTTTCGCTCGAGATCGTCGGCAACAGGCCGTCAACCAACGGCATGTCGATTCGTAGGACAGGTCCTTTGGTGCGAGGTGCCTTCGGCTGCTCTGTGCGAGGCTCAGCACGAGGCTCAACACGGCGGCGACTATGCGGCGTCACGACGGCCGATTTTTCCGGCACCACCGGACGATCGCCCTCGTGCTGATTGCGACGTTCGAGCGTTAACAGCGCGTCGTGCAGTTGCCCCATCGATTAACCTCGGCGAAGCTTGGCGAAAAGTTGGTGATACTGGCCCCGGCGAATCGGCAACACCGTTCGGGGTGCGGGGCGATCTTCCTCGGCATCGTCGATGATGATCAACTCGCTATCGTCGGGTTCGACCACATCTGCGACCGGTTCGTACTGCACATGAGTCTCACTGGCGTCATCCGCAACCACATCTGGAAAAACCGGATCAGCCGCCGCGATAAACGACTCGAAGTTCTCGATCGGTGCAACCTCGCTCGTTGCAGGTTGCTCGACGTTGGTCGATTCGGGTAGTTTTTCGGGGGCCGTCTCTGCTACCACCGACAGCCGTTGCTTATCCGCAGGCGGTTCGGCCACAGGTTGTTCGGTCAGGCGCGTTGGTGCCGCTTCGAGCGAACCGAAGCGAATGTCGACCACTTCCTCTTGATCGAAGTCTCCGCCAAAGGGACCGCCGGGTGCTGGGCGATTCAACTCCGGAATCGAAAGCTCGACCTCGGGGACGATCGACCCGGCCGGGCGAAACTCGTCGTTTTGAAATTCGCTGCTGTGAAAATCACTGTTGAGCTCTGTCACCTGTTGTTCGATTTCGTCGAGTCGTTGCTCGGGGCCCAGCGACGTGACCGTGGTCGGCGAGTCGGTGCCCGAATCGATGACGTCGTCCAATCCGCCAAACTCGATTACGTCGTGCTCAGCGCCGTCGTCGCTGTGCGCGGTGTTGGGCAACGGCAACTGCTGCAGATCTGCCCACGCCTGCTCAACTCCCTGGGCAGTGATTGGTCGCTGGCCATCGGCAAACCCCAGCACGAGTGCGTGGTCGCAGACTTGGTTAATCAATCGCGGTGTGCCTCCGGTCGCTTGATGCACGGCCGCGGCGGCCTCCTCGGAGAAAACCGCTGCCGCAGTTCCACCGGCCGTCTCGATCTGGTGCTCGACATACTGGATCGTCTCTTGTCGGTTGAACCCGTCGAGATAGCATCGGGCGGCCAGCCGCTGGCTAAGCGTCGCCAGCTTGGGGCCGGCCATTCGCTCTTCAAGCTCTGCGCTGCCGAACAGCACAAGGTGAATTCGCGGTTGCCCCTGGCGAACCAGGTTCGACAGCAAGCGAATCTCTTCGAGCAGTCGCAGCGGCAAGGTGTGGGCCTCGTCGACCAGCAGCAACAACCCACCAGGGCATTCGGTCCCCGGCGTGAGATGATCGATCAGCGAGAGTCGCAACTCGCCCTCAGCCAATCTCTGGTAGGGCAGTCCGAGATCATAGAGGATGGCCTGCAACAGCGCCCGACGTGTACAGAGCCGACCGCTAGAAAGCATCGCTACAGAAAATGAGGACTGAAGCTCCTCGGCCAACACGTGCGCCAACATGGTCTTGCCCGTACCGGGAGGACCGACCACCAGCCCAACGCCTTCGGCGCGCTGAATGCACCTGGAGAGGGTCTGTCTTGCGTGGTCAATGGTCTCGGCGGGAAAATAGCCGGCAACTTGAGGAGCCGCGCTAAAGGGGCGCCTGCGCAATTGAAAAAACGATTCATACATGAAAAGACGGGCTTTCTAATGCGGGGTCGGTACCGCGGCGCAGCGCCGCATATTCCTATTCATCGGACAAAGCCGCCGTCCTACTTCATGATGAGCCGACTATCGACCGAACATCGCAGCCACGCCGCCGACTGCGTGGCCCGTCGTGGCGAGCGGATCGGCGAGACATCGCCCGGCGAATCCAGGATCGACGACCGCCAGGAGCACAATGACCAGCACCATCACCCCAAGCAATGCTTCGGAGCCTCGTCGCACCTTGTGAGTCCACGATGGCGGCGATGCGATTGGTGGTTCTGACTCGCCGCTGAGCACATCTCTCATGGTGCCGACGACCGGTAGTCCCAGCGATGCTTGCACGTCGGCTGAGCTGCGCAGCGTCGGATCATAGCGCACGCCAGAGATCGCGGTTGCGCTACCGACCACCATCGCCACCACCCCGATCAGTCCCATCAGCGGCCAACGCGAAGGCGCCAAAGGTGGCACCGTCGCCTGCGCCAATTCGATCACCCGCGGCGGCCGCATCGAATGTGGGACGCTCACTGCTTGCTTTGCTACAAAGAATCTCTGATGCGCGGCGACCAGATCCTGTTCCGCGGCAGTTCGATCTGACTCAAGCTGCTCAAGCTGTGCAGGGAAAAGTGGGCTGTCATGCGAACTTGATTCGCGCGATGTGCGATTCTCGGCGATCGCTCCGTTGATCACTCCGTCGGCCAGATTCGGCGGCAGCGACTTCAGGCGCCCCTCGAGCAAAACAAGTTGGTCGTCCAGCTTGATCATTTCCGGGTGCAGTGCCGTCATACGGGCGAGCAGTGATTGCTGCCGCAGGAGTAACGCATCAATCTTCCTAGTCAGTTCCTGGCGACGCGGATCCAATGATGATTCGGCTGTGGCGGACTGTTCGGTTACTTGCTGGCGGGGCTGCGTCGCGCTCTGATCGAGCGCTGCAACGGCCTCGTCCCGACGTCGCTGTGCACCTTGTAAGGCCTCTTCGGCGGCAAGTAGCTCTTGCCTCTGGTGACTGTTCACCGGCGGTTGCCACTGCTCAACATGTCTCTGCGCAAGGCGATTCACTAGTCCGGCCACGTGTCCGCCGTGAGCACCACCGTGGCGGTCCGTGCAAGTGATGCCAACTTTCCATTGGCCCGACTCGTCGATAGAAGTTACTTCGACCTGCAAGCCCTCGCGCACGAGCGAGGCGCACTCCGCTTCCATGTCGGCGTGCTCGCGACTCACCTCGAAGATGGTTTGTCGCAGGAAATCGGGATCCGTAAATCGCTGCTGCACCTCCGTGGCGGTTTCTCGTTCCGTCGTACGTGGCACGTGGATTTCGGCCCGCATTGGCGGCGTGGACTCTGCCTGAGGACGCACCAAAATCAGCCCGATGAGCGCCGTTGCCACCACCGTGACCACCAAGAGATACGCGCGCAGCCGTCTTGCTCGTATCTTGCAGCGCAGAACGCCGGGACGATCATCACGAGAGTTGGCGAGCATCAAAAGGCCAAATCGATAGGGCCTGAGGACTTGCGCACAGATGCCAACGGCATCGAGTCCGGCGCGCACGATCCCCCTGATCGTTATCTTCGTCAGTAGCAGTGGGGCACCTTGAGTGTGGCCCCACCGGGTGGCACAATGTGACATGCGAAGCCAGCGACGCGGGAATGCCATGTTCAAGACAAAAATCTGCGGAGTCACGAACGTCACCGACGCCCGCCTTGTAAGAGACGCCGGCGCCGACGCGATCGGATTGAACTTCTATCCACAGAGCCCGCGATATATCGAGCGTGCGACGGCCCAAGAGATTGTCAGCTCGCTGGACGATCGGATCGTCAAGGTGGGATTGTTCGTCAACGCCCCGGCCGAGGAAATCATCGACAGCTACGACCGGTTGGGCCTCGATCTGATCCAGTTGCACGGGGATGAGCCGCCGGAGTTTCTCCGTGGGCTGGGCGATAGGCCGGTCATGCGAGCATTTCGCGTTGGCCCTGAGGGGCTCGATCCCGTTGCGGACTATCTTGGTCGCTGCCGAGAGACAAATTGCCAGCCGGCCATGGTATTGTTGGACGCCTACCAAAAGGATGCCTACGGCGGCACGGGCGAAACGGCCAACTGGTCGGCGCTGGCCGATCGTGGCAATTGTCTCGGTGACATTCCGCTCGTGCTGGCTGGCGGACTCACCGGCGAGAACGTCACCGCAGCGATCAATCAAGTTCGACCTGCTGCCGTCGACACAGCGAGTGGTGTCGAGTCAGCCCCCGGCAAGAAGGACCCTGATCTGGTTCGGGAATTCGTGGCGGCGGCAAAAGCGGCACTCTAGCGTTTTTCCCATCTTGAAGAGGCCGACTTCACGTTGTCGAATCACCCTGTCGAATCACCTTGTCGACCCCGTCGAAAGTCTTATGATGTAGGGATTCTGGCGAAACTATTCCGGCGACGCGACCCAGAGGAATGGTCCTCCGCGTCGCCAAAAAATCCATGAACCGATCCAAAGGAGACTGACGTGTCGCAGGTGCAAGAACGATTGCCGTACAAAGTCAAGGATATGTCACTGGCCGAATTTGGCCGCAAAGAGATCTGCCTGGCCGAAAACGAAATGCCCGGCCTGATGGCGCTGCGAGAAAAATACGGCGACTCCAAGCCGCTGGCCGGAGCACGGATTGCCGGCTGTTTGCACATGACAATCCAAACCGCGGTGCTGATCGAGACGCTCACCGCGCTGGGGGCCGAGGTCACCTGGAGCAGTTGCAATATCTTCTCGACCCAGGATCATGCTGCGGCCGCGATCGCCGAGACGGGCGTGCCGGTTTATGCCTGGAAGGGATTGTCCGAAGAGGAGTTCGACTGGTGTATCGAGCAGACGCTCACCTTCGCCGACGGCCAGCCGCTGAACCTTATCCTCGACGATGGTGGCGATCTGACCGCAATGGTCCATGACCGCTTCCCGCAGTATCTCGACGACATCCGTGGCTTGTCGGAAGAGACGACCACCGGCATCAAGGCGCTCTACAAGATGTATCAAAAGGACCTGTTGAAGGTTCCGGCGATCAACGTCAACGACTCGGTCACGAAGAGCAAGTTCGACAATCTCTATGGTTGTCGCGAGTCGCTGGCTGACGGCATCAAGCGAGCCACCGACGTGATGATCGCCGGTAAGGTGGTCGTCGTGGCCGGCTATGGCGATGTTGGCAAGGGCTGTGCCCAGTCGATGCAGCGTTATGGCGCTCGGGTCATTGTCACGGAAATCGATCCGATCAACGCCCTCCAGGCGGCGATGGAAGGTTTCGAAGTCACCACGATGGAAGAGGCCGCTCCGCGGGGAAACATCTTTGTTACCACCACCGGCAATCGTGACATCATTATGGGCCCGCATATGAGCGTGATGAAGAACGACGCCATCGTTTGTAACATTGGCCACTTCGACCTCGAGATCGACATGGCCTGGTTGAATGGCCAGACGGACATCGAAAAGATCGAGATCAAGCCGCAGGTCGATCGCTATACGTTTGCCGATGGCCATTCGATTCTGATTCTGGCCCAAGGTCGCCTGGTCAACCTCGGTTGTGCCACCGGCCATCCGTCGTTCGTAATGAGCAATTCGTTCACGAACCAGGTCCTGGCCCAACTGGCACTCTGGAACGAGACCGACAAGTATGAGGTCGGGATTCACGTGCTGCCCAAATTGCTTGACGAGGAAGTCGCTCGCCTGCATCTCGAGCAGATTGGCGTGAAGCTGACCGAGCTCACTCCGCTGCAAGCCGACTACATCAACGTCCCGGTCGAGGGGCCGTTCAAGCCAGAGTACTATCGGTATTGATCCGACGTGCAATGTGGCGGGCGGCTCGCCCCTTTGACAATCTCACCGAGCTCCGGCATAACAACCGGAGCCCGGTTTTTTGTGCGCGTGCCGATAGCGGGAGTGCCACCAATGGGTGGTATGATGTCTGGGTTGGCGAAACATCGCTTAAGAGCGACGGCTAAACGGGACTGTGTTGCACGAACGAAATTGACATTCAATTAACTAACCAAGTGGACGAAATACCCCCATGCCTGATATTCAAGCTTTCCGTGGACTTCGCTATGACCTGGGGCATGTAGGCTCGCTGAGCGATGTGGTCGCACCGCCCTATGACGTGATCGACAACGAGTTGAGCGACGCGCTGCACGAGAAACATCCGGCGAACGTCGTGCGGCTGATCCTCGATCGCATCCGAGAGGGCGACACCGACCAAAACAACCGCTACACCCGGGCGGCACGTCAACTCAAGACATGGCGTGGTGATGGGACCCTGGCGACCGAGCCCGACCCGGCGCTCTATGTCTATCATCAGATTTTCACCCACGACGGCGTCGACTACACCCGGCGAGGTTTCATGTGTCGTGTACGGCTCGAGCCGTTTGGAGAGGGAAAGATCTATCCCCACGAAGAGACCCACGCCGGTGCCAAAGCCGACCGTTTGAAGTTGACTCAGGCATGCCGGGCTAATCTCAGTCAGATCTTTGGCATCTATCCCGCCGCCGAGAGTGAAGCGCAGAACATCCTCGAAGCGGAAATCGCCGGGGTCGCTCCGACCGAGGCAACCGATCATCTGGGCGTGGTTCATCGAATCTGGCCGGTGACCAACGTCGAAGTGATCTCGCGGCTGACTGCGGTGATGGGACCAAAGCCGATGTTCATCGCCGACGGACATCACCGTTACGAAACCGCCTGCAACTATCGTGATCATCTGGCGGCGGCCGGGAACCTTGAGAACAATCATCCGGCCCACTGCGTATTAATGCAGTGCGTCGGTATGAACGATCCCGGCATGATCGTGCTGCCGACCTATCGGCTGTTTCGTGGGCTGCCGGAGATCACGTCCGAGGAACTGATCAGCCGGCTGGGTGATTGTTTCACGTGCAACGTGGCCGGCGAAGGACCAGAACATGCCGGTGCCTTGTGGAGCGAAATCGAAGTCGAGGACGAACAGGGAACCCTCGGTCTCTACACCGCAGCGGATGATCGCTGGGTGTTGGCCAAGATTACCGACACCGGCGAAGGTCGCATGGCAGAGATCGCGGAAGATCACAGCCAGCAGTGGCAGGGCCTTGGTGTGAGTATTCTTCACCGTTTGGTGATCGATACGTTGCTCGGCGCCACGGATCTGCCGAAGTGCCGGTATGTTCGTTTGGTTGAGGAGCTCGTTGAGGGCCTCCGCAATGGCGACACCGATGGCAGTCGGTTCCCACTCGCGGCACTCGTCATGCCAGCCACGCTCGAACACGTTCGAGTCATCAGCGAACAGGCCGAACGGATGCCGGCCAAGAGCACCTACTTCTATCCGAAATTGCTCAGCGGCTTGGTGATCAACCCGTTGGAATAGCGTGACTGAATCACCGAAGATCGTTTCACGTGAAACTTTCTATTCTGTGTATTGCACGTAGTCGAGTCTGTATTGCGCACAGGACTCATAGTTACTAGTTTCTGCAAGTGCCCCGGATTGTGATTCGCGTGGCCACGGTTGTCGTTTCTTCGACCGCTCCATCGACAAAACGCCGTTCCACGTGAAACAACCTCTCTTGCGCATTCTCTCTGTTTCACGTGAAACGTCCTGTTCCGCGAAACCACCCGCTTTGCGAAACCGGTTTCACGTGAAACACCCGTTCTTCCCAAGTTCCAAATCATCAATCTGAAATCATCAATCAGAAATCCGCCTATTGCGTGATCGAGCCTGTTGCTACAATCCCGCCCCGCGCCGCCGAGTCGTCGCGGAGCGAGAACGGGAGAAATCAAGCGTGGGACGGATCCTATGCGTAGCGAACCAAAAAGGCGGGGTGGGAAAAACCACCACGGCTGTCAATCTAGCCGTGGGGCTCGCCATCGCCCAGCGACCGACGCTCTTGGTCGATCTCGATCCACAATGCAACGCAACGACCGGCCTGGGGCACACTCCGGCCGAACGCCATCCGCTGTTGACGCCCGGCCCGCTTTGCGATTCGTATCAACGGACCCATTTGCCACACCTGCAATTGCTGCCTGGCTGCCGAAACGTCAAGGATGTCGAGCGACTGGCAGAAGCGGACGAGTCACAGAGAGATTACTTGGCCGAACAACTCGTCGCCGGCATGACGGCGTTCGAATTCGTGCTGATCGATTGCCCTCCGTCATTGGGCGCCTTGAGCGAGACGGCGCTCTCCAGCGCCACCGAGCTATTGATGCCGGTCCAGTGCGAGTACTTCGCCATGGAGGGACTGGCCCAGATGATCGAATTGGTTCGTCGAGTGATGGACCGTGGCGGTGGACGGCTGACGTTTGGGGGGATCGTCCTGACGATGCACGATCCGGCGCTAGAATTGACCGCCGAGGTCGACGACGAGGTACGAGAGTTTTTCGGAGAGATTGTCTACGACACCGTGATACCGCGCGACGTCGCGGTGAGCGAAGCGCCCAGCCACGGTCGGGCCGTGTTGGATTATGCCCCTCGCAGTCGAGGGGCCAGAGCCTATCAAGAACTTTGCATGGAGGTGCTCGATCGTGAGTAAAGAACGACGACTCGGACGTGGACTCGAAGCCCTGTTGGGGCGCCCAGCCGACGCGGGCCAGGTGCCTGCCCCCGCCAACGAACCTTCCCCTCCTGATCAAGGGATCAACACGCTCAGCGTCTATGAGATCGACGCCAATCCCTATCAACCGCGGAAGAACTTCGACGACGAGGGAATCGATTCGCTATCAGCCAGTCTCCGCGAACATGGCATGATTCAGGCGATCGTTGTGCGGCAGGACGGAGGACGACATCAGTTGATCTCGGGCGAGCGGCGTCTGCGAGCCGCCATCAAGGCCGGCTGGTCGGAAGTGCCTGTGCGGGTGATCGAGGCGGACGACCGCCGGGTTGCGGAGTTGGCGATCGTCGAGAACCTTCAGCGCAAGGATCTCAATGCGCTAGAAAAAGCGGCCAGTTTTCAGGACTACCTCGAGACCTATCAGTGTACCCAAGAGGAGCTCGCCGCGCGATTGAAGATCGATCGCTCGACGGTGGCGAACCTGATCCGGCTACTCGAGCTGCCGCCCACTGTTCAGGACGCAGTCCGTGGCGGAACCATCACACAGGGTCATGCCCGCGCGCTACTGCCATTGGGCGAAGAAAATGAGCAAGTCGCCTTCTGCGAAAAAATCAAGAAAGAGGGTCTCAGTGTTCGTGCCACCGAACAACAAGTCCAGGACCAAATTCACGCGGCCGACGCCGAACCGCTGGCCGTGATTGGTGCAGACGGCACGCGACGTGATCCTCAGAAAACCCGTAGCGATCATCTGGCCGCGGTTGAACAGGAACTGCGCAGCACGCTCGGCTTCAAAGTCGATCTAAGACAGTCAGCCCGCGGCAAGGGAAAAATCGTGATCCATTTCAAGAATCACGACGAATTCGAGCGACTACGTTCGATGCTTGGCGGCCAAAGCGAACAACACATTGGCTAGCAGTGCATGCAGGGCTATCGCCGCTTTGCATCGACGACCGAGCGATGTGAACGTTAGTCCAGTTCTTTGATCCTTAGGTTACGCCAGGAGACCTCAAAAGGTCCTCCGTTGCCAACGCCGTGGACTTGCAGGCCGATGAAGCCTTTGGGGTGGGTCTTGAAGATCGCCTCGTCGGTCAAGTCTTCGATCGCTTGGCCGTTGATCCACGTCTGAATTCGCGGCCCTTTGGCGACGATGCGATACTTGTTCCACTCGCCGTCCTTGAAGTGCTTGTGGGGTTTGAGTCGGCTCTTGGGAGTACGCCATCCGCCGGCCGCTTCGCCGTAGATGTAGCCTGCTTCGGCTCCACGCCCACCGCTGGCTTCGATTTCGACTTGCGGTCCGTTGACCCGACCGCTTGGCTTGCCACCTTTTGACTGCGAACGAATTTGGACGCCCGAGTTCAGCCGGTTGTGGCACTTCACCTCGAATTCCAATTCGAAATCACCGTATAGTTTGTCGGTACACAGGAACGAGTTCGCACTTCTTTTGGCCGTCGTGCCGACGATTGCCCCGTCGACGGCCTTATAGGTCGCTTTGCCGTTGCGTTGCGTAAAACCTTTGATCTCTTTGCCGTCAAACAGCGAGACCCACTCACCGGCGTGCAAACTTCCGGCCAGACAAAAAAAGGCGAACGTCGAAATCGTTACAGAGAACAGGCGAATCATTGCAGTAACCTCGTGGTGGTGGGTCAAGTTGGGTCGGTCATACGGCATCATTTTTTCAGTCGGGGCGACAGGATTCGAACCTGCGACCCCCGGCTCCCAAAGCCGGTGCTCTAGCCAAGCTGAGCTACGCCCCGATGTGAAAAAACCGTCGCAATCCACCATTCTAGCAGCTATTTGGGGAAAATGTAAAGCCTCCGCGCTAGTGTAAAGCCGCGACCAGTGGTCGCGGCTTTACACTTGCCAGCGGGAGCAGCGCTACTCCCGGCGTGCTGCTGCCAGGACCGCTTCGATCACTCGCAGGTTCGCCAGCCCGTTCTCTGCCGGGGCAACGAGATTGCCTTGGGCGACGCTTTGGCAGAAAATCTTGATCTGCTCCGCATATTGATCGTGGCCGCTGAAGTCGAGCGTCTCCGTGCCTTCGTCGTCGGTTAACACAAGCTGTGGCGACTCAGCCGGCTGAAATCCGCCGGGCAATTCCAAGATGCCCTTGGTTCCCACCAACTCGAGACGACACCGCGACGGCAACTCGAAGCTGCAGTTGATCTGCGCCAGCCGATCGTCAGAAAACCGCATTGTCGTGGCCAGTGTCATGTCGACGCCCGTCTCATGGAAATGGCTACGTGCCAGAATCTCCTCCGGTTCGGCCTCGAAAAACAGTCGCGCCGCGTTCACGCCGTAGCAGCCCAAGTCATAGAGCGCCCCACCGCCTCGCTGCGGATCAAGTCGCCAGTCGTCGAGACTGATGACGAACGAAAAATCGACGTTCACCAGTTGCAGCCGCCCCAGACGACCATCGGCGATCAGTTTGCGTGCGTGAGTCACCCGGGGATGATGTCGCCACATGAAAGCGTCCATCAGCACCACGCCGGCCTCTTGGCAGGCGGCCACCATCGCTTCTCCCTCGGCCGAATTGAGCGCCAATGGCTTCTCGCAAAGAACGTGTTTACCGGCCGCCGCAGCCGCGATGACCCAAGGCTTGTGCAGTTCGTTGGGCATCGGCACGTAAACCGCGTCGACCTGAGAGTCCGCGAGCACCGCTTCATACGAATCATACGCCGTCGGGATTTCGTACTCTGCTGCCCAGGCCTTCGCCTTTTCGCCGTCGCGGCTGGCGATGGCGCATATCTGGGCCATTCCAGAATCGCGGATCGCTGTGGCCAACGCGCGGCGAACAATGCGGGCGCAACCAAGAATGCCAAACCGTAGCGGTGCAGACATCGGTGCAGACATAACCGTGAACCTGTCGAAGATAGTGCGGGTCGTGAACCGTGAACCAACCGAGCGACCAATGTAGCACGCCCGACCAGGACGCCCTATGGCCGCCGAGGGAATTGCACCATAATGAATCCGATGAACCAGCCGCTTGCCTATCTCAACGGAACGCTACTGCCCGCCGATCAGGTGAGCGTGCCGATTTATGACGCCGGTTTTGTGTTGGGGGCTTCTGTTACGGAGCAACTACGCACTTTCGGTGGGCGGCTATTTCGCGCTGCCGATCATCTGGCCCGGCTGAATCATTCGCTCGAAATCGTCGGTATCGACCCGGGCGTATCGATCGCCCAGATGCAGAAGTCGGCTGAACAACTGGCCGCCCATAATCACGCCCTGATGGCCGAGGGCGATGACCTGGGGCTGGCGATGTTTGTTACGCCAGGACCCTTTCCTACGCTGGCACCGGCTGGCGTGAGCGGGCCGATCGTCTGTTTTCACACGTATCCGTTGCCGTTCGGATCGTGGGTTGAGAAATACGATCAGGGCGAATCATTGGTCGTGACCGACATTCAGCAGGTGCCGCCAGAATGCTGGCCCCGCGAGCTGAAGTGCCGCAGCCGAATGCACTACTATCTGGCCGATCAGGCCGCACGGAGAATCGACCCAACAGCCCGGGCAGTGATGCTCGATGCGGCAGGCGATGTGATGGAAGCCTCGACGGCGAATCTGCTCGTTTACGACGGTCGCTCGATCGTCGCTCCGCCGGTGGAAAAGGTGCTGCCGGGCATTAGCATGGCGGTGATCCGAGAATTGGCTGAGCAGGAGAATCTGGGCTTCGAGCACCGCGATATTCGGCCTGAGGAGGTCGCTGTGGCCGCGGAAGTACTCCTCACCAGCACGACCATGTGTCTCCAGCCGGTCGTGACGTTCAACGGCCAACCGATCGGCGATGGGCAACCGGGACCAATCTTCCGGCAGTTACTCGCGGCATGGAACAACCTAGTCGGGCTCGATATCGTCGCCCAAGCGACCAAGTTCGCCAGCCGCCCACCCATGTAAAGCCGCGACCATTGGTCGCGTATTCACCGCCAGTTACTCGCTAACGACCTTAATCTCGTTCCAATAGGCCCACCCATAGCGAGCGCCGTTGGCCCGATTCTCGATCTCGACAGCCACGGTCTTGCCGGCCAGCGGAGTCAAATCTACCGCCAACTCGACCCAATCTTTCTTGGCCGTCTTGGGGCCCACGAGTTGATCGGCCAACTGCTTACCGTTGGCACGTACAACCAACTTCCAGTCCCCACCCCGATGATAACCTGTAACGAGTTTCAAGGTGGTTTTCTTGCCGCTGGGGACACGCACGTCGCGTCGCAAGATGCATGGCGTCTTCCGGTTGACCGGGTGAGTGCGCACGACCGCTCGACCCTGGTAATCAAACATCCAGGCGACTCCCCCCAGGCCAACCGCATCGGTCGCGAAACCGGGCGCGACTTTGGCCAGGGTCTTGCCCCACTCTGCCTTTTTCGCGTTGGAAGCGGTGCGACTTTTTCCGGTACTTCGCCCGGTTCTTTTGCCACCGGTCGAACGCCGTGCGATGTACTGCCGGAGAATCGGGATTTTGCTCTTAGCAGCGAGGGTCAGTGCCCGCGTTTTGTCCTCCGGCACCAACGGCTCGATCCCGTACCAGTACATCAGCGGCAGATTGTGATCCTTGGCGTCCTCTTCGTGGGCGACGAGCGCCTCGGCGATCGCCCAACGTTCATCTAGCGGCAAACGTTGCAGCGCCGACGCCAGATACTTACGTACGAGCGGCGATGGGTCCTCCTTGGCCAGTTTGGCGAACGTCGCGACGGCGGCCTTTCCTGGACTCCCATCTTCACAGATTAGCTGGATCGTCCACGCGCGAAGATATTCGCTCTCGTGAGATAGCAACCTTGCAGCCAACTCTTTCGTAAGACCACCCGTTACGTGCAAGCTCCACAGCGCCCGCAGCTTACGCGGCACTTCGGGATTCTTGTTAAGCATGTCCAATAGCAGCGCGTTGGTGCCTTTGTCCAACTTCTTTGCGACCGCTCGTTCGTGCAAAATGCGGCGTGCCTGGCGACCGTACCAGTCGTTTACGTGCAGCAGCAGTTTCACTAATTCCGCGTCGCTTAACTTGCTCAGATGCAGATTGATCGGCGTCTTCACGTCGCCGAACCCGATGCGGTAAATCCGCCCGGTCACTTGGGGGTCGACCTTTTTCCCGCAGATATCGTTGTCGTACCAATCGAGCACATAGGCGGCGCCCTCGGGACCGATCTCCATCTGAAACATGATCGACAGTTTGTCATTTGCCATCAGCAGGTCGCTTCCGTGATGGCCGACGTAGCCGGAGCCCTTACGCTCGAGCACGTCGGTCAGGATCCCATGCACGTGAATGTTGCCCATGATCAGCCGGTTGCGGTACGGCTTGGGGAAATTATCGGCCAAATAAACCCGCGCTCCGCCGTGGGCAGACGCATGTTTATGGTCAGCGATCGTCTTGATGTCGTTGTAGGTGTAAGGAATCGTGTGTCTTCCAGCCTGGCGGCGATAGCGACCGCCCTGAATAATGTGCCACAGGTGCGGAATCACACAGGCGGTGGCGAATGCCTGGCCGTGGTCGTCGAAGGTGAGCGCCCATTGGTTGCTGACACCTTCGGCAAACAGCTCGAACTTCTTGGTCACCGGATGGTATCGCCAAAAACCTGCGTTAAACCTCTCTCGCTCGTCGTTCGCTGCGCCGGGCTTGCCGACCTTGGAGTGCGTGAACACACCATGACAGCCGTACAGCCAGCCATCCGGCCCCCAGATGAAACTGTTGAGTGTCTCGTGTCGGTCGTTGATTCCCCAGCCATCGAGCACCACCTCGGGCGGTCCATCAGGCTTGTCATCTTCGTTGCGATCAGGAATGAAGTAGAGATTCGGCGGCGATCCGACCCAGATGCCACCGTGCCCTCGTTCTAATCCGGTCGGGAAGAAGATGTCTTCGACGAAGACCTTTTTCTTGTCGAACTTGCCATCGCCGTCGGTATCTTCGTAGACACTGATCCGGCTCTTGGCGTCACCCGCCTTCTGATGGCGGCCGCGCGATTGATAATGCATGTTCTCGGCGGCCCACAGTCGTCCGCGGTCGTCGAAGCACATCGCAAAGGGTTGCACGCAGTGCGGTTCAGCCGCATAGACCTGGACTTTGAAGCCTTCGGCCAACTTCATCTTGGCGACCGCCTGGGCGGGCGAAAGACCGTTCTTGGGCAGTTTGGCTTCTTGCGCCGAGGCGACTACGGCGTTTAGCAAAGCGGCGACGATCACTAAGGTTGCAGATCGGTTCATCGGACGAAAACCTCGTTGGTGGTGTGTCATTCGGAAAATCTATTCCATTGAAGATGAACGCGCTTGGCGTCGGTTTTTCCTGTGTAAATGTACAAACGGTGGCGCACTTCGGCGGACTCACCCTTGGGCAGTTTCCACTCTCCCAATCGCGCCCGACAGGGGCCCACGCCAAGTTGCCCGTCGACGCGCCAGGGAATCGGATGGCCGTCGTTCTTCGGGTGGTCCATCATCACGATGTGCCCCCAGTCATCACGGTCCTTGATCGGCATACCGATGTCGACCCAGCGGGAGCGTTTGCCTTCGGCTTTGCGGTTCTCAAGCCCCCCGCTATTGACGGCCGTTCCGCGCGTCTTGCCGGACCAGGGCATTCGCAAAAACAGTCCGCCATAGGCGTACCGGCTGAATTTAACGTCGACCGGTGCGGTGCCTTTCCAATCGAGATCCAGCGAGTAGGAGTCGCCGCTGCCGGAGATGGTCCACGTTTGTGTCTCGACCAGGACCGGCTTCTTGTCGGCCCCGAGCATATCGTAAACGGTTTGCCACTGGACATTGGGGCCCTTGGCGGTGATCACTTTTCGCTCTTTGAGGCGCCAGTAACCGTCCTTAGGATGGTGAAAATAGTCGCGCCCGTTGACCCGGGTGAAACCCCAATAGAGACCCGTCTGGTGTCGGTGATGCCCCGGGCTGTACTGGGTCAGAGTGCCCTTGCCGTCGGGAGCCTGAATCGGGTGCAGATACGGTCGCATATCCATCTTGGCGTTCTGGACCACCAGCGGCGTCTCAATCCCCTCGCGAGAAACGATGATCCGGTCGCCGTCCTCTCGGGCGGAAAACTGGGCAGGCTCAGCAGCCACTGCGACCGACGTGATCGCCAGCAGCAGGATGAGCGTCGAGCCCGCGTTGCAGAGTTTCATGCTTTCCCCTCGTCCTGATATCGTGAACAAATAACGGTTCTGAAAGTAGCAAGGCGGCCAGTGAATGTCAAACTTCCGACGGGCGGGTGGTTTGCCAGAAAAAATTTTCCGCAATTTTTTCGCGAACCTTACCGCCGATACTGCGTCTATGCGGATATCTGTCATCATGAGCCAAGCCGGGTTCAAGGTCCATCGCCTTGACTTAGGCGGCGAAAAATGACAGTGTATTAGGAGGGTCGGCGGTTTGCCAGCACCCAAAGGAGACACCCACATGGGTGGTTTTCCGCCGGTGGTGGCTCGCCCAAGACCAAGGATATTTTTCAGGTTTTTTGCTTTCTCTCCAGCCGTGCCAAGAGCACAGGAGTGCAGCGATGCGCATTCGAACGATCGCCATAGTTGACAGTCGCCAAATCGGTACCGCCCAGTTCCGACCGACGACCGCCATCGGCAATCTGCTGCATCTGTGTCTGCGCGCACGGCATCTATTACTCGCGTGTTCCCGCCATTTTATGGTGCCCGAACACGCGGTCGTATTGTGCCGGCTCATGCCGGCACCCGTCGACGCGGTCGTGTCCAAACCAAGTGTTTGGGCGACGAGCGAGTCACGGCTCGGCTGGTATTCGAGACGACCGTTGTCGCTCGTACCGGCCAAGTTGGTCTGACGTTTCAACCGTTTTGAAACTCGACATCTGACCAACCCGCGACCGCCGGCTCCGTGCGTGCATGGATTCTCGTTTGAGAATTGTTTGCGCACTCACGGTTTATCAAGCCGCTCAGCGAGAAGATATTTCCTTGGAGAGAATCATGGCTACCTTGCAAATCGATATTTCAACTCAAAGTCGAGAACAAATCACCGAGTGGGTCAGATCCGCCCAATGTGGCGATCGCGCCGCGTTCGGACGGTTGGCCGAGCACTTCGAGCCGATGGTCTACGCCACGGCTCTGCGCCGGCTGCGTAACACGGCCGAGGCGCAGGAACTGGCCCAAGAGGTGTTCGTCCAGGCAATGCAAAAAATCGACCAGCTTCGCGCTCCCGAGGCGTTCGCGGGTTGGCTGCGATCGATCACCGCCAACATGGCCATCAACCGGGTGACCCGACGTCGGGTCGCCGCGTCGATGGATCCGGAGGTGATCGAAGCGGTCAGCATCGAGCACCAGACGCCGCTTAGCTCAGCGCTGGCGCGAGAAGAGCGGCAGCAGGTGCGTGACGGACTCGACCGACTGCGACCGCTTGACCGGCAGACGCTGGTGGCGTTCTACATGGAGGGCAACTCGCTATTGGAGATGAGCGACCACTTCGACTCACCGGTCGGCACGATCAAGCGGCGTTTGCACGTCGCAAGAAAGCGCCTGGCGAAGGAACTGGGAGAATTGGTTGCCGTGTAAACGTTTTTTGTTGCCAAAGTAGGCATCACGCTCCGCGTGATGGATTTCCTCACGCGGAGCGTGAGGTCTACTTTGCGGCAAGCACCACGCACTTGGCCGCTTGTGGTTTCCAGCCGGAATCACAAGCGGCTATTTTTCTGCGCCGGCCGCACCGCAAAGATCCGTTCGCGCGATGGCGACCGCCAGCAGGCACCAACCGACGATGTAACTGACGCCGCCAGCGGGAATCAGCAGCACATGAAACTGCTCGCCGGTCAAGCCCAAACGATAGAGCATGCCGGAAAACAGCACGACTCCCAACGCGATTGCCACGGTCGATGCCGACAACCACCGATTATCGGCACGGCAGGCCATGATGCCGACGAGCATCAGCGCCAAAGCGTGATACATCTGGTATCGCACACCGGTGCCAAACTGGTCGATGCGTTTTGCCACCTCGTCGGGCGTAAGCTCTTGTGAGCCGAGTTGCTTCTCCAAGCCGTGGGCGTGATACGCGCCCAACGCGACGCCCGATGCTCCAAGAACGGCACCAAGAATCAGGATCCATTTTGCAGACATGGCGTTTTCTCGTCCGCGTGGAGTACAAAAAAGGCCGCCACGGGCAAGACTTCGCCCGCAGCGGCCCCAGGGGGGGAGCAAATTAATAAATCGCCGACTCAGCCGACGCGAGGACTAAGGAACCTGGATACCCAGCCTCTCTTCTTCCTCTTCCTGGATGATGATCCGTGGTGTGACCATCATCATCAGGCTCTGCGTGCTGCGTCCGATGCCGACGTTCTTGAACAGTCGACTGACGTAGGGAATTTTGTTCATTAGCGGTACGCCCAACTCGGTACGGCCTTCGCTAAGACGTTTAATACCGCCCAACAATACCGTTCCGCCGTCTGGCACACTCACCGTCGTGGTCACCGTGACGAACGAGAAGGAGGGCAACTGCACCGTCGTGCCGGCGATGATGTCTTGGTCCTCGAAGTCGTCGTCGTCATCATCGTCGTTCGGATCGCCCGAGCGGCTCGATACTCGTTCGCTGTGGAAGGTGAATTCTTCGACTTCGCCGATCTGGCTGAAGAACGGCACGATCGTTAGCCGGACATACCGACGGTCGCTAGAGACGACCGCCTGGACCGTCATGAACGTGCCCTCCGAAAGCACGACAACCACCGGCTGATTGGCGGCCGCAAAGTCGCCGACCACCGGAATAACGCTGATCACGAATGGCATCTGTGTGGTATCCGAAACGAACGCCTGTTGGCCGTTAAAGAGCGTGACCTTAGGCGCCTGCATGATATTCGACCGCTGATCGCCTTGGGCCGCAGTGATGAAGAAGAATGCCTCGATGTCGCTAAGGATTGCAAATCCGAACGTTCCGCCCGTCCCAGTAAGGCCCGGAAAATTGCCGAACTGTGGCAGCGCGGACGAAAAACTATCTTGGCGGAATTCGATATCGAGGTCGGCAGTGACCGGAATCGCTCCGCCCGCCACGACCGGACCGGACAGACCGATGGTTCCCGGCGTTGGCACGACTGCCGGCGCAACCACCGCATTACGAGCTCGCGGGTTGTCGATGTTGAAGTCGAAGTCGACTCCGATCCGCTCGAAGAAGTCATCCTGAAGCGTGATAAATCGCACCTCGATCGTGACTTGCAGATCCTGCAGACGACGAAGCTGTTCCAACAGATCGACGATCTGTTCATGGACTTCTTGGGTCTGGCTGATAACCAATGACAGGTTGGTGTCGAAACCTTGTACCGCACCAGGGCCGCCGACTTCGTCCCATGATGTGGGAGAGATGGTCGTCTGGATGAGGTCGATGATGGCGTCGAAGTCCGGCTTGGACGCACCGCCCACACCACCAGGACCGCCGCCACCGCCGAAGCCAACGTTATTGCCGCCGGGATTGATCTGCTGTGGGTGGATATTCATTTTCGCCATCAAGGCCGGATCGATCGCGACCGAAGCCGGCGAACCGGT
>Ga0114996_10002805_pt1 | contig 22173 bp, 24 predicted proteins | sample ArcticOcean_MG_C_4_FD_87039 | JGI IMG/M metagenome (GOLD analysis project Ga0114996, IMG submission 87039) | Marine microbial communities from western Arctic Ocean - ArcticOcean_MG_CB4_134 | ecosystem: Environmental > Aquatic > Marine > Oceanic | place: Arctic Ocean: Canada Basin | collected... | reverse complement strand
CTCAGGCTCAGGCTCAGGCTGTTGGCTGTACACTGCGGCCCCCATTTTTTGCAGCGATTCTTGGAGATCGTTTAGTGCTAGGCTAATTGAATCAATATCGGAACCTGAAGATAATGCGGTGCGCAGAGTCTCTATCTTGAGGCTGACCTCTTTTTGCAGATCTTCTGGGATTTTATCCTTGTTTTCGCTCAACATTTTGTCTGCATTGTATACGAGGCTGTCGGCTGCATTGCGCGTTCCTATTTCTTCTCTACGTTTTTTATCTTCCTCGGCATTTGCCTCCGCTTCCTGCACGAGTTTTTCTACCTCATCCTTATCCAAACCTGAACTAGCTGCAATCGTGATGCTTTGTTCTTTGCCGGTTCCACGGTCTTTAGCTGAAACGTTCAATATACCGTTCGCATCGATGTCGAATGTGACTTCTACTTGAGGCACTCCACGCGGTGCTGGGAGGATTCCGTCGAGCATGAATCTTCCTATCGACTTGTTTTCTGTAGCCATAGTGCGTTCGCCTTGCAGGACGTGTACTTCGACTGAACTTTGGTTGTCGGCTGCAGTGGTGAAAGTCTCACTCTTTGAAGTGGGTATGGTGGTATTCCTAGGTATGAGTGTAGTGGAAACACCACCGAGTGTTTCTATGCCAAGTGTTAGAGAAGTGACATCCAAGAGGAGAATATCACGTACATCTCCCTTCAGCACTCCCGCTTGTATGGCTGCTCCCAAGGCCACTACCTCGTCTGGATTAACCCCCTTATGTGGGTCCTTTCCAAAAAGTTCCTTAACTTTCTCCTGAACGACCGGCATGCGAGTCATGCCTCCCACCAGTATCACTTCATTTATGTCTTTTGCTGTAAAGCCAGCATCTTTCAGTGCCTGTTTGCATGGTGCTGCAGTGCGCTCAACTAGATCACTAATTTGTTGTTCCAGTTTTGAGCGAGAAAGAGTCATGTTTAAGTGTTTGGGCCCTGAGGCATCCGCTGTAATGAAGGGTAAATTTATTTCAGTTTGCATGACGTTTGACAGCTCAATTTTTGACTTCTCTGCGGCTTCCTTCAGTCTTTGAAGTGCCATCCGATCCTCTGTTAAGTCAATTCCTTGGTCTTTTTTAAATTCACTAACAATCCAGTTCATGATTCTTTGATCAAAATCGTCGCCACCCAGATGAGTGTCTCCGTTTGTTGATTTAACTTCAAAAACGCCTTCACCTATTTGGAGTATGGACACGTCGAAAGTGCCTCCTCCAAGATCATAAACAGCTATGGTTTGATCGCCTTTTTTGTCCAATCCATAGGCTAATGATGCCGCTGTAGGCTCGTTGATGATTCTCAATACTTCTAAGCCAGCTATTCTCCCAGCATCTTTGGTTGCATTGCGTTGGCTATCGTTGAAATAGGCAGGAACGGTTATCACTGCTTGTGTTACAGGTTCTCCCAGCTTAGTTTCGGCATCCTCTTTAAGCTTTCGAAGTATCATTGCTGAAAGTTCAGGTGGCGACATTGCCTTGTCACCAAATTGCACATGGGCATCGCCTCCCTTTTCTTTGACTACCTTGTATGGGGTGAGCTTTATTTCTTTTGAAACTTCATCGAACTTCCGACCCATGAATCTTTTTATAGAGAAAATGGTATTATCCGGATTGGTTACCGCTTGTCTCTTTGCTGCCTGCCCAACATATCGCTCATCGGTCTTAGTGTTGAGGCCAATGGTAGATGGAGTGGTGCGGGCACCCTCCATGTTTTCAATGACCTCTGGTTCTCCAGCCTCCATTACAGCCATAGCGGAATTGGTTGTTCCAAGATCTATTCCTATTACTTTCGCCATTCTTATCCTCCATTTTAGTGGTGTTTGTAGCGCAACTTATATGGGCTAGTCCTCTTCCGGCACAGGGTCCTTGGCTATGCCTACTTGTGCGGCTCTCAACACCTTGTTGTGCAATTTGTATCCTTTCCTTATTACCTCAACTACAGTTCCTGGCTCGAACTCGTCACTTTCTAATGAGATGACTCCTTCATGTTGCCATGGGTCAAAGGGTAACCCTTTGGGATCGATTAATGTTACTCCCTCCGATTCCATGAGGCTGTAAATATTCCTCTCTATCAGTTGAATGCCATTGATCCATTCGTTTGTTGCTTTATCTTTATTGTCTTGCTCAAATGCTCTTTGTAAGTCGTCCAAAATGGGTAACAATTTGGTCAGAATACGGGATGTAGTCGATTGAGATACAGCCTGCATTTCATCAGCGATTTTCTTTTTGTAATTTTCCAGGTCTGCTTGGGCGCGCTGTGCCATTTCTCGAAACTGACCGCATTCCCTGTCTCTTTCTTCTAATTTGGCGGTTAGCTCTGTGATTTCAGAGAGAGTGAGATCAACGTTTTCCGTGAGTTTCTTCGGTTTTTTTGGCATGTTATTGTCTCCTAAAAGGATTATCACTTGGCTTAAGGATATTCCTGGTTGGAAGTATTGATGTTGAGTATTTGGAGTAACCGGTCAAATTCTCGGGCTATCATAGTCTTTAGGCCTGTTTCTATCTCTACAGTTATAATTTTTTCCCTAGCCTGTATCATATGCCCTAATAATTCAAGTACTAGGTCGACCCCCGCTAGATTCATCCGCAGGTCATCTACAAGGTGCTTTATAAACCTCAGCCTTACAATATCTTGCTTAGAATATAGTCTAAGTTTCCCAATAGTTCTGGGCGGGCTTATGAGTCCAGCCCTTTCGTATTTACGAAGGGTTTGAGGGTGCATTTCGAGCAATCGCGCTGCGACGCTGATTATGTACAAACCTTCATACGACCCTTTATTTTCTTCATCTGAAAATACAGACTGATCATTATTTCTGTTCTGCGGAATTGTCCTTCCGGGAAATTCAGGCGGGATAAAACTATTAACCTGCTCTTGTCCATTCTCTCTAAGGGCCACATGTTTTCTGAATTGGTTTCGCATTGTGTGCTATTGAGGAAAATAAACCTATTGGCTACCTAGCGTATTATAAAAGTTGATACGAGGCATGTCAATGTGTTGCTCCGAAGCATCGCTTGGCCCACTACTATTCGATCGAATCTGTTGAATGGAGTCGAGGTTTCATCTTTAGGGTCGTCTTGATTAGATGAGACTCAAGCATCACAATTGGTAGCGTTGTTCTTTCCAAGGATCTCCGTTGTTGTGATAGCCTAATTTTTCCCAAAATCCAGGTTGGGCGATACACATAAACTCTACTCCACTAACCCACTTAGCGCTTTTCCAGCCGTATCTGGAAGGCACTAGGAGTCTTACCGGACTACCATGTTCTGGGGTGAGTACTTCACCATTGTGCTTGTGAGCAAGCAGCACGTCACTCTCCATAAGCGTGTCGATTGTTAAGTTAGTGCTGTAGCCACCGTAACAGTGCACCATAACGTGTCTGGCTTCTGGCTTGAACTTTATAAGATTCAGGATCTCCCTAAATTGCACACCTTCCCACAGATTGTCGAGATTGCTCCATTGAGTGACACAGTGGAAGTCCCTGGTTAACTGTGTTTGAGTCATTGAAAGCAGGGTCTTGAAATCTATTTCTAGCTCTTCAGTGACCGAACCAAACGCCCTAAAGGCCCATGTATCTTGGCTTACTTCGGGGGTTTGGCCGTAAGTTAATATAGGAAATTTCTGCGTAACGGATTGACCAGGCGGAATATCCGAGTTTAGATTATTTGGCACAACAGTTGATTTACCTAATTTTCTAAGCACAATTGACCTCACATTCTTGTATGTAAAGATACCTTTTATTGTCAACACGTGTAAAGTTTAGTTGTGGCTAATACCCTGAGTAGTTTATATTTTAGTCAACATGACAGAACAAGCGGCACGACTTCAATCAGTTACCAAGTCTTACGATGAGGCTCCAATACTGCGCGACTTAAATCTAAGCGTGAATGTTGGTGAGAGGTTAGTATTGTTTGGTGCCAACGGATCAGGTAAGACCACGTTGGTTAGGATGCTTGCTACTTTAATTAAGCCTACTTCAGGCTTTATAGAGATCGATGGAATGGAACTGCCAAAACATGGAGTTCGGGTAAGACAAAATATTGGTGTATTGACTCATCAATATCTTCTTTACGACGATTTAACTGGCTACGAAAATCTAAGATTCTTTGGAAAGATGTTTAGAGTGGACCATTTGACTGAACGCATCATGTATTTGGCTGAAATGATAGGGATTTCAGATAAGTTGCATGTAAGAACGCGGACCTTATCGCACGGAATGCAGAAACGTTTCTCCTTGGCTCGGGCTCTGATTCATAGCCCGTCAATACTGATTATGGATGAGCCAGAAACTGGCTTGGACCAAGAAGCGATTGAAATTTTAGTTAACATAGTTAAAAGCGTGAAGTCTAGCTTAATAATGACCACCCATAATGTCGAGTTTGGATTTAGGTTGGCTGATCGTGTAGGAATTATTTCAGGAGGAAGCATTGCATATCAAGAGAGGAGAGATGCTTTGGACGTTCAAGAATTTAAGAAGATACTGACTCAGCATAGTGTGTAGTAAATAATGAACTATTTTTTGATTCCAATTCTCCAAATCGCATATAAGGACATAATACTTGAGTTAAGGACTAAGGATATATTCGTTACTATTTTGATATTTGCATTATTGATGGGGGTAATATTCAGTTTCGTTTTCGTGCCAACTAAGCAGAACGTTGTATTGATATTGCCAGGCACGTTGTGGGTTTCCATAACTTTTGCAGGAGTTCTAGGTTTTAACCGGTCATTAGTACTTGAGAAGGATAAAGGTAATTTAGACGGACTACTTCTGTGCCCGGTTACGCGTGATGTGATTTATTTTGGGAAATTCTTGGGATTGTTTCTTTTTATGATTTCGGCTGAGATATTTATCGTTCCTTTGTACGCTGTACTTTATAATGTGTCGATTTTGGATGTTGGTATTCCAGTGATAGTGATCTTGACTACTATAGGGTTCGCAGCTGTAGGCACTCTTTTTTCTGCAATATGTGTTAACACAAGATCTAGAGAAGTTATGTTGCCAATATTATTACTACCAGTGTCCGTTCCAATAATTGTCGCCGCTGTTGAAGGGACAAGATCCATTTTAGAAGGGTCTCCAGTTGGGATTGAGCGGTGGGTACAGTTGCTTGCGGCGTTTGATGTGATATTCTTGGTTCTAGCCGCGTTCACCTTCGGGGCTGTTTTGGAGGAATAAAGATTTTTAAGTTGGATTCTAATAACCCTTATAAGAGTTTTGATGTAAGGGTATTTCTAATCTCTGTTCTGGCTGCAATTATGATCACAAATTTGGCGCTGATCTTTTTTTGGGCACCTACAGAGATGGTAATGGGATTAGTTCAGAAGGTGCTGTATGTACATGTGCCACTTGCCTGGATAGGTTTCCTTGCTTTTTTTGTAGTGTTTATTGGAAGTGTAATGTACCTATGGAAAAAAGCTCAACCGTGGGATGGTCTGGCACAGGCTGCAGCGGAAGTAGGAGTACTTTGTACTACTCTCATGCTCGTAACAGGGGCTATATGGGCCAAGCCAGTATGGGGTGTTTGGTGGACATGGGACCCAAGGTTAACCACATCAACTATATTATGGTTGATGTATGTCGGCTACCTGATGTTAAGGGGTTACGCTCCTTCAAGGGAGCAAGGTGCTAGATATGCAGCTGTTATGGGGATAGTTGCCTTCGTTAATGTTCCTATCGTTTATTATTCGACCATATTGTGGAGAACAGTACATCCCGAAATGGTGATAGGGCCGGCTTCAGAAACCGGCAACCTTGATTCTCAGATGAGGACTGTCCTTCTTTTTTCAGCTTTGACCTTTACTTTGCTTTTCGTGTACCTGGTTAAAGAAAGATTAGCGCTTACGTGTGCATATGATCGAATATTATCAATACGACATAAGGAAGGAATTTATTGATATGAAGAAATGGAGTCCTTGGCGTGGGCGGGAGTATGCGAAATTATTTTCACTAACCTTATGCTTAATGGTGTTTGGGCTGATTTCAATGGGTGTTGAGAGTCTTGAAACTGGCAAACTCAGCGATTCTAATGTTCCTTTCCTGTTTGCCGTTTTTTCTATAACTTGGGCGGCGTTTTTTGGATATGCATTTTATATCAGGAGACGTCAGCGTGATTTAGAGCGTGAAATCGCCGAACTTACCGATCGCTACACCAAGACTAAGAATTCGAAATAGAACTTTAGTGACTAGGTAATGGGTAAAAGTGGCCTGATTAGAACCAGTCCGTTCGAAAGGTTTCGAACGGAACGTAAGGAGGCTTTTCTGGGTGAGGAATTGGTAGCTTTACCGCCCCCCCCTCTCTTGAAGGTAGATAAACTGTAGCAGTACCCGGAGATTGCTCTTCGCCTATCTGGTTAAATCCGTGAATCCGTATTCCTACGGCGTAATATTCTTGTTCTCCTGGAATTCCGCCTGACTTGTCAGTCCCTTTTTCTACTACTACAGACTTCTTTACCACTTCCCCGGTATATGTAGTGATATCAGAATAGAAGACTGGTCTCCTCAGGCTGGCTTGTTGTCGTCGAATGAAACCATCATCGCCCATCCAATTTGTCAGAAGTTGCTGAGGAAATTGACAGCGTTGCAGCCCGAAATCGAAAGGCAAAGGTTGCGTTCGATATGGTGAAAGGACAGCATCCTCGTGTTCATTACCCGGAGTCCACGGCCAATAAGTATTTGGATGTATTCGGGCTCTACCAGGCCATCGGCGCATATTGTGATAGGCCGGCTCGAAAGCATAAACGTCTCCTGGCATTTCCTCTCCCGCTGACGCTGCGTATGTGAGGAAGTGGTAAGCTAATTGATCCTGCAAAGTCCAAGGAGGAAGCACCAGGGGACCCAATTCGTCACCAATTTCTACATCTTCCCAGAATAACGTCACCGATCCTCTCCGAGTCTTTTTTTTGATGCCACCTAAGGCATCTTGAATGTTTTGCGTTGTGTAGTTGTGGGCTCCCCTTTCGTATAACATGTGCTCTCCCAGGCGGGCAGGGTCCATGGATCGTGTTGCGCCCATAGTGGCCGTCGGAATTTGAATCTGTGTGGAATAGACCTTAGATAAAAGATCGCCATGATAATCCCAATAGTTAAGCTCTGTAATGAGGAAAAGTAGAGCGCCTTTCGAGCCTTGCTTTTCGACGAGCTCCTTCGGAACCTTTGTGGTGCGAAACTTAGAGCCTACTCTGATTGCATCGAAAAATTCGAAAGCGGTACCTGAGTAAAAGTTTGCAACTGGGTATCCTTCGGGGCGCTGGGCCCCGTGACCTGTGGGATATCTGACAGACGAAACAATCACTCCTGGGGCAATTTGGCAACCGTATCGTGTATTCAATCCGTACTTAGGCTCAGAGTAGAGAGGGTTGTTATCACCGAGGTTCTTAGCGAAAGCACTGATTATTTCAGAGTCTAATCTCAGGGCTGCTTCGAAAGGAGGAGGGCCCTGTTCATATGGAGCCGGTGGCCATGGCGGGATATTCTCCATGATTTCTTGGTCAATTTGGGCTCTTGACTCGTCGATATACTCGGCAACTGCTTCTTCGAAAGATTGGGAAGAGGTGGTGCTCATAATGACGCCTGTCCTTGTTTTTGGGTAGATAGGGGAGGATGCTGCGGATTCTAAAGTTGTGCTCGTGCACTGTCAACAACTATAGAGTTGGTATAAAAGGCGGTGGTATTTATCTGAACCTCAATAACCAAAATGTTAGTGAGCTAAGAGATGTTGTCGTACGACCACCAGTCATTCGAATCACTGTGAGCATGTGGGTACCGAGACTCAAGCAGATTGATATGGTCTTGTTCCAGTAATGGTAGTGGTAATTTTAGTAATCGATTTTTAAGTTGTACGTTATTTCCTGTAAGGCCAGTTATTTTCGGTTTAGTAACATTTTTTGATTGTATTAGTACTTTGAAGTCACCTAACCCATCTGGCCGAGTAAGTGCCAGCATTGCCAATCTGTTAATGTCTCGTTGTTGTTGGCTTAAGTTTTCGTAATTTAGACGTTTGATAAATACTTGTAATCCTAAGTTATCCAGTAAAGTTCGTTGGTTAATCATCTCATAAGACGCCAAACCGAATTGTTTGCCTATTGAGATTACCGCTGAAAAATCTACGTGTGCGGTTATATCTTGGTTGCCTATTTGTTGATATGGGTCAGCGTTTGCGGTGTGTTGTGAATAACACTGGAGAGTGCCATTCATCTTACTACAGTTGTACAGCTGGTCTGATAGGCTGCCGTAGTCGATAGTGATTACGAACCCGCTTTCAAGAACGTTGCTGACATCTTGAACCCAGCTGTCTAAATTCAGGGATATTTCGGCAATCTGTCCTTCCTTTAGATCGACTCGGTCATTTTGCAATCGTAGCTGGAGTGCTATTTGAGAAAGACTGCCTAAAACCTCCACTATGGAACCATTCAAGGTAGTAACGTAAATCTCCTGGAGTTGTCCTTTCTCCATCTTCACTCGGTGAAACGGGAAAGCATCGAGAAGTTCGTTAGAAATAATGCACCCAATTATTTTGTTAGGTGCTACTTCATTCAGATCTAAGCTTGAGGCTCCAAAAGATCGATCTAATTCTATGTAATTAAGCGAGTTGTTGAATGAGGGATCGAGATTGTTGGCGTATTGGCGAATATATTTTCCTAAGTGACCGCTACCTGCACCTTGCTCTATTACTGTGAATTGACTTGGATTACCCAAAGTTGTCCACATTTCTTCTAATTGCACGGCAATTAATGCTGCGAAAGTGGGATGCGCCATCGGGGATGTAAAGTAGTCAGTCGGTGGATAATCCCTTCCGGAATTAAAATAGTATCCATCTAAAGGCGAATACAAGGCAGATTCCATAAATTCAGCGAAGGTAATTTTCCCTTTGTCAGCAATTCTACGAAACACAGTGTGCTGTTCAGGTTTCTCAGTCATATAATGGGAAAATCACCAAGGCGACATTAACCGTTGATCCAATAACAACTCAGGTTGGAGGATTATAACGATTTTAGCTAAGAGCTATTGGACTTATGTCCAAGAGTCTTCTGCTTTGTCTCCACCTTTGTTCCAAGAAGAAGTCTCAACAGAATTACGGAACTCTTGCCTAACCCCGCACTGTCTACAGGAGCCGTAGCTAGTAGGCCCGTTAGGAGGCTCTATAAGCCAGAAATGAACACATTCCTCGGTTATCACATCTGTGGCTTCCACCGTTCCAATAGACAAAGAAACGCCAATTGTATCACTCACGAAACTGCCCTCCCTAAGATCCAACTCCGGAGCAAATGAAACTTGAATAGATTTTACTGAGCTACGTGTGTTGTGTCAATGTATAGAGGCACCTTGAGAATTATGCGAGCGTGTGAATGACGACCGCCAGTGGATCCTTAGTCACCCTGAAAGTTGCTAATTGTGGGCCTCATCCTGTTTCATTCAGGAGTTAATTTCTGGTGTTTTAGGCGAGGCTTCATATTTTGTTGGACACTTGACTATTATCGTTTCACTGTGGAAATGTCCATCTGCTGACATTGAGCCCTCTAGGACGATGTCTGAATGTTCGTTAAAGAATAATTCGGGCAAAATACCATCGTAGCTTGCTTTAAGTACAGATTCATTCCCTATCAATTCGAAATGTGCCAAAGTACCTTGAGTTTCTCTTTCAAAGGAGGCTGGAATTAGTTTTCCGCTTACCCGTATTGTGTCTGTATTAGTATTACCTTCCGCGAGAAGTTCTTCGACGGTTAAGTAATAAACAGTTGCACCCTGGAAGGCGTTAACCGCTAAAAAGCCAACTGCGATCGCGAGTAATGAAACAGCAACATATACTTTTCTAGCACCGGAGAAGAAGCCCTCTGGCTCTCTAGTAGCAGAAACAGTTTCACGATTTGATGTCTTGCCCATTGTCCAATGCTACCATAAACAAATTCTAGCTCTTTAGGAACCCAGTAACAAGAATCATGTAGTGAATTTGTGATCTCTACATATTGGTGAGTCCACCCATGAAGTGATATTGAAAGAAAATGCGATGCACTGTTAACATGGTTAACTTGTTGAGCGTGCCGTAGATTGTTTGTCTCGATAATATCTTTTTTTATGGCTTTAACTAGAGATGTAAAAAGCATTTGTATGGGAACGACAAATTAGGATCGGAGGTTTGAGTAATTTATATGCTTAATAGAACTCCCTTGTATAAGACACATGTTGCTTTACAAGGGAGATTAGTAGACTTTGCGGGTTGGGAGATGCCGATACAATTTGCTGGCATTCTGGCTGAGGTCCGTACCGTTCGGTCACAATTGGGACTGTTTGATGTGTCACACATGGGTCGTATTTGGTTGACTGGCTCAGATGCCATACGAATTCTCAATTGGTTAACTACTGCCGACGTTTCTAGCCTACGAGTTAGCAGGGCCAAATACACATTAATTTGTAATGATAAGGGCGGTATCATAGACGACGGTATTCTTTATCGACTCGGCGAAGAAAAATACTTGTTGATATGCAATGCGTCTAATAGGGCGAAGGTTTGGGCAGTACTAACAGCGGCTAGAGATAAGCAATTCAACAGCGTTGAATTGGACGATCTAACTACGACGATTGGAATGATTGCGTTACAGGGTCCGTTTGCAAATGAAGCGATGAATGATTTTGCACCTGGGATAGTCGAAGCGCTTAGGCCTTTTCAAATCAGGAGAGCAGAAATACTTGGTCAATCAATGCTGGTAGCCAGAACTGGATATACTGGTGAAGATGGTTTTGAGATAATGCCTGAATCAACTGTCTGCCCTGAGGTATGGTATGGCTTGGTAGAAAGAGGGGCGGCTCCGTGTGGCTTGGGATCTAGAGATATTTTAAGACTGGAAGCGGGATTGTTACTTCACGGTTCTGATATGGATGAAACTGTAAATCCTTTTGAAGCTGGTTTGGATAGGTTTGTGTTTACCGAAAAAGAATCGATGTCCTCAGCTTCATTTCATACTGTCCTTAAGCATGGCATAAACAAGAAACTGGTGGGATTCTTGATGGTTGATAGGGGAGTTCCACGTCATGGATTTGACATAATAAAGGGCGAAACTATTGTTGGTGTAGTGACTAGCGGAGGATATTCTCCCTCACTTGACAGCTATATAGGGTTGGGGTATGTTCCAATTGAGGCTGCATCCCCTGGCACTTTAATACATATATCAGTGCGCGGTCGTTTGGTGGAGGCGCAAGTTACTACGCTTCCTTTCTACACACGGAGGAAGAGTTGAACAGTCCAACTGACAGGCGATATTCAAAAGAACATGAGTGGGTGCTGACAGAGCCTCAAGGGGTCGCTTTCGTTGGGATCACTGATTACGCTCAAGATCAGCTCGGGGACGTAGTATATGTTGACTTGCCGAATGTTGGGGATGTGGTTAATCAATTTGATAAGCTCGGAGAAATCGAGTCTGTTAAGGCCGTATCTGATTTTTTCAGTCCGATTTCTGGAGAGATCAGTGAAACCAATGGGGTCCTAATAGAGAAACCCGAGTTGGTCAATTCGGATCCTTACGACTCTGGGTGGATAGTGAAGTTGTCTTCAGTAGATGGATTGCAGTTGAATAATTTACTTAACTCCCAAGAGTATGATTTATACCTTTCTGAAATAGAGCACTAACCCGGATGCAGAGCGATTCATTCCAACATCCGTATATTCCGAATACTCCTGCCGACCGGGAGGAGATGCTGAAAGTGATAGGCGTTTCTAGCGCCGAAGAACTGTTTCGTGACATTCCACAAGGTTATTCGGCGCCTTCGCTTGATATTCCGCAGGCTTTACCAGAGATGGACCTTTTAAGAGAATTGCAGGCGCTAGGTGATGAGAATCGTCACGCTGATCAGGGTCCATTTTTCTTAGGGGCAGGTGCTTATCGCCACTACATACCGGCGGTTGTTCAAGCGATCGTAAATAGGGGAGAATTCTTGACCGCTTATACCCCTTACCAACCTGAAGTTAGCCAAGGCACTTTGCAAGCCGCTTATGAATTCCAGACGATGGTGGGGCAGATTCTTGATATGGATGTCGCGAATGCGGGAATGTATGACGGTGCTAGTAGTTTCGCAGAGGGTGCATTGATGGCCTGCAGAATAAAAAGACGTTATAAGGTTGCTTATTTAGATACAGTCTCGCCTGATTACATTGATGTATTGAAGACCTATACGCTGCCACAAGGGATCGAAATTTATCCTGTGACGGCTAACTCCACGAATTTGAAAAGGGAAACTGCATGTATTGTCGCACAGAGTCCAAATTTCTATGGATATATTGAGCCACTCGAAAATTTGATTGAGACTGCCCATAGCTTGGATGCCTTGGCCGTCATTGCCACAGACCCGTTTGCGTCTGTTCTGTTCAGACCGCCTGGGAGTTACGGTGCCGACATAGTGACTGCTGAAGGACAGCCGCTCGGCGTACCTGTAAGTTTTGGGGGGCCTTATGTGGGTTTGTTTACTTGTAAGAAGGAATATGTAAGGCAATTACCTGGGCGGATAGTTGGAAAAACTGTTGATAGTAATATCCGTACTGCTTATGTTTTGACACTTCAAACAAGGGAACAACACATACGTCGTGAAAAGGCCACATCTAACATATGCACATCGACTGCGCTGATAGGGCTTATGACAACCGTCTATAGTGCGATACTTGGAAAAGAAGGGATAAAAGAAGTAGCTCAACTGTGTTATCAGAAATCTCACTACGCCGCTTCACTTATACAGCAAATACCTGGTTACTCGCTTCCGTTAGACGGGGTGTTTTTCCAAGAGTTTGTTGTGGAATGTCCCAGGTCACCCTCAGAGATCAACGAGACTTTGGCTTCAAAAGGCATTATCGGAGGACTAGATATTAGTGACCGTATACATAACGGAATGTTAATTTGTGTAACTGAAGTTAATACAAGAGTGGAAATAGAGGCTTTGGTTCAGGCTTTATCGGATATTGGTAAATAATGGCAGCGAAAAACGATAAAGGGAATAACGAATTAAGTCTGCTGATGGATCAGACTGTTGTGGGTAGACGGGGTATAATAATGCCTGCATCTGATGTTCCGGTTCAACCTTTGCCGGATCCAGGATTGTTGAGAGAAAACTTAGATTTGCCTGAGGTATCTCAGCCGCAAGTAGTGCGTTATTTTACCCAATTGAGCCAGCTTAATTATTCTATTGACACGCATTTCTATCCCCTTGGCAGTTGTACTATGAAGTACAACCCAAAAATAAATGATGTCGTTGCCGCTATTCCTGGGATGTCTTATCTTCACCCGAAGACACCAGAGAAGTTTTCCCAAGGTGCATTGAAGGTAATGTACAGATTGCAGTCTTATCTTTCAGAAGTCACTGGTATGAGTGCTACAAGTTTGGCCTCAATGGCTGGTGCACAGGGCGAGCTGGCTGGAGTACTGATGATAAGGGCTTACCATGAGAGAAATGGTGACTCCCATAGGAAGCTCATGTTAATTCCGGATAGCGCTCACGGGACGAATCCGGCATCCGCGGCCATGGGAGGATTTGCTGTTAAGGCTATACCCTCTGATTCGAACGGCAACATGGACCTAGGTGCTCTAAAGGAATTGGTAGGGTCGGATTTGGCAGGGATTATGCTAACGTTGCCCAGTACTCTCGGCCTATTTGAGACTGATATTGTAGAGATTTGTGATGTCGTGCACAAAGCTGGTGGCTTGGTTTACGGGGACGGAGCAAACATGAATGCGATCTTAGGTCAACTTAAACTTGGCGATTTGGGATTCGACGTAGTCCATATCAACTTGCATAAGACTTTCAGTACCCCTCATGGTGGGGGTGGGCCTGGGGCAGGTCCGGTTTCTGTTGCAGAGAGGCTGGTCCCTTTCTTGCCGTTGCCTACAGTCGTTGAAAAAGTGGACCAAGATGTTGCCCAGTATTCTTTGGTGAAATCTGACCATAGTATTGGGAGGCTTGGAGCGTTCCACGGAAATTTCGGGGTGTTGATAAGAGCTTATGCTTATATCCGATCACTGGGGGCAGACGGCTTGAGGCAAATTAGCAGAGATGCGGTTATAAATGCCAATTACCTCTTAGCTAGGTTGAAAGAGTCTTACGACGTGTCTTATGACAGACTCTGTATGCACGAGGTAGTTTTGTCAGCTAGGCGACAAAAGAAAAACGGTGTTAGAGGCCTGGATATTGCTAAGAGATTGTTAGACTATGGATTCCATGCACCAACCATGTATTTTCCACTAATTGTTGATGAAGCTTTAATGGTAGAGCCGACGGAATCAGAGAGTAAAGAGACGTTGGATGCTTTTATAGACGCTATGTTGGCCATAGCGACCGAGTCGGAGAATATTCCTGAAACTGTACGGGGTGCTCCGTATTCTACCCCAGTGTCTCGTTTGGACGAGGCTAAAGCGGCGCGCGAGCCAGATCTTAGATGGCAGTCCAGATAGTTAATGTAGAATTGATTATGTGGCTGGCGCTTCTTATAAATTTCGGTAGTACTTACACCAAGGTTACGGCTATCGACCTTAATAAAGGGTCCTTCTTGGTAAGAGCACAGGTCCCGAGTACTGTCGCAACAAACGTTTTGAATGGGTTTGAGGAAGCACAACGCAGCTTCGCAAGCCAGTTAGGATTTGGGGATAGTGATGTGGGTTTGAAATTGGCACGATCAATTAAACAGCACTTTAGCCCCAACTCCAAAAGTCCAATAATGAACCAGGTACAATCCAGCCGCCGTAAGTGCAACGGATCCTATTAAATTTAAGTGTCTCATCACTGGTCGTAACTTGTTTGCAGTTGCGGTTTTAAAAAACACAGTACTTATGGTTATTCCAGCAAAAATGAAACCCATACCTAGGCCATAGCTTATAAATTGAATCAACCCTGGAATAGCACCTTTTATAGTAATAGCGCTAGCTACTACAACTAGGAAAATTGGCAAAGTGCAGCTTAATGATGCCAATCCATAACTTATACCGAACAAGTAGTATTCTCGTACACTACGAACCTCTCTTGGTCCTTGGAGTCGGCTTGTGCGCATAAAACCGATTTTTTTCTTCGCGAACATTGAATATAACCCTAGAGACGATAAGGCGACCCCAGCTGCTAAACCAAACCATGGAAAAGCACTTATGATGAATGCCCCGCCTATCGAAATTATGAAACCTATGATACCAAACAGAGTAATGAAGCCGGCTGAGACTAAAAGGCTTACAGTTATGCTGTTAACCAATCTTGTCGCTACACCTCGGGAAGTGTCCGCCAGGCCTATTTGGTAGGCAATGAAGGCTGGCAACATTACAAAGCCACAAGGATTAATTGTAGCTAACATGCCAGCCGAGAAAGCATACAATACAGGAATGTCTGTCATGTAAAAAATCCAACACCAAGTTATTGATGAATACAATTCCAAGCTACACACAAGATATAGTTTGGAATTCTCCCCTCGTTCATTATAGCGACTTTGTAGTTACTTGTACCCTTAGAATCGTTTATACTTTGAAGGCGTTCTGAAGTATGATGGCAGTTGTGTGATGACTTGACCCAAATCACTAAGCTGTTAGGTTAACAAGTCAGACATTCTGTACGAATTTCGATATGTGTGGAGTCCACAATGAAGGAAAGATATCGAAGAGAGATTGAGGATATTCTCAGTAACATAGAAGTGGAAAATGACGAAAGTTCCATCCAAACTTCCGAAAAGCCTGAAGTTTCATCGGATACTGAGTCACGTTCCTTAAGTGATGCTATAAAAAACATACGCCCAGGCAAGATAGTTCTATCGAGTTTAATATTGCTATTAGTTGCTTTACTATTGGGCCCCAGTTTCCCTGGCTTTCTTGGCTCTTTGATGGTGTGGGGGGCGGTAGTGATTTTTATAGTAGGTTACTCTCTAATATTTATTAGGCCTGGACAAAAATATGAAAAGCGATGGCGAGGGGAGCCAATTGATAGGCCGGAAATAGGTTTTTTGGAGAGACTACGAAGAAAGTTTACTGGATTCTAGTCCATTCTTATTGGAAAATGTTGGTTTTTTGGTAGATAAACTCACGAAAGTTTCTGTACGGCGTATTCCGGGAGTCAACCCTAGTTTTTCCCGAAGAAATACACCTAGTTCTTTAGCGGTTGGTAGCGCTATCCACACAAAAATGTCGAAAGAGCCAGTAGTCAGAGTGACATACTGTATTTCCGACAATTCACACAAACGATCTGCTACAGATTCTATTTTGTCCGGGTCAGTTTGTATTCCAACTAGAGCTGAAGCGTTATATCCCATTCGTTCCAAGTCTGGAATTGCGGCGATGTTTATTATCTTGTTGTCCAATAAGTGCTTGAGCCTGCGACGGACTGTCCCCTCGCTAATTCCAATGCTGCTCCCAATGCCTAAGTTAGAAACTCGACCGTTTTCTTGAAGAATGGCTATGATTTTCAGATCTATATTATCCATGCGTATGGTATCCAATTAGGCGCTATTTTGTACTTGACTGTGACTGGATATCGTAATGAATGTGACGAAATATGTCAATAAGTACATAAAATATGTCGATAGTGCCTACGTTAATACTGTCGCCTGTTGATCTTGAAACTATGTGATGCTACACTTTGGTTGAACTGTTGAAATGCCTTGGTGAACTCAAGGTTGGATTAATTAGACATAATTAAAGGAGACCCTAAAGTGAATGAATTGGGAACTATCACTATTAGTGAATTGGCGGCGCAAAAACTTAAGGAACTTATTGAAGAGGAAGGGAAAGCTGACGCTGCTTTGAGAATAGGATTTGCGGCTGGTGGTGCCGGATACTCGCTTTCATTGGATGGAGAGACGAATGAGGATGATGTAGTTGTCCACTCTAATGGTGTTCAGATTGTAGTTGATCAGGAGAGTCTCCCTATGTTAGATGGTTCCGAGATAGATTATATGGAAGGTTTGCAGCGCAGTGGTTTCGTCATCAATAATCCCAATACCCAATCGGGTGGTGGTTGTTGTGGTGGTGGTGGATCATGTGGTTGTGGTGCGCAGTAGTAGTTTTGGACTAAATTAAAAAATGGCCGGACTTGTCCGGCCATTTTTTTTGTCTCTTAGTTGCCGTATATCAGATGGAGTCTTCAAGATAATGGAATGCGCTAAGAGCGGCGGTTATACCATCACCCACCGCCGTACCTAGTTGTCTATGGGAGTTTGACCTAACATCCCCGCCTGCAAAAATACCTGGAATGTTTGTTTCCATAGCCATATTGGTAATTATGTGGCCTCCACCGTCAAATTCGATTCCACTCTTGCTTATAAACTGTGTATTAGGATGAAAACCTATGAATATGAATAGACCTGGTATTGTCAGTTTAGAAAGTTCGCCGGTTCGTGTGTCTTTAAGGTCTAGATACTCCATCTCACCATTTCCGTGGGCTTCTACTACTGCTGAGTTCCATCTGAAGTCTATCTTGGGGTTGTTCAACGCTCGTTGTTGTAGGATTCTGCTTGCCCTCAATTGATCTCTTCTATGAATAATGGTGACACTTTCAGTCATTTGGGTTAAGTACAGACTTTCCTGCAATGCAGAGTCCCCTCCACCTACAACGGCTACTGGTACATTCCTAAAAAAGTTGCCGTCACAAGTTGCGCAGTACGAAACACCTTTGCCAGAAAATGTATCTTCTCCTGGCACACCGAGTTTATTGTGATCACCACCAGAAGCAATAATCACAGATTTTGCGTTAAATTCGTAGTCTGATCCCACTACAGTTTTAGATGAGCCAGTTACATCAATACTTGTTATTGTATCGTAGAGTATTTCTGCCCCATACTTAACCGACTGGTCCTCGTAAAGCCGGGCCAATTCTGGCCCGGTCACACCGTCTGGGAAACCAGGATAATTCTCGATGACATCTGTAAGCATTATCTGTCCTCCGGGGGCGAGTTTTTCCACAACTGCTGTTTTTAGCATAGCTCTAGACGCGTATAGAGCGGCACTAAGTCCAGTCGCACCTCCGCCGATAATCAATACGTCGAAATCGAGGGTTTTAGTCATTTATTTTCCTCCCATCACTTTTACTGCTGAATTACTTCAGCGATAAACAAGTTCAAAATGCGTCCTGGATTAAGGTTGTGCCTACTCCCATTTATCCAGTGGCAATTATATATGTTTAGTTTAATAATTCCATGCAGCCTTTAGTCAAAATCGCCATTTAATCATCCCTTATTATACAGATGCATTAATGATTTTGTAGTAATAGATTACGTTTTGTAAGCCGGAGGCTTTACCAAAAGAGTGATTGGTATAGTTGGGATCATGAGTAACCCAACGATGATGAATGCTGGTCTATAACTACCGGTTATATCAAATACTAAGCCCGTAAAGACGGGTCCTATTATGCTGAAACCCGCTGTTAGAGTCATTGTGATTCCTACCAGTGACCCGTACGATTGTCTACCAAAATAGTCAGCCAGAAGGGCAAATCTGACCGGGACGGTCCCCCCGTGGGCCAAAGAATAAAGGGGAATGAATATAGCTAAGTGCCAGAGCTCCGTCATTAAGCCGAATGAAAGTGCTCCTAAAGAAAACATCAAATATGTGAAACACAGGACGTTCCTTTTATTCATTTTGTCAGCTAGGAACCCGAGTAATAAACGGCCTGTCACGTTACCTATTGCTAGAGCCATGACTGCAAAGCCAGCTGTGATGGTAGATAAACCGTAACTTTCCAAACTGGGGATTATCATCACTACTGTTATGGACATTACCATTCCTGATAAGCCCATTCCAATGACTAACATCCAGAGTGCTCGTGTTTTTAAAATTTCTCTGATAGTAAATGTCGGCTCTGTGTATGGGGCGTTTACATGATGGTTGATTGGATTGCCTGAAGCATCCTTGTTTATTGGACTCATACCGTCTGGCAAGTAGCCGTATTGTTCCGGTCGATGCCTCATAATTAGCGATATAGGTATACCAACTATAAGCGTGCCTATACCTATCCAGTCTAATACGGATCTCCATCCGTAAGTACTGATCGCCCATACGAGCAACGGTGCCGCCAATCCACCCGAAGCTCCACCAGCAAAAGCAAATGTAAGGGCCCGAGTCCTCATCCGAATGAACCAATTGCTGATTACTGGAGTGGTTGTAATCATTGTTGCCATCGCGATCCCAAGCGCGAGCAAACCGAAAGAAATGTAGAAGGTAATTAATGAACTAATCCTAGCAAGGGCGAAGAAGCCAACGGCTGTTACTGTGGTACCAGTGAGCATCACTCCTCGTGCACCATAGCGATCCACTAAGAATCCAACGAACGGGCCTACTATTCCTGACTCTGTTCTTTGAAGTGACAAGGCTATAGCCGTCGCAGCTTTGCTGAAGCCGAACTCATTCGATATAGGATTAAAAAATGCTGTGAATCCAAAAAAGAATGTTGCCGAAGTAAAGAAGGCTTGAATAGCTGCTCCTGCCACTATATACCAGCCAAAGAATATTCGCTTATCTTTGGGATTGGCTAATGTTTTCATGGTGAAGCTGGGAAGACCTACACAATAATACTCCTAAGGTCAATTAATTGCTTTACCCTTAAAGTAGGCAGTGATATATTTACAAAAATTTTCTGAGGAGTGCACTTATGACGCTCTACCGATCTGAATTTGGCGTGATGGTGATGGAAAATGTCTTGGTTCCCATGCGAGACGGTGTGAGGCTGGCAACGGACATATACTTCCCTGTTGAACAAAGCGGAAAGACAGCCGAATGGCCCCTGTCAGTAATCTTGGAGCGGACACCATACAATAAGCGTGCACCAGACCGCATCGAGAAGAACTGCAGGTATTTTGCGGAGCGTGGATATATATTTGTCATGCAGGATTGCAGAGCGTGTTACCAGTCAGAAGGCGAGTTCGGTTTTTTCTGGCAAGAGGGACCAGACGGATTCGACACAATGACCTGGATTACCGAACAAGCGTGGTGTAATGGAAACATTGGCACTACTGGCACTTCTTACGCTGGATGGACGCAGAACTCTTTGGCAGTATTGAATGCCCCTGGCCTGAAATGTATGTGGGTCAATGAGGGAGCATCTAATGGGTATACTAGTACTTTAAGGCATGGTGGCGCTTTAGAATTGAGGTTCCTCACTTGGCTGTATTGGCACGCTGCTATGAACGACAATGCTTCGTTGAAGGATACGGAAGCGGCTATCAAATCGTTGGCAAAATCGGACACTCGTGAAATCTTGAAGCAATTGCCGATAAAAAAAGGACAAACTCCGTTGGCCCACGCTCCTGCTTACGAGGAACTTGCTATTAAATTACTGACCTCTGGTGATTATAACGAGCTTTGGGAAGATCCGAGTGTCAATTTCCAGGTTCACTGGGATCAGTTTGCTGATGTACCTACAGTTTTTTCCAGCGCTTGGTACGATTCATATACTAGGGCAAACATAGAAAATTATGTAGGTTTGTCTAGTAGGAAGAAAGGGCCGTTTCGTTTGATTATGGGGCCATGGACCCACGGTGATGGGACCATGGGAAACACCTATTCTGGTGGGATAGATTTGGGATCTGAGGCACCCATTGATTACAACCGTGAGCGACTAAGGTGGTTCGATCACTGGCTTAAGGATGTTGATAATGGAGTTGAAAGGGATTCGAAAGTAAGGATATTTATTATGGGTGGTGGTGACGGAAATAAGAATAGGGACGGGCGACTAAACCACGGAGGCTATTGGATAGAAACGGAGAATTGGCCGTTGGATACGAGCAAGGCGTATAAGTTATATCTTAATGCGGACGGTCCATTACATACTAATAAACCTATAGTCGAAGAGTCTTTTTCTACTTACTTATTCGACCCTAAGGATCCTGTGCCATCGATAGGGGGTAACGTATCGTCGTTGGCCACGTTACGTCCTATACCAAGCTTTATTGCGGATGCCAATCAGCTGCCGCAGTCGTATCGGGTCGAGCAGATAGTGCTGGCTGGGGGTTGGGATCAAAGGGAAGCAGAGAATGTTTACGGAGCTAAGCCACCGTACAATGAATCTTTAGGTGCTCGCCAAGATGTTTTGGTGTTTCAAACGGAGCGACTCAAGAGTGATTTGAAATTGGTTGGGTCAATTGAAGCAACCTTGTGGGTTTCTTCTGATGCTCCGGACACCGATTTCACAGCGAAGCTTATAGATTTATATCCTCCTAATCCTGACTATCCGGATGGATTTGCTCTCAACATAAGTGACAGTATATTTAGGATGCGTTACAGGGATTCTTGGGAAAGACCCTCTTCTATGACAGTTGGGTCGATATATCCGATAACTATAGTTATGTATCCTAGTGCGAATATTTTTGGCAAAGGTCACTCTATAAGAGTAGACATATCTAGCTCCAATTTCCCGAGGTTCGATGTTAATCCAAATACCGGGGAGCCTTTAGGGCGCAATACTCATACGAGAATCGCTACTAATAGTATTTATCATGATTCAAGGTATCCGTCACACTTAAAAATAGAAATCTCTGATATTTGAAAATATTACACAACAAAAAGCAGGTTGTCTTTAGTGATAATTCTATCTTCTTTTGCTATAGCTTCGCGCAGGTATTTCGGCAGAGAAAAGATGTTTGAGTGTGTTGTGCCGTCGTAGAACTGTAGATTGCCGGAAATCCTATCTTGGACTCGTGAGTCTATTTCACCCATTGTTATTGCCGGCAAGGTCTCACCCGCTATAACGAATCCCCACACCAACCCAAAAGAAGGCATGTATACGTGGTAGGGCATAGTTGACCGAAATACAGATTGTAAAGTTTTGTTTATGGCGGTGAAAATCTCTGAATAATCTAGCGGACCAGCTGATCCCGACTGAACCATAAGTATTCCACCGGGCTTCAGTCTGTTTTTCACCATAGCGTAAAACTCTTGTGTATACAAAAGGTAGGCAGGGCCTCCTTCTAGAGGATCTGGTATGTCAATAATTATGACATCGTACCGATTTTTGTCCTGGAAAAGATACTTATAAGCATCCTCGAAAATTAGTGTGAGACGGGAGTCTCCAAAGCTGCCGCGATGATGGTTTGGGAGGTATTTCTTGCACAAATCCACCACTTCTTGATCCAGGTCTAGCATCGTGACATTTTCTACAGATGTATGTGCCAAGACTTCACGTAACGTAGAGCCCTCCCCCCCCCCAGCGATG
>Ga0114996_10002800_pt1 | contig 22186 bp, 24 predicted proteins | sample ArcticOcean_MG_C_4_FD_87039 | JGI IMG/M metagenome (GOLD analysis project Ga0114996, IMG submission 87039) | Marine microbial communities from western Arctic Ocean - ArcticOcean_MG_CB4_134 | ecosystem: Environmental > Aquatic > Marine > Oceanic | place: Arctic Ocean: Canada Basin | collected... | reverse complement strand
GCCATGGTCAAAATGTCTGAAATGGAAATCCGCGACTATATGATGGCTCTATTCAAACCAAACAATCCTCGGAAACCGTTGATAGAGTTGGTGTTTTGAAAAGAGTCGGGTACTGTGGTAAATTTGTTCACTTTTTATAGAATTGGCTCGACAGACCAGATAAAGACGCACTGAATAGTTAACTACAGCCATTCTCAGTGAAACAGTAGGACCCAGTTAAATTTGAGAATGCAAGATCGTGAAAAGGACGTTCGAAGTAATTCGGGACAGTTTACCGAATTACTCAATAAAATTCCAATAAATCAGTGAGTTAGCTAGAATTTGCGCGCCCCCGTTTCTGTAAAGAACCCTCTCAACAGGATTATTTTCAATTTTTTTGCCAGCGGCCCTTGCGCGGCAATATTTTTAGACTATTTGCTATAGGAACATTATATGAACCAACGAGGGGAGATTCCCATGGACGAAATGACGACTGAATTCGAAACCACGCTCAAACCACGCCACGAAGCTTTCGTGCGCGCCTATGCCACCGGGGCCACCGGGGCGGCGGCGGCGCGCAATGCCGGCTATGCACCGGCGGGAGCCGCCGGCCGGGCCAGCGAATTGCTGCAACGCGCCGACGTGACCGAGCGTTTGGCCGAACTGAGCGCCCAAGCGGCCACCCAGCGCGCCGAGGCGGCGGAGGCGCTTCTGGACAAGCTGGAACCGGTCTATGAGAAGGGCCTGGAAACCGGCGACACCGATGCCGTGCTGCAGGTGGTGGAGTTGCAGGCGCGCATTCTGGGGCTGGTCCATGGCGGCGCCACGATCCGGCCGCGCGGGCTCTCCCAGGTTGCCCCGGAACCCGCCCTACCCGGCCATGAGGCGTTCCTGGCCTCCCTGGAATTCGCCGATAGGGTTGCCGAATAACCGTAAGGATCCGTAAGGAACCGTAAGGAAAGCTCATAAACCGGTATGGTCGTTTTGGCCAAAATATGTCGCATTTTCGGCCCAGCCCGGCTGGATGGGCTGGACAAAACCGTCCCAGGCACGACAATTGGGGCGGCTGCCACCCGCGTTTCCCACGCGTACCCGATCAAGGACTTCCAATCCGTTGACCTCCCCATCCGATGCCGAAGACCCCGGCGATGCCCAACCCTCCGGCTGGGTGGCATTCCAATATGCGGATTTCCGGAATTTCTTCCTGGCCCGCTTCATCAGCCGCCTGGCGGTGGAGATGCAGATGACGGCGGTCGGCTGGCAGGTCTACAGCCTGACCGGCAATCCCCTCGATCTGGGGCTGGTGGGGCTCGCCCAGATCGCGCCGTTTCTGATCCTGTTCCCGCTGGCCGGCATGACCGCCGACCGCTTTTCCAGGGCGCGCATCATTTCGGTTTGTGTGTTTTCGGAAAGCCTCTGCGCGGCGGCGTTTTTCGGGCTCACCCTGATGGGCGTCATCTCTTTTCCGGTGATGCTGGCCATCCTGGCATTGTTCGGCATCTCACGCGCCTTCCAGACCCCCGCCGAACAGGCCATCGTGCCCTTGCTGGTGCCGCACAAACATGTGGCCAACGCCATTGCCTGGACCTCGGTATCGGGCCAGACGGCGCGCATCACCGGGCCCGGCATCGCCGGATTGATGATCATCGCCGGCGAGCAATGGGTGTATGGCTCGGTGGTCATATTGATGGCCGGGGCGACCGTGTTCGCCATGATGATCCGCGCCAATACGCAGATCATCTCGTCCGATCCGATCAGCTTTGCCACCGTGTTCGCCGGCTTGCGGTTTATATTTTCGCGGCAAATCGTGCTCGGCTCGATCTCGCTGGATTTGTTCGCGGTGCTGCTTGGCGGCGCAACGGCGCTGCTGCCCATCTACGCCAAGGACATATTGCTGGTGGGTCCGGTGGGCTTTGGCATCTTGCGCGCCACGGTGACCGTCGGCGCGCTCGCCGGCGCGCTGTATTTCACGCAAGCGCCGATCCGGCGCCATGCCGGCGTCAAGCTGCTGGGCTCGGTGGCGGCGTTCGGCGCGGCAACCATTGTCTTCGGCCTCTCGGAAAGCTTCGGGCTGACTTTGGTGATGCTGTTTATTATCGGCGCCACCGATTCGGTCAGCGTCTTTATCCGCAACTCCATTGTTCAGATCGTGACCCCCGACGAAATCCGGGGCCGGACCAACGCCGTGAACGCCGTTTTCATCGGCGCGTCCAACGAATTGGGGGAATTCGAATCGGGCGTAACCGCCGCCTGGTGGGGCGTTGTGCCGTCGGTTGTCATCGGCGGCATCGGAACCATTTGCGTTGCGCTTGCTTTTGCGAGAATATTTCCGCAGTTGAGGGGGGCGGACAGTCTTGTGCCCGAAGACCTGATCCGAAATTATCGCTAATGGAATACGAGAGACGATGAAATACAGAAAACTTGGCCGCACCGGCGTGGACGTTTCCGAATTGGTGTTTTCGTGCGCCGAAACCGTCGGCATGATGACCGCCGGCAACTACGAGACCGCGTTCGAAGCGGTAAAACGGGCGCTCGATGCGGGCATCAACTGGTTCGACACCTCGCCCTCGGATACCGATGGCGAAGGCGAGGAGATACTGGGACGCATCCTGAAGGAGCTGGACGCGCATCTCTTTATTTCGGCCAAGGTGGTGATCAATCCGGGCGCCTCCGAAGACATCGCGGACCAGGTGGAGCGCGCCCTCGAGAAAACATTGAAGCGGTTGCAGATCGATCAGCTCGATCTCTTTCAGCTGCACAATTGGATCGATGGCGCCACTGGCGAGCGCGCCTTGAACGTCGAAAGCGTGCTCGGGCGCGAAGGCGCCATCGCCGGCATGGAGACCTTGCGCGAAAAAGGTCTGCTGAAATGGATCGGCGCCACGGCGCTTGGCGATACCGGCCTGTCGCGGCGCCTGATCGAAAGCCGGCGCGTCGATACGGCGCTGGTCTATATCAATATGATCAACCCGACGGCGGCGCACCGAGACCCCATGCGCACCCTGGATGCGGCCATGCCCAAGGCCAGCCGCGGTCAGGATTTTACCGGCGTCCTCGATTGCTGCGCCGATAACGATGTCGGCGTGATCGCCATCCGCATCCTCGCCGCCGGCGCCATCATCGGCGAGCTCAAGCACTACAAGGACCGCATCGTCACCAAGGATACCAATGTCGATGATGTCGCGTTCAAGGCCAGCGCCATCCGCGAGATGCTTGGCGACAGTCAGGGCAGTCTGGCGCAGGCGGCGATCCGGTTTGTCCTCGCCCACCCGGCGATCGCAACGATCAATTTTGGCGCGCGCAACCTGGATGAGTTCGAAGAAGGGCTCGCCGCGGTCGCAATGGGGCCGTTGCCGGAAGCGGTCATGGCCGAGTTGGACGCGCTGTTTCACAGCAACTTCGGCCGCGACTGAATGTAATATTTGGGAACCGGCATGGACTATGCGCGCCTCGGGCGGACAGACGTTCAAATCTCCCGCCTGATCTTCGGATGCGGCATGATCGGCGGCATCATGGTCAATGGCTCGGCAGGCGTCATGCGCGCCGCCGTCAAGGGCGCGCTGGATGCCGGCATCAACTGGTTCGATACCGCCGCCCTCTATGGCGCCGGCAAATCGGAGGAAAATCTGGGCGCTGTGTTGCGCGAATTGGATGCGGGCCCCGGCATCTCCACCAAGTTCCGGGTCGCGGCCGAAGACGGTGATATCGCCGGCCAGGTGGAGCGGGCGTGTCTACAAAGCCTGGCGCGCTTGGGCCTCGAGCGCATCGATCTGTTGCAGCTTCACAACAACATTTTATCGGAGCCGGCCAGCAACGGCGTCACACCGGATCAGATATTGGGGCCGGGCGGCGTGATCGAAGGCTTGCAGCGGTTGCGGGACCGGGGCTTGATCAAGTGGCTGGGCATCACCGCTATCGGCGATGCCCGCGCCTGCTGCGAAGTGATTGGCTCCGGCGCCATCGATACCGCCCAGGTCTATTACAACATGATCAATCCCTCCTCGGAATTTGGCGCTGATAAGGCGAATGCAACCTTGGTGGGCGGCGGCCATAATTTCTCCGGCATTCTGGATGCATGCGCGGGCTCCGATATCGGCGTCATCGCCATCCGCACCTTGGCGGCGGGCGCCCTGGCCACGGTGAGTTACCAAGGCCGCGGCGTCATCACCCGGGATTCGGAGCCCGATGACGAGCGCGCCAAGGCTGCCGCAATGTTCGAACTTTTAGGCGATACCCACGGCACCCGCGCGCAGACGGCGCTGCGCTTCGCCCTCGCCCATCCGGCCATCGCCGGCATCGATTTCGCGGTCGCCGAGATTTGGCAAATGACCGAAGGTTTGAAATCCATCGATCTCGGACGGCTCCCCGATGACGCAAGACGCCAGGTGCTGGAACTTTATGAATGCAATTTCGGGTGGGATTAACCAGTAGGCGTGAACACTTCGATCTTGTCACTGACGCCGCGCAATTCCTGGGCGCCCATGCTGCGCCAGCCGCCGTTCAGATGTTCGATCACGCGCCCAGACGCCAGCACCGATACGCCCAAAGTCTTGCACATGGACTCAATTCGCGCCGCTTCGTTGGCGGCGGCGCCGATGACCGTAAATTCGATCCGCTCCGGCGTGCCGATATTGCCGTAGGTGACATCGCCGAGATGAAGGCCGATGCCGTAGCCCAGCGGCGGATAGCCAAAGCCCTGGCGCTTGACGTTGAGCAGCTCCATGCGCTGGGCCGCGTCGGCGACCGCCGCTTCGGCCTTATTGCAGGCCTCGGCCGCCGTGGCGCCATCCGCCGCAACCGGGAAAATGGCCAGCACCGCATCGCCGATAAAGCGCAGCACCTCGCCGCCGCCATCCAGGACGGCGCCGGCCATGCATTCGAAATAATCGTTGAGCAGCGCCAGGAAGGCATCCCGGCTCATGGAATTGGCGAGCGGCGTCGAGTTGCGCAAATCGCAGAACCAAATCACTGCGTGCAATTCCTGGCCGTCGCCGCGCTGGATTTGGCCTTTCAGCACCTTCTCGCCCGACTGATGGCCGAGATAAGCATCCAGAAGATTGCGCGCCGTCCGGGTCAGGGCGTAAATCTCGGCGATCCGGGTCAGGGCCGGGCGCAGGCTTTCAAGGGCATCGATCTCGGCCTCGGTAAAGCCGCCTTCTTGGGTTGTCGTATAGCTGGCCGCATGGATCTCGCCATTGATGAAATCCAGGGGATGGATCACGTAATCGGTCACCCCCTCGGCGCGCAATTCCTCGAGGATCGGATAATCCATCGGACAATCGGCATCGCCGAGGCGGCGGCGGATTTGCTTGCCGTCCCGAAACACCTGGTAGATGGGGTTTTTAAGGTACAGGTCCGACTTCATCATCTCGTAGGAGGCCTCGCCGACTTCCACCTCGGTCCAGCCCTGGCGCCAGAAAAAGCCGCGCCCGGCGACGTTGGGATGCAGCGTGGTGACGAACACGGCGGCGCGGTAAAGGGGCATGCCGCAATCGGTCAAGCGCTGGCACATCTCCAGCAATACGTCTTGCGGCGCATGCACCGACTTGGCGCCATCCATCAGCCAGTCGAGTACCGATTGAACGTCCGGCGATTTGCTCATGCCACGTTGCCTGTCCCACATCTGTTAGCGATGCATCCGGGTACCCTAAAGCAAAGCCGTGTGTCAGCTAATAGGTGGGCACGCCGGCATCGATTTCGGCGGACCAGGCGCTGATGCCGCCGGCCAGGTTGAGGGCGTTCTCATATCCGTTGGCGTGCATCCATTCCACCACCTGCGAAGAGCGCCCGCCCACATGGCACATGACCACCAGCGGCTGCTCCTTGGGCACCTCGTCCAGCCGATCCATCAATTCGCTCATGGCGATGTGCAGGCTGCCCTCGATGGCACACGTATCCACTTCCTGGTCTTCGCGGATATCCAGCAAGGTATGCGCCTCGCCCGCCTTGCGCATGGCATCCAGTTTGTGAACGTCAATATCCATAATTTTAATGACCTCTTTGCGAATCGTTCTTAACTTAAACATAATCTCCAAAGCCGACTTCGCCAAGGTTTGATTTATAGGGGTTGAACGGGGAAACTTAAGGCTACCCAAATGCGGAGAGACCGATGAACGCGAATACCCAAAACGAAAACGATTTCGATCATGGCTTCAAGGCGATCCACGATCACGAACTGCCCTGGCAGGACGGCGCCGACAACGAGCTGTTGAGCCTGCCCAAGGGGGTCGAGGTCAAAATCCTGGCCCACGACAAGGCGATGGGACGGATCGATATGAAGGTGCGCTTTCCCGCCGGCTATGTGGAGCCGGAGCATCTGCACAAAAGCTGGCATTCGATCTGCGTGCTCAAGGGGCGCATGTGCGTGGCCGGCAAAGACTTAAGGCCCGGCGATTATGTGTTCGGCTGGGACGCGCTGCATGGGCCGTATGAATATCCCGATGGCTGCGAGGTGTTCGTGGTCTTCATGGGTGACGGCATCCAGCACCAATGGGACGCGGACAGCCACGCGGCGCATACGAAAAGCTGGGCGCCGGAAACCGAAGACGGCAAGGCGGCGGCCGGCTCCGATCCATCATGAGCGACGAACAGATCCAGGTCCAGGAACGCAGCACCCCCTACCGGGGATTCATGCGCCTGGATGTGTACCGGCTGCGCCATCACGATTTCAACGGCGGCTGGAGCATCGATCTGTCGCGCGAAGTGTTGGAGCGCGGCAATGCGGTCGCGGTCTTGCCCTACGATCCCGACCGGGACGAGGTGGTGCTGATCGAGCAGTTTCGCATCGGCGCCTATACGGCCACCGAAGCCTCGCCCTGGCAGATCGAAATTGTCGCCGGCATGATCGAAAGCCACCAATTGGCGGAAGAGACCGCGCACCGGGAAACCGAGGAAGAGACCGGCCTGGCCATCTATGAGCTGGAGCCGGTGCATCACTATCTGTCGAGCCCGGGCTGCACGTCGGAAAGCATCCGCATGTATTGCGGACGCGTCGATGCGGCCGGCGCCGGCGGGCTATCGGGCGTCGCCCACGAGGGCGAATATATCCGCGTCTTCACGGCCAGCGCCGAAGAAGCGTTTGCCATGCTGGATGCGGGGCGCATCGAAAACGGCATGACCATCATCGCCCTGCAATGGCTGAAATTGAACCGCGCGCGTCTTCTCGAAGCCTGGCTGGATAACTGACACATGCGCTGATCTGGCGTGCTTGATCCGCTGCTACGCGCCCGTTAATCTCTTGCCCATCACCCAAATTCAACAGAGTGCTCACATGGACGTCCGCCAAGGATTTAGAGATACGGTCGGCAACACGCCGTTGATCCGGCTCAAGGAAGCCTCCGAAAATACCGGCTGCGATATTTATGGGAAAGCCGAGTTTTTGAACCCCGGCGGGTCGGTCAAGGACCGCGCCGCGCTCTACATCGTCAAGGATGCCGAAGATAAGGGCTTGCTGAAACCGGGCGGCGTCATTGTCGAGGGCACCGCCGGAAATACCGGCATCGGCCTGGCCCTGGTCGGCTGCGCATCCAGCTACCGGACCATCATCGTCATTCCCGACACCCAGACCGAGGAAAAAAAGGACATGCTGCGCTTGGCTGGCGCGGATTTACGCGAAGTGCCGGCGGTTCCTTATCGGGACCCGGAAAACTATGTGCATGTGTCCGAGCGTATCGCCAAGGAGATCGACCAGTCGCACCCGCACGGCGCCATCTGGGCCAACCAGTTCGACAACGTCGCCAACCGAGACGCCCACTATCACGGCACCGGGCCGGAGATTTGGGATCAGCTGGACGGCAAGGTCGATGGCTTTACCTGTTCGGTGGGCACCGGCGGCACCCTGGCCGGGGTCGCCATGGCGCTGAAAGAGCGCAACAAGGATGCCAAAATCATGCTCGCCGATCCCATGGGCTCGGCCCTTTATGGCCATTATGAGCACGGCGAATTAAAGGCCGAAGGCTCGTCCATCACCGAAGGCATCGGCCAGGGGCGGATCACCAAGAACCTGGAAGGCGCACCCATCGACGGCGCCTATCAAATCCCCGATGAAGAAGCCCTGCCGTTCATATTCGATCTGCTGAAATATGAAGGCCATTGCCTGGGCACGTCATCGGGCATCAACATTGCCGGCGCGGTGCGCATGGCCAAGGAGCTTGGACCCGGCCACACCATCGTGACCATCCTCGCCGATTACGGCACCCGCTATCAAAGCAAATTGTTCAATGTCGAATTCCTGAAGGAAAAGGGTCTGCCCTATCCCGATTGGATGGAGTAGCCGGAAATCATGGATTACGCCAACCCCGATATTCTGGTCGAAAGCGACTGGCTTGCGATGCGCCTCGGCAACGATGCGGTGCGCATCATCGATGCCAGCTTCCATCTGGCCGCCGCCAAGCGCGACCCAATCGCCGAGTTTCAGGAACGCCATATTGCCGGCGCCCGTTTTTTCGACGTGGACAAAATATCCGATGCCAACGTGGATTTGCCGCACATGATGCCGAGCCCGGAAGTGTTCGCCGAAATGGTCGGTAAACTTGGTATCGGCAACCACACCCACGTGATCGCCTATGACGCCAGTGGCGGCGGCATGGCGGCGATGCGCGCCTGGTGGATGTTCCGGGTCTTTGGCCATGCCAAGGTTTCGGTGCTGAACGGCGGCTTGGTCAAATGGCTGGCCGAGGGGCGCGATTACGAGAGCGGCCCTGCCCATATCGAAGCCGCCGCTTACACCCCAGCCGGTTTCAATGCCGCCCTGGTACGCTCCATTGATCAGATCCGCGCCAATATCATGGACGCCGGCGATCAGATTATCGATGTGCGCGCCAAGGGCCGCTTTCTGGGCACCGAGCCGGAACCCCGGCCCGGCATGCGCAGCGGCCATATACCGGGCTCGCTCAACCTGCCGTTCGGCCAGCTTATGGATAAGGACGCGCACATGGTGATGCGGGGCGCCGACGAATTGGCCACTATCATCGACGCCGCCGGCATCGACCGGGCGCGGCCCATCGCCGCCAGCTGCGGCTCCGGCGTGACCGCCTGTGTGCTGGCCTTTGCCCTCGCCCTGATCGGCAAGGATGATGCCGCCGTTTACGACGGCTCCTGGACCGAATGGGGCGGGCGTACCGATACGCCCATTGAGACCTGAAATCATGAAAGACGGCAAGCGCCCCCAGACCCGCATCGTTCACGCCGGCAGCGACCCGGCGCGGCAAAGAGGCGCCGTTAATACGCCTGTCACCCGCGCCTCGACGGTGATATTCCCAACCGTGGCCGCCATGCGGGACGGTATCGAAAACCGCTTCGATACGGTTTTCTATGGCCGTCATGGAACGCCGTCCAGCTTCGCCCTGGAAGAGGCGGTCGCCGATCTGGAAGGCGGCTACCGCTCGGTGTCCGCGCCGTCGGGCCTCGCCGCCGTCACCTTGTCGCTGATGAGTTTCTTAGACGCCGGCGATCATCTGTTGATGGTGGACAACGCCTACGATCCCAGCCGCCGGGTGTGCGAGCGGTTTCTCAAAGACTATGGCATCGAGACGACCTTTTACGATCCCCTGATCGGCGCCGGCATATCGCAATTGATGCAGGACAACACCAAAGTGGTGTTCCTGGAATCTCCGGGATCGCTCACCTTCGAGGTGCAGGATATCCCGGCCATCGCCGCGGCGGCGCACAAAGGCGGCGCCAAGGTGATTTTGGACAACACCTGGAGCGCCGGGCAGTTTTTGAAGCCCTTTGCGCTCGGCGTCGATGTCTCGGTGCAGGCGGCGACCAAATATATCGCCGGCCATGCGGACGTCATGCTCGGGCTGGTCACGACCGCTACGGAAGAAGATTGGCGGACCATCAAGACCCGCGCCGGATTTTTGGGGCTTTGTGCCAGCGCCGACGATTGTTATCTGGCATTGCGCGGCTTGCGCACCTTGGATGTGCGCATGGAGCGGCACTTCGAGACCGGCCTCATCCTGGCCCGCTGGTTTCAGGAACGCGATGAGGTGACGCGGGTCCTCTATCCGGCCTTGGCGGGCGATCCCGGTCACGCAATCTGGCAACGGGATTTTACCGGCGCTTCGGGCCTGTTCGGCGTGATCCTCGGCGAGTACCCCCAAGAAAATGTCGAGGCCATGCTCGACGGCATGCAGTATTTCGCCATGGGCTTCAGTTGGGGCGGCTTCGAAAGTCTGATGATCCAGACAAATCCGGCGCCCAACAGGAGCGCCGTCAAATGGGCCGAGCCCGGTATCTGCCTCAGGGTTCATGCCGGCCAGGAAGACCCGGAAGATTTGATCGACGATCTGACGCGCGGATTTCAGCGCCTGAACAGCGGCGAGCGGTCATGAGAAAGCCAAAGCAAAATACCCGCCTGGTCCATGACGGCAGCCACCCCGAAGACAATTACGGTCTGCTCAATCCGCCGGTCTACCGGGCCTCCACCGTGTCATTCGCAACCGTTGCGGCGCAAGCCGAGGCGCGCGCCGATGCCGATAATAATTTCGTTTACGGGCGGCGCGGCACGCCGACCTCGTCCGCCTTCGAAGAGGCCGTGGCCAATTTGGAGGGCGGCGACAAAACTATTGCCGTCGGCTCCGGTCTGGCCGCAATCGCAACGGCCATGCTGGCGTTCGTGTCGGCGGGCGATCATGTTCTGGTCTGCGACAACGGCTATACGCCGACCCGCAACCTGTCGGAAAACTTTCTCAAACGGTTTGGCGTCGAAACCTCTTATTACGATCCCATGGACAGTGCCGGCGTCAAAGATCATTTCCGGCCCAATTCCAAGGTCATTTATGTGGAAGCGCCGGGCTCGCACACCTTCGAAGTAATGGACGTGGGCGCCATCGCCGGCGCCGCCCGGGGCGCCGGCATCAAGGTGGTCATGGATAACACCTGGAGCGCCGGCTATTTCTTCAAGCCGTTCGATTTTGGCGTCGATGTGGCGGTGCAGGCGGCGACCAAATATCACGTCGGCCATTCGGACGCCATGTTGGGCGCGGTCACGGTCACCAAGTCAGATCAGGAAGTGGTTTTTGCATCGGCGCGGCAGCTTGGCCATCACGCCGCCCCCGACGATGCTTATCTTGGCCTGCGCGGCATGCGCACTATGAGCGTCCGTATGGACCGGCACCAAACCAATGCGCTGAAAGTGGCCGAATGGCTGGCCGGGCGCCCGCAAATTGAACGGGTCCTGCATCCGGCCATGGCAGATTGCCCCGGCCATGAAAACTGGAAACGGGATTTCTCCGGCTCCTGCGGCTTGTTCGGCGTGGTTCTGAAATCGGCGCCGGTGGAAGCGGTGCACGCGCTTATCGATCAGTTGGAACTGTTCGGCCTGGGCGGCAGCTGGGGCGGCTACGAAAGTCTGGTGCTGCCCACCAATGTGACGCGATCCGCGAGCGCGGCGCCGGGGCCCGGACCGATGGTGCGCTTTCATATCGGCCTCGAAGATCCCGATGATCTGATCGAGGATCTGGGTGCCGGGCTGGACGCCTTTACCGCAAAACTCTCGTAGCCGGATTGGGCGCCAGCAGGCTGACCACGAAGCCAATCAAAGCGGCGACCACGATCGATGGTCCGGCGGGGGTATCCAGGCTGAGCGAGCCGCCCAACCCGGCCACCACCGATGCCGCGCCGATCAGGGCGGCGATAACCGCCATTTGTTCGGGCGTCCGGGCAAACTGGCGCGCCGCCGCCGCCGGGATAATGAGCAGCGCCGCGACCAGCAGAATGCCGACCACCTTCATGGCGGCGGCCACCACCAGCGCCATCACCAGCATGAATATCAAATTGATCTTGCGTACCGGCGCGCCTTCGGCGGCGGCCAGATCTTCGTGCACCGTGATTGCCAGCAGCGGCCGCCAGATGATCACCGTTGTGCCGAGGGCGACCGCGCCGACGCCATAGATCCAGATCAGATCGATAGCGGTAACCGCCAGGATATCGCCGAACAAATAGGCCAGCAGATTGAACCCCGCCGATCCGGCAAAGGCGAGGGCCACCAATCCCAACGCCAACGTGCCGTGGCTTATGATGCCCAGCAAAGTATCGCCGGCGATGGCGCTGCGCCCGGAAATAGCGGCCAAGGCCAGGGCAACGCCGATGCAGGCGGCAAACACGCCAAGGGTCAAATTGAAGCCGGCCGCTAAACCAATGGCGATGCCGAGCAAGGCGGAATGGGCCAACGTGTCGCCGAAAAACGCCATCCGCCGCCAGACCACGAACGAGCCCAGCGGCCCGGCGACGACGGCGACGCCGATGCCGGCCAGAACGGCGCGAACAAGAAACTCATCCATAATGATGGCCGCTCCCGCTTTCCGGATTCTCAACCCGGCCATCAGCCACGCGGCCATCGAGCCCGTGATGATGGTCGTGATGGTGATGATAGAGGGCGACGTTGACGGCCCGCTCGCCGAACAAATTGATGTAGCTGGGATCGCGGCTGACATCTTCGGGGTGGCCGGCACAGCAGAGATGGCCGTTGATACAGATCACCCGGTCGGTCGCCGACATGACCAGATGCAGATCATGGGACACCATCAGGACGCTGCAGCCGCGGCTGTCCTTCAACGAGCCGATCAGATCATAAAGCTCGGTCTGGCCATTAACATCGACCGCCTGCACCGGCTCATCGAGCACCAATAATTCCGGTTTGCGCAACAGCGCCCGGGCCAGCAGCATGCGCTGGAACTCGCCGCCGGAAACCTCGGACACCTGGGTCTCCCAGATGTCTTCGGCGCCGACATCTGCTAAGGCTTGGCGGCATTCCGCTATGCTGACCGCCCCGCCGAGAGCCAGGAAGCGGTGCACCGGCAACGGCAAGGTGGGCGCAATCACCAGCCGCTGCGGCATGTAGCCGATACGCAGGCCAGGGCGCATCGTGACGCTGCCGGAATGCGGTTTTATCAGCCCAAGGATGGCGCGGATCAGCGTTGTCTTGCCGGCGCCGTTGGGCCCGATCAGGCTGACCAGCTCGCCGCTATCGATGCCAAGATCGATATGGCTGAGGATTTCGCGCCCACCGGAATTGAAGCCCAAATCTTGGACCGTTACCAGAGCGCTCATTGGGCATTGCACTCCGGGCACAATCCGGCCGCTTCGATGGTGCAGGTTTGCACTTCGAAACCAAAGCCTTTCGCCGAGCGCGTGATGGCACGGTCGACGCCCTTGTCCTCCACCTCCATGGCATCGCCGCAATCGGTGCAGATCAGAAAAAATCCCCGATGCACTTCATCAGGATGGGCGCAGCCGACAAAGGCATTCAGCGATTGAATGCGATGCACCAATCCCTGTTCGAGCAAAAATTCAAGCGCCCGGTAGACCGTCGGCGGCGCCGCCGAGCGATGCTCCCGCTTCAATTGGTCGAGCACGGCATAGGCGCCCACCGGGCGGTGGCTCTGCCAGACCAGTTCCAGAACCCGGTGGCGCAAGGACGTCAGCCGAGCGCCCCCAGTCTGGCAAATCGTCTCGGCGGCGCTCAAGGCGTCTTCGACGCAATGATCATGATCGTGGCCTGGATTAAAACCGGCATTGTTAGCGCTGGAACGTCCTGGCATGTGGGCCTCCTTGGCTGGTGGGGATTGCAAAATTATTTTGATATAGTATTACCTTGTCCACAGAATGTTATAATATAATGAAGTTTGCAAGCCAGCCCCGCCATGTTCAAAAAAATAATGTTAACCGTCATATTGCTGAACCTGGGCCTCGCGCCGCCTGCGGTTGCCGCGCCCAAGGTGCTGGCCAGCATTCTTCCCATCCAATCCCTCGCCGCCGGCGTGATGGCAGGGGTTGGCCAGCCCCGGCTGCTTGTTCGCGGCCCGGCCTCGCCCCATGCCTACGCCATGCGCCCCTCCGATGCCCGCGCCTTGGCCGCCGCCGATTTGATTTTCTGGATCGGACCGGAGCTGGAAAACTTCCTGATCAAGCCGTTGTCGGCCCTGGCCCGCCGGGCGCGCATAATCCAATTGTCCAAATTGCCGGACGTTCGCCGCCAAGCGCGTACCGCCGCCCACGGTCATGGCGGCGAGGATCCTCATATCTGGCTGGACCCGGACAATGCGGCGGTGATCGTTCGCCAGATGTCGCGCAGCCTCCGGGAATTGGACGGCGAAAACAGCGCCATTTATCGCGCCAATAGCGCCGCCCTCCTGCGCCGCCTCAACGGGTTGAGCAAGCGTATTGAAAGCCAGCTTGGCGACGTCAAGGACCGCCCGTTCGTGGTCCTGCACGATGCCTACCGGCATTTCGGGCAGCGCTTCGGGCTCTCCCAAGCGGGCGCGCTAAGCCTGAATGCGGAATTGCCGGTGGGCGCCAAGGGCCTCAGCGCCATCAAACGCATGATCGCTGCAAACAATGTGGTCTGCGTGTTCGGCGAAGCCCGCGCCGCGCCCGCTTCGCTCAACATCGCCGCCGAAGGCACCAGTGCCCGCACCGGCAGGCTTGGCGCCTTAGGGCTGGATATCGCGCCCGGCCCGGAAGCCTATTTCCAATTGCTGACAGGCTTGGCCGGGGAATTCCGGCGCTGCCTGGGCGGGCGCCAATAGACGCGCCAATTGAAATTGTGTCATTCTTCGCCATGCGGATTTTCCAGACCTTCATCGTTGCGATGCTCGCCGTGCTTTTGAGCACCACCAGTGCCGCCGCCGCCGGCGATGGTAATTTTGCCGGCGCCGCCTTTGCCTCGCTGATCGATTGGCAGCGGGGTATTGTTCAGGAGATCGGCCGTATACTGATCCTGGTTCGCGATGGCGCCTCGTTGATCGCGCTCCTGTCTAGCGCCGCGCTGGCGTTTCTATACGGCATGCTCTCGGAGTTAAGCTCCGGCCACGCCAAGCTGGTGGCCACCGCCTATTTCGCCGGCCGCCCGGCCAAATTGACGCAAGGTTTCTGGTTGAGCTGCCAGATCGGCCTGGTCAATGCCGGCGCCGCCGCGCTTCTGGTGGGCAGCGCCGATATCGGCCTTCATCATTTGTTCGGCGGCACCCCGGCCCATTCGATCTGGTTGCGGCTGGCCGCCTTCGCGGTGATCGGCGCCGCCGGATTTTTCTTTGCGCTGCACACGGTCCAAGTCAAATTGTCGAAAGAGGCCGAGGCGGTAGAAGCCGAAGACGCGCGCCTCGCGCTGTATTCCCATTTCGGCCTGATCGGCGCCATGGGGCTGATCCCCAAGGCCGGCGCGGTGCTGGTCCTGGTGTTCACCTTCGCCAACGATATTTACGGCGCCGGTTTTATATTGGCGGGCGCGGTCAGCGCCGGAATGGCGGCAACCGTGTTTATTTTCTCCGGCGCCGGCATGGCCATCCGCCGCATCACATTGGCGTTCGCCGATGAGGGAACAACCGGAGCGGCATCCCTCGGCACCGGCCTCCGGTTTGTCGCGGCGCTGGCAATCCTCGTTGTCGCCATCAGTTTCAGCGCGCTGGTTCTGATGGATCGCTATAGTTGACAGGGCCCGCCAGAAGACCGAATAAACTACCAATTGATGAGGAGTTTACGCCGTGAAAGATGCATCGGCTGATACCATCGAAAAGATCATCGGCGGGCTGACATTCGATCAGGCCGGTCTAATCCCGTGCATCGCCCAGCAGTTCGATAGCGGCGAAGTTTTGATGCTGGCCTGGATGAACCGGGACGCCATCGCAGCCAGCCTGACCGAGGGGCGCGCCGTCTACTGGTCCCGATCAAGGTCCGAATTATGGCGCAAAGGCGAAACCTCCGGCCAAACCCAGGCCTTGAAGGAAATGCGCTGGGATTGCGATGCGGACACCATATTGTTGCTGGTCGACCAGGCCGGCGTCGCCTGCCACACTGGACGCAGGAACTGCTTTTTCAACGCCCTTCGCGACGGCGAGATCAAGGAAATCGCCGAAATCCAAATCGCACCCGGCGAATTGTATGGGAAATAAGGGCGTGCGACGCGCAGCCATGGCCCTCGCCATTCTTCTGCTGACCTGGCTGGCGCCAACCGCGGCCCGGGCCGAGCGCGTGCTGGTGTTCGCCGCCGCCAGCCTGAATGCGCCTCTTGCAGAGATCGCCCGCGCCCATGAACGCAAGACCGGCAACCGGGTGCGCATCTCCTTTGCCGCCTCCTCTGGCCTGGCCCGCCAGATCGATAACGGCGCGCCGGCCGATCTTTATGTGTCGGCCAATATGGTCTGGATCAACTGGCTGCAAGCACGTGGCAAGATCATCGTAGCCAGCAAGTCCACCCTTGCCGGCAACCGGCTGGTGATGATCGCGCCCAAGGGCTCGGCAACCGCAATGGACAACTTTTCAGGCTCTGCCGTGATGCGCCTATTAAAAGGCCAGCGCCTGGCGATCGCCGATCCGGGGCACGTGCCGGCGGGCATTTATGCGCGCCAAGCCTTGAGCGCGCTTGGAAGCTGGCGGCTGATATCCAAGCACTTGGCGCCGTCGGTCAATGTCCGCGCCGCTCTCGCCCTGGTGGAGCGCGGCGCGGCGCCGCTTGGCATCGTCTATGCGTCGGACGCCTTCAACAACGAAGCAGTGGACGTCATCCACCGCTTTGCAAGCGCCAGCCATATGCCGATCCAATATATTGCGGCGGCGGTTGCCGGCAATGGCGGGCGCGCGGCGGACGACTTTCTGTCCGAATTGACTAACGGAAGATCGAAGCAAGTGTTCAAAAAATACCATTTCAGCCGGGATTGAACCCATGTGGGCGTTGAGCGCAATAGAAACCGAAGCAATCGGGCTAAGCCTGAAGGTGGCGTTTTGGGCGGTTCTGGTCAGCCTTCCCCTTGGCGTTTTCGCCGCTTGGGTTTTGGCGCGGCGGCGCTTCTATGGCCACGCATTGCTCAACGGCATCATCCATTTGCCATTGGTCTTGCCGCCGGTAGTGCTCGGCTACTTGTTGCTGGTCTTGCTGGGCCGGCAAGGACCGCTCGGCGCATTATTGTTCGACACTTTTGGGATTACGGTCGCCTTCACCTGGAAGGGCGCCGCCATTGCATCGGGCGTGATGGCCTTTCCGTTGCTGGTGCGGGCTATCCGCTTGTCTTACGAAAACGTGGACGAGCGGCTGGAAGCGGCGGCCCGAACCCTTGGCGCCGGGCGCATAAAGGTGTTCCGGACCATCACCCTGCCCTTGATCGCACCCGGCATCCTGGCCGGCGCCATCCTGGCCTTCGCCCGCAGCCTTGGCGAGTTCGGCGCGACCATCACGTTCGTCTCTAACATACCCGGCGAAACCCGCACCCTGCCGCTGGCCATATTCTCCGCAGTGCAGTCGCCGGGCGGAGAAGACGCCGCCATTCGCCTGGTGGTGATCTCGGCGGCGATCGCGCTGGCGGCGCTGATCGCCTCCGAATTCCTCGCCCGCCGCTTGGGGCCGAAAGGTTAGCCATGTTGCAATTGGACATCCGCCACCGGACCGGCGCGTTTATGCTCGACGCGGAGTTCGAGACCCCGTCGGGCACGATCACCGCCATCTTCGGCCAATCGGGGGCCGGCAAGACAACGCTGATCAACATGATCGCCGGGCTCATTAAGCCAAGCGATGGCACCATCGTTTCCGATGGCCACACCCTGTTTCATTCCGAGAAATCCATCAATGTTGCCCCTGAGCGCAGGCGCATCGGCTATGTCTTCCAGGAAGGGCGGCTGTTTCCGCATATGGATGTGCGCCGCAACTTAGGCTATGGCCATCGCCAAAACGCGGTTCTCGGGTTCGCGCAGATTGTCGATCTTCTTGATCTGGGCGCCCTGCTGGAGCGCCGCCCGGCTACCCTGTCGGGCGGTGAGCGCCAGCGGGTCGCTATCGGGCGGGCGCTATTGAGCAACCCCAACCTTTTGCTTATGGACGAGCCGTTGGCCTCCATCGACGTGCAGCGGCGCAGCGAGATTTTGCCGTTTATCGAACGCCTTCGCGACGAGCTGGGGATGACCATTGTCTATGTCAGCCACGCCGTCGAGGAAGTCATCCGGCTGGCCGATACGATGGTTATTTTGTCCGGCGGTCAAGTTGCCGCAACCGGCGGCGTCGAGGAATTGATGAGCCGCCTGGATCTGTTTCCGCTGACCGGGCGCTTCGAGGCGGGCGCCGTTCTGGCCGCCACCTGCCAAGGCTATGACACCGAATACGGGCTGGCCGAATTGTCCTTTGCGGGCGGCACCCTCCGGGTGGCCGGGCCTGAGATGGACATCGGCGTCCAGGTCCGCGTGCATATCCGGGCGCGCGACGTCTCATTAATGCTGGGCCGCCCCGAAATGACCAGTGTGCTCAATGTATTCGAAGGCACCGTGGTGGAGATTGCCGAAACCGATAGCCCGCAAGTGGATGTACGCCTGGATATCGGCAGCCCGCTGATCGCCCGCATCACCAAAAAATCCATGCATGATCTGAATATTCGGATCGGCGTGACATTGCATGCCCTGGTCAAGGCGGTCGCCATCGACCGGCGCAGCCTCAAGGGAAGCACGGCATCAACATCGCCGCGAGACTAGATTTGGTGACCCCGGCAGGACTTGAACCTGCAACATCCAGATTAGAAATCTGGTGCTCTATCCAGTTGAGCTACGGGGCCGAAATGGCCGGCTGGCGCTTTATTCAACCCGCTCGAAGCGGAAATTGTCGGCATAGTTTTTTGGCCGCGGGCGTATCGGCTTCGGCTCGCGAAGCTGATAGCTGATACCGTTGCGCGCCGCAAATTCGATCGCCTGTTCCTTGGTATCGAACTTGAGGCGCACCTGGCCTTGCATATCGCCGGACCCGGTCCATCCCATCAGCGCATCTGGGCGCTTAGCCTCGGCGGGCTCAAAATCGATGATCCATTGTTGCGTATTGCCGCGCCCCGATTGCATGGCGGTTTTAGCCGGCTGGTAAATGCGTGCGTCCATGGGATTGCCCGGTACCTGTTGCGTATCCTTTCTATCAATTACGCTCCCTCGGGTTAATTTTCAACAACCAAGGTACAAATTCGCTCCCCATCGAGGCCTGATCTTGCATGGCTTGCCGCCTTGGCATAGCGTGGCCGCCATGCTGAGCAAGGAACAGAACGAGATGATAACCAGCACCGGCGCCGACACACCGGGCGGTCAATTGCTGCGCCGCTATTGGCAGCCCGCCGCCCTGGTGGAAGAATTGCCGGACGCGCGGCCGCTGATCCCGGTGCGCCTGATGGGCGAGGATCTGTTGCTGTTTCGCAACGGAGGCGGCAGCTATGGGCTCACAAGCCGCCATTGTGCGCACCGGGGCGCCGATCTTAAATATGGGCGCCTCGAAGACGGCGGGCTGCGCTGCCCGTTTCATGGCTGGCTGTACGATGTGAACGGCGCCTGTTTGCAGCAACCGGCGGAGCCGGCAGATAGCAACTTCCACACCAAGGTACATCTCAAGTCCTACCCCTGCCGGGAAATCAATGGCGTGGTCTTTGCCTATATGGGCCCGGGGGATGCGCCGACGATGCCGGAATTCGATTGTTTCGTGGCGCCCAATTCGCACACCTTCGCCTTCAAGGGATTTGTCGATTGCAATTGGCTACAGCTTTTGGAGGTGGGCATCGATCCCAGCCACGCCTCTTTCCTGCACCGGTTTTTCGATGACCAGGTTCCGGACGACAATTACGGGCGCCAGTTTCAATTCGAGACCGAAGAGGCAGGCATCCCGATCACCAAGCTGCTGCGCGATTTCGATTGCCCCGAGATCGAATATGAAGAGACCGAATACGGGCTGCGCATTTTTGCGCTGCGCCGCCTCAACGATGCCGAGATGCATGTGCGCGTGACCAACATGTTCTATCCCAACGCCGCCGTCATCCCCATGAGCAACGATATGATGCTGACCCAATGGCACGTTCCCATTAGCGATACCCAAAGCTGGTGGTACGCCATATTCACCAGCTTCGAGAACGAAGTGGACAAGGAATTCATGCGCCGCGACCGCTTGGCGCTTTACTCGGTCCCCGATTACAAGCCGCGCAAGAACAAGGCCAACAATTACGGCTTCGATGCGAACGAGCAAATGCGGCGCACCTATACCGGCATGGGCGAAGATATCAACGTCCACGATCAGTGGGCGGTGGAAAGTCTGGGGCCCATCCAGGACCGGGTGCAAGAGCATCTGGGCACCGCCGATAAGGCGATCATCGCCAACCGGCGGCTGCTGATCAAAGCCATCGATGATGCCGCCGCCGGCATCGACCCGATCATGACCGTCGCCAAGACCAACGCCGCTGAATTTAGGGGACCGGTATCGATTGACACGGTGGCCTCAGTGGAGAATTGGCGGCAAGAATGGCGCGGCCATGCGGCCAAGCGGCGGGCCGGCTCAAGCTGGGCGCCGGATGCGGAACGCAAAGCAAGGGCGGACGTGGAATGACATCGCCGGAAGATTATATGGGGCGCACCGGCTTTATTGAGCGCCACGGGCTCTGGGGGCCGGACGACGCCGAACACGCGGCGGCGGCGCTGCGCCTGATCGAGGAAAACGATCTGGAGGTTGTGCGCCTGTCGTTCGCCGATCAGCACGGCTTGCTGCGCGGCAAGTCGGTGGTCGCCGATGAAGTGCCCCAAGCTTTCCGCAACGGCTGCACCAACACCACCACCCTGATCGCCAAGGACACCGCCCACATAACCCAGTTCCCGGTGTTCTCGCCGGGCGGCGGCTTTGGCATTCCGGAAATGAGCAATGCCGGCGATCTGGTCATGGTGCCCCTGCCCGCGTCGTTCCGCGTCCTGCCCTGGGCGCCGAAAACCGGTTGGATGCTGTGCGACATCTATTTCACCAACGGCGAGGAAATTCCATTTTCGACGCGCCAGATTTTCAAGAACCTGCTCGGCGATCTGGCGCACGAAGGCTTTGATTATTTGGCCGGGCTTGAAGTCGAATGCCATATCTACAAGCTCGAAGACGCCAAGCTGGCGCCCGAGCATGCCGGCCAGCCCGCCGAGCCGCCGGAAGTCAGCCTTTTGGCGCACGGCTTTCACTATCTGACCGAGCAGCGCATGGACGAGTATGATCCGATCCTGGAAATCGTCCGCGGCGATTTGCTCAAACTGGGCCTGCCGCTACGCACCTTTGAAGTGGAATTCGGCCCCAGCCAGATCGAAATGACATTCAAGCCGGCGCTTGGGCTGGAAGCGGCCGACAACATGATGCTGTTTCGCAGCGCCGTGAAGCAAATCTGCAAACGCCATGGCTTCCACGCCACCTTCATGTGCCGCCCTGGATTAAAGAACGCCTTTTCGTCCGGCTGGCACCTGCATCAGTCCCTGATCGACAAAAAAACCGGCAGCAACGCCTTTATGCCGGCCAGCGATGATCAATTATTGTCGGACGTCGGCATGCACTATGCCGCCGGCATCCTCGCCCATGCCGCCGCGGCCTGCGTTTTTACGACGCCGACCATCAACGGCTACAAGCGCTACGCGCCCAATTCCCTGGCGCCGGACCGCGTCGTCTGGGGGCGCGACAACAAGGGCGCCATGTTGCGCGTCATCGGCGCCGGCGCCGATGATCCGGCCACCCATCTGGAAAACCGGGTCGGCGAGCCGGCGGCCAATCCCTATCTCTATATGGCATCGCAGGTTTTATCCGGCCTCGACGGCATGCACGCCAAAATGACGCCGCCGCCGCCGAGCGACGATCCCTACCACGCCGACGCCGCGCTGCTGCCCGTCAATCTGATGGAGGCCTTGGCGGCGCTCGGGGAAAGTCAAATGTTCCGGGACCGTCTCGGCGATACCTTCGTCGATTACATCCTGGCCCTGAAAGGCGCCGAAGTGGACCGCTTCTTCGCAGCGGTCACCGATTGGGAGCACAAGGAATATTTCGAGATGTATTGAAATTCTTGGTCGGGGCGAGAGGATTTGAACCTCCGACCCCCTGCTCCCAAAGCAGGTGCGCTACCAGACTGCGCCACGCCCCGCGACCAATATTTTCAATGACTTAGAAGGTTTATAAGTTTTCTGAAATCTCCAAAGTCGCCAAAAGGTGACAAATAAGGTGACAGATTGCAAATCTCAAAACGGGCCTTAAAGCATTGGGCGCTGGGTGTACCATTGACCACCACCGATGTCACCTTTTGAATACTGACCCATGACCGCCACCCTAGCCCACATCCAACATCGCTACACATTGCTGGCGATCTGCAACGTCTGCGCCCACACGGTCGAACTTGATGTCGATGGATTGATCGGTACTCTTGGCCCTGACCATCCGGTGCCGGCGATCCGCAAGCGGCTGAAATGCACACGGTGC
>Ga0114996_10002799_pt1 | contig 22192 bp, 23 predicted proteins | sample ArcticOcean_MG_C_4_FD_87039 | JGI IMG/M metagenome (GOLD analysis project Ga0114996, IMG submission 87039) | Marine microbial communities from western Arctic Ocean - ArcticOcean_MG_CB4_134 | ecosystem: Environmental > Aquatic > Marine > Oceanic | place: Arctic Ocean: Canada Basin | collected... | reverse complement strand
ATCACTGTTTATGTTTCTAGTGATTAGTTCTAATGCACGGCCTATTGTACTTGCAGCTGCGTTAGACTTGTTTTGTAAGTCTATCACGGCTTGAAATGCACGACCTGCAGTAACTTTACTGCCGAAAAAACCTTTCAACTTTCCCGCCATGCCGCTATTATCACTTAAATCTAGTTTTGCAACAAGATCATTTGCTTTAGAAAGAGAATTTTTTATCTTAGTAAAATAATCTGCTAACGAAGTAATATTAGAATCAGATGCTAATTTAATGTTAGCAGTAACTGCATCTAAAGTCTGGTTGGTCGCTGCACGAAGCTTCTCTACATCAGGAGCATCAATAGCACCATCGCCAGCTTCAGTGAGCGCTCCGCGCACTGTCATCTCAGATAATGCATGCTCAAGTAAAACATCTTCATCTGACCATTTCAAAGCTAATTCATATAGAATTTCAGAATTTTTTTTCATTTTGTCCTCCGCCACAGATTAATTATGAAGATTCTTCATCTTTTGCTGGTTCTAAAGTGAATATATCATCAACATGTTGATCTTTAGACAATGTAAAACCAGAAGCTTTTTTGTGGCCACCTCCACCGAACTTCTTCGCAAACTCACTTACGTCTACGTTATCGTGAAAAGAACGCAAACTAACTTTAGTGTGACCAGCATCGTGATCAAAATACCAGATAACTGCAAAATCACAATCGGGAGATAACCTTGCTCCAATTTCTGACATCCAGTGCGATGCATTAACTATATTAACTTTTTTATCATCGTAATATCTAATCACTGCTTTATCACAAATCTTTTTGATCACTGTCTTCGAGTACGCAAGTATGTAACTTCCACGCTTGACCGCGTCATCAAACACTGAATCGTCTTCAAATTTTTCAAACTCTTCAAACTCGAAAGGTATCATATCAAAAGCCGCGCTGAACTCTCTAGAGTAAGCTAGTTCCCACTTCCAGAGATCACGATCTTGTATATAAGAAATAAACTTGGGTGGTTCTTTGCCGGGATGAAAAAATTCCCATGATAATATCGCACCCGACTTAGTCATATCAAAGTGCGTATTCGAAATATCATGAAGCTCTACCATCGCTGATTTATGATGATCGATAACTATTAAACCGTCGGCTTCTTTAATCATCTTCTTAGTTGTCGGATTATCGAAAGAAAAATCTAGTATAGCAACGACTTTACCCTCGATATCTGGATAATCGCCGCCATGCTTACAAGCATGGTACTCGGCTCTGCTACCCAGCTGTTTCCAAGCTGAGTACGCTGCGCCAAAACCATCGGTACAATCCGCGTGATAAATCACACAATTCACTTGATTCGGTTCAACCATCTTCTATATTCCTATCCTTAATATGCGTAATAGATTCACTAATTTCCATCATAATTATATCATCAAAAAGCTATTGTGATAATCTAGCTTCAATCATTCATGTAGTGAGAAAAGCACCGGGGTTGATATAATTCCAAGCCACCGACTTCAATTTTTCTCTCATCACCGCCGCCGATTTTCATTGTAAAAAAAGCATCTTCGCCGCAAACTGAACAAACTGCAGGACATGTCTGAACGTTTGTTGCCCATGGTAATATCTTAAGCATCTCTTGATAGGGTTCGCCGGAAGAAGATAATTGCAAGCTTGAAACTAGAATCGTTTTACCCATTTTATAAATTTCTATCAAGACTTCCGCAGCGCCATCGATCATAAAAACTTCGTCAACAGCTACTACATCAATATCATGCTCTAAATCGAACACTTTAAAATATCGAAATAACTCTTCACTAGAGTTTATTCTAACAACTTTATTAAAACTTTTGTTACCACCGTTCCACTTTATTCCACTATGAGTAACTACGGATTTTTTAGAATATCTAGTATCGATCTTTGGCTTAAAAAGAATGACGTTTTTATTTTGGTACTGATATCTTTCTAATGCTGATAGCAATCTTGTTGTCTTACCACCGAACATGGGACCAGTAAAAGCTTCAAACCTAGGATTTACTTTCATTTAACCCCCACCAAGAAATAGTCTCATTCAATCCAACTTCAAAATCCCACTCAGTTTTGAAACCCAGCTCATTAAAAGCTTTCTGGCTATCAGCTTGGGTGTGCCTAATGTCCCCGGGTCGAGCCTGTGCTGTTTGAACTGTGATATTATCTACTTTATCGTAGATCATCTCGAGAATTCTGTTGTTTGTATACTTCTTACCAGTACCAACATTATAAACGTCGCCCATCATGACTCGAGGCGAAATTGCTGCAATTAAATTTGCTCTAACAACGTCATCGATGTATATGAGATCTCTAGATTGCTCACCGTCACTATCGCTGCGCAAAGATTCACCCTTAGATAACTTATCCATCCACGCAGAAACTGCTGTTGCATATGGGCTGTCACCGGACTGACCCGGGCCATACACATTGAAATAACGAAGACAAACAGACTCTAAATCGTAAATCTTATAAAATAGGAAACAGTAATCTTCAACAACTTTTTTCTGTAATGCATACGGAGAAGCGGGATCACATATCCCATTTTCTTTAGAGGGAAAATTTTCTTCAACATCACCGTAAATAGCTGATGAACTGCTAAACACAAATCTTTTTACGTTACTGCAGCAAGCTGCTAGCAAAGCCACTGTTTTCATCACGTTTTGTTCTGTAGTTAAAACTGGATTCTGAACTGAAAACTCTACCCTGGGAAGAGCTGCTAGATGAAAAATAAAATCATACTTTTTCCCAGCTACTCTTGATAAGATGTAGGGTGACGCAAAATCTCCTGTGATCACTAGAGTTTTATCTTCATCAACAGATAAAGATTCATAACCAGCTAGAAGTTGAGGTGTCACCACTCTGATCGGTAATTCCCCCAGAGCTGAAATATCTCCAGCTGACAAGTCATCAACTATTTCAACGTCCCAGCCCTTATTTATTAGATCTTTCGCTAAATTAGAGCCGATGAAGCCACAGCCACCAGTAACTAAAGCTCTCATAACTCAGCATTTACTTTCTTTATATTGTCTTGCCTAAAGTTCTCTTGGCCAGAACTCTCTAACTCTCCATTAAGATATTTGATAACCTCTAGCGTCATATCTCTAGCAGTACAAGTTGGAACATTTTGAGCAACATGATTTAAGTGCTTTGACTGAAGATCGAAATCTGAAGGTAATCCCATCAAGTGCATTATCTCTCTGTGACTCATTCCACGAGGCTCTTCTGGATGCATTAACATTTGTAACGTTCTCCCAACAACAGCGTTAGTACAATTATAATAAAAAGCTGGAGAGTGATCAAGAAAGCTTTTACCGGCTTCAAGCTTATTTTTTATGTGTTCAAATTTTCTTATCTCTTTTGACTCAGATCGATTTACTTTTAGCCAGCTTAAGCACTCGTCTATCAAATCATTACGAACGATAAACTGGTGAACTGAGTGTGCTGGGCCGTCGCCAAATCTCTCTATAAAACTCTTATGGCTTAAATCAAACCTCTCAAGCAGAAAAGTGTAAGAGGGAAATTTTTCGAAAATATTATTTAAGTTATAAATATCTTTTTGATTACAGTCCTCTGGAATCGTCTTTAGATACTCTAACAACCCTAAGTGTTTTCTATCATACCAATTCATGATCGGAGCAGTCTCTGAATCCCAGAAAAAATAAAAAGTCCTTAGTCTCTTCTGCGGTATTCCATGTTTAAAAGTCGAAGTCCGATAAATTGAAAATGAGTAACCAGAATTTTTAGCAATCTCTCGAAGCTGCTCTCTAACTTCTTCACCCGACTTGGTAAAGAGCGCCGGAGCGTTCTCACCCCAGTAAACACGAGGTTTGACTTTTTCTAAAACGATCTTTGATGTCTTCATCATCCAGGAATTCTGGCTATTTCTTGTCTCTTTATCTTGGCTAGTATTAAGTTGGCTTAAGCCGGCACAAGGGCAGACAGAATTAACAAAATCTAATCGAGCTTGCGGTAGCGCAACTTCATCAAGATCGATCCTGTCAACTTCTGGCCAGTAGCTAGTTATGTGAGTTTCATTCTGCTCAAAAGCACCAAAGCTTAAATGAAACTTCGGTAAGTTATTAGTAGCTTGGCTACAGCCGATAGCTGAGCCTCCTATCAATGGAACCATAGTGGCCCAAGAAACGTCGCTCATTTGCGCTTTCTCCCAGTTCTTTTTTCCTTGTAGCAGGCAACTTCTCTTCTTGCTTTCTTCTCAAAAGCACAAAACGTTTGGGTAGTTACTTGCTTGATACCAACAGCAGGAATTCTTCCCTCTTCTAAAACTCTCAAGTAATCAACAAAAGATCTCTCACATTTGAATAAGTGAGTCAGCAACGATCGATCATCAGAAAACTTATTCACATCTTTTCCAGTTTTCAGTATATAATCAAACATCCCTGGCAAAACTTTATCAGCATTAAATTCTCTATCGATAAAATCAAAACTTGCATCTCGATACTTCGTCTGCTCAGCAACATTGTCAGCAATACTAATAAGCTTATCAGCAGTCTCTGTTAAATCATCCCTAGATGACCAGACCGCTAGATGATCGTTATCAATGTATCGATCACCGTTAGAATCAAAATTGTGCTCGCCGTAATGCTTGTCGAAAACTGGTATCGTACCGCAACCGATGATCTCAATCTGAGTGTACTCCATCCTATCGCCATAATTGTGCGGTTCTTTCGGAAGCCTATAAAAAGAGCAACCGAAAAGAGACGTTGATATCAGTTCCATCCCATCATCATAATTGTACGGACCGAACGTAGGAACGCCATCGACTCCCCAATCGTATTTGTCAAACTTTAGGTTATAAACCGAATTCGGATGATCGATGATATCATACTTAGCACCGATAGATCTCTCTATACCATGAAGCGCCAGTTTAAAACTGGGATCTTTCTCTTGCATGATCGGGTAAAGATCAAGAACCCGACGCGGGTCTTTCATCGAAGTCCACCGACCGACGTAAGTTAGTTTTCTTTCTTTGTCAGCTAACGAAAACTTATCGCGGTAATTCCTCTTGATCTCCCTAAGGTCGGCCCACATCTTGAAACGCTTAGTCCTCTCTCCCAAAACTTTAGACGGAAGGTAAGAAGAAAACTCAGTCGAAAAAAATGTCTTCTCAGAGAAATTATAGACAATATCACAGTAATTCAATATGGGAAGGATCATCGGAATCGCGTCGATGTTTGCTTTCTTGATCTCGTGCATCATCCCAACAATAACTGGCTTCTCAATTCTTTTGACCAGCTGCTCGTAAAAAGCCATCACAGCTCGGGGATCGTGTTTCGAAGAGGGATAAGAGTTCAAAATCACTATATCATATTGGCTGTTCAGCTTCTCCACCAGAGAAGGGATCTCTGTGTACTTAAATTCAGTTGGCTCAATTGGCATTGAGTGCCCCTTAGCTCGAGCAAAACTTCGACCCTTCATTGAGTAAATATCAAACTTAACTTTATTCCTCTGGGCCCAAGTCGCAATCTCTACAGCTCCACGCTGGACCCCACAACCATCAAGACCCTTACCAAAAATCATTGCAATCTTCATTTTTTATTACCCTTAGTTTTTAAAACTCTTTCTCGTAGTTGCGTTGTCGAGAAGGAATGCCTCCTCTTATTGTAATGAATAGGACAAAGTCCAGCGCCGGTATGGTCAGTCCCTTTGTACTCTTCACCGACTATCCGGATATCAGGGTTGATTGTCAGTATTAAGTCAACTAAATCTTGTTCAGACTCAAAAGGAACGATCTCATCGACGTATTGACACGCTGAAATCTGAACATAGCGCTCCATAGCGCTTTGAATCGGTTTATTTTTAGTGTCGGGTCGGTCTTTAGTCGGATCAGTGAGCAGTCCGACAACTAGGTAATCGCAAAGCTCTTTGCTTTCTTGCAGCATCACAACATGACCGGCATGAAACAAGTCAAATGTTGAGCAAGTGAAACCGACAATCGGTTTTCGACCCAACAATTCTTCTATTTTTTTCCTATTTAAAAACAACCCGAACTTCCCTAAAGATGTCTTGAATCCTTTGTCTGACTAGTTGCTTCTGCTCATCGGGCTTGTACTTCAGCATCCTAATGTAGTGAATCATCTCACTCAACAAGAAATACCGAGAAAACTTCAATTGAAACTTTCCTTTGAGGTGATTGAATAAACTCTCTTTATCAACTTTTACCTCATATCCAGAAAAGGTCTCTTCATAAGAATAATGAAGAGATTGATAAATCTTACCAACGTCTAAAATCCAAGAGCTGTATATGTTTTTTGGCATATTAGGATCGATCAAATATATCTTCTCATCCCTAACAATGCAATTTTCAAAAGTCAAGTCACCGTGTGCAAAGCTAGCATGTTCTTCCATGAAATCAACGACTAGTTTGCTTCGAAGAAGCTTAGTAATAGCAACTTCGTTATAAACAGAATTCAATGACATGTGTTCTTTGATTCTATCTACCATGGTCAACCAGTCATTGCACAGAGCTGTTATGTCACTAAACCTCATCGCTTGTTCTACGAGATCATCAATGTGTTGTTTGTTACAAACATCATTCAAGATTTCTCCGTCGATGTACTCCATGTCTAGTGTATTTCCGTAATAAGTGTTGATCTTTGGAACGTGGCACAAACTTCCAGCAGAGTCATACCAATCAGCTTGGTCTTTAGCATTGACAGCTTTCTTGACAATCCTATCACCGATCCTCTCTACAGAGCTTCCGGAACCACCCTTAAGCTTCTCGTAATCCAGCTCCATAAATTCATCGGGACGTAAAGCTTTGTCATCGACATAATAGACGGCCAGCGGTTTTCCGAAAAGAAGTTCGTGATATTTTACGCCGTGCTTTTTCATCCATTTCTCCAAAACCGGTCGGCGGTGCTCATTAATAAGTTCTATATCGCCGCCACAAGAAATTTGTCCTCTAGCTGTAGCATAGACAATTCTCCAACCTGCATCGTACATTTCGTTAAGCTTTTTAATGATATCTCTATGCGGGATAGCATTCTCATAATCTCTATTTGAGTGAGTCGAGATTGTATCGTCAACATCAACAACTAATGTCCTTGTCTCAACTACCATCAAAAATTACCCGTGCTTCCGAAACCACCCTCCCCACGGTTGGATTCTTTTTCAAAAAGATTACTCTCTGAAACTTCTTCTATTCTGTCATAGAAAACTGGAAGCAAAATCATCTGAACTAGTTTTTCTCCGGGGACGATGATCTGTGTTTCTGTACCGAAATTATAAACGTGCAAGTGAATCTCTCCCTGATAGTCTTCATCTATCACGCATGCCCCGACGGCTAAATTTCTCTTTAAAGCTACTCCACTTTTGTTGAAAACAATCAATGCGAAACCGGTTGGCACATTTGCTTTTATGCCGCTGGGAATACACGCACTATCTCTTGGAAGGACACAACATGATGTAATATCATCGGGAACAAAAAAATCTATCCCCGCTGATTTTTCTGTACCTCTCGTGGGAGTTTTTACATCCCTGATTTTTGAAATCTTCATGTCTGGCGCTTTCGAACTTCAAAATATTTTTCTAAAACTGTTAACGACTCGTCTGCTGTTGCTAACTGATTGGTCCACTTCTCTAGCTCTACTTGCAAGTCAGAATGTTCTCCTATTCCAACAGGCTCCTGCAAATAAAGTTTGATAGTAGATATAGCTCGAGCTTTCTGAGACTCGTAATGCTTCTTAAGCGACTCATAAAAGCCAAAATCATCATTAATTTTATTCTTCACTGTCTACCTCCTTGATAAAATTATGCCAAGCTCCCAAGTAAGCAACGGCATCTAATAAATTATCATCTTTAAAATGATAACTCTGGCGGCTTAGCTTAAGGGCGACTAAAGCAATGTACATATCATGCGCTGTAATGTCTTTTCCCGACATGCCTGCTGCAATTTTAGCAGCTCGTTGCATGCCGTCAGCAAAAGGGCCGTATTCCCTTTCTTTCTCCTCAGAACGATGGTTCACGATGAAGTTAGCTTTCTCTAAAATGTTGTTTTCATCACCCATGATTAACAAAAAATCTCATTTGTACAGTTATCAATATAATCATAAATCGCTGGTTTTTCAATGTCAATAGCTGGAAAGCTAAAATTTTCTACCATTTTTTCCCAAGTTAATTCGCTATTTAATCTAAAAAAATTGCAATGATTGTCAATAGAAGATTTCGAAATTTTATCAATCATAGAAAAATGTCTATCATAAACATGCAAACTACCAGCATGGTGAAAATAACTGCCCAGTGCTAGATCCATGCCAGCAGCGTTTAATTCGTTAAGCATCATTTGCTGAAATAAACTAAACGTAAAAACGTCGTTGCACAACCCGAAAACTAGATCGTTAGAACGCATATTAACACCCAAGTGCAGTTTTTGATCTCTAATAAAAAACTGCACATAGTGAGTACAGGGATAGTCGCTCTTGTTCTTGTACTTATGATAAGGTTGATTTATCACAGCGGTAGCTCTTCGAGTATCTGGATCGTTCATCAGCTCGGTCTTAACCCAAGCCCATTGCGGTTTTAAGTAGACACCATAGTTAGACTCAACTTCTCCGTGTTCATCAGAAATCACTCTCCATATCTTTGCTAACTTTCCGATATTTCTTGAAGAATTGTTAGCTGAAAGATACCAAAGCCACTCACCCACGCCATATTGAGGGTTGAACTTTCTAACTGGTATCGTGATATCAATGTTAGTCGGATCAGATAATTCAAAATTTTGAAAAATCAACTCTTTCTGGGAAGATCCTCTAGCATTTACTGCTGGAGCATCTAACAATAGCGTTGAATAAAAGTAAAGTACATCATTTAGCGAATTGAATTTCATTTCTTTCATACAGAAATTATACCTCGAAAATCTTGGTTTTTCTCCAATTAGTTGAAAAACCAAAATCCGACTTATCTAACTCAGCAACGCATAAAGAATAAGCTGGGAGATCTGCGTCATTACCAGTACCCCAGCAGAATATTCTGTGCTTCTCACCGTTAGAACCGATAGCTTCGATCAAGAAATACGGCTTTCCATTTTTAGTCTTCTTCTTGTTCGTCTTGATAGCAACTAACCAGTGCAGATTTTTCTCTGACCACTCTTCTATCGGAAGGATTGATAGCTCATCAAATTTGCTTAGCAACTTCTCGGGAATTAAATTACCAACATTGATAGTGCCCAGCAAAGACTCTTCGAACTCCATGTTTTCTTTGATCGACCAATCAGTATCACTGCAATAATCCAAACATAACTCTTTCAAGTTATCCCTGCCCTGGTGTGGATTCTTCTTTGTCCTCTTTCTCAAAAGGGGCCAGTTCTCGCTAGCGACGTCGTGAAAGTGTTTGTAAGAGCCAAAGTAATCTTGCCAGTCTAAAGAATCTAGCGCTCTGATTTTAAGAAGTGATTCAAGAGTTCTCTTGTTAAGCTTTGAATGTTTCCACTGGCCCTCGTCTGTCCAAAGCAAATTATCAACATTAGAATATGGTCTTTTTTCCAAAATCTCATTAATAGCAGCTATGCCTATTCCCTTGCAAGAAAGAAAAGACGGCATCAGCATTTTATCACCAACTGTAGCCCAGTGATGATCAGCTTTGTTAATATCAATCTTCGTGATCTTATAACCCATCTTCTTTGTTTCGCTAAGTGCTTTTGAAAGCTTATTGGGATTAGAAGAAACGGCTTCTAAATAAGAAGTTATCCACTCTTCTTCGTAGTAAGTCATCAACCATGCGCAGTAGTAAGAATTGATCGCATACGATACTGCATGAGACTTGTTGAAACCATACCCAGCAAAATACAAAATCTTCTCGTAAAGATCTTCTGCTATGTGCTTATCAATACCGTTAGCAATAGAACCCGAGATAAATTTTTCTTTAAGGGCTCTAGCTTTATCGATATTCTCGTTACCTGAACCAACCGGTTTCATCATCTTTCTCATCGCATTACACTCTTCTTTTGGAATACCAGCGACGATGTGGCAGAGATTCATGACTTGCTCTTGAAAAATAATGCAACCATAAGTCTCTTTTAAACATTGTTCAATAAGCGGGTGGCCATAAACGACAGAATTTGGATTTTTCTTCGCTTGGATGTAAAGTTTATCAACCTTTGCACTGAGAGGCCCTGGACGATAGATAGAAGTCAAGGTAGCAATATCAATAATTGATTCTGGCTTGGCGCGCTTAAAAAGCGCTTGAGCGCCCCGCTGCGTACATTGAAATATTGCTGCCCACTTTCCTGCGTGATAGACGTTCTTATACACTTTCTGATCGTTAAAATCTATCTGGCTTGGTGCCATTTTTTCATCAAACCAAGATTTCGTATCTCCGAATGTCGGTTCTTCAATACCACTTTTTCTTAGAATAAGGTTAATAGTTTGCTCAATGATCCTCAAAGTCTCTAAACCAAGAAGATCAAATTTAACCCAACCGAATTCTTCAAGATGCTTATAATTCATGCCCTCAACCCAGGGCGTTTGCGGCTCACCACGGGCCAAAATTAGCGGCATACGAGCGGGTATGTTTTCGGAGATTATGACACCACCCGCGTGGCGTCCCAACGCTTTGTTTTGCTTAAACAAAACCTTCAATGGCTTAAATATCTCCGGATGCTTATCAAGATAATTCCTCAAAGATTCTGAATATTTTATTGCTTCATCAATTTTGATATCGAAAGAGTCTTCTGAATTTGCATCTTTTCTTCGGCCGCGCTTGACATCGACTTCAAGCGGAGCTAAAGCTTTATTAGCTTCTTCAAACGGAACACGATAAAACCTTGAAACATCTTTAACAAGAGATTTCAGTTTAAATGTGTTATAATTGGAAATTGGAATAACATTAAATTCTCCAAAGCTCTCTCGAAGAAGTGTAATTAGCTCATCGCGATCAGCAACATCAGAATCAATATCTGGTAGCTCATTACGTTCTGGAGACAGAAACCTCTCAAATAGAAGCCCATACTTAACTGGATCAACATCAGTGATATTGAGAACGTAATTCACTAAGCTACCCGCTCCTGAGCCGCGGCCTGGTCCTATGAGCATCTTATCACGTGCAATATCAAGAATCGCTTTCATTGTCAAAAAATACTCTGAAAAGTTTTTACCTTTAATAATCCTCAACTCTTCAACTAATCGGTTGATATAAATCTCATTCTCATGTAACCCACGAGAAACTAAACCCTCTTTGCACATTTTTAATAACGCTTGGCTAGAAGTAGTTCCTTTTGGCGTAACATAAGATGGAAACTTCATAGAACGATCGGGATGGATATCTCCAATTCCCTCGTGCACAATGTCATGAGTCCTAGAGATAGCATCATGGATCAATTGATCGTCATAAAACTCCATCCCTTCCGAAGTTTTAAGATAAGAATCCCAGACTTGACCTGCATTCTTTGGGTAAAGCTCACAAGCCAAATCTTCGCTTGATTTTGGTAAAGAGTCCGGATCAAAATCTTTGAAATTAAGCCAACCCAGCTTCTTATATATCTCGCGCTCACGCCAGTGCTCGGGTCGAGAGTAGTGAGAGTCAGTTGTTATGACTAACTGGTCTTGCAAACCCTGGTCTTTAGCAAACTGCATGATAGCTCTGTTAACTAGATGCTGAGCTGGAAGCTTGTTAAACTGTAACTCAAGCATGACGTTCTTTATACCGACAGCATCTGCTAAAGCATCATAAGAATTAGAGACGCCAGCTTGGATCTTCAGCATCAAAGATGGATCTTCTAGCAAAAGCTGGTTTAAATCATTGAACTCAGTTGTCTGTAAATGTTTGAACACTTCGTAACATAAGGGGCCACCAAGGCATGCTGTTGAGATCATCAAGTGGTCTCCCTTAGCAGCTTCTTTTATCATCTTATAGTCAACACGAGGAAATCTATAGAATCCTTCAAGATAACCTTTAGAAACTAAACCAAATAACCTCTCTAAACCGACAGAAGTCTTTGGCAAGACAACTAAATGGTGGCGGCGCTTGATGGGATCGTAAAACTTGGCTGACTTAGATTCTTCTTCATTCTCTATAGTAAGGCTGCCCTCATCAGTTGAGAGATCAACAGTCTCATCATCACCGTCTACTTTCGCAAAGAGTGGCGTTCTAATACTCTCCCTCTGCTCTCTTAAAACAGCAATAGCTTCACGATCGCCACGCTTAGCGGCTTTTGCCATCTCATAATCAAGCTTCCAAATGTCGAGGTCGGGATGAACATACATCTCGCTCCCTGCAACAAATTTAAAATCAACTCCCTTTTTACGAATCTTTTCAGAATGTAAGTACGCGTGAGCGAAAGAATTCATATGACCGTGATTAGTCAAACACCACGCATCCATCTTGTTTTCTAACACAAAATCTATGTGTTCTTGTGGGTAGCCCAAACCATCGAAAGTAGAAAAACCATCGTGTGAATGCAACGATACAAAACGACTCGGTGGAGATAAACGGGTCTTCTTCATTTAGAACCTTTATGTTACTGTGATGTTTTATATTCTATTAATTAAAAAATGGATCTTCATAAGATAGAATTGTTCTGTGATAAAACTTATAATATTCGATTTAGACGGTGTTTTGGTTGATGCGTGTGAGTGGCACAGGCTGTCGTTGAATGCTGCGCTTAAAGATATAGCAGACTACGAAATAAGCATCGACGATCACTACGCTAGTTTCGATGGATTGCCGACTAGGGTTAAATTAAAGAAACTTACAGATCTTGGAATTTTAAAAGAAAATTTTCATGAAAAAATTTATAACTTAAAGCAAGAAAAAACAATCGCAATCATTGAGAAACACGCATGCTTGAGAGAAGAAAAAATAAACCTAATCGATGAATTAAAGAATAAAGGCTATATTGTTGCGTGCTTCACAAATAGTATCAGAGTAACTGCTAAGCTTATGCTTGAGAAAACTGGAATTTATAAAAAACTCGACATGATAGTGACAAACCAAGATGTCTCAAAAGCCAAACCCGACCCCGAGGGTTACTTAGCGATACTAAAAAACTTTAACTTGAAGCCAGAACAGGGAATCATAATAGAGGATTCTCCAAAAGGCATTGCAGCCGGGGAGGCTGCAGGATGCAAGGTCTTAAAAGTGAAAAATCCGGATGAAGTTAACTTTAAGAATATTTCAAAATTTCTAGAAAATATTAAAAAGGACAAATTGTGAAAATTTTAATACCCATGGCGGGAGAAGGCAGCAGGTTTATTAAAGAGGGATACACGTTCCCAAAGCCACTTATTGATGTTGACGGAAAACCGATGATCCAAGCAGTAGTAGAAAACCTAGATTTCAATAATGAGTATATTTTCCTTGTAAGAAAAGAACACATCGAAAAATACGAAGGGCTTGTTGATACACTTGATCGAATTACTAACGGTAGGTTCCAAATAGTTAAAGTTGATAGTTTAACTGAAGGTGCTGCATGCACAGCTTTATTAGCAGAAGAGCATATTGATAATGATGAAGATCTACTCATAGCTAACTCAGATCAGATCATTGATTATTCGTCACAGAACTTTCGAATGTTAAAAGCATTGAGTAAGTGTTCTGGAATTGTTTTTACGTTTAATGCTGTTCACCCTAAATGGTCATTCATTAAAACTAACTCAAGAGGTTTTGCAACAGAAGTTGCTGAGAAACGTCCGATATCAGATATCGCGACTTGTGGCATATACTGGTATCGAAAAGGTTCGGATTTTGTCAAGTACGCTAAACAGATGATAGAAAAAAACATCCGAGTCAATAACGAATTCTACATCGCTCCGGTCTACAACGAACTCATTCGAGATGGCAAAGATTTAATACCTTTTTATGTTCACGAAATGTGGGGCATTGGAACACCGGAAGATCTAAGGCGTTATCTTGAAAATAAAAACTAACTTAGGATATCTTTAACTTTTTCGATATTGTCAGTACAGATACCGTGACAATTTCGTAAACTAGTAACATACGATTCTTGTAGCTCGTTGTTCTTTAAAACTATAACAGACTTACTAGTAACTGGTTTACCTGGGTAAGTCCATATTAAGCCATTGCTTGTCAGAGCATAATCATCTCTTTGATGCCAGAAACAATGGACTTTGTTTTTTATCATGTAGTCTAAGGCGACTAAATTTTTAGCATGACACCACAACCCGGGAGATTCAAGAAAGCTTAAGTCGGTTTCATATTGAGGTTCGTCGTGACCCAAAAAAATATCTTCACCAATAACCCAAACATCTATTTCAACATCGTAACCTGTGCTTAATGCACGCTGGATGTAACCCGGGTTGTTTTCTATTTTTCTATCGATTGAGTCGATATTTCCTCGATGAGAAATGTATATCACTCTTTGCCCCTATCAAAAGAAAGATGCCTGTCAATATCTCAATAAGCTGGCCAAAATCCGAACAAGACATAACTCCCAGTCCCGGATTAGCTTGCTATAATAAAAAACATTTTCACTTATTCTCTAAACCCTCTATCAAAGATACAAGCTTTGATTCTTCAACTTCTTTAGCACCGTAAATAGATAACACTGCCTTTAAAATCTTTAGCCTCAAATTGCTAAAACCGTAAGACTCGCCCCAGATCCAAGCTTGAGATATCTCAATTTTTTTCAGCTTTACTTTGATCATCTCTTGTTTGTCTCTCGTTACTTTAAGCTCAAGTTCCGGATCGAGCTCACACTCAATCCCCAGCTTTTGGCATATCTCGATAACAGATTCGTAATCTTTCTCCATGATCGCATTGTTTGCTTTTTCATAAAGGGATATCATCAAATCAGCAATTGGAGAATCTCCAACTTTATCCGGGTGAGTTTTCAGCGCTATCTTTCTAAAAGATTTTTTGACCCACGCCGGTGCGTCTGATTTACCAACAACATCTAAGCTTTCTTCAACATCTTTTTCTGACTCAAAAGATTGATAATTTTCATTCTGAATTTTGTTTGATTCAGCTTTTTCTTCTGGCGGTTTTTTCTCTATCCCTAGTTTGTCCAAAATGCAAGATAGATCTTTTGACCACTCTCGAGTGTAATCTTCAAGAGTGCTTTCACACTCTTGAAGATACTGAGATAAAGCTGCTAAATCTGCTTTAGCTTTCCTTAACTCTCTTTTGATTATTCTAGTGTTGACTTTATTTTTAATCACAAAATAAATAGTAAAGAAATCGCAGTTATTTTACAATCAATCGGGATCTTCTTTGTGGTCTTCTTGATAGTTTTCCACAGCATTAAGCATATCTGAAATATTTTTTTTAAGCTGCTCTCGAAAATCTTCATGAATACCCAGCGTTGAATCATTTACTTGAATCAGCCTAATCATCCTTAAGTTATCAACTACGTCAGTCCCAGTGAGCATTGCAACTTGAATCATTTTTGCTATATTAGCAATAACCTCATCATTTAATCTTAAACCTTCCATAATTTCACCTCTGTATGTCTGGAACCCAATGAGTTGTTCTACCATCAGGTGTTTTTTCTTTTATAACTTCATTCCCGTCCGGATCAGTCTCCTGATTATAAACCATGAAACGTGAACTGTAATCTCCTAGTTCTCCAAAAAAATCTTTATATGATCTCATTGTGACGCCTCCCGAGACAAACGATTCTCTCATGATAGATTGAATCGCTTTGTTCAATATTTTTAAATTGTTATCTGGAAGCTGGCTAACTTTCTTATGGGGATTGATCCTAGCTAGCCAAAGAGCTTCAGATTTAACATAATTGCCAATACCAGCGACTGTAGATTGATCCATTAAAGCTTTAGTAATGTTGTTGTCATTGTTTCTCCTCATTTGAGAGATAAAATTTTCATTACTCACTTCTTCAGCCAGCATATCTGGCCCTAGCGATTCAAGTTTTGAAGCTAGCAGTTTTGGATCTTGGCAGTATTTAATTGTTCCGAAATTTCTCACATCATTAAAATAAACTTTTTTACCACTTTTAAAATCGAATTTCAGCCTTGAGTGAGGCGTCTCTTCTTTCTGCCAAGCTCCCGACATGCCTAGTGATGACCACATACTGGACTTTCCATCGAAAATAACATAAATAAATTTTCCATGAACACCAACGCCTTGGATTTGAATCGGTAAATTAGCTTGAAACTCTTTCAAACCAGATAATTCTTTTTTTAGATATCTACCCGAAAGAATAGAAATCTTCGCAAGGATTTCTCCACCAATATGTTCGCTTAAAGCTAGCGCGAACCTTCTACATTCTGGACCCTCAGGCATGATTCAGCGCTCCGTCCCAATCATTTAATAAAAACCAGAAACGCTCTTGAAGCAAGCTATAAGGAGACTTCAGTGGTATCCATTTATTCATATAGTATTCTAACATAGCATTTTTGTTTTTTTAAATATTATGGTAACTTTCTAATTTCGTTGTGATTGTCAAAAAGGATAACTTCTTTATGTCTTTCCCAGATGATCTTGCTATTTTTATGATGAGCTTCATAAAACCATGGGGGAACTCTAGAATCGTCGTGTGATTTTGTCGACGACCACTCGGGATCGTTCAAAAAATCGATCCAGTATGCTCCAGCTAACCAGCCAAATTGTTTATAAGCACGGTAACAAAGATCATGATCATCCATGCTTTGAGGAGCGAATATTTCATCAAAAAAATTTAATTTTTCAAGCTTTTCGTGATCTAAAAGTAATGGGCCTCGATTGACAGAGTGACGGATCACAAAGTCATCTCGTTGAAGACCGTTTTCCCTATTCATCACAGAATCATAATCTAGCATATCACACCAGCAATTATCTAAATCTTCGCTCATATCATAATGCTCACTTTCAAAATTAAAAACGAAATTATGAGTAGTTTTTGCTGTAACTGCAAATACGTCACTAAAGCTTTTTAAAGGTTTTGCTAAGCGAGTATTCCAACCGATTTCATTCACGACCATATCATCTTGAACAATTATTATTTGCTCTCCTGAAGCTTCTTTTATTCCAGCATTATTAGCTTTCGTTTCATAAACATCAGGAGTGTGAATCGTTTTGTAAGATATTTTCCGCTGACCTATAGATTCAATAGCAACTTTTTCAGAGCTGTCTGTGCAACCATCAAAAACCAAGATCAACTCATAGGGAGCAGTTGTGTAATTTAAAATTGATGATACAACCCGGGGAATTAGCCAAGCTTTATTATGAATAGTCAGAACTATACTTTGAAACATGAATGATATTAAAAATATTATCCTGTTTTTTTATTTATTATTTCATGAAATTCATAGCCCAGGCAAAAAATGCCATACCGAACTGGATTACAGCAAAAACTGTAATTGCTTTTGTTTTAAAAAGCTTGAGATGATCTACCTCTTTAACAAGATCTTGAAGCTGAGTTGGAGAAGTAACTTCGTCTATTTTTTCTTTCCACATGCGAAGTTCAATGACTCTATCTTCGCGGTCTCGCATCAAAGCAATATCTTGCTTAATACTCTGCATCTCATCATTTAAAGAATCAATGCCATTTGACAAAGTCTCTAATTCTTTTAAAACTAGTCTAGAGTATTCACCCCAACCATTTCCGCTCTCAGGCATTGGGTATCACATCTCCGCTCATAAATACTTTGATCTTATCTTGCAAGCATCGTAGCTTTTTCAAAACCTGCTTATTGTCATCACAATCAGGCTTAAAATCTTTTAAACATTCATCAAGCTCAGAAAGCAGTTCGGTTAGGTTAATATTATGTTTTTTCTTCGCAGCATTTTTTGAAATCTTTTGCCTTAAAGATTCTAAGTGATCATATTTTCCCATGAAAATAAATATATTGACGCGCGTAATAAAACTAAAATAGCTTAACTATTCTAGCTCAATTTCTACGCTCACACTAACTGTGAGCTTTGGAACACGCAACTGATTAGCGAGACCGTGTTTTTTCGCTTCTTTAGCGTCAAAAAACCAATCAGCATGCTTCTTTTTATCAACGATCTTCATGAAATAATCGTCTTTTTTACCGCAATTTCTCGCCACCATAGTATAGATGATGCTGTTTAAACGATCAGCTTCTTTAGCACCGGCTTTCAGTTCTTCAACCTTACCAAAATCCATAGATGAAACATCATGAATCATAATAGTCGCATTGGGATCCATGAACCGTAAGCCCTCTTCACCGAACGAAAAAAGAATAGCACCGCAAGACATCGCTTTACCCTCGACGATTGTCGCGACGGGAAGCTCAGCATGCTTAACAGCAGATATCATCGACATGAGAGAATAAACCTGACCACCATAAGAATCGATCACAACTGGAATTATTTTTTGACCAGAATTGTGAGCTCTAGCTACATCTATGTCAAACTTTTTAGCGCTCTCTTCGTCAAACTTATTAACCCTAACAATAACTGGGTTATTTCGCATCTCGACTTCTTTTATCAAAGGCGATATAGTTGTAGTCCACTTCAAATTAAACTCCCTAAGAACACTTACTATACCCGCACGAAGCACAAGCAACACAGCCCTCTTGATATTTAAGAGAATCTTCTGCTCCGCACTCGAGACAGATCTTACTGCCACCGGGAATTGTTCCATCATTGATGTATTTTTTTAACACTCTCGAAATAACTCTAGCAAAAGAAAATAAGTGAGCATCTCGATCTTTCTGTAATTGTTCAACAATATAATGTATGGGACTACCATGACGAAGCGCTAAAGATATAATCCGAGTAAATCCAGCATAATCTGGATTATCAAAAACTTTAACAATATCTTTCACAATAATCTCACTGCCATTTTCTCCAAAATGAAGATCGTACTTAGATGGCATTGTTTTACGATCTCTCTTAACGATACGTCCCTTATTATATGTTGAAGGAATCTCAATAAATTCTGATTTACCTCCCAAGACTTCATAAGCCTTACCGTCCATAAGGCCAATCAAGATAGTCCAAGCTTCACCCTTAACTTGAGTCCTATGAATTTCACAATCTAAAACTTCGGGTCGGCGTGGCGCGTTGACTTCTGCTATCTTGCCAATTTCGTTAAAGGAACTTTTAGAACTAACTAGAACGCCAGAACGACATCCATCCCTGTAAACTGTGACACCTTTGAGGCCAGCTTTCCAGCCCCGCCAGTAGACATTTTTAACATCGTCAATAGAGACGTCGCTTGGTAAGTTTATGGTTTTGCTAATCGCGTGACAAACCCACTTTTGTGCCGCGGCTTGTAAATCAATTGCAGACTCCCAAACTATTTCGTTGGCGGTTGAATTTGCGTAGGGACTTTTCTCTACTTTAGACTCTCCGGTTACTTTCATCCACTTTTCAAAGTTATGGTGATAAACATCAAACTCTTGCCAGCTGTCACCCAAGTCATCAATAAAATCCACTCGCGTTTTTACATCGTCCGGATTTATCTTCTTTCGGCGGGTATATTTTAACATAAAAGCAGGTTCAATGCCAGAAGTTGTCTGAGTTAACACAGAAACGCTTCCGCATGGAGCGGTGGTTGTCAATGCAATGTTTCTCCTTCCGTGCATCTCGTGTAAGTCTCTTAATTCTGGAGACTCTTCAAACAGCCTTTGGATAAAAATGTTTTCTTTCTCTTTTTCGAAACTATAAACAGGGAAATGGCCTCTCTCAGCCGCTAATTGGCAAGACGATTTGTAAGATGAAATTGCTAATTCGCGGTATATCTTTTCAGTCTCTGAAATACTTTGAGCAGAACCGTACTTCATGCCCAGCATCGCCAAAGTATCACCCAGCCCAGTGACTCCCAACCCAGTTCGTCGACCATTAAGGGCAGCAGTTCTTACTTTCTCCCAAAGAATTCTTTCGATTCTCTTGACTTCATCGTCCTCTGGATCTTTACTGATTTTTTCAATGATCTTATCCACACACTCAATTTCAAGATCTATCAAGTCATCCATCAACCTTTGAGCTTTAGAAGAGTAATCGGCGAAGAGCTTATAATCAAATTTTGCTTTCTCTGTAAAGGGTTTCTTGACGAAAGAAGTCAAGTTTAAAAGCAGCAACCGGCAACTATCGTAAGCTGATAGAGTTATCTCGCTACAAGGATTAGTACTTATTGTGTGAAATCCGTCTTCTTTATACGATTGAGCTGGAGTAAAATTTAAAACGTTATCCCAGAATAACAGACCCGGTTCAGCAGAAAAGTGAGCTGATTCTATAATGTCATCCCAAATATCTGAAGCTGGCGTTGTTCGAGAAACTATTCTCTCTTCACTTAAATCTACTGGAAAACGCAACTCGTAATCTTGCTTTCTCTCAACAGCTTTCATGAACTCATCTGTAAGCTTTATTGATATATTTGCACCCGTTACTTTAGTTAGATCTCTCTTTATTTTAATAAAAGTCTCGATATCCGGATGGTGCACTGATATCGTTAGCATTAATGCGCCGCGCCTGCCACCCTGAGCTACTTCACGGCATGAGTTTGAAAACCTCTCCATGAAAACGCCGATACCATCAGTCGTTTTAGCTGCATTAGAAGTAGCCAAACCGCGGGGACGTATAGTAGATATATCAAAGCCCACGCCGCCACGACGCTTCATAATTTGGACTTGCTCTTGATCAGTTTTCAATATCCCGCCGTAAGAATCCATCGGAGAATCTATTACAAAACAATTTGAAAGAGATTGTACCTGATTGCTATTGCCAATTCCAGACATTGGTGAACCTTGCGGGACTATGTATTTAAAGTCCTTCAAGAGCTCATAAATCTCTTTTTTGCTTAACGGATTTTCGTATTTGTTTTCTATCCTAGCAAATTCTTTTGCTAGACGATGATGCATCTGATCTGGATTAGATTCTAAAATATTGCCATTTTTATCAGATAGAGCATATTTTGTGATAAAAACGGTAGCAGCTAATTCATCACTATTGAAATACTCAAGACTCTCTTGAAAAGCTTCATTGAAACTATACACCACCGCTGCTCTCCTACTTTTTTAACTCATCCCACTTTTTCTTAAGGTTATCTTTCATTGCTTTCTCATCATTTTGCGTAGCTTCTGAAAGAGTCTGAATATCTTCATCCAATATTTCTATCTTAGACATGCTCGTGTCCATATGAATTGGAAAAACTATCCCATCTTTTCCAGCCCTATTCTTTGCAACAAAAAGCCGGCCATGGCCAGTCGCTTTTTCCATTGGTTTCCTAGAGAGAGAAACCACTAAATCTGCGACCATAGCTTTTCCATAAGCTTCAGACATATTTTCTAAACCAACTATATCCGAATTTGCAGATTCTCTATTAGCCTGTGATGCTGTCCAAATAGGAATATTTAATTCCATAGCAAGATTCCTCAATTCTTCGTAAATCAATTTTAACTCGTGCCTTAAAGAATCGTAAGCTCTTGTAGACCTCATGATGTCTGCATAATCGATTATTAAAACGTTCGGTTTAAAACCTCTTAACATTAATTTATCAATATGATTGCGGATTGTAATCACTGTTGCTACATTTGTTGGATATTCTTTTATGATCAACCGACCTAAATCTTCGTTCTTTTCATAAAAATCAATAACGCGATCTTTGTGATTAATCACATCTGATGCGTTTATACTGCACATATTCGAATCATATCTTAACCCAACAGCTTGCTCTGTCAATTCAAAAGTATAATGCAAAACATTTTTACCAAACCGCATCGCGTTCGCTCCCATAGCGACCAGCCAGTGTGACTTACCGACGCCGGTGTTCGCTGTCACTATGCCAATCTCGCCACGACCCAACCCTCCATTGAGAATATCTGGAGCATCAAGTCGTTGAATGCCGGTGGGACAAACAGCCCTATTTACCTTAATGAATCTTGCTTCTATATCTTCGAAAAAATCGTGACCCGTTGAATTGGGAAGACCGATAGAGACCGCATTCTTCATGAGAGTAAGGACGTGATCAAACTTATCCTCAGAGATCAGCTCGACTGATTTTTCCAAGGCTTCCTTAAAAGCTTGCCTCTTACAGAAATCAAGAATCTTCTCTTTTACGTACTTAACGTCTCCCGGGTGAGGATTCTTCTTCATACGATGCAAAAAATCAATCACTTGGTTTTTCAAAAGCTCATCGTTCTCTTCTTGAAACGACTCTTTGATAATAGAAACTAGCAATTGATTCGTTGGAAAACACTTATATCGAAAGTAATAATCAAAGTATTTCTCACACAAAAACTTCAAATAAATTAAATCAAAAAAATCAAATCTCATGACTTCAACCATTTGGGCTGCCCAGTCGT